>Ga0265316_10003456_pt1 | contig 15971 bp, 22 predicted proteins | sample 4522metaG_FD_202092 | JGI IMG/M metagenome (GOLD analysis project Ga0265316, IMG submission 202092) | Rhizosphere microbial communities from Carex aquatilis grown in University of Washington, Seatle, WA, United States - 4-5-22 metaG | ecosystem: Host-associated > Plants > Roots > Rhizosphere >...
TGAAAGAAGAAGGCTTCATTAAAGATTTTGAAGTCGTTCGGGAAGAATCGCACAAGAGTATCAAACTCTATATTAAATATCAAGATAGGAATCAACCGGTGCTTACCGGCTTAGAACGGGTAAGTAAACCGGGTTTGAGGATCTATGTTGAGAAAAAAGAAATTCCCCGCGTCTATGGCGGCATGGGGATTGCCATTCTCTCTACTCCGAAAGGAGTGATGACAGGGCGTCAAGCCTGGCATCAGGGAATCGGGGGAGAACTCTTATGTTACGTGTGGTAAGCCAAGACAGGAGCAAATTGTATGTCTAGAGTAGGACGTTTACCGATACCACTTCCTAAAGATGTAGTGGTAAAAATTGAAAATGGTGAAGTTATCGTGAAAGGGCCGAAAGGCGAGCTTAGGCGCAACTTAGGTTCCGATATCTCGATCAGTATGGAAAAGAATACATTAGTTGTGGCACGCGCCAACGACGAAAGAGATGTCCGTGCCCGTCATGGTTTGATGCGGGCTCTGGTCTTCAACATGGTGACCGGAGTAACCAAAGGCTATGAAAAAGGCATCGATATTGTCGGCGTCGGTTATAAAGTACAGAAAACCGGCGATAAAGTAGTATTTAATGTCGGTTATTCGCACCCGGTGGAAGTTTCACCGGCGGCGGGTATTACTTTCGCAGTTGAAGGTACTACCAAGTTAAAGATTTCCGGAATCGATAAAGAAGCTGTCGGGTTAATGGCAGCGAAAATCAAAGCAATTAAACCCCACGACGCCTACAAAGGCAAGGGCTTGAGATATACCGGTGAGAAGATTAAGCTGAAAGCCGGTAAAGCGGGTAAGGCAGTCGGGAAGTAGAGGTAAAGAATAAATGGCAAAGTTTAACCGCAAGGTAGCTCGTGATAGACGGCACACCCGTATTCGCAGAAGGGTTGCCGGTAATGAAACAAGACCGCGTCTGACCGTTTTTCGCAGTCTCACAAATGTTTATGCTCAGGTAATCGACGATACTAAGGGAATTACTCTGGCATCCGCTTCTTCGCTGGATGAAGAGATAAAGAAATCATCAGACGGCAAAAAGAAAGTAGATATTTCCAAGATGGTGGGTGCCCTGGTCGCCAAACGGGCCAAAGAAAAGGGTGTCACCATGGTCGCTTTTGACCGCGGCGGATTTAAATATCATGGTAGAGTTAAAGCTCTTGCTGAAGCCGTTCGAGAGCAGGGATTGAAATTCTAAAAGAAAATAAGGATAGATAAGTATGGCGCTAATCAATAAGATAGACCCGGCTGAACTGGCACTAACGGACAAATTAATTTATGTCAATCGTGTTGCCAAAGTAGTAAAAGGCGGCAAACGCATGAGCTTCAGCGCGCTGGTAGTTACCGGTGATGGAGTTGGTCATGTGGGAGTCGGGCTTGGCAAAGCAAACGAGGTGCCTGTAGCCATTAATAAAGCGAACGCGGACGCCCGTAAAAACTTGATTTCGATAAAGATGGCGGGTTCTACCATTCCCCACGAGATAGAGTTAAAAATGGGTTCTGCCAGAATCATGTTGAAACCCGCGGCGCCCGGAACAGGGATTATTGCCGGCGGCAGCATGCGCGCGGTACTTGAACTATCCGGCGTCAAGGATATTTTAACCAAATCATTAGGTACATCCAATAAAACTAATGTTGCCCGTGCTACAGTTCTTGCGCTAAGCCAACTCAAGAACCCGGCGGAAGAAAATGCCCGAAGGAAACCGGCAGCGCAGCAAACCGGGGAGGTGGTAACCAGTGGCTAAATTATGCATTACCTTGGTGAAAAGCGGCATCGGTTATGAAGAAGATCAGAAACGAACTCTTAAGGCTCTGGGTTTTCATCGTCTGAATGAACAAGTTGTTCATGAAGATTCCCGGGCAATAAGAGGGATGATTAATAAAGTAAGACATTTAGTAAAAGTGGAGGAAGCAAGTTGATAAGACTGGATACACTTTCTCCTGCACCCGGCTCTCGCAAAGGGAAGAAAAGAGTCGGGCGTGGTGACGGAAGCCGAAAAGGAAGTTTTTCCGGACGCGGTTGTAAAGGACAAAAAGGCCGAGCCGGATTTAGAATGAAGCCCGGTTTTGAAGGCGGGCAGTTGCCTATTATCAAGCGGTTGCCCAGTCAGCGCGGTTTTACCAATATTTTTAAAACCGGTTATGACGTGGTCAATGTCGGACAGTTAAACGCTTTTGAATCCGGAACCGTGGTTGATATCATTTCTTTATTAGAGCTTGGTTTGGTAAAAACCGGAGAAAATCCGGTAAAAATACTCGGGGATGGTGAAATCGACCGTCCGCTAACTGTGAAAGCAGATAAATTTACGGCTACCGCCAAAGCAAAAATAGAAGCCGCAGGCGGCACAGTCGAGGAGTTTGTTGATGAAGCCTCGGCAGACTAGGCCAAAGCTCGTACAGGCAATAATGGATGCTTTCCGCATGCCGGATTTGCGGCGTCGGATTTTACTCACTTTTGCAATGCTGGTGGCATTTCGCTTTATTGCACATGTTCCGCTGCCCGGTGTAAATGTGGCAACATTGAAAACAATGTTCAGCAGTAACGCCTTACTGGGTATGCTGGACATGTTCAGCGGCGGCGCTCTGAAGAACTTCAGCATCGTGGCTATGGGTGTTTATCCTTATATTACCTCTACGATTATCATTCAGCTGATGCAGCCGGTTATTCCCGCGCTGCAAAGAATGTCCACCGAAGGAGAAGCCGGCCAGGACAAAGTAAACCGTATCAGCCACCTCCTGATGATCCCGCTTGCTGCGTTATCCGGCTGGGGCGAAATAGTTTTGATGCAGCATAACGGAGTCATTGCTCCCACCGGCGCCTTAGGTATGGTGACAATGATCATGTGTCTGATTGCCGGGACCGTCTTCCTGGTCTGGCTGGGTGAATTAATCACTGAATACGGTATTGGCAACGGTATTTCAATTATCATTTTTGCCGGTATTGTTTGCGGATATCCCTCGATGTTGGGCGACCTTGGTTTAGCCTGGGATACCAATAAATTCGGGGTGACGTTGTTTGCTATTATCCTGCTGGCGAGTCTGGTGTTTATCATTCTTTTCAATGAAGCACACCGCCGCATCCCGGTGCAATACGCCCGCACCTCTTTCCGCGGCGGGCGAATGTACCGCCAAACAGGGGGCACCCATATCCCCTTGAAAGTAAATGCGGCCGGCATGATACCGATTATCTTCTCCATGTCGCTGGTGATATTCCCGGGTATGATTGCCCAATTTTTTATGAATCCGGCAACATCCTCGCCTAATTTTTGGAATGCGATCTATAATATTTTTAACCCAAATACTTCATTACCGCTGGGCGTCGTTTACTGGATATTGTATTTCTTCCTCACGATTCTTGCTTCATTCTTCTATACGATGGTTATTTTCCAGCAGCAGGACCTGCCCGGTACCTTGCAGAAGCAGGGTGGTTTTATTCCGGGAATCCGGCCGGGAAAAAATACCGAATCATACCTCAACAATGTTATCAATCGTATTACACTGGCCGGATCACTTTTCTTAGGAATTGTAGCGGTCATACCTTTTATCGCGAAATTTACCACTAACATTCAGACGGTGCAGTTATCCAGCGTCGGATTAATCATTGTTGTCGGCGTGGTGCTTGACACGATGAATCAGATGGAAGCCCAGCTGACGATGCGCCGTTATGAAGGGTTTATCAAGTAGGAGATTACAAGTGTACGTAGTATTTCTGGGAGCTCCCGGAGCAGGGAAAGGCACACAGGCGGCAGAAGTTGCGAAAGAATTAAAACTCGCGCATATTGCCACCGGCGATATGTTCCGTGATGCACAGAAGAAAGGGACCAGGTTGGCACTGGAAGCTAAAACCTACATGGATAAAGGCATGCTGGTGCCGGATGAAATCACCATCAAAATGGTGCTGGAAAGAATTTCCGCGCCGGATTGTGTTAAAGGTGTTATTTTTGACGGGTTCCCGCGTAATTTAGCCCAGGCCCAGGTCTTGGATAAAGCGATGGCGGAACAATCAAAAGCCCTCGATCATGTTGTTTATATCAAGGTTTCGGAAGAAGAGTTATTGAAAAGACTTGGCGGCCGCTGGATTTGCCGGCAATGTCAGTCTCCGTATCATGAAGTAGCATCACCTCCCAAAGTGAAGGGCAAATGCGATAAATGCGGCGGCGAACTCTACCAGCGTTCCGATGATGTTCCTGCGACGATTAAAGAAAGATTGAAGGTGTTTTTTGCCCAGACAGCTCCTTTGATTGATTATTACTCTAAAACCGGTAAGCTGGTTGAAGTAAACGGCGAAGGCGGGATGGATGAAATCAAACAACGGATACTGAAAGCCGTCGGGAAAAAGAGCCCCCGGTAAGGGAAAAAATGGCTATTATTATTAAAACGGATGCGGAAATCGCATTAATGAGGGAGGCCGGCAGAATAACAGCAGCAGTATTGGAAATACTGACATCAAGTGTCAAACCAGGGATGCGTACCGATGAACTTGATATCATTGCTGAAAAAGAACCGAAACGTTTCGGGGCGATTCCTTCCTTCAAAGGGTATCGTGGTTATCCCGCCAGTTTATGTGTATCGGTTAATGAGGAAATAGTTCACGGGATACCGGATAAGAGAATCTTGCTCGAAGGTGATATAGTATCAATAGACTACGGTGTCATTTATAAAGGGTTTCAAGGGGATGCAGCAAGAACGGTTGCGGTGGGCAAAGTCAGTGCGCAGTCCCGGAAGTTGATGGAAGTAACGGAGGGGGCATTAAAAGCCGGAATTAATAAGGCATATAAAGGGAACAGGTTAGGCGATGTTTCTGCCGCCATCGAAGAATATGCCGAATCACGCGGGTACACCGTCGTAAGAGAATATACCGGGCACGGCATCGGCAGAAATATGCATGAAGACCCCCAGATTCCGAATACGACTAAATCCCTGCTGGGGATGATGAGAGGAACGGGGCCGGTACTAAAGAAGGGGATGACCCTCGCCATCGAACCCATGGTTAATATCGGCGGGTGGGAAACAAAAGTAGATAGCAACGGCTGGACGGTACGCACCAGGGATGGAAGTCTGTCCGCCCATTTTGAAGATACCATTGCCATCACGGATGGCGAGCCTGAGGTACTTACCAGTATTTAAGTAAGGAGACTATGACAAAGAAAGAGACTATCGAAGTTGAAGGAGTGGTGGCTGAGTCTCTCCCGAATGCGATGTTCCGGGTGGAATTAGCAAACGGACATAAAGTACTGGCACATATTTCAGGGAAAATGAGGGTAAACTATATTAGAATATTACCGGGCGATAGAGTATTAATCGAGCTGTCTCCGTACGATTTAACGCGGGGCAGAGTAACTTACCGGTTTAAATAAAGAGGTAAATATGAAAGTCGGGTCTTCAGTAAAACCAAGATGTGACAAGTGCAAAGTAATCAGACGGCATGGTGTTGTCCGGGTTATTTGTACTAAAGCCAAGCACAAACAGAGACAGGGTTAGGGGAGGTAATAGAATGCCGCGTATTGCAGGTGTAGATATTCCAAGAGGGAAACAAATACTGTATTCGTTACAGTATATTCATGGCATCGGTCCGACCTTCAGCCAAAAGATTTTAGACCAGGTCGGTATCAGCCCTGAAGTAAAAGCAGATGAACTCACAGAAGTTGAAGTTAACAAAATCCGTGAGCTTATCGATAAAGAGTATACCGTTGAGGGTGAACTGCGTAAAGAAGTTAACCTCAATATTAAACGCTTGATGGAGATCGGCAGTTACCGGGGAACCCGGCACCGCCGCAATCTGCCGTCAAGGGGACAAAGAACACGGACTAATGCCCGCACACAACGCGGCGTTAAGAAGACGGTCGCCGGAAGAGGGAAGAAGCGCGGCGCCACTAAGAAGTAAATAATTAGTTCAACTAATGGGAGGTAACAATGCCAGCAGGGAAAAAGGGAAAAACAAGAAAGAAAGAACGAAAGGTTATACCTTCTGGACGTGCGTTTATCCAGTCCAGTTTTAATAATACGGTTGTGACACTTACTGACCCCGAAGGAAACGTTCTCTCCTGGGGAAGTTCAGGCACGGCAGGGTTTAAAGGGTCGAGAAAAGGCACTCCTTACGCCGCTCAATTGGCGGCTTCGGATGCCGTAAAAAAGGCGGCGAGTTACGGCTTGCGCCAGGTGGATGTATACGTGAAAGGTCCCGGCAGCGGGCGTGAGGCAGCGATTCGTGCGCTGCAAGCCTCAGGACTGGCAATTTCCAGCATCAAAGACATCACACCTATCCCGCATAACGGCTGTCGGCCTCCCAAGAGAAGAAGGGTATAAGGATATAGAATTATGGCAAGACATTTAGAGGCAAATTGTCAATTGTGTCGCCGTTGTGGTGACAAGTTAATGCTTAAGGGGAACCGGTGTATGACCCCGAAGTGCGTGATGGAACGCCGGCACAAAACTGCGACTGTCGGCAGCAGGGGCCGCCGCCGCCGTGTATCCGAGCGCGGAACGCAATTGATTGAAAAACAGAAAGCACGTTACATTTATGGATTGTATGAACGGCAATTCCGTCGATTCTACGGAATATCCGCCAAACAACCCGGTATTACCGGCGATAACCTGAAGGTAATGTTGGAGAGAAGGTTGGATAACGTGGTATATCGCCTGGGATTGGCTGATTCACGTCCTCTGGCTCGCCAGTTGGTTCTCCATGGGCACATTATGGTCAACGGACACCGAGTCAATGTTCCTTCGGCGTTAGTCAGTGAAGGAGACGCCGTTAACGTTAGAGAAGCGAGTCTGAAAAAAGCATATTTCAAGAAGGTCGCCGAGGAAATTAAATCTAAGGCTATCCCCATCTGGTTGATTTTGGACAGAGCTGCCCTTTCCGGAAAGGTGGTAACACTGCCGGTTGTTGATGAGACGGTTGCGCAGTTTAATGGTAAAAGCATTGTTGAATACTATTCACGTTAAGGAGGTACGGGTTTGACTCTGTCAGTAGTACCTAAAATTCAAGTTGTAGAAACTAGAGAAAACTTCGCACGGTTCGCCATCGAACCATTAGAGAAGGGTTTCGGCATCACTCTGGGTAATGCCTTGCGGCGGATTATGCTGGGACATTTACCCGGCGCAGCCATAACCCATGTTAAGATCGATGGCGTTCAGCATGAATTCTCATCTATCCCCGGAGTAAAGGAAGATGTGATTGAATTCCTGCTCAATGTTAAAGCCATCAGGTTAAAACCCCTCACTCATTTGCCTGGTAAATTGATTCTGGATATCAATAACGAAGGGAAAGTAACCGCCGCGGATATTAAACCATCGGCTGACTTCGAAATTACGAATCCGGAAACTTACCTGGCTACCCTTAATTCGTCAGATGCCAAGCTCTACATCGAGTTTGATGTTGAGATTGGGAACGGTTTTAAACAGGCTGAAGCGGTGGATAATTTACCGGTAGGTACTATCCCGGTGGATGCCATCTTTACCCCGACCCGTAAAGTAAATTATCTTATCGAGCCGGTTCATGTCGGCAGAGAAGTTACGCTGGAAAGGTTATATCTTGAAGTCTGGACGGATGGAACCATCGAAGCTGCAGACGCTTTAAGTCAGAGCGCCCGGATGTTAGAGGAATTGCTGGCTCCTTTCGCCGGTTTTGGTAACGTGGTAGAAGCTGTTCCGGAAAAAATAGTCTCCGAATCTTCCATCCCTCAGGAGCTGTTTAACATGCCCGTTGAGCAATTGAATCTTTCCGTACGGACCATGAACTGCCTGCGGCGCGGTAACATCCAAACCGTCGGGGAAGTTGTTAATAAAGGCGAAAGAGGGTTAATGACGCTGCGTAATTTTGGCGTTAAATCCCTGCAAGAGTTAGCTGACCGCCTGGGTGAACTGGGCTTAACTTTGATAACATCCGGTGAACCTTTGACTGATTCCACTGAAGAAGAAGGCGAAACCGAGACGGACAGCAATTAATACTACATGGATATAGGTGAATGTTATGGCACGTAAATTAATAATGCATAGCCGGCGGCTCACCCGGTCGTCGGGAGCGAGAAAAGCTTTATATCGGGGTCTGGTAACAGACCTGTTAGGTTATGAAAAGATAACCACCACCGAAGCGAAAGCTAAAGCAATCCGCGGGGTAGCCGAAAAGATGATTACTCTGGGTAAGAAGGGCGATCTTCATGCCCGGCGTCAGGCTTTGTCTTTCATTTATGGTAAGAAAACTGCCGATAAAGTGTTTGATGAGCTGGCAAAACGGTATGCCGAGCGCAACGGCGGCTATACCCGTATGGTGAAACTGGGCGCCCGGCTTGGTGACGGCGCACCGATCGTCCAACTTGAGTTGGTGAAATAATGACGCTGACAATGACTGCTCAGCAGATTGAGCAGACCCGGAAACTGACCACCCGGCTGGTATTGGTGCTGGAATATGACGGCACCGATTACTCCGGCTTTCAATGGCAATCAAATGTACCCAGCATCCAGGGTGCTTTGGAGAACGCGGTGGAAAAGCTGACCGGCGATAAAGTCAGGGTTTTAGGTTCCAGCCGGACCGATACCGGGGTTCATGCCCGCGGGCAGGTAGTAAGTTTTGATACAAGTTCTTCACTCATTGCGGAGACATTTGTAAACGGATTAAATTACCATTTACCGGAAGATATCGCTGTCAAATCCGCTTGCCAGGTCAGTGATTATTTCATGGTCCGGAGTATGGCGGTCAGTAGGGAATATAGTTACACGATTTTAAATTGCCGAACCCGTTCCCCGATAACCTCCAGATTCGCCCATCGGGTTACCGGTGAATTGGATGTAGAAGCGATGAACCGGGCGTGCCAAATGCTGGTAGGCACACATGATTTTGCGTCTTTTGCCAGCGACATTAATGATGAACCGGAAATGAGCACTATCCGCCGGGTTCATCAGGCAAATGTAATACGGCATGGAGACATGGTTGTCTTTAATATAGTGGCTAATGCTTTTATACGACATCAAATACGGAGCACCGCCGGCGCTTTAGTGCAGGTAGGATCGGGTAAGCTGAGTGAGGCTGAATTTATCAACATCCTCGAGGCTAAAAAAGTCGGCCTGGCCGGCCCGAAACTTCCGGCTTGTGGTCTATGTTTGGAGAGGGTAAATTACCCCTGTTCGTTTGAGGAAATGAGAAAATGAAAACGGTTACAGTCAAAGCAAGTGATATCAAAAGAGAATGGCATACAATCGATGCCTCGGATGAGGTATTAGGCAAACTGGCTGCCCGCGCTGCCAATTTGCTGATGGGTAAACACAAGCCATTGTTCGCCCGTAATGCGGATGTAGGCGATTTTGTCGTCGTGACAAATGCTGCTAAAATCCAGGTTACCGGAAACAAAACAGGGCAGAAAATGTACCACAGTCATTCCGGTTATCCCGGCGGATTAAAAACTGTCAGTCTGGAAAAACTGATGGAAACTTATCCGGAAAGGGTCATTGAACACGCTGTCAAGGGCATGTTGCCCAAGAATCATTTGAATGCTAAAATGATGAAGCGGCTCAGAGTTTATAAGGGTGAGGCCCGCAAACCCCAGGCAAAAGCAAAAGCGCCTGCGGCTAAAGCGGAAGCTTCACCGGAAAAATAATATTTTAGATTTGTCTTCAGAGATAAAGGGAGGTTTCCTTGGAGGATCAGGCTTATTTTTACGGGACGGGAAGACGCAAGACGGCGATAGCCCGTGTCAAGATAATGCCCGGCAGAGGGGCAATTGTCATCAACGGCATACCTTATGAGGAACTGTTGACTCGTATTGAACACCGCAGCATGGTGACCAAACCGTTAATCGTTACCGAGAATCTCGGTAAATTTAATGTTGTGGTTACTACTGTCGGCGGCGGCACCTCAGGGCAGGCCGGGGCTATTGGTATGGGTATCGCCCGCGCATTATTAAAGGCCAATGCGGAGAACAGACTCAAACTCAAACGGAATGGTCTGCTGACCCGTGACCCCAGAGCCAAAGAGCGGAAGAAAGCCGGTTTGAGAAAAGCCCGCAAGGCGCCGCAATATACCAAGCGTTAAACCATCCCCGATATTTACTGATACTTTGCAGAGTCTCACTGGCAACAGTGAGACTCTGTTGTTCTATCGACCTTTTAGGAGGGCTGTAAATGTTGAACCGGTCTTCTCCGATGACGCTCCAGCCAATCGGCGTTGTCCGCAGTGATTTCAAAGAGCCGACCTCCGCCCGTCTGGATCTGAAGAAAATCAGGGCCAGTATCGAAATCAATCCCGATTTGACCAAAGCTTTGGAAGGTCTGGAAGGGTTTTCCCATATCATTGTCCTCTACTGGCTGCACCGCGCCGTTTTTGATAAAAACAACCTGAAAACGTATCCCATGGGTAATCAGAACGTACCTTTGCAGGGTTTATTCGCGGTTAGGACCCCAAAGCGGCCGAATCCCATCGGCATATCAACTGTCCGGTTGTTATCCCGCAGGGGCAATATTCTCGATGTTCAGGGACTGGATGCCATCAACGGCTCCATTGTACTGGACATCAAACCATACATCCCGGGTTATGACTCTGCCGCTGACGCTACCGTTCCGGATTGGGTCAAAATTGAAGAATACTAACGCTGCTTTGCTAAAGATTTACAACCTCTTATTCCGGCGCTACGGCTCCCAGCACTGGTGGCCCGGGGACAGTCCATTGGAGGTAATGGTCGGCGCTATCCTGACTCAATCGGCCGCCTGGCAAAATGTGGAAAAAGCGATCGTTAATCTGAAAACCGCCGGAGTAATGTCTCCTGCTGCGCTGAGGCAAATCCCTACCCCTGAGCTCGCTCAGCTTATCCACCCGACCGGATATTACAATGCCAAGGCTGTTAAGCTGCAAGCCCTTGTACGTTGGTTAAGGGCCTCCTGCGGGGATAATCTGAACACATTGTTTGCCATGAAAACAGATTTACTGCGCCGGCAGCTTCTGGATGTCCACGGCATCGGACCGGAAACCGCCGATTCTATCCTGCTTTATGCCGGCAATAAACCGGTGTTTGTCATCGATGCCTATACCCGACGTATTTTCGACCGGCTCGGCTTAAAACCGGAAAAAGATAACTATGATGACTGGCAAATATTTTTCACCGGTAACCTGCCTCAAAATACTAAATTGTTCAACGAATATCATGCATTGCTGGTCCGCCATGGGAAAGAAGCCTGCCGCAAACAGCCAATCTGTGATAACTGCTGCCTGCGGGAAATCTGCGAGTCCCGGTCATAATCTAACAGGTACAATAAATAGGCCTGTTAAGTCATATGGTCTTTGTGTTAAGATGTTAATGTAATAATCGGGAGAATTTAAAATGGCTGTATCCGCGAATACTCCGGAAAAAAAACAGTTAAATATCAAAACCATCACCTTTGGTGACCTAACCTGGGTCGATATTACCGACCCCACCGAGGACATCACCAAATATTTAACCGAAAAATATAATTTTCACCCGATGGATATCGAGGATGCGCTGAGCCTCAGGCAGCTTTCCAAAGTTGAAGAATATCCCACTTATATATTCGCCATTTTCCACCTGTTGAAATATAACAAAGCCACCAAAGTCAGCATCAGGAAGCAGTGGTCCGCGTTTCTCGGCGATAAATATCTGGTTACACTGCATCCTATCGAACTCACAGCATTGGACGAATTTTTCCATGAATGCGAACTCAACGAAGACGACCGGACTGAATATTTCAGTCAGGGTTCCGGTTACCTGCTCTACCAGATACTTGACCGGGCACTGGATTCTTACTTCCCGGTGCTTGATAAAATCATGAACCTGACCGATGCCATCGAAGATAATGTTTTCAACGTCGGCGTCGAAGCCGCTCAGGAATTAAGCTCGCTGCGCCGGGATATCATTACACAGCGCCGCGTGATGTTCCCCACCCGCACATTGTTAACGGAACTGGAAAAGAAAATCAAACGTTTCAGTAAAATAGATTTGACGGTCTATTTCAGCGACCTGATGGACCATATGAATAAAATCTGCGAAACCCTGGATGAAACCACCGATATCATCGAAGTTTATAAAGACGCGGATTATCTGCTCAGCAGTTACCGGGCCAACCGCGGCATCCGTGTTCTGGAAGTGATGCTGGCAATATTGCTGCCGCTGGTCATTGTATTTGGTCTATACGGTATGTATATCACGTTCTTCGGCTCGGTTACTAAAGAAAGCACGGGAATATATCTCGCCTTAATTGCGATTTTCGTGGTTTTCTCCGGCGGGGTCATCGCTTTCCTGCGCCGCAAGCACTTGATTTAGTATCTGGTTATTAGTTATCATGCGTAATAAAAGAAAGGCCTGCTTTTTAAAGCAGGCCTTCTTGTTTTTATACAAATTTACTTCAACGGTTGTTAACTCCCGCTTTTCACGGAACGGGGAGTCGTAACAAATTTAACAGGTTCGCTGTTATGCTTATAAAACCAGATTTTCATCATTTCTACCAGGAAGAGATAAACCACGATAAAGCCTACCAGCAGCAGCAGGAAGGTTAACGGCAGCGGTACGAAATTGAAAATCTTACCCAGCGGAGTATAAGGTATTAGCAACGCCAGGGCCAGAATCCCCATGATATTGATCGTCAGCCATTTGTTCGGTTTACTCCGGAAGAAGGGTATCGTCCGTGTGCGGATGACAAATATCACCAGCGTTTGAGTGAACAGTGATTCTATGAACCAGGCAGTCTGAAATAAAGATGGGTTGGAATAGGCGTGGAAAAATAGGATCATTACCCCGAAGGTGGCAAAATCAAAAATCGAACTGATCGGTCCGAAGGCAATCATGTAATTCCTGATGAAAGAAGTCCGCAGCCGCTGTGGTTTTTGGACATAAGTCTCATCTACGTTATCAATGGGGAGAGCCAGTTGCGCGAACGAATAAAGTAAATTATTCAATAACAACTGGATAGGAATCATCGGGAGGAACGGCAAAAATATCGATGCCCCGGCCGCGCTGAACATGTTCCCGAAATTGGAACTGATTGCCATCTGGATATATTTAATAGTATTGCCGAAGGTTTTCCGGCCTTCAATCACACCGTCGGTTATGACTTTCAAATCATTTTTCATCAGAATGATATCTGCCGATTCTTTGGCGATATCCACGGCATTCATCACCGAGATGCTGACATCGGCAACTTTCATCGATGGCGTGTCGTTAATACCGTCGCCTATGTAACCCACCACATGCCCGTTGGCCTTTAATGCGGTCATAATCCGGTTTTTCTGGGCCGGATTAACACGGGTGAAGATATCAGCTTTCTCTACGATTCTGGCCAGAGCTAAGTCATCGATATTTTCAATTTCGCTGCTCTGCACGATGTTAATCGGCTCGATTTCATTGGTGCGCGTGACTGTCCCCGTTTGTGCGTCGAATTTACGGCCGCGGCGGTACTGGTAAACCTGGAACCCGAGTTGGTCGCAGACTTTCCCGGCGACAATTTCATTGTCACCCGTTAAAATCTTAAGTTTGATACCGGCCTTTCTCAATAACTCCAGCGATTCTCCTGCGGTCGCCTTAATCGGGTCGGTAAAAGCGATAAAGCCGATAAAAGTCATGTTGTTTTCATCGGCTACTGCATAAGCCGCTTTGGTCTCTGCTTTGCGGTAAGCGACGCCCAGGACGCGGAATCCCTGGTTGCTCAATGACCGGTGCTCCTTGTCGATCAGCTTTTTACTTTCCGCGGTCAGTTCATGGACTTCTCCGCCCAACTCATACTGCGTCGCTATTTTTGCGACTTCTTCGGGAGCGCCTTTGGTAACTATAATATTCTCTTGATTATTTTTTACTACCACGGAAAGCCGCTTTCGAATGAAATCAAACGGGATTTCATCGACTTTCTGATACTGGTCGGTATTTACTTCCTCATGTTTGAGAATGGCTTCATCCATCGGGCTGCGCAGCCCGGTTTGGAAGCGGCTGTTGAGTATGGATAGAAGGAAGACCTTGTCTGATTCTTTATCCTCTAAATCGACATGCCGGATAACTTCTACTCTGTTTTCTGTTAACGTGCCGGTTTTATCTGAACACAAAACGTCCATACTGCCGAAATTCTGGATTGCTGCCAGCCGTTTGACAATGACCCCTTTCTTGGCCATTGCCGTGGCGCCGCGGGAAAGATTAATGGAAAGGATGACGGGCAGCAGTCCTGGCGTTAAACCGACGGCCAGCGCCACGGAAAAAAGCAATGATTCCATGATTGTATGTTTTTGATTGTTAAAGACGCCGTTGATAAAGAATACCGCGATAATCAGGATAAATGTAACCTGCATGATCAAATACCCGAATTTTCTCAACCCTGTTTCAAATTCGGTTTCCGGTTTTCTTTCCGCGCTTTTCTTGGCGATTTCCCCGTATTCGGTAGCGCTGCCGGTTTTTACAATTACGGCGGTCGCCGAACCGGCCGTTACGGATGTGCCCATAAATAGATAATTATTCCATTTGGTGCTGTCGGTTTTTTCGGTGATCGGGTCGATGGTTTTTTCCACCGGAAATGATTCCCCGGTTAAGGCCGACTGATCGATGAAAAAGTCTTTGGCGGTGATGATTCTGGCATCCGCCGGGGCAATATCGCCGGCTGTCAGTTGGATTACGTCGCCGGGTACCAGCCCGGAGATGGCAATATCCTGTTTAGTTCCGTCTCTGGACACTGTGGCCGTGGTGGCGACTCTTTTCGCCAGGGCTTCGGCGGCTTTCCCCGCCCGGTACTCCTGGGTAAAGTCCAGGATGACACTGACGAAGACGATGATTAAAATAATCGCTGCGGTCCGGGGGTCGCCTAAAAAGCCGGAAGCAATCGCGGAAATAATCAAAATAAGTGTGACAGGACTCCGGAAATGCATTAAAAATTCGATGATGCCGGAGCGTTTTTTACCCCGCGCAACTTCGTTCGTGCCATACATTTCCAGCCGTTTGGCCGCTTCTTCGCCGCTGAGTCCGGTAACAGAAGTTTCCATTTTAGTCAGGAATTCATCCGTTGGAAGTGTCAGCATTTCTGCTGCATTGATGGCTTCCGGGGTGTTGGCCAGTTGCTGTTTATTTTGTTTGTTTGCCATTATCCGACTCTTTCAATTTAGTTAATTTTGACCTGATTTAATTCGTATATATTAGTTTAATCCTTTGTTCTCGCATGAAACAACCTTTTTTAGAAATATTTTTAAACCAAAACATGAGGTATTTTTCAATAATGTCTTTGGGCTCAATTCACTTACGTTTACGATTACCGAGGCAACTGTTATAATTAGCACACGGCAGGGGATTAAAATGCAGAAATCCGATACTTCCCGGCAGGAATCAATTCCAACCACAATCTATCTCGGATTGGGCTCGAACATGGGCGACCGCCGGTATAATCTGAAATTGGCACTGGGTGCCCTGGCGCGGGAAATAAGTATAAAAGCGGTATCTTCCATATATGATACAAAGCCGGTGGGCAATACCTTGCAGCCGCGTTTCCTGAACCTGGTCTGTGAAACAAATTCTTCGCTGACGCCACCGGAACTTTTGAATTTTGTCAAAGGAATCGAAAAAAAGATGGGCAGGGAGCCGGGGCCGGTCAACAGCCCGCGCCCGGTCGACATCGATATCCTTTTCTACGGCAATCAGGTAATCGCTGAACCAGCGCTGACTATTCCTCATTTCCGTCTGGCAGAAAGGGCATTCGTGCTGGTTCCCTTAGCTGAAATTGCTCCGGGTTTTGTTCATCCTGTAACAGGGAAAACAATCCGGCAAATGTTGCAGGCATTGAAAGTTAATCCGCAAGATATCGTCAAATTAAAAAATACACGAGGTGCAGCATGTATGAAATAAGTGTGGAAATGGATTTTGATGCGGCCCACGCCCTTCGTGGTTATCAGGGGAAGTGTGAAAGGCTGCACGGGCACCGTTTCAAAGTAGTCGCCGTTGTCAATGGGAAGAAACTGAACGAAATCGG
>Ga0265316_10003457_pt1 | contig 15971 bp, 19 predicted proteins | sample 4522metaG_FD_202092 | JGI IMG/M metagenome (GOLD analysis project Ga0265316, IMG submission 202092) | Rhizosphere microbial communities from Carex aquatilis grown in University of Washington, Seatle, WA, United States - 4-5-22 metaG | ecosystem: Host-associated > Plants > Roots > Rhizosphere >...
TGTTCCGCTTTAAGACTTATCTGGACATCATCGCCGAAGAGAAGCTGGTGGAGCATGCCGCGAAGACGGGCGAGGGTCTGCTCAGAGGCCTCAAGGAACTGGGCGACGAATTCCCGCAGCTTGTTTCCAACGTTCGTGGACGCGGCCTGATGTGTGCGATGGATCTGCCCACGCCCGCGCTGCGTGATGCTCTGCGCGGCGACTTGTATGAACATGGCATGGTGATGCTGGGATGCGGCACGCATTCGATGCGCTGCCGTCCGGCACTCAACATATCCGAGGCGGAAATCGCCGAAGGTCTGAAGGTCCTGCGCACGTCGCTGGACCGCCTGGCGACGCACGCGGAAGCACCGCAGCTCGCATAATCGTCTGACTGGCAAAGGGCCAGTCTGATCAGTACTGTTGAGGCGGGGCATGGACGCATGCCCCGCCTCAACCCACTTTTCGAGCGTTGCAATTTGGAGAGCGATTTCTCAAGGTCGCACACAAACCTATGGCATTTGTCCGAGACGCGGCGCGGGCCGCAGAACAGATCAAGAAGTGGTTGCAGCAGCGGCTGCGTGAGACCGGACGACAGGAGTACATTCTCGGCCTTTCAGGCGGGATTGACTCGGCCCTTGCGGCATACATGGTGGTGGATGCTCTTGGCGCGGATGCGCTGTATTGTGTGCTGCTGCCATACCGCACCAGTTCGCCCGACTCGTTAGGCGATGCTCAACATATCGTCAAGGAGCTTGGGGTACAAAGCCGGGTGGTGGACATCACCGCGATGGCGGATGCATTTGAGGCTCAGACGGGAGAAATGTCTCCCGTGAGACGCGGCAATCTTTGCGCGCGGCTGCGGATGGTCACACTGTTCGATCAGTCGCACGCGAAGGGCCTGGTGCTGGGCACGTCCAACAAAACGGAGACGCTGCTCGGCTACGGCACGCTCAACGGCGATGCGGCCTGGTCACTGAATCCTCTCGGCGATCTCTACAAAACGGATGTACGCCTGCTGGCAAAGTATCACCACGTGCCGCAGGCTATTCAAGACAAAATTCCCAGCGCCGATCTGTGGCACGGTCAGACGGATGAAGGGGAACTTGGCCACAGCTATGCGGAAATTGACACGCTGCTGGTCAAGATGGTGGATGAGAAGCAATCGCGAGCGCAGATTCTGGCGGATGGTACCGATCCGAAGCTTGTGGATCGCGTGCTCTCGCTGATTCGTGGCTCAGCGTTCAAACGGCAGGCACCGCCCATCGCGTGGCTATCGCAGCCGTTCGACGCGACGCACGTCGAGGATCCGCGCTGGTGAACGACACACCTACCGGGACATTGGTGCTTGTGGCCACGCCCATCGGCAACCTCGGGGACATGAGTGTGCGGGCGGTGGAGGAGCTATCACGGGTGGATGTGATCCTCTGCGAAGACACACGGCATTCAGCCACGCTCTTCCGTCACTATGATATTACCACACCGGCAACCTCGTATGGCAGTCATAACATTCACGGTAAGATTCCGTGGGTGCTGGAGCAATTGAGTGCGGGGAAGCGTCTCGCACTGGTATGCGACGCGGGAACGCCGGGGATTTCCGATCCGGGTTCGGTGCTGGCGCGCCGGGCGATGGACGCGGGATTCAAGGTCGAGGCGGTTCCCGGAGCCAGTGCCATCGTGCTGGCGCTGGTGTTGTCGGGATTGCCCACCGACCGGTTTGTGTTCGATGGTTTTCTGCCGCACAAGAAGGGGCGACAGACGCGGCTCAAAGAACTGGCTGCCGAGCCGCGCACGATCATACTCTACGAGAGTCCGCACCGGCTGCTCAAAACGCTCACCGAACTGCAAGAGTATCTCGGCGACCGTCAGGCGGCCATCGGACGCGAGCTGACCAAGATTTATGAAGAAGTGCGGCGCGGCTTGCTATCGGAGTTGCTGGCCCACTTCACCGCGCACACCGTTCGAGGGGAATTTGTTCTCATCGTCGCGGGGACGGACTATCGCCAACTCAGAGACGCGAACATGTCAGAAGCAGGGGATGAAGCGCCATGAATGAACCTTTTCCGTGGCCGGAGTTGTATACGACGATTCTTCGAGTGCGCAATCTCGATGAATCGGTCGCATGGTATGGTAGAGTATTCGGCCTGGTACCTGAGCACAACGATTTACGGTACCGCCTGGCCGTGCTGACGGGCTCCAAAGGACAGAGGGTGACGCTGCGTGAGGCGGGGGCGGATCGCAGTATTGGACTGACCGGGTTGAACAGCGCCTATGTGGTCTTCATGACACCCAACGCCGATGAGACACATGCACAGCTTGTGAAGCAGGGTGAACGAGTCGGAGCCGTGCAGGACCAACCGGGAGTGCGTCTGTTCTGGGTGCATGATCCTGACGGCCACCAACTCTGCATCCTGCAATTCGTGATTGACTGGGGGACATGATTCAGCGGAATCTTTGGCGGCTGATCGAGCAGCATGTGTTCACGTTTCCATCCGGGGACGCGCTCTTCAATCCGTATGCCGCGCGTCATGCGGAGGCGGATCGTCCCGACGCACAGCAAATCCGGCGAACGAACCTGCGAAAATACGTGGCCAGTTTTCCTGCGCCACCCGGCATACTGGTGGTGGGTGAAGCGTCCGGCCCTTGGGGCTGCCGCTTTTCGGGAGTGCCGTTCACCAGCGAGCGGCAGTTATGCTCAGGAGAGTTGCCGTTTGCCGGCCGTCAATCCAGCACGCAGGCCGCGCCGCATCACGAACGCACCGCCGGGATCTTCTGGGACGTGATGGCGCGGTATCATCCTCGCGGTTTCATCTGGAACGCTGTTCCTTTGCATCCGCACATGTCGGGAGACCCATTCTCGCTGCGTCGGCCCAGTCTTGCGGAAGTGAAGGCTTTTGAAGGCCTGCTGGTGTCGCTGATTGACCTGCTGGCACCTTCGCAAATCGTCGCGGTGGGCCGCATCGCCGAGCGGGCTGTGCAGAATACCGGGCGGATTCCCATCTATGTACGTCATCCGTCGCACGGCGGGATGGCGGAGTTTCGTCGGGGTATGGAGGAGGTTTTTACGGAATAATCTCAGTACTCTATGATGCCCGGGCCGATGGGTCGGCGGGCCATATGTAGGGAGGCACCTTTATGGCAGTAATGAAGGATATTGTCAAACACATGACGAACGACGGCTGGCAGCTCATCGCCATGCGCGGCCCGCACTGGCAGTTCGTGCATCCTTCCAAACCCGGCAGGGTTACCGTGTCGGGTCAGCTCACGCACGAAGTCGGTCGCGGCACTCTACGAAGCATCGCACTGCAAACGCGGTTGTCGTTCAAGGAGAAGAAGCAGGATGGCGCATTACCTGGCGGTCGTTGAACCGGGAGAAGGCAACTTTTCCGCCTACTTCCCCGATCTTCCCGGCTGCGTAGCGACGGGTGCTACGCGCGAAGAGCTGGAAGAGAACATTCGCGTAGCCTTGCAGCGTCACGTGCAGGGATTGATGGAAGACAACCAGACAATCCCTGAGTCGCGCGCCTTCGCGGAATTTATTACCGTTATTCCCAGCCAGTCGTAACCAAGGCATGGAGCAACCACGCCGCGTTCTGGTTTCCGGGTCTTCGGGGCTGATCGGCTCGGCGCTTGTCCCGGCGCTCCGTGACCAGAGATTCCGTGTGATTCGTCTGGTGCGGAACCGGGCCGCGGCGGACGATTCTGTGTTGTGGAATCCCGATGCGGGACAGTTGGATGCTTCCGGTCTTGAGGGACTCGACGCGGTGGTTCACCTTGCCGCTGAGAATATCGCGGCCCATCGCTGGACGGGGAAGGAGAAGCTACGCATCCTGAACAGCCGCGCGCAAGGCACGCGGCTTTTGTGCGAGAAGATGGCCGCCCTGCCCGTGCCGCCGCGGGTGATCGTGAGTGCTTCGGCAATGGGTTACTATGGGGAGCGCGGCGACGATCCCCTCACGGAAAACGAGCCGCCCGGGAGAGGATTTCTCTGCGATGTAGTGCGTGCGTGGGAAGACGCCACAAGGCCGGCATCGGAGAGCGGCATCCGGGTTGTGATGCTGCGCCTGTCCATTGTGCTCAGTTCTGCGGGAGGCACACTGGGGAAACTGCTCCCTCTGTTTCGGATGGGCTTGGGCGGACCGTTGGCAGGCGGACAGCAATATTTCAGTTGGATTACGATTCAAGACGTGATCGGAACCGTTCTCCATTCCATCGCCACTCCGGACTTGAGTGGTCCGGTCAATGTCTCATCACCCAACCCCGTGCGGCAGACCGAATTTGCCCGGATTCTTGGCAGGGTTCTAAGCCGTCCCGCGGTGTTCAACGTTCCGCGTGTGGCGCTACGGCTGCGGTTGGGCAAGGAACTGGCAGACTCGGTGCTGTGGAGTGACCGCATCGTACCGGAGAAGTTGCTGCGCAGTGGCTATCGCTTTCTGTATCCAGACTTGGAAGCTGGATTGCGAACTTTGCTGGGAAAGCCGGCCTCCTGAGACGCCGACTTCCAAATCCGGCGATTGCCTTGACTTTTTGCGCTGTCTGTCTTACATTCTTGTGTTTCAGGATTTTCCACCGTCATTAAACATACGTTCAACCATGCATAGAGAAACCCTGAATCGCGCCATCTTCCTCCTTCTGTTTCCCGTGCTTGCGGGTTGCGGCGGTGGACCGGAGCGCGTGGTGTTGAAAGGCGGTACGGAACACTTGCCGCTACTCGATGGCCGTACTCTGAGCTATCGCGAACGGGAGAACACCGAAGAGCACACGTACACCGTGCAGATGCGCTATGCCGGGGGCAAAACCACGCGCGTTTATCCGCTCCTGTTCAAAGGGATCAAGATGGGGCACTGCGTCTTTCGGAGTGACGGCAAGCAGGTCATTTTCTCTACGGATAAACCACTGACGGCGCTGATGTCGCTGCCCGAGTATCGCCAGATCTGGGTGGATGAAGCCGCCAAGATCGGGGACGAGTGGAATGACATGGACACGGGGACAAAGACCATGCTCGCTGGATTCGAGACTGTCACTGTGCCCGCGGGAACATATGAGAACTGTTACAAGACAGTTACCACTGTGCTTCCGGTGTTCTTGGATTCGCTGCAGGCGTGGCGGGAGCGTGGAGATCTGTCGGATGATGAATACCGTGACTGGCAAGCCGACTCCAAGGACATCATCGTACGCTGGTTCGCATCCGGCGTTGGATTAGTTAAGGAGCAAATCAACAGTTCGGATCACACTCGCGAACTGGTGTCGGTGGTGAAAACCGGCACGGGTAAGATAGATATTGATTCGACACAATCGGATTCGGAATAGCAGCAGGCAAAGGTAAGATGAAGAAGTTCTCCTTCTGGATGACACTGGCGCTGATGGTGTGGGTGAGCTATGTACCGGCGGCGGATTTTTCGGTGCGCGTTTACAAACCCAGTGCCGCGGAACTCGCCATGAAGGCCGCGACGGATTCCGCCACGGTCTACAGCCAGCAGAAAGCGGTCGTGCGCGAGTACCAGAGTAAGTACCCCAATGATCTGGCCGTGCAGATGCGCGCCGCGACCTTTCTGGCCGTGGACAATCTCGATTCCGCGCGCGCATTCTATCAATCCCGCGCGGCTCGGGACCCGAATGATTACATCGGCCAGTTTGTGGCGGGTCGGCTCTCCGCGACAGCTGACGAACAGCGCAAGTATGCCGATCAACTTCTGAAGAAAGACCCGGACAATTACTGGGGGAATCTGCTGCTGGCGGGGATCTATGCCGCTGAGCCCGATTCGGGTGCGGCCAAGGCCGAGGTGGTGCTGCGCCGGGCCATTGCCAAGGACAATTCGCTGCCCTACGCGGTGGAATCCCTCGGCAATATGCTGATCAAGCGCGGGGACAAGCAGGCCGCCGATGAAGTCTTTGTCAAACTGGGCGAGATGCAACCGGACAATTTCATTCCGGTGGTCTATCGCATTCGCCTGGCGGGCGACCAGACCCAGGCGGTCAAACTGGTGGATGATTTCCTGGCGAAGAATCCCAACAACGTGGATGCGCTTTACACCAAGGCGCGGGCTCTGCGCGAGCAGTCCGATTGGAAGGGGCATCTCGCAACCATGCACAAACTGGTGTCTGTTTCGCGCACGGGAGATCATGCGTACGATTTGGGCTGCGGCTTCTCGCTGGCCGGGGAAAAGGACTCCGCGTTCGCCTGGCTGTTCACGGCGGCGGAATTGGGCTTCAGCGATATCGAGCAGTACAAGAAGGACGAGGACCTCGTTCCGCTGCGCGATGATCCGCGCTGGACGGAACTTCTGGGCAAGGTAGAGACTGCCGACCACGCGCGTTTATCCGCGCTGGCCAAACAGGCACAGGTCACCGCTCCGCAGCGCAAAGAGGAGGCCCTGGCGCAGCGCATGGATTTGGCCGCACCGGACTTCACGCTGGATGATCTGAATGCCAAACATGTGTCGCTGGCGAGTTTGCGCGGTAAGGTGGTGATTCTCGATTTCTGGGCGACGTGGTGCGGTCCCTGCCGTATGAGCATGCCGCTGCTCGACAAGTTCTATACTGACTCTCTGCCCAAGGACGTGGTGGTGTACGGCGTGAATGTCTTCGAGCGCAACGGTACCGACAAGGTCAAGCCGTTCCTTACCGAGCGCAATGTACACTTCCCGGTGCTGCTGGGTACCAACGATATGGCCCAGGCCTATGGCGTCAACAGCATCCCCAATCTGGTGGTGATTGATAAGCAGGGCAAGATCGCGTATCGCCACATCGGCTACGATCCGACGCTCGTGGATATTCTGTCGTGGCAGACCAAATCGCTGCTGAAATAGATGCTCTCGCGAAGCCAGTATGGGGAAGCCCTATCCACGTGAACTCGAGGAGCGAATATGCTCAAGTACATGCTCTGTGCTGTTGTGATGTTCATGCTGGTGAGTGCCGGCTTGGGGCAAGTGCCCGACTCAACTGCCAAACCGGAATTCGATGTGGCTCCATGGCCGCTGGAGGTGTTCTTCAAGGAACCAGAATTTCCAGAGCTTGCCAAAGCGGCTAATGTCCCCGGCACAGTCACTGCAGTTGTCACTCTTGATCGGCTGGGTAATGTTCTCGACTGTATGGTCACTCCAAGTACAAAGGGTCTCGGCTTTGACACTGCCGTTGTGAATGTGGTACGGGAGTGGCGGTTCAGCCCGGCTATCAAGAAGGGGAAGGCTGTAAAGGCGACGGTTACGCTGAGCTTTCGGTTCATGTTCGCTTACAATCACTACGACAGCCTCGGTCGCGTTGTCTACCCGGCGACGCATGACAGTCTGCGAACGGCCGCGGAGGGACGTAATGGCTTGCGGCGCGACGATCCGAGCATCGCGTATGCGCCACCGCCGATCCTATACTATCCTCCGCTCGTGCGTTGGGAGATTGATCGCGTGAGGAGAGTTTCGAGAGCGCCTATTTCACCAGAGCCTACGAAATCCAGAAAGACTGGGAAGGCGGAAGACTAAGTAACCTCAAGGGTTGAGATTTGACTTTTTCTAAAATCACCATATTCGGTGCGGGGACGATGGGCGCGGGGATTGCGCAGGTGTGCGCCACGGCGGGCATCAGTGTGACCGTGTGCGATCCGTCGCCGGAAGCCGTTAAGCGCGCACAGAAGCAGATTGACGCTGACCTGAAGAGCGGCGTGGAAGCCAAACGCATCACGCGCGAGCAGGAACAGGAGACGCGCTCGCGTATCCGTTATGTGAGCGGCGTGGGCGAATGCGGCGAGGCGGACCTCGTGATCGAAGCAGTGTTCGAGCGGCTCGACATCAAGCAGGAGCTGTTCATGCGGCTGGACGCGCAGCTCGCACCTCCTGCGGTGTTGGCCACCAACACCAGCTCGCTGTCGGTCACATCCATTGCTGCCAAGGCGCGCTTCTCTGATCGTGTTTGCGGGTTGCATTTCTTCAATCCGCCCACGCGCATGAAACTGGTGGAAGTGGTGGCCGCAAAGCAGACCGCTCCCGAAGTCATCGAACGCTGCGCAAGTTTCGTGCGTGAGATCGGCAAAGAACCCGCTCTGGTGCAGGATACTCCCGGTTTTGTGGTCAACCGCTGCGCGCGGCCTTTCTATGGTGAAGCGCTGCGCTGCCTCGGCGAGAGGATTGCCGACGTCATGACCATTGACCAGATTTTGCGCGAAGGCGGCGGCTTCAAGATGGGAGCCTTTGAGCTGATTGATCTCATCGGCGTGGACATTAATTATGCGGCGACGCGCTCGATCTGGGAGGGCTACTTCCACGAGCCGCGCTTTGCACCGCACATCCTCCAGAAGAAAATGGTGGAAGCCGGACGTCTCGGCCGCAAGTCGGGTCGCGGCTTCTACGAGTATCCCAATGCCGGATAATCAACTTCCCCTCGAACAACCGGAACTGTACGCGCTGGGTCGCATTCTGATTGCGGGCCCGGTGGCGGACGCCCGGCCGTTCGCCGACAAAATCGCCGCCGCGGGGCACAGTGTCACGCTGCTGGTTCCCGAAGAGGAGATCGAATTTGCGGGAAAGAAGCACAAGGTGCTGGCCCGCGAAGAAGCCATCGAGCCGGATGAATACAGCATCGCCATCGAGTTGCACTGTGTCAGCCTTGAAGCCAAAGCCGACGCGCTCTTCTATCTCGATGACTCGCTGAATGAAGACACGCTGATTCTGACCTACACGCTGGCCATTTCTACTGGAGAACTGGCGCGCGAATTGATGATGCCCGAGCGCGTGGTAGGGCTGTGCATCCTTCCGCCGATCAGTGAAACGAAATTCGTTGAGTTGATGGTCACGCCGCTCACGTCAGTGGATGCCTTGAGCCGGGCGGAGGAGTTCTTCAAGGGAGTGGGCCTCGGGTACGCGCAGGTGGGAGACAGCCCCGGCGGAGTATTGGGCCGCACCGTCTGCTGCCTGGTGAATGAAGCCGCGCTGGCTTTGCAGGAGCGCATCGCCTCGGCACAGGAGATTGATCAGGCGATGAAGCTCGGCGTGGCTTATCCTTTCGGGCCGCTGACGTGGGGTGACCGCATCGGTCTCGACCGCGTGCTGGCGGTTATGGACGGGCTGTATGCCGAGTTCAAGGAAGAACGCTATCGTCCCGCACCACTTCTGAAGAAACTGGTGCGCGCGGGACACATCGGCATCCGCTCCGGCAGCGGGTTCTTTACTCACCGCCAGGCATGATGAATCCGATAGTCCAGCTTGAAGTGCAGCGTCTGCGGAACACGGTGACCCGCTTCTGGACGAACAAGACGGAGATGCGGCGCGCTGCCCTGTTTGTGCTCGGCATGGGGTTCTATCTGTGGTGGAATATCTTCCGCAGAGTGGGGGCGAAGAAGGAGGGCTTTCTTGAGGCCTGGCATTGGGTGCGGTTTGCATTTCCCGCTGTCCTCGCTTACTTCGCGGCGATGATCGGCGCGTTTGGCCGCATGAATCGTTACCTTGCGCGCTGGGCCGCCGGATCATGGAGTGTGCTGCCGGTGGAACCGGCCGGGATAGCTGTCTCGCTGATGGGTACGATGGCGATCATGGACAGCGCCTGGATTGTTCTCGGGCTGGTGCTCAGTATCGGTCTGTCTTATGTGACGGGGCTGGTGTGGTGGCAGGAATTTCCGTTTCTGCTGCTGGGCACGATTCTTCTGGTGGCGACGGCGTCTGTGGCAAAGACGTTTTCCACGTTGATCCTGCGTCTGGGCAGTTCGCGCATGCTGCAGTGGCCGAACTGGGTGCTGAGGGCACTGGGCGCGATGCTGACGATGATCTTTGTGCAGCCGCTGGTGGGCTTCTGGCTGCTGGCCGAATACGTGCGGCAGAGCGGCGTCCCTTCGATGGCGTATCTTTCGCTGCTGATCATCGCGATTTGCGTGACGGCTTTGACTCTCGCTGCACGATTTCTGCTGGTGCGCAAATGGAGCGCCATCTCGGCCTCCTTCGAAATTCAGCAGACGCAGCGGCGCTCCAAAGAAACGGTGCCGCTGGCGTCCGTTATCGCCAACCTTTGGCGTTCGCCTGCCGTGCGCTTGGCCACGCTCTACAATCTGCGTTCGGAAATCAATCTGCAGCGCTGGGGTAAGCAGATGAACGTCGGCGGCCGCCGCCTCTACATGCTCATTCCTTTCTATCTGATGGTGCTCTTTCTCATAACGGCTCCCTATCTGTCGAGCAGGCATGAGGCGCTCCCCATAATTGCCGTCATGTTTGCCGCGGTATGGATCGGGATGTTTACGGCGATCTCGATGCCGCCACTGGCTCCGGTGTACCGAATGCTCCGCCAGTTGCCGGTGCCATTCTGGGACTTTGTTCGCGCCGTCGCGGCGCTGCCTTGGCTGTTGTCGGGGTTGCTGTTCGTTGTTTGCTGCATCATTATCGGCATCACCCAACCCCAGGATGCCTACCGCTGGTTCAGCATAATCTTCGTTGTTTCGGCGAGCGTGGCCTCGTTGCGGGTGTTCATCGTCGCCGCGTATCCGGGTGCACAGCAGACCGCCGAGTTCATCTTCATCGCTGTGCTCGGTGTGGGCGGGCTGGCGGGCTATTACGGCTCCTGGATAGCCGCGGTGCCGGTGGTGCTGGTCGCTGAGATCTATTTCATCCGAAAGGCGGCGCGAGAATGGCGCTTCCGTGAAGAGGGGCTGAATGTCTGACACACAACTTCTGCGCGTCCACGGATTATCCAAGTCGCTGGGCGGCAAACCCGTCCTGCACAAAATTTCTCTGGAACTCCAGCGCGGCGAATTCGTCGGCCTGATTGGCCCCAATGGCGCGGGCAAGACCACGCTGCTGCACTGCATTACCGGGCAGTGGACCGCACCGGCGGGCTGCGTATTGATAGACGGTATTGATGTCGCCGCGGAACCGCTTGCGGCGAAGCGTCTCATCAGCTGTGCCTTTGAGCCGGGGGACCTCATCGAGCGCCTGACAGGAAGGCAGCACCTTGCATTCATTGCCGGAATCCGCAAACTGACCGCACCCGACATGGAGATTCACTCTCTTGCAGAACTGGTTGACCTTGCGGAGAGCCTCGACGCCGAAATCGGAAGCTACTCCTTCGGCATGAAACAGAAGCTGGCAATCATGATGGCGCTGCTTGGTCATCCGCCGTTTGTGGTGCTGGATGAGTCGCTCAACGGCCTCGATCCGGTGGTGGGATACCGGGTGAAGAATCACCTCAAGGATCTGGCGGCGGAAGGCAAGACCGGAATTCTACTGGCCTCCCACATGCTGGAATCGCTGGAGCGCTACTGCGCGCGCATCTCCATGATTCGTGAAGGCCGGATTTATCGCCATTGGACACAGGAGGAACTCGAGGCTGAAGCCGCGGCGAGTGGTAAACATCTCGAAGACCTGTTTGTGGAACTGATGGGTGTGGAGGCGTGAGCCTGAATCCCATTGCGCGCTTCTACCGTTACCGTCTCTCCAATTTTGCGGCGCGTTTGCGCCGGGACAAGGGTGAAGCCTTCTATCTTACGGGCTTGTCGCTCTTCGCCGCGATCCTTGTCTATGGCCTGATCCTTGGCAAAGTGGAAGCAGCCGCCGCGGTGATTCGTGAACACTTGACCGCCGTCAAAGCAATTTTGCCGATTGCTCTCAGCGTGGGCGCCATCGCCACCGGATACATTAACGGTCCGGCGAAGCTCATGCGCAAATGGATCAGCGAAGTGTGGGCCGTGCTCCCGGTCAGCCCGCAGGCGATTCATGATTGGACGCTCGCCGCGACCATGGCGATAGACTTGCTGTGGATTCTACTCGGCGTTGTGCTGACGACGGACATCGCGCTCACTCTCCATATATCCTGGTGGACGGAATTCGGCGGTGCCATGCTCGCCACCATCATCCTCGTGTTTGGGGCTTCGATTTCCAAGGTGCTGGCGGTCATCAGCATGCGCTGTGCCGAGTGGCAGTCGGCGGGCATGCGTGACGGGATCGCCGGGATGGTGGCGCTGACCATCTTGCAGACTTTCGCAATTCCGTACGCCGTGGCGGCGAGTGACATCATGCATACCGGCGTCGTGGCTTTCGGGGCGCTGCTGGTTTGCGGAGCCGGGTTTGCCGCTGCGCTTGTGTATGTGGGACGGATGCTCGCTGTGCGGAAGTGGAAGGTCATCGCCGCTTCCTTTGAAGAGTCGCAGTATAAGATGGCCAAATCCGTATCGTCCTTAACTGGCGTCACGCGCTTTGTGCAGCGCGCGAAGTCGCCGGTGCGCAGACTCACAGCGCTCTACATTTTGAAAGCGCGCTCACGCATTGGTGCCATGCGCTTCTACACGCTGCTCTCCGCACTGGTCACCACGGGAATCATCCTGCCGTTGTTCTTTGTCGCTGCGTGGGAGCTGAAACTGGCCGTCTTCCTCGGTATTGCCGGAGGACTGCGCGCGTATATGCTCTTTGACAAAACGGTCGGTGACATCGCGCCGCTCCACCGTTTGTTTCAGCCGCTTCCCATGACCTTTCGCCGCACGGCCTGGGGACTGGCCACCGTGCCGCTTATCATGTCGGCCATCGCTTTCGGCCTCATGCTGGTGTACGGTGTGTTTCTGGGATGGAGCGGCTTCATCGCCACGTTGTTGTTTGGTTTGGCGGCGTTTCTGAGTCTGGCTCCGCTGCACTATTTTATCGTGCTCTCCTATCCGGAGTCGCGGCGCATGACCGTGCGCGATCTCCTGATCATCTTCGCATTTCTTGCGTTGATATCGGTAGAGGCACCCGTGGCCGTGCTTCCGGTAGGGCTGATTTTTGCGCTGGTTTACATGCGCAAGGCCAGGCTGTTCTGGGAACGGGGCGCGGTGATGGTGTTCGCGCCGCAGGGGGTTGTCGCGCGTGAATCCTGAAACCCTGCTCGAAATCCGCGAACTCTCCAAGTCCCTTGATGGCGTGCCGATTCTGCATGACATTTCATTGGAAGTGCGGCGCGGCGATTTTTGCGGTCTAATCGGCCCCAACGGCTCGGGCAAAACGACGCTGCTGCGCTCCGTGACGGGCCAACTCACCGTGGCCGAGCAGCGGGTGAGCATTCTGGGCAAGGATGTTGCCACACGTGGCCTCGAAGCCAAAACCTGCACGGGCTATGCTTTCGAGCCGAATGATCTGCCGCCGCAGCTCAGCGGCATGCAACTGCTCGACTTCGTAGGCTCGCTGCGCGGCGCGCCGGAAATGGCGGGACAGATTCGCGAGTTATCTCAAATGCTGGAACTGAGCGAACGGCTCGACGACGACTTGCGCACCTATTCCCACGGCATGAAGCAGAAGCTCGGCGTGATGATGGCGCTCATCGGCACGCCGCCGCTGATTGTCATGGATGAATCGCTGAACGGTCTCGATCCGGTGAGTGCCTTTCGCCTCAAGCAATATCTGCTGACGCTGGCACAGACTGGCCGCTCGGGCATCCTGCTTTCGTCGCATCAACTCGATTCGCTGGAAAGATATTGCACGCGCATCATCATGATGCGTGACGGGCGGCTGGTCCACGAGTGGACGCGCGCCGAGCTCGAAGCAGAGATGGCGGCGAAGCACACACATCTCGAAGAGATCTTTGTAGACTATCTGACGAACCTTCCCGGTCAGGCGTAACACGGCTCCTGTCCACATCCAAATCGGAGAATGCGCTAATGAATTACCTTCGTGCCGCGTCCCTTCTGACTCTCGCGTTGCTGGTGTTGCTCACGGCGGGGTGCCTGTCCGTCGAGAAGAAGGAATATCGCTTCACCCTCAAAGCCGACGGTTCCGGGGAGGGCACCATCCGTTTCGTCAACATTCTCTCCTCCGATGACAACGGCAAGGATGTCTCCTTCAAGGACTTTGCCGAATTGGTGACCGACTATCTGGACGGCACCAAGTTCGAGGATGATTATCCCGTGTTTCACGTCACCGGCAAGAAGCTGCTCGAAGAGCACGGCCAACTGGTGGGCGAGGTCAATTTCACCTTCAGCTCTTTCGACAGCGCGGGCTTTCTGCGCACGGCCAAGTGCGACTGCTGCCCGGTGCTCTATTTCATCAACACCGACAAGGGGCAGGAGACCGTGACCGAGACCAGCGGCAAGGTTCACACCGGCGTGGCGCCGTCGCCCTTTATCGAGTGGGAACCCAAAGCGCGGGAGCTCACTCTGAAAACCACACTGATGGAGGACACGTCCTCCGCCCGCAGTATGATCTCGCACTATAGAATGTGGAAGGAAAGAAAATAGCGGCGCGGGCCTTGACACGCGGAGGAATGCATAATCATGTCTGTCTTTCGCCCGGTACTTCTCTCGCTTATTTTGGCGGCGGCGCTGCTGCTCAGCGGCTGCCTGTGGGTGCAATCGGCACAGTTTCGTATTCGTGTTAGTCCCAACGGCTCGGGCGCGGGCATGGTGCGCTACAACAATATCTGCTACGCGCCTAATGCCATTACGGACAGCATCTCGACCACCGATGTCGGCGATGCGCTGACCTCGCTGCTGTCCGATTATCTGCACGGCCATGCCTTTGAAGAGGAGTACACGCAAGCGCATGTCACCGGCAAGCGGCTCTTCCGGCAGGACTCGATGCTGGTGGGAGAGGTGACGTTCACTTTCGATTCCCTGCCCGCGTTCAGCTTCTACCGTTACCGCGACGCGAAGGGCGAGTTCATCTCGCAGCTCGTGCATCCGCTGTTCGGACTCTATCACACCGCCGTGCTGCAATCCAACGCGCCATACACCGCGCGTGCCGAGGGCAATGCCGTGCTGGTCTGGCCCGCCGCCACGCAGGAGTTCGATTTCACTGTCGGCACCACGCTGGACTCCCTCTTTCCCACCAAGTACCTCTCCCTCGCCAATGCCTGGAGCAAAGGCGGCGGAGACACGACGTGGGTGAAATAGGGGAAGCGGTTGAAGGAACAAATCTGCTCCGCGAAACGCAGAAGGCAAATCGTTCGTTTTCTTACGAAGCTGACTTTAACGTCAGGGGTACTTTCATGGGTCAGAGGGCAACTCACCGTTTGGATTCCGTTGGGCCGTGGTCGGAAGTAAAGATCGAAATCATCCGCAAGTACGCATCTGCGTATTCGGATATCCTTGCGAAGAATCACTTCTACCATGTCTACGTGGATGCCTTTGCGGGTGCAGGCATACACTTTTCGGAAGCAAAACAAGACTGGATAGAGGGAAGCCCTCTTCAAGTACTTGGGATTGAACCTCCATTCGACGAGTACCACTTTATAGAGCTTGACGAGACAAAGTCAAGGACGCTCACGCACTTTACTGCTGGACGGCGAAACGTGCATGTTTATCCGGGGGACTGTAATGAGCATCTTGTCGAGAGGATATTTCCCCAGATACGGTATGACCAGTACCAACGTGCCTTGTGCCTTCTGGATCCCTACGGCCTGCAACTGGATTGGAGAGTGCTTCAGATTGCTGGTCAATCGAGAACTATCGAGATCTTTCTTAATTTTCCCATTATGGATATCAATCGCAACGTGCTGATACGAGATAGAGGGAAGGTGAGAAAGACAGACATCGCACGCATGAACAGGTTCTGGGGCGATCAAAGTTGGGAGGAATCGTGTTACCAGAAACAGATCACGCAAATCACGATGTTTGGCGATGAGGAAGACAAAGTGCCAAATGAACGCGTGGTGAACGAATATCTTGCCCGCCTCCGCAAGGTTGGCTTCTCGTTCCTTCCTAAGCCATTGCCGATGCGCAACAAACAAGGTGCCACGATATATTATTTGATCTTCGCAGCCCATAAACCAGTTGCCCAAGACATTGTGACAGATATTTTTGAGTATTATGAAAAACGTGGTATGAACTGATGGCTAAGTCCGAAATAGAGTGGACGAACTCGACTTGGAATCCGGTGACGGGTTGCAACAAGGTCAGTCAGGGTTGCAAGCATTGCTATGCCGAGAGAATGGCACGGCGGCTCAAAGCCATGGGGCAACCGCACTATGCGAACGGTTTCAAGTTGACTCTTCACGACGACTCAATTGAAAATCCGATCCATTGGACACGTCCTCAACTCATTTTTGTCAACTCGATGAGC
>Ga0265316_10003464_pt1 | contig 15947 bp, 14 predicted proteins | sample 4522metaG_FD_202092 | JGI IMG/M metagenome (GOLD analysis project Ga0265316, IMG submission 202092) | Rhizosphere microbial communities from Carex aquatilis grown in University of Washington, Seatle, WA, United States - 4-5-22 metaG | ecosystem: Host-associated > Plants > Roots > Rhizosphere >...
GCCCGATGCAATGTCCGTTGAACCAGATCAGCGCGTTCCGATATATCCCGTCAAACTCCAGCCACTCGGTTTTGCCCGCATCCCCCGCCGGCAACGTGAACGTGTGCCGATACCAGCCAATGTTGTTCGTGGTAAACATCGGGTCATGGATCGGCTTGTCGCCATGTTGCAGGATCTTATTGGTATCGGAATTGGCCGGTAAAAAAGTGTTGTTGGTGAATGGCAATTCCACCGCCCAATCGTGCGGCAGGTCGAGTTGACGCCAGGCGCTGTCGTTGTAATTGGTCATCACAAACGAAACGTTCTCCCCCGCATGCGTCGCCACCGGATCGGGCCGGGTGGCCTGAAGGGCGGTTTCCGCGTTAAGGTCCGACGAGTTTAACTTGGGCAGATAACTGATCTCGGGATAGACAGTGACGTTGGTCGTCACGTCTCCCGGATCACCCAGCTGAAAGCGCCAGCCGGCGTCCAGCAGGACCCGTTCACGGGCGGTTGCCGTGGTCAGGGAAACACCAGCCAATAATCCAAAAATGCTCAGATACCTGACGAATTTGAAAGATTTGCCGAAAAGCCAGGTAACCGGGTGTGTTTGTTGCATAGAATTTGAAGTTGTTATTGCTAAAACTACTATTCCCCGCCATACGCCTTTTTGGGGGAACTCAACTAATTAATTTGTTAATATTTAAATCTAAATGTTATGACGCAAAAGTCAAACCAATTCCAGGTTCTGACCGGATGCTGATAAGAACAGGTTTGCCGCATGGCTGCCGGAACTGCCGTCAAGCCATGCCTGTCCCCACTTGCAATCTGGAGCACCATAGTTCTCAACTCACAGCCGGACGAATCGAAAGAACCATTGGTTACGTGTATTTGGTTTTGGGGTGGGGCAAGCCGCGCTCGTCTAAACTATTGAGTCTCCCAAAACAGGCTGAAACCCGGACTCAGCTCGATAAAAAGCCATTAGACATCGCTGACAAGCTGTCCGCACTCCTGTTTTCTCCGTCGGCATTTTGACGATGTGCAACTTGAGTTCCCACTAATCACCCGGACGGCGGCGGATATTTCCCTGGGTTCCACCTGCTTTTAGAGGACAAAGTGCAAGGCAAGAGCAATAATCGCGAAGCGACTTGTCTGAACGCTCCTAAAATAAACCAAAGGGTCGTTTCAGGGACAACAACACCCCAATGAAACACCGCTGCTTTCCCATGAAACACAATCAAAAACTCACCCTATTCTACAACACAAACCATTTGTTGCTTTTGTAGTAGCATTTTGTGTATATAATACGCTCTTTTAAAATGCCAACTTGCGTTATAAGTCGTTGATTATAAGGCATGATTTATATGCCTAATCAGATATAGTAAAAAAGTGTTGACATAGGAATTGGAATCTTTTAGATTAGCACTTGTCAACCGGAATACTTAATATTTAGAAACCTGAAACACGTATGAAAATGAAACTATTTGGTACCTTAATCGCAGGCGCAGCGGCACTTGTTTTGCCGGCTCACGCGCAGAATTTGCTTGTAAACGGGAGCTTTGAGACTCTTTCAACGCCTGGGGTTAAATGGGGAGGCGGCTTTGCCACCGGCGTTCCTGGCTGGACCGGCACCACATCATCCGACCAAGGCGTGGATGTGCCAGGTGGAGTAAAAGCACCCGGAGCTGAAGACGGTGGTAATGCAGCCTATTTCCATAATAACGACGGTTATGGTGAGCAGACAACGACCGCCGCCATTCAAACCGGGCTGAATTATGATCTCAAGTTCTGGACCATGAACATTGATACCTACGCTGCCGGTTGGTCGGGAGCTGCAGAAGGGCAGATTTCGGTTGAGGTTTATGCTGGGACTGATGCAAACCCCATTTTCGCTCAAAAAGACTTCAATTTAGGTTTCTCCTCCAACGGAGCTACGCCTGGGACATGGGTGCAAAATGATTTGGTCATTCCGTCCGGTGCCATTGCAGGGGGCGATATCGGCCAGAACATTGGGATCAAGATCTGGAACACTTCGGATCAGTTGAACCCCATTGCCGGGTCGTGGATCTATGTGGATAACGTCGTGCTGGTGCCTGAACCGACCACTGCCGCGCTGTTGGGTTTCGGCGCTTTGGCTACCGCGTTGGGCCTGCGTCGCCGGCGCGCCTGATTGATTCACAAATCTAAAACGCAAACCGGAGGGATTTTCCCTCCGGTTTTTGCATTTGTTCATAAATCATTGCCTTGTCTTTACATAAGCGATTGACTGATAGATGAATACCCATCAAACCGGAATCGCGATTTAACGCATAAACCCGCGATTAAAATGAATCGCCACTTTTCAATCCCTGCAAATCAAGGACTTGTAACGCTCGTTAGCTTTGGGGTGGCTCATTGACCAATCGTTTATTGCTTACACAGTAGCAATATAAGATTAAGTGTAATGAGTAGCTGCATATTTTAAAAAAAGTGTTGACACTCGGATGGGAATCTCCTAAATTATGAACTGTCAACCGGAATACTTAATATTTAAAACCTGAAATACGTATGAAAATGAAATCAATCGGTATGGTAATCGCAGGCGCAGCGTTGGTCGTTGTGCAGGCTCAAGCGCAGAATTTGCTTGTAAACGGGAGCTTTGAAACCCTTTCAACGCCCGGCGTTAAATGGGCAGGCGGCTTTGCCACCGGCGTTCCTGGCTGGAGCGGCACCACATCATCCGACCAAGGCGTGGACGTTGGGGCCGGTGTAAAAGCACCAGGAGCTGAAGACGGGGTCAATGCGGCCTATTTACACAACAACGATGGTTATGCTGAGCAGACAGCGACCACAACCATTCAATCTGGGCTGAACTATGATCTCAAGTTCTGGACCATGAACATTGATACCTACAATTCAAGTTGGTCGGGAGCTGCGCAAGGGCAGATCTCGGTTGGGGTTTATGCTGGAACTGATGCAAACCCCATCTATGCTCAAAAGGACTTCAACTTAGGTTTCTCCTCAAACGGAGCTACACCTGGAACATGGGTGCAGAATGACTTGGTCATTCCTGCGAGCGACATTCCAGGGGCCGACATCGGTCAGAACCTCGGGATCAAGATCTGGAACACTTCGGATCAACTGAATCCCATCGCCGGGTCGTGGATCTATGTGGATAACGTCGTGCTGGTGCCTGAACCGACCACTGCCGCGCTGTTAGGTTTCGGCGCTCTGGCAACCGTGTTGGGTCTGCGCCGCCGTCGCGCCTGATTGATTCAGAAATTTTAAACGCAAACCGGAGGGAGTTTCCCTCCGGTTTTTTGTTTCTCAAATTAGAACACCTGCCGGCAGTTGGGCCGGGGCCGGTTCCCGAAACAAGCTGAAGCCCGGCTCCAACGCGATTGAAAAAACTCGCGGACAGGCTGTTCCCGCTCCTATTTTGTCCGCGTGCACCTGGCTCATTTGCGGCTGCGGGATTTTCGGAATTACGCGCGGTTGGACGCGGATTTCGCGCCCGGCTTTCACCTGTTGCTCGGCGACAACGCCCAGGGCAAGACGAATATTCTCGAGGCGGTTTATCTCATGGCCACGCTGCGCTCGTTCCGCGGTGTCGGCGGGGCGCAGATGATCCGCCATGGGCAGCGCGGCTACTTCGTCGGCGGCAACGTCGTTGCCCAAGGCGCGCGGGAAATCAAAATATTCTGGTCGGCCGGCGAGCGCAAACTGGCGCTGGACGGCCAGCCGGTGAAAAAGCTCACGGATTACCTCGGCGTGTTGCGCACGGTGGTCTTTTGCACGGAGGATTTGCAGCTGGTCAAGGGCGCCGCGCGCGCGCGCCGGCGCTTTCTCGACCTGCTGCTGGCCCAGACACGGCCCGCTTACCTTCCCCTGCTCCAACGTTACCTGCGCACCGTCCGCGCCCGCAATGCGCTGCTCAAGCAACGCGCGATTGACGAAGCCACGCTCGACAGTTTTTCACAGGAGCTCGTCCGGCTCGGCGACGAAATCATCCGGGCCCGCCGCGAACTGGTGCCGAAATATTCCCCCCTGGCGCGGCTGGCTTATCGGCGCATCTCGAACAACGCCGAGGAATTGCGCATTGAATATCAGCCGAGCGTGAAGCAGGATTTTGCCGTGGAACTGGCGCAATCCCGTCCGCGCGAACGGACATACCGTTCCACGCTCGTCGGTCCGCACCGCGATGATTTGCGACTGCTGCTCAACGGAAAATCCGCCGCGCAGTTCGGCAGCGAAGGCCAGAAACGCACGCTGGCCATCGCGTTGAAAATGGCGCAGGCGGAATTTCTCGCGGGCATCCAGGGTTCGCCGCCCATCCTGCTGATTGACGACGTGATGGGCGAACTGGACGCAAACCGGCGCGGTGGTTTCCTGCCGTTGCTGGAACAGGAGCGCAAAACCGGCGGCCAGGTGTTTATGACCGCCACCGGGGAAAACTGGCCAAGCGAACTCGGGAAAGATTTGCAGCGCTGGGAGGTGAACTCTGGAAGCTTGCGGAGAATAACATCGAACCCTGAACCTTGAACGCCGAACCTCGAACCCGTCATACAACGTGAACATTCGGCGTTCGATGTTGGATGTTGGATGTTGGATGTTTTCCCATTAAACTTTTCCCATGCGAATCTTGTCAGGCATCCAGCCCAGCGGCGCGCTGCATCTCGGAAATTATTTCGGGATGATGAAACCCGCCATCGAGCTTCAGGAAAAGGGCGAGGCGTTTTACTTCATCGCCAACTATCATTCGATGACGTCGCTGTTCGACGCGAAGGAGCGGCGCAAAAACACGCTGGACGTCGCGCTCGACTTCCTCGCCTGCGGCCTCAACCCGAAGAAATCTGTTTTCTTCAAGCAATCCGACGTGCCGGAGGTTACGGAACTGGCGTGGTTGCTTTCGAGCGTCTTCCCCAAGGCCCGGCTTGAACTCTCCCACAGCTATAAAGACAAGGTCGCCAAAGGCATTGCTCCCAATCACGGTCTCTTCGCCTATCCCGTCCTCATGGCCGCGGATATTTTGATCTACGACTCGAACGTCGTTCCGGTCGGTCGCGACCAGAAGCAGCACGTCGAAATGACCCGCGACATGGCCATGAAATTCAATGAAATTTACGGTGAGACATTCATCATTCCTGAAGAGCAAATCCGCGGCGAGGTGGCCGTGGTGCCCGGCACGGACGGCCAGAAGATGAGCAAGAGCTACGGCAACACGATTGAAATTTTCGGCGACGAAAAGGTCATTCGCAAAAAAATCATGGGCATGGTCATGGACAGCCGCACGCCGCAGGAACCCAAACCCGACGCGGACAAAAATCCCGCGATCCAATTGCTCAAACTGGTGGCGCCGGCGGCGGTGGCGGAGGATTTTGAGAGCCGCCTGCGCGCCGGCGGCCTGGGTTACGGCGATTTGAAGAAGGCATTATACGAGCATTACTGGAATTACTTCACGGACGCGCGCCGGAAACGCGCGGAGCTTGCCGCCAGCCCGGGTGAAGTCCACCAGATTTTGGCTGACGGCGCGGCGAAAGCCCGCCCGCTGGCGCAAAAAGTTTTGCAGCGGGCAAAGGCTGCCAGTGGGCTGGCTTGAGAAGTTTTCTGGCACATGACTTGCGGTATTGCCCGCATGGCCAAGAAAACCAGTTTGTTGAAATCCTCTCCACAAACTCGCGCCCATGGCGAAGCGGCAAATCAGCAACGCGCTTCCCAGCCGCCGGCATTGTGCCTGATGCAGCTTCGGTCGCACGTGATGCGAATTTCCATGTCGAAACGCCGGCTGCAGATTGCCATTGAAAATCAGGCCGAGGGAGAACTTCCCCAGCCGGTCAAAATCAAGCATGCTGACTAAAATTTAGGCACGCCTTCGCGCGGAGGGCTGCCCGGGCTTTTGTCCACAAACTCAACCGGATCAAACCCCGCCTGGTGCAGAAACAAGGCCAGTTCCAGATGCGCCCGTTCGCCGGCATCGTTCAAAATACCATCCATCCGGGCGGCCCGGCGAATGTCGTCCACGGCGTCCTGGCGCGCGGCCGTTTCAAGGTCCTTGTCGAAGCCGCGCAAAAATCCCTTCTGCCAGTCAATCACCTGGGTTTGATGTTCGTCGAGATAGGCGTCGGTGATTTGCGGCGGCGGCAGGCGGAGGATGATTTTCCTGCCGGCCACCGCCACGTCCTTCGGCGCAATGCGCTTTAAATCAATGCCCGCTTTGACGACGCCATGCGCCAGCAGCAACACGCGGTTTTCGCCCTGCACAAACTGCCCCAGCGTGCTCGTCGGCGGCGAATTCACGATCTCGACCTTTTCCAGAACGTATTTGACGGTGACCAAATCCGAAAGCGTCTGGACCTGCTGCACGATGATGGCGGTGTTTTGCTCGTGCAAACCGGAACCGGGCGTCAGCCAGTGTGTCAGCCTGATGCCGAACCAGGCGCCGGCGATGAAAACGAACGCCACCGCCAGAATCCAAAATATTTGTTTCACCCGCTGCACGACGGAAAAGTAAGGGGCAAGGAAAAGGAAGCAAGGCGTAAGTGGCGGCGCCGGGCCAGCAACCGGCTCCTCATTTCCTTGAAAATTGCGCTTTGCACGCCGCGCGCCAAACCTAGAATGTTCTCATGAGCTTGAGCGTCATTGGACAATTTCCCGCATATCGCCCGCGCCGGCTGCGGCAGTCGCCGGCCCTGCGCCGGCTCGTGGCCGAAACGCGGTTGAGCGTTGAGCAACTGGTGCTGCCGCTGTTCGTGCGCAGCGGCAAAAAAGTGCGCCGGCCCATCGAGGCGATGCCCGGCGTGTTCCAGCTTTCGCCGGATGAACTGGTCCGCGAAGCGGCGCGCGCCCAGGCACTCGGGGTTCCGGCGGTTTTGCTCTTCGGCCTTCCCGATAAAAAGGACACGACGGCTTCGGGCGCTTATGCGCAGAATGGAATCGTGCAACAGGCCGTGCGGCTGCTGAAAAAGGAATTGCCGTCGCTGCTGGTCATCACCGACGTCTGCCTGTGCGAATACATGGCGCACGGTCATTGCGGCGTCGTGCAGCGCGGAAAAGTTTTAAACGACCCGACGTTGAAATTGCTGGCGCGCACCGCCGCCAGCCACGCCGGGGCCGGCGCGGACATGGTTGCGCCGAGCGACATGATGGACGGCCGCGTGCGCGCCATTCGCGCGGAACTGGATAAAAACGGCTTTACCGATACGCCCATCCTGTCCTACGCGGCCAAGTTCGCGTCGGCGTTTTACGGGCCGTTCCGCGAAGCCGCCGAATCCGCGCCGAAATTCGGCGACCGGCGCAGTTACCAGATGGACGCGGCGAACGCGAACGAGGCGTTGCGCGAAGTGGCGCTGGACATCCAGGAAGGCGCGGACATCGTCATGGTCAAACCGGCGCTGTCCGGTCTCGATTTGATTTACCGCGTCAAAACTGAATTCGGTTATCCGACCGCCGCTTATTCGGTGAGCGCCGAGCACGCGATGATCAAGGCGGCGGCGGCCAAAGGCTGGATTGATGAACGGGCGGTGACGCTGGAAAGCCTTCTGGCCATGCGGCGGGCGGGCGCGGATGTTCTTGTTACCTACGCGGCGGCGGACGTGGCGCGGTGGCTGAAAGCGGGTTGAACCCGCGCTTTTGCGTTTGACCGCCGACGGTCGGGCCGGTTAGGCTTTCCGTCCTCAAAGTTATGTTTAGATTTTTTAGAAAGCACCGCTGGCTTTTGGTCGTCGTCATGGGTATCACCGCTGTTACCTTTGTCACCTTCATGGGCTCGGGCCCCTCACGATCAGGCGGCGGGGGGGGTGGCGGCAGCGACCTGGGTTCCATCGCCGGCCGAAAAGTCACGTTGGACGCGTATTTGAGTGCCGAGCATGAGGTGTACATTTTCTACTGGTTTCGCTATCATCAATGGCCGGATCGAGATCCCAATGTTTCCGCGATTGATTTGCGCCGGGAAATTTACATGCGCCTGATGCTCATCCAAAAGGGACAGGACCTGGGCATTCACATTGGAAGCGAGACGGCGGCAACGGCGGCAAAGGAGATTTTAAGCTCGCCCGGACTGGTGCAAGCGTTGGGGGTCAACGGCCAGAGTGTGCCGCTGGATGGCTTCGTAAAGGCGGTTCTGCAACAGAAGGGCCTGGATGCCGAGGATTTTGAAAATTTTGTCCAGCACGATCTGGTCATAGACCAATTGCGCCAGGCGATGGGATTGACCGGCCAACTCATCACCCCGCAGGAAGCCGCCGCCATTTATCAGCACCAGTATCAGGAACTCTCCGCCCAGATTGTTTTCTTTTCCGCGTCAAATTATCTGGAATCCGTGCCGGTGACGCCCGCCGCCGTCGGCCGATTTTACACGAACTATCTCGCGGAATACCGCCTGCCTGACCGCGTGCAGGTCAATTATGTCGCGTTTTTGGTGACGAATTTCATGGCCGCGGCGGAACAAAAATTGTCCAAAACCAATCTCGACGAGCAGGTGGAAGCCCTTTATCGCCAATACGGCACCAACGCCTTCGCCGAGGCGAAAACTCCCGAGGAGACCCGGGAGAAAATCCGCGAGTTTCTGATCCAGCAACAGGCGCTGGCCGATGCGCGCCAGCAGGCCGATGATTTCGCCAATGCGGTTTTTAATGTGGACCCGGTGCGGCCGGAAAACCTTGCCGCGGCCGCCAAACAAAAGGGGCTGGCCGTGCAACTTACCGCGCCGTTCACCAGTGAATACGGTCCGGCGGAATTCACCGCGGCGGAGGCTTTCACGAAGGCCGCGTTCGGCCTGACACCCGACGAACCACTCGCCGGGCCGATCATCAGTCGCAACGCCATTTATGTCATCGCGCTCGCCAAACAACTGCCCAGCGAAATTCCCCCGCTCAGCCGGATCCGCGACCGCGTCACGCGGGACTACCAGCTCCATGAAGCCACTGTGCACGCGCAGGAAGTCGGAACCAATTTTGTTCAGACCCTCCAGCTCGGGGGCAACCTGTCCGGGGACAATGCTTTTTCGCTCGTCTGCACTGCCGCCGGATTGCATCCCGAAGCATTGCCGCCGTTTTCCCTGAGCACGGCCGATTTGCCGGAATTGGGCGATCGCGCCACGTTGAACCAGCTGAAGTCGGCCGCGTTCGCCACGCCGATTGGCCAGGCGAGTGGTTTTGAGAAGACGGACGGCGGTGGTTTTATTATCTACGTCAAATCGAAATTGCCGCTGGATGTAATCGCCATGAACGCCAATCTGCCGCAATTTGCCGCCGCGCTTCGACAGCAACGCGAAACGGCGGCGTTTTACAACTGGCTTCAGCGCACCGGCAGCCGGGATTTGCAGAACATACCCGCCCTTTCGGAACCATCAGGGAACAACGCACGATAAGCTTCAACTTGATCGCCACCCGGGCCCACGGTCGCGGTTGCGGTTGGGACAACAACGCGATTGAAAACCGTGAGCGTCATCAAACTTTCCTCGCCGGCCGCGCGTGAATACTGGGAAATTCCGGTTTTATTCGAGGACGACCATTTGCTTGCCCTCGATAAACCCGCCGGGCTGCTCACTTCGCCCGACCACGGCGATCCGCTGCGGCCCAATCTGATGCAATTGCTCCACGCTGCCATCGCCGGCGCCAAACCATGGGCGCGCGAACGCGGGTTGAAGTACCTGATGAACGCCCACCGGCTCGATTTTGAGACCAGCGGCGTGCTGCTGCTCGCCAAAAACAAACCGGCGCTCGTCGCCCTCGCCAATCTGTTTGGTTCCGAAAAGCCGGGCAAAAAATATGTTGCGCTGGTTCACGGTTCACCCCCGGAGGATAAATTTGAAACCAATGCCGGACTCGCGCCGCATCCGCTAAAAATCGGCGCGCAACGCGTGGACCTGCAAAACGGCAGGAAATCCCGGACCCGATTCGAGGTCTTGGAAAGGTTTTCCGGCTACGCCCTGCTGAAATGCGAACCGCTGCCCGGCCGCACGCACCAGGTCCGCGTCCACCTGCGCCATGCCGGTTTGCCGGTTGTCGGCGACCTGCTTTACGGCGGCAAACGGCTCTGGCTTTCGCGGCTGAAACCGGATTACCGGCTCAAACCCGGACGCGAAGAGCGCCCGCTGATTTCGCGCGTCGCGCTGCACGCGGAGGAATTAACGCTGCCGCATCCCGTCACCGGCCAGACCGTGGTCATCACCGCTCCCTGGCCGAAGGATTTGAAAGTGGCCTTGAAGTACCTGCGCCAGTTTGCAGCGTAGCCGCGCTGGTAAAAGCGGGAACAGTTTGCGGCGAACGACCGCGTTTTTCATAAACGCGGCCACGGCATCAGGAAACCACCCAGTTCAAAACCGCCTTTTGCACATGCAGCCGGTTTTCAGCCTGCGTGAAAATCGTGTCGGCGTGGGCTTCGAATGTCTCCGCGTCAATTTCCTTGCCGCGATAGGCCGGCAGACAGTGCATCACCAGCGCGTCCCGCTTGGCCAGCTTGAGGAGTTTCTGGTTGATCTGGCAGCCGCTCAAAATTTTCAGGCGCTCGGCGGATTCGGCTTCCTTGCCCATTGAAACCCAGACGTCCGTGTAAAGCAGGTCCGCGCCCTTGGCGGCGGCCGGCAAATCCTCGGTGCAAACAATTTTCCCGCCTGCGCGTTTCAGCAGTTCCGCCGGCGGCTGGAATTTTTTGGGCGCGGCAATGCGCAGCTCAAAGCCGAGCTTGCCTGCCGCAAACATCCACGAGCGCGCCACATTGCACACGCCGTCGCCCACAAACGTCACCACCTTGCCCGCAATCGGCCCGCGTTTTTCCTTGAAGGTGAAAATATCGGCGAGAATCTGGCAGGGATGCTCGTCATCGGTCAGCGCATTGATGGTCGGGATGTCCGAAAATTCGGCGAATTCCTCAATGTCGCTCTGCGCAAACGTGCGGATGACTGCGCCGTCAATCATCCGGCCCAGCACACGCGCGGTGTCTTTGACCGGCTCGCCCCGGCCCAGTTGAATCTCGCTGGCATTGAGAAACATGGTCTGGCCGCCCAGCTCGCGGATGCCGACCTCGAACGAAACCCGGGTGCGCGTGGACGACTTGGAAAACATCAATGCCCAAATTTGCCCGGCCAGCGGCAGCCGGTCGCGCCGCGCCCGTTCGCGTTTATAGACCACGGCATCGCGCAGAATCCTTTCGATGTCCGCGCCCGGCAGCTTCTCCAATGAGAATAAATGTTTCGTTTTCAAAAGTTTTTGGAATTGAAGCCCAAATAGGATTTATAACCAGAATCCGGCATCGCGTCACTTCTTTTTCCGCGTCGCGTTTGCCGCCTGCCAGAGATACCAGGCAGCGGTGGTGCGATGCGGGCGCCAGCGTTCGCCGAATGCGAGCAGGTGCTTCCCCTTGGGCAGGTCGCGCTTTCGGTAGGCATGGCGAAAACCGGTGCGCACGCCAAAATCGTCCGCCGGCAAAACGTCCGGCCGGCCCAGTTGAAAAATCAACAGCATTTCCACCGTCCACCGGCCAACGCCGCGGACTTCCGTGAGCCGCGCAACGATTTCGTCGTCGGACAGTTTCACAATTTGCCGTGAAGTTGGGACGACGCCAGCCAGGGTCTTGGCGGTGATGTCGCGGATGGCCTTGATTTTGGCGAAGGAAAATCCGCAGGCGCGGATTTGCTCATCGGTGACGTCCGCCAAATCTTCCGGACGCGGAAACCTTCGTTTCGGAAACAATTTTTTGAACCGCGTGAGAATGGTGTTGGCCGCCGTGCCGTTGAGCTGTTGGTGCGCCACCGCCTGCACCAGCGATTGAAACGGGGAACGGCGCCTTTGCGGCGTGAGCGCGCATTTTCCGTGCTCGCGAATCAGCCGGCGCATCACGGGGTCGCCGGCGGCGAGATGTTGATGGGCGGCGGCGTTCATCGTTTCAGAAAATTCCCTCCCCCATCCGATGGGCGAGGGAACAGCCGGCGGTATTTCGGCGTTGGTTGAAAGCCTTCCTACCGATGCCGCCTCGCGATTGGCGGGAACCGGCGGCAGCTTCTCCCTCTCCCAGCGGGAGAGGGCCGGGGCGAGGGAGAGTGGCTGGATGGTTCATGATGCTTCAATTTCGTATTGAGATACTTTCCCCGGCAAGCAATAAACCGGCACCGGCTGCGGTGCTCGTTGCTGCAAGCTCTGCCAAATTTTATCCCGAATGGCCTGTTTGTCCCGTCTCAAATGCGAACTCCAAAACCGCAAAATCTTGATGCCTTGATTTTCCAGAAACGCGTCCCGGGTGGCATCCGTGACCTGATTTTCCGGTGACCCATGCTGAAACCCATCCACTTCAATGTCCAGTTTTGCGCCGTTACAAAAGAAATCCAGAATATAGGATCCGATCGGATGTTGCCGCCGGAATTTATACCCGGTAAAACGCCGGTCACGCAGCCACGCCCACATCAGCCGCTCGCCCCAGGATTCGCGTTGACGAAGATTGCGGGCGATACGGGTTGTTCTGGGTGCCTGCTTTAACATCGTTGTTCGTTTTAAGTAAATATTCTCCCTCGCCCTGACCCTCTCCCGCTGGGAGAGGGAACAACCGGCGGCCACCCTGCGTTGTTGAAAGCGCATCGGGCCAATGCCGCAATTCGCTGGCTGAATCTTTCATGCCAGGCTTTTCACCACTTCCTCGATTTTGCTGATGCCCTCGCCGGCTTCCTGCGGCTTGAGGTTCAGCGGCGGCAGCAGCCGCACAATGTGCGTCCCCGCCGGAATCGTCAACACGCCGGCCTGGTGCAGCCGGTTGACGAACTGGACCGCCGCCGTCTGGTCGCCTGACGCAAACGCCGGAATTTTCTCCTTCCCGACCAGCTCCAGGCCGAGCATGAAACCGAATCCCCGTGCGCGCCGGACCACCTGCGGATAATTTGCCGCCAGCCGTTCCAGTTCATTTTTCATCCAGTCGCCGAGTTTGCGCGCGTTTTCATCCAGCCGCTCGCCTTCGATGACTTCCAAAACTTTCAGCGCCACGGCGCAGGCCAGCGGCGTGCCGCCAAACGTTGTGGCGTGCGTGCCCGGCCCGAGCAGATCGGCAAACGGCGCGCGCACCCAGAACGCGCCGATGGGAAACCCGCCGCCGAGCGATTTGGCCATCGAAATACCATCGGGCAGGAAATCGGAGTTCGGAGTTCGGAGTTCGGAGTTCGGAATTGTGCCCTCCAAAATCCGCTGAAAGCTCTGGAATTTTCCGGTTCGATAATGTCCGCACTGCACGCCGTCCAGGAACAGCAGCAGCTTTTTCTCGTCGCACAACGCGCGCAGGCCCAACAAATATTCCGGCGTGGCGGGTGTGACGCCGCCTTCGCCCTGCACGCCTTCAATCAGGATGGCAACCGTTGCGGGTGAAATCGCGTTGCGCGCGGCGGCCAGGTCATTGAACGGCACGTGCCGGAACCCCGGGGTCATCGGCTCGAAACCCTTTTTGACCTTGTCCTGGCCGGTCGCCGCGATGCCGGCCAGCGTGCGCCCGTGAAAGGAATTCGTCGCGGTCAGAATTTCAAACCGGCCCTCGTCGTGGCCGAATTTCCGCGCGACCTTGAACAGGCCCTCGTTGGCCTCCGCGCCGCTGTTGGCAAAAAAGCATTTGCCCGCGCCGATGCGTTTGACGAGTTCGGCGGCCAGCCGGCCCTGTGGCTCGGTGAAATAGAGATTCGAGACGTGGATCAGTTTGCGCGACTGGTCGACGAGCGCCCCGGTGATGGCGGGGTGCGCGTGGCCGAGGCAGCACACGGCGATGCCGCTGCCCAGGTCGAGATACCGTTTGCCGGCGACGTCAAAGACATAGCTGCCCGCGCCGTGGCTGAGCACGAGGTCAAAACGCCCGTAGCTCGGCACGACGTTCCGGCTGAACAATTCGCGCACGGACTCGAACTGGTTGTGAACGAGCGGCGGCGGTGATGGCACAATTTCTTTCATTTACGATTTTGGATTTGCGATTTACGAGTCGCTTTCGTTTTCAAAATCCAGCGTCAATCATAAATCATAAATCGCAAATCGTAAATGTCAGAGCACGATTTCCGTGCCGACGCCGGCGTCGGTGAAAATTTCCAGCAGCACGGCGTGCGGCACGCGGCCGTCCACAAAGGAAACCTTTTCCACGCCGGACCGGATGGCGGCGACGGCGCTGTCCACCTTGGGAATCATGCCATGGTCAATGATGCCGTTCTGCTTGAGCTGGCCGACCTCGCTGGATTTGAGATGGGGAATGACGGAGTCCGGCCGTTTGGGGTCGTGCAGCAGGCCCGGCACGTCGCTCATGAACACGAGCCGTCTGGCGTTGAGCGCGATGGCGGCCTGTGCGGCGGCGACGTCCGCATTGCAATTATAAATCTTCCCGTCCTCGCCGCGCGCCGTCGGGCTGATGACCGGCGTGAAGCCGCACCAGATGGATTCCTTCAACGGCGCGGCATTGACCTCCACCACTTCGCCGACATAGCCGATGTCTATTTTTTTGCCGGGATTTTCGCGGTCATCCAGCCAGAGCTTGCGGCACTTGAAAATGTCGGGGCCGGCAAAACCGATGGCCCGGCCGCCGAGCGCGTTGATGGTCTTGACGATTTCCGGGTTGATCTCGCGCGAGAGCACGTCGTCCACGATTTTCGCCGTGGCCTCGCCGGTCACCCGCTGGCCCTGCACAAATTCCGCCTTCAACCCGGCCTTTTCCATGGCGCGGGTGATGGCCTTGCCGCCGCCGTGCACGACGATGGGATCAATCTCGACCGCTTCGAGAAAAACGATGTCGCGCGCGACGCTGTGGCGGACATTGGCGTCGGGCGAATCCATGAAACTGCCGCCGTATTTGACCACGAAGGTTGCGCCGCTGAATCGCTGGATATACGGCAGCGCTTCCAGCAGCGTTCCGGCTTTGGCGATAAGGTCTTGCACGGGCTTATTCCTAGCAGGAAGCCAGACGAAGGAAAGTGTGTTTCGTCACTACAATTTCACTTTCGCCGGCGCGGGGATTTTCATAAAGTCCCGCCGTCATGCCTGAAATTGCCAAGTTCGTGGACAGCGCCGCCGGCACCATTACGCCGGCCATCGCCGAGAAGGTTCTGCGGCAGTTGCCGCAGTGGAAACTGGAATTCACCCAGATCAACGCGCCGAAATTTCCCCATCTCGTGGACCAGCTGGAATTTCTGGCCAACGCCGCCGAGGACGCAATTGAAGGCGCTTACAAGGAGCTGCCCTATCGGACCCTCGCGCAGGTGGTGTTTGCGCTGCTCTACGCGCACAAGAAAATGGGCATCATTCCGGACAGCATTCTGGAGCTGGGCCGCGCGGACGATTCGAGCGTGGTGCGCGCCGTGTTGATTCAAAACGACAAGGCGTTTGCGGCTTACGCCGGGGCGCAGGGTGTGAACTGGCAGAAAATCACCAGCCAGCCGTAAGGCGGAGCCGTTCTTTTCAGGGTTTACGGTTCCGACCCCATGTTTGGTTTTCAAAGAACCGGCCATACCCACACGCCACTCCCGCTCCCATCACAAACCGGGTGACAGCAAGAGCCGTTGTCGGGTGATGGGACAATTTGCAGTTGTCGGAGCGGGAAGCATTGCTCCACCGGATAAACCTTGGTTTTTGCGGAGCAACGCTCCACGCCCATTTAAACCTTGCCACTACCCGGCCTTGGGTAGTGTCCTAATTTGTAGGCGACGAGGTGACGAGTCGTTTGGGCCAGCACTCCTTACGTCGTGCCCTACAACCAAAGCAGGACACTACCCGGCCTTGACTCCGCTTCGCAAAAAAATACGATTCGGCGATGTGCTTCAATAAAATCCCCAAGCTGTTGCCATTGGCTGTATTGGCGGTTGGTTTGTCGGCCGGTTTGACGTCCGGGATGGCGTTCGGTCAGGCGACCCAAGTGCCGGCACCGCCGTATGTGTGGAAGAATGTGAAGGTGGTCGCCGGCGGCTTCGTTCCCGGCATCATCTTCAACCTCAAGCAACCGGGTCTGGCCTATTGCCGCACCGACATCGGCAGTTCTTACAAATGGGA
>Ga0265316_10003465_pt1 | contig 15942 bp, 11 predicted proteins | sample 4522metaG_FD_202092 | JGI IMG/M metagenome (GOLD analysis project Ga0265316, IMG submission 202092) | Rhizosphere microbial communities from Carex aquatilis grown in University of Washington, Seatle, WA, United States - 4-5-22 metaG | ecosystem: Host-associated > Plants > Roots > Rhizosphere >...
TGTGCAGCCGCTTCTTGCGGGAAGTGAAACCCTCCGGCCACGGCGTGCTCTACCGCGCCCTGGAGTGGGTTTTTCAAGGCATGCTCAGGACCTACAGCATCAGTCTCCGCTGGGTGCTGGGGCACCGTCCCGTCATGCTGGGGATGTTCCTGGCGGTGCTCGGGACCACTGCTTACCTCTACGTCGCTGTGCCCAAGGGCTTCATTCCCGACACCGACAACGACAACTTCAACGTGCAGACCGAGGCCGCCCAGGGCACCTCCTTTTACCAGATGGTGAAGTACCAGCAGATGGTGTCCCAGGTCATCGTCAAGGATCCCGACGTCGAAAGTTTCTATTCCAGTACCGGCGGCGGCTTTGGCGGATCGGGGAATACCGGACGCTTGATGATCAACTTGAAGCCTCGCCGGCAACGCGTTGCCACGGTCGCCGATGTGGTGAACCGGCTGCGGCCGAGACTCTCGAACTTTCCGGGATTGCGGGTATTCATCTCGGTTCCGCAGGCCATCCGCGTGGGCGGCCGCATGTCCAAGAGCAGTTTCGACTTCACCCTCTATGGGCCGGACACCCAGCAGCTTTACACCGAAGCCCCCAAGCTAGAGCGCATCATTGCCCGGCTCCCTGGCCTGCAGGAAGTCTCCAGCGATCTGCAAATCAAGAACCCGCGCGTCAACGTGATTCTGGATCGCGACCGCGCCGCGGCGCTGGGCCTGAACTGGAACAACATCTCCAGCGTGCTCTACGACGCATTCGGCCCGCAGTTCTCTTCCACCATCTACTCGCCCACCAACCAGTACCGGGTCCTGCTCGAGATGCTGCCGCAGTACCAGGAACACACCGACGGGCTGAAGATGATCTATCTCAAGTCGGACAGCGGGCAACTGGTGCCGCTCGATGCCGTGGCGAAGCTGGTGTCGGATGCCGGCCCGCAGAGCATCCCGCACTCCGGTCAACTGCCCTCGGTGACGATTTCATTCGCGTTGCGGCCCGGAACCTCGCTGGGCCAGGCCACTTCCGACATCGAGGACGCGGCCCGGGCGAATCTGCCCGCCACTATTACCGGCACGTTCCAGGGCACGGCAAAGGTGTTCCAGGATTCCATGAAGAACATGGGGATTCTGCTGATTGTGGCCATCGCCGTGGTTTACATCGTGCTCGGCATGTTGTATGAGAGCTATGTCCATCCGCTGACCATCCTCTCGGGATTGCCCTCGGCCGGCTTCGGCGCGCTCCTTACTCTGCTTCTCTTCAAGATCGATCTGAGCATCTACTCGTTTGTCGGCCTCATCATGCTCATCGGCATCGTGAAGAAAAACGCCATCATGCAGATCGATTTCGCCCTGGAGACCGAGCGCAGTCAACACATTGCCCCGGCCGAGGCGATTTACCAGGGCTGCCTGATCCGCTTCCGCCCCATCATGATGACCACGATGTCGGCGCTGCTGGGCGGCCTGCCCATCGCCCTCGGCTACGGCGCCGGCGGCGAGGCCCGTCGGCCGTTGGGCATGGCGGTGGTGGGCGGCCTGGCGTTTTCGCAGTTGATGACTCTGTATTTGACTCCGGTGGTTTATACCTACATGGCGGCAATCTTAGAGCGGTGGAACGCGTGGAGATCCCCTAAGGCTTTGACCCCCGTTGAAGCGGACGGGAGCCTGACGCACGCATGAACAAACGCATTTCAACAGACAACCGTGCCATCTCGCCGGGACCGCTCCCTGACGATTCCGCGCCGCGACCGTCAGGGAGCGGTTGGGTGACACGCCCATGAATATCTCGCAAACCTTCATCGAGAGGCCCATCGCCACCAGCCTGCTGATGGCGGCCATTGCTCTGTTCGGCGCCGTGGCCTACCGCGCGCTGCCGGTGAGCGATCTCCCCAACGTGGACCTGCCCACCCTGCTGGTCACCGCCAGCCTGCCCGGCGCCAGCCCCGAAACCATGGCCGCGGCCGTGGCCACCCCGCTCGAAAACCAGTTCTCCACCATCGCCGGCATGAATTCCATGTCGTCGTCGAATTCACTCGGCAACACCCGCATCACCCTCGAATTCGACCTGAACCGCAAACTGGACGGAGCCGCGGTGGACGTGCAGGCGGCCATCACCCAGGCCTCGCGCATGTTGCCCCAGGGCATGCCCACCCCGCCCACCTTCACCAAGGTGAACCCCGCCGACCAGCCCATCCTGTATATCGCCCTGACCTCGCCGACGCTACCGCTGTGGACCCTCGATGAATACGCCGAGACGCGCTTGGCGCAGCGGGTTTCCATGATCTCCGGCGTGGCCCAGGTGCAGGTGCTGGGCGCCCAGAAGTACGCCGTGCACGTGCAGATGGACCCCCACGCCCTGGCCTCGCGCCAGGTCGGCATCAATGAGATTGAAACCTCGCTCAAGAACTGGAACGTCAACCTGCCCACCGGCGCCATCATCGGTCCACAGCGCGCCTTCACCCTGCAAGCCAGCGGACAGTTGATGAGCGCGGCGGCGTATCGTCCCGTGGTGGTGGCCTACCGCCGCGGCTCGCCCGTGCGCCTCGAAGAGCTGGGCAACATCATCGACAGCGTCGAGGACGACAAAACCGCGTCCTGGTATTACACCCACCATGGCAGCAGCCGCGCCATCGTTCTGGCCATCCAACGCCAGCCCGGAACCAACACCATCGAGGTGACCGATGGCGTCAAGAACCTGCTCCCGGTATTCCGCGCGGAAATGCCTCCTTCGGTTCACTTGGATATCCTGTACGACCGTTCCGACACCATCCGCGAGTCGTACACCGACGTCGAGTTCACCATGGTCCTGACGCTGGGACTGGTGGTCATGGTGATCTTCCTGTTCCTGCGCAACCTCTCCGCCACCATCATTCCCAGCCTGGCGCTGCCCTTCTCCATTGTCGGCACCTTCGCAGTCATGTACCTGCTCAGCTTCAGCCTGGACAATCTCTCCATGATGGCCCTGATTCTCTCCATCGGGTTCGTGGTGGACGACGCCATTGTCATGCTCGAGAACATTGTCCGGCACATCGAGTTGGGCGAGAAGCCCTTGCAGGCCTCGCTGAGAGGCTCGGGCGAGATCGGTTTCACCATCGTGTCCATGACCCTGTCGTTGGCCGCCGTGTTCATCCCCGTGCTGTTCATGGGCGGCGTGCTCGGCCGCTTGTTCAAGGAATTCGCCATCACCATTTGCGTCGCCATCCTCATTTCGGGTGTGGTATCGGTGACCCTGACGCCCATGCTGTGCAGCCGCTTTCTGCGCTCGGCCCACGAAGAGGAGCGAAGCTGGTTCTACCGTGTCACCGAGAGGTTCTTCCAGGGCATGCTGCGCCTTTACGACGTGTCGCTGACCTGGGTGCTGCGCTACCGGCCCGTCACAATGGCCGTCTCGGCGGTGGTTCTGGCCGCCACTCTATACATGTTCGTAACCATCCCCAAAGGCTTCATCCCCGACCAGGACACCGATCAGATGCAGGTCTACACGGAAGCCTCGCAGGGAACCTCTTACTACCAGATGGTGGATTACGAACAGAGAATCGCCGACCTGGTATCCAAGGACGCCAACGTGGATTCCCTCATGGCCAGCGTGGGCGGAACCACCGCCTCCAATTTGGGCGGCCCCAACTATGGCGAGCTGGTGGTGCACCTGAAGCCGCGTAGTAAGCGGCCCTTGGGCGTCAACGACATCATCAAAGAACTGCGTCCCAAGCTAGCCGGCCTGGCGGGCATGAGATCGTACCTGCTGAATCCCCCCACCATCCAGATCGGCGGCCAGGTCACGAAGAGTCTTTACCAGTTCTCCATGCAGACGCCCGATAAGCCGGAGCTCTACGCCCAGACGGACAAGCTTCTGAAGCTGGTCGAACAAGTGCCGGGCGTCGACGACGTGGCCAGCGACGTGGCCGTTCAAACGCCGCAGGTCAACGTGACCATCGACCGCGACAAAGCGGCGGTCATGAACGTCAACGCCAACCTGATCGAGAACGCTCTCTACGACGCTTACGGGCCGCGTTGGGTCTCAACCATCTATGGTTCGGTGAACGAATACAAGGTGCTGCTGGAACTCGAGCCGAAGTACCAGGCCGATCCGCGCGCGCTCTCGCTGCTGTATTTCAAGAACAGCAACGGCAAACTGATTCCGCTCGACACCATGGCCAACGTGGTGACCGAAACCGGGCCGCAGACCATCAACCATTACGGCCAGCTACCGTCGGCTACCATCTCCTTCAACCTCCAGCCCGGGGCGTCGCTGGGCGAGGTGGTCAACCGCATCCAGGCGATTGCCGACCGCGAGTTGCCGGACACCATCGGCACCCAGTTCCAAGGTGCGGCAAAAGCCTTCCAGAGCTCGCTGGGAAACCTGTGGGTGCTGCTCATCATCGCCATCGCCGTGGTGTACATCGTGCTCGGCATCCTATACGAGAGTTACATCCACCCCATCACGATTCTCTCCGGCCTCCCTTCCGCCGGTTTCGGCGCGCTGATGACCCTGCTGCTGTTCCACATCGACCTGAACATCTACGCGTTTGTGGGCCTCATCATGCTGATCGGCATCGTGGAGAAGAACGCCATCATGCAGATCGATTTCGCCCTGGAAGCCGAGCGCCAGCACAACCTCTCCCCCCGCGACGCCATTTACGAAGGCTGCCTCATCCGCTTCCGTCCCATCATGATGACCACCATGTCGGCCATGCTGGGCGCCGTGCCCATCGCCCTGGGCTACGGCGCCGGCGGCGAGGCCCGCCAGCCGCTGGGCCTGGTGGTGGTGGGCGGCCTGCTGTTTTCGCAGCTTGTCACGCTCTACCTCACGCCCGTGTTCTACACCTACATGGCGGCGCTGCAGGAGCGGGTGCAAGGCTGGAAGCGAGGAAAGAAGGAAGTAGAAGCGCCGGCCGCCGGGTAGGGGGCTCCTTCGGTAGGGCATGCTTTAGCTTGCCCAGACCGCGACCTTGCCTCGCGCCCGGTGATCTGACATCATAGTTGGACCATGAGTCCAGTCCACATCGCACTCGCGATCCTTCTTTCCGGTCTCGCCGTTTCCATGACGGACTGGTTTTTCTTCGGCGTATTGTTCCACGACAAGTATCTCGCCTATCCCGAGATCTGGCGGGGCTCGGTGGCCGGTGGCGCCGAAGGCAAGGCGGTGGCCTGGTCGATCCTGCTCGGCTTCGTCACGTGTGGGACGTTCGTTTTCGCGTGTGCGGCGTTGCATGCGCCCCCGATACCGTTCGCGGTGGCTGTGTGGCTCATGGCTCCCTTGCCGATCGTCATCAGCAACGCGTTGTTCATCAAGCTGCATCCGCTCACGGTGGTGGCGCACGCGCTCGGCTGGCTCGCGAAGCTGCTCGTGGCCGCGGGTGCGGTTGCCTGGCTGGGGTCGTAGCAGCCCCCAGCCCCCGCCCCCTGGCCCCCGACCCCCGACCCCCGGCCCCTGGCCCCTGGCCCCGACCCCCGGCCCCTGGCCCCCGACCCCCGGCCCCTGCTACCATGCCCTGTAAAGGAAAAGCCATGAGACTCCTCCATCTGATTTTGCTTCTGACCTTTCTCGCTTCCGTCCTGGTGGCCGCCGATACGCTCGACGTGTATACCGTGGATGTCGAAGGTGGCAAGTGCGTCCTGTTCGTTTCTCCTGCCGGCGAGTCGCTGCTCATCGATGTCGGCTGGCCCGCGTTTAATAACCGGCCGGCATCCACGGATCGAATTCTAGAAGCTGTCAAGACCGCCGACCTGCGGCGCATCGACCACCTGCTGATTTCGCATTTCGATGTCGATCACCGCGGCGACGTTCCCGCGCTGGAGGCCAAGGTTCCCATCGGGCATATATACGATCACGGCGACGTGTCGGGTTCTCAGCCGGAGTGGTTTCAAGCCTACGATGCGGTTCGCCGCAAGGTCGGTCATACGGTACTCAAGCCGGGTGACAGGATTCCACTCAAGGGAGTGGATGTCCAGGTGGTGGCGGCGGCCGGGAAGTTCATCCAGCAGCCGCTCCCGGGTGCCGGAGCGCCGAATCCGCTCTGCTTGACGAATCCCCAGCAGGCTTTGCTTGAGAGAGACGTGGAAGACAACCTCTCCGTCGGTCTGCTGATTACCTTTGGCAAGTTCCGTATGTTAGACCTCGCCGACCTGGAAGCCCACCACAGCCGCGAGTTGGTTTGTCCCAACAACCTGATTGGCACGGTGGACGTGTATCACGTCAACGTGCATGGTCAGATCAAGGGAATCGCGCCCGAGTTGATCGGCGCGCTGCACCCGCGCGTGGCCATCATGGGCAATGGGGCCACCAAGGGCGCCGATCCGCCAACCTGGCCCATTCTGCGCGCCACCCCCGGCCTGGAAGACATCTGGCAGGTCCATTACTCCGCCAACGGGACCAGTAATACGAATCCGCCCGCCGATTTCATTGCCAACCTGGAGTCAATAGACCAATACAAGTTAGTCAAACTGTCGGCGGAATCGAGTGGTGCCTTCACCCTGACGAATACACGGAATGGTTTCAGTAATACCTACAAGCCTGTAAGGGAATCGCAAGCATCGGCGCGGCCAGCGCCCATCCCCGTCGTGCTCGCCAACGACAAACTCGAACTTACAACCCTCGCCAACGGCGGCAGCTTCTCCAAACTCCTGCTGCGCGATGGCGAGCCTCTCAGCCCGTTTGGCGCCTCCACTCACATGCTGGCGCTGGACGGCTTTGGCGTGCCATCTCCGGAGGAGGCGGCTGTGGGCATGCCCTTTCACGGCGAGGCCGGCAGGCAGGTTTTCAAAATCCTCGCCACCCATGATTCCGGGCCGGTGCACTCACTCGTCATCGAGGCCGCGCTGCCTCTGGCGCAGGAGGTATTCACTCGCACCATCGAGCTGGCCGATGGCGAGAGCGTGGTACGTGTCACCAGCCGCCTGGAAAGCCTGCTCTCCGTCGACCGTCCTGTTTCCTGGACCGAACATGCCACCATTGGTCCTCCATTTATGGAAAAGGGCAAAGTCGTAGTGGATATGCCGGCTACTAACTGTCGCGTCCGTCCCTATAAACCCGGCGCGATTCCCGGACACTTGGTTTACGGCAAAGACTTCACCTGGCCCATGGCTCCCACTAATGACGGCGGCCAGGCCGACGTGCGCACAATTCCCACGGATCATAACTGGCTGGACCTGCTCAGTTGCCAACTGGACCCGGCCCGCGCACTGGAATTTGTGACTGCCCTGCAGTTGGAGAAGCGCCTCGTGTTCGGGTACATATTCCGGCGCGAGGATTTCCCCTGGCTGATGAGTTGGATGAACTTCACGGGCGACGACCATGCCGCGCGCGGTATGGAGTTTTCGACACAGACGTTCGATATCTCCCATCGGGAAACGGTGGCCATGAGCCCGCTATTTGGGACGCCCACGTTCCGCTGGTTGCCGGCCAAATCGAGAATCGAAACCCGCTTCCTGATGTTCTACACGCGGGTGCCGGAGGGATTCACCAAAATCGACAACGTGACTTTCGAAGACGGCAAGATCACAATTCTGGACCACTCCGGCAAGAGCGTGACGCTCGCGGCCTCCCAGGGTCTGTAGCGCAGCCCCTACTCGCCAATCTCGATATCCGGCCCGGTCTCCTGGGCCGCTTCCTGCGCGCGCACCACCATGTTCCTGGCCAGTTCCAGAAACGCCTCGCCCTCGCCCTTGCGCAGCGCGATGGGGCTGCCCGTGTCGCCTCCGATACGCACCTGCGGGTCCAGCGGCAGTTCGGCCAGAAAATGCACCTGCATCTCCTCCGCCGTGCGGCGCCCGCCGCCGTAGCTGAACACGTCGATGCGCTCGTGGCAGTGCGGACAGATCAGGAAGCTCATGTTCTCCACGATTCCCAGCACCGGCACCCTCACCTGGCGGAACATGGAAACCGCCTTGCGCGCATCTTCGAGCGAAACATCCGACGGCGTGGTCACCACGATCGCACCCGTGATCGGCGCCGTCTGGATCAGCGAAAGCTGCACGTCGCCGGTGCCCGGCGGAAGGTCGATGATGAGGTAGTCCAACTCGCCCCAGTCCACCCCGCGCAGGAATTGCTGGATGACGCTGTGCAGCATGGGGCCGCGCCATACCAGCGGTTTGTCTCCGGGGTTCAGGAAGCCCATGGACATGAGCCTCACGCCGTATTGTTCCAGGGGTTGAATGCGCTCGCCGAGAGCCATGGGCGTGCGGTTGATGCCCATCATGAGGGGCACGTTGGGGCCGTAGACGTCGGCGTCCATCAGGCCGGTCCGATATCCCAGCGAGGCCAGCCCCACCGCCAGGTTCACCGCCACCGTGGTCTTGCCCACGCCGCCCTTCCCGGAACCTACGGCGATGAGATTCTTCACGCCGGCGATGGGCAACCGGGGCGTCTGGCCAGGCTGATTGGGGGTCATGAAAACTATCGTAGCAGCAGCGGAGCCCCATGCCGGACCGGCACACCCCAGGACTTCACCCTAACCCTTCAGACACCCAGACGTCTGTATACTACGAGGTCTGAGTATGCCAAAACCCGATTCCCTCCAGGGTTCGCTGGATCTGCTGGTGTTGAAGATCCTCTCGCGCCGACCGCGGCTGCACGGCTACGGCATCATGTCCGCGATTCAGGACATGTCCGGCGACGTGCTCCGCGCCGAGGAAGGTTCGCTCTATCCGGCGCTGCACCGCATGGAGGAAGCCGGCTGGATACGCGCCGAATGGATCACGAAAGACACCGGGCGGCGGGCGCGCATGTATGAGCTGACGCCGGCCGGCAGGAAGCAACTGGCCGCCGAAGAGTCACGCTGGCAGGCAGTGACTTCGGCCGTGAATCTAATTCTCAGGATGGTCTGACATGTCGTTGTGGTCACGTATCGCAAATGTGCTTCGCGGCGATCGTTTGAGCTGCGAGATCGACGAAGAGATCGAGTCGCACATCGAAGAGGCGATCGAGCAGGGCCGCGACCCCGCCGAAGCCCGGAGAGCGTTCGGCTCGGCACTGCGCCACCGCGAAGAGAGCCGCGATGTCAGAATGGTCGCATGGCTCGATTCGCTCCGGGCGGACGCCATCTTCGGCTGGCGGCAACTGGCCAAGAACAGGGCGACCTCCGCCGCGGCGATCCTGTCGTTGGCACTGGCGATCGGAGCCTGTACCTCGGCATTCCGCCTGATTGACGCCCTTCTGCTACGGCCCTTGCCGGTGGCGGACCCCCAGCAACTGTACGCTCTTTCCCGTCAAATGACTGGGTTCGATGGCAAGCCTGGCACGTACGATAGCTGGGCGTATCCGGCGTTCCGGCAGATGCGGGCGGCTGTGAAGGGTCAAGCCGAATTGCTGGCGATCTCCTATGCCCAGCGCGTGGATCTGACCTACCAGTCGGATCGGGACATGGAGAAGGCCTATGTGCAGTACGTTTCAGGGTGGATGTTCGGCTCGTTCGGGCTCCGGCCTTCCCTGGGGCGCCTGTTCACCGAAAACGACGATCTCAAGCCGGGCGCGCATCCATACGCCGTGCTGTCTCACGACTATTGGAGGCGCCGCTTCGCGCAGGATCCCAAAGTGGTCGGACGCCCCCTTCGCATCGGAGACAGCCTTTTCGAAATCGTCGGAGTCGTCGCGGAGCCCTTCACTGGCACAGAGCCGGGCACGGTAACCGACATCTTCCTGCCCGCCATGATGCATTCCGGAGCCGTCCGGAACGACCAAACATGGCACCGGATATTGGCGCGGCTCAAGCCGGGCGCCGCCGTGGAACCGATTCGCGCGAGACTGGACGCCATCTCCCGGGCATTCGAGAGGGAACGGGTGAAGGGGTTCATGGGCATAAGCAAAGAGAGCATTGACAACTTCCTGGCCCAGACGCTCTTGCTGGAGCCTGCGGCCGCGGGCGCCTCCGGCATGCAGAAGAACTACCGCGTTGCGCTGGCGGCTATGGGCGTGTTGGTGGCGCTGGTGCTGCTGATTGCGTGTGCCAATGTCGCGAACCTGATGACGGCCCAGGCGGCGGCGCGGGCGCGGGAGATGGCGCTGCGCGTCGCGATCGGCGCGGGACGGTGGCGTCTGGTGCAACTGGTGCTGGTGGAGAGCGCATGGCTGGCGTTTCTGGCAGCCGCGATGGGTGGGTTATTTGCGTGGTGGTCCGCGCCGTTTGTCGTCGCCAGGATCAATCCGCCCGATAACCCGGCGCGCCTGTTTCTTCCGGCAGACTGGAGGGTGCTGGGATTCGGCCTGGCACTGACGATGGCTGTGATGCTGTTGTTCGGTCTGACGCCCGCGCTGCGCGCCTCGGCGGTCAAGCCGGCACGCGCGCTCAAAGGCGGAGAGGACCCCCACTCGCGACGCCGCATGATGCACGCGCTGATCGCGGCGCAGGTGGCCTTTTGTTTTCTGGTGCTTTTCGTGGCGGGGCTGTTTGTGACCACCTTCGACCGGTTGTCTAATCGGCCCACCGGCTTCTCAGCCGAACGACTGCTCACGCTGGACGCTGTCCCGCAGAGCCCTCAGCCGCCGGTCTTCTGGGACCAGGTGGCCGAACACTTGCGCTCGCTTCCAGGCGTCGAGAAGGTCGCCTTGGCGGGATCGCCGCTGCTCGGCGGGCGCGCCTGGAATAGCTTCGTTTCGATCAACGGTGCGCCGCCCGGCCCGGTTCTGGCCTACTTTCTGAACGTCTCACCCGGTTGGATCGACGTCATGAAGATTCCCTTCATCGACGGGAGAGATTTCCGCGAGAGCGACACGGCTCCGGGCGTTGCGATCGTCAACGAGACGTTTGTGAAGCAGTTCTTCGGCGGCGCCAATCCCATTGGACAGTCGTTCGCGAGGGGGCGCAGCGCCTATCAGGTGGTGGGCGTGGTCCGGGATGCTCCCTACCGCAGTATGAGGGATCCTATCTTGCCGGTGGCCTATGTTCCGTTTCATTCGGTGGAATGCCAAGGGCGCATTCCAATCGGAGCGGGAAGGGACATTCGTGGTGCGCACGGCCAGCCGCAATCCGATGGCGCTGGCTTCCACGCTGCGTCAGGAAGTGCCGCGCGCCCGGTCTGAATTCCGCGTCGCCAACATCCGCACGCAAGCGGAGCTGGTACGGGCACAAACTGTGCGCGAGCGGCTGCTGGCGATGCTAGCGCTATTCTTCGCATCGGTCGCGCTGTTGCTCGCGGGCATCGGCCTGTATGGTGTGCTGGATTACTCCGTGCTCGAGCGCCGGCGGGAAATCGGCATTCGTCTGGCGATCGGAGCGCAAGCCGGCGACATCGCGCGACGGGTGACCGCGGATATCTTCTCCATGGTTCTGGTGGGGGCGCTGGTGGGCCTCGCGCTCGGCATGACATCGGCGCGCTACATCGAGACGCTGCTCTACCAGGTGAAGGCCACCGGCCTGCTGACCCTCGCGCTTCCGTCGCTGACGATTGTCGTAGCGGCGCTGCTGGCCGCGCTGCCCGGAGTGATCCGCGCGACACACATAGACCCCGCCCAGGTGCTGCGCGCGGATTAGCCCGAAGGGCCGCCCGCAGCCAAATCAAGCTGCCCCATGGTTTTCAGACCATCTAATTGAAAACCCCTTCCTTTACTTTACACCCCTGGGAATGGTAGCCTAAGTGTCTGATAATGCGTACAGTTGACTTAATCCAGCGGAAACGCGATGGGGAAGAGCTCGCTCCTGAAGAGATCGAGTTCCTGGTGGAAGGTTACACCAACGGCGACATTCCCGATTACCAGATGTCGTCTTTTCTGATGGCCGTCTTCTTCTCGGGCATGTCCGACCGCGAAGTCAGCCGCCTCACGGAATGCATGCTGCGCTCCGGTGACACCGTCGATCTTTCTTCCATTCCCGGCATCAAGGTGGATAAACATTCCACCGGTGGCGTCGGCGACAAGACCAGCCTCATCGTCGCACCGCTGGCCGCCGCCGCCGGCGTCGTGGTTCCCATGATGTCCGGCCGCGCCCTAGGCCACACGGGCGGCACGCTCGACAAACTCGAATCCATCCCCGGCTTCCGCACCAGCCTCACCGCCGAGGAATTTGAAAAACAACTCTCCGAACTGGGTCTCTGCTTCATCGGCCAGACCGACCGGCTGGCGCCCGCGGACCGCAAACTGTACGCTCTGCGCGACGTCACGGCTACCGTCGAATCCATTCCCCTGATTTCCTCCTCCATCATGTCGAAGAAGCTGGCCGAGGGCGTGGATGCCCTGGTGCTCGACGTCAAAGTCGGTAGCGGCGCCTTCATGAAGAAGCAGGTCGACGCCCGCCGCCTGGCCCAGATGATGGTGGGCATTGGCCGCCGCATGGACAAGCGCGTGCAGGCGCTCATCACCGATATGAGCCAGCCGCTGGGCTACGCCGTGGGTAACGCTCTCGAAGTGATGGAGGCCTCGCAGACGCTGCAGAATGCCGGCCCCAACGACCTCACCAAGCTCTCCATCGAGCTGGCCGCGCGCATGATTTTCCTCGGCAAGAAGGCTGCTTCGCTCGACGACGCCCGCCGCCTGGCCGAAGAGAAACTGGTGGATGGCTCCGGCTACAAGAAGTTCAAGCAGGTGGTGGCGGCGCAGGGCGGAAATCCCCAGGCCCTCGACAAGTTCGAACTGCTCCCCAATGCCACCGGCATGCGCGAGGTGGCCTCGCCGCGCGGCGGCTATGTCAGTTCCATCGACGCCGAGGATATCGGCTCGGCTTCCAACATGATCGGCGCCGGCCGCGATAAGAAAGAGGACGCCATCGACCCCGCCGTCGGCATCATCCTCGAAGTCAAAGCCGGCGAAAAGGTGGATGCCGGCTCTGTGCTGTGCCGCCTGTACTACACCAAGGAAGATCGCGTGGAAGAGGCCGCCGAGATGGTGGAAGACGCATTCCGCATCTCCGCGCAAAAACCCGAGGAGCGGGAACTGATTCTGGAAGTTGTGGGGTAAAATGGGCCGCTACACCGGGTTCCTGGGCCTTGTTGTCATCCTGGCGTTCGCCTGGCTCTGCTCCAGTCACAAGCGGTCGATTCGTTTGCGCACGGTTGCCTGGGGCCTCGGCTTGCAGTTCGCCTTCGCGCTGCTGGTGCTCAAGACGCCCTTCAGCCAGGTGTTGCGCGCCATCAGCAGCGCCGTCGCCGCGCTGTTCGGCTACGCCAACGTAGGCAGCGCCTTCGTCTTCGGCAAGCTGGCCGATAGCGACGCGGTGCAGCGGGCTTTCGGAACTCCAACTGAGAATGTGGGCGTCATCTTCGCCTTCCAGGTGCTGCCCATCATCATCTTTATTGCCTCGTTCTTCTCGATTCTCTACTACCTCGGCATCATGCAGGTGGTGGTGCGAGCCATGGCCGTGGCCATGCAAAAGGTGATGGCGGTGAGCGGCGCCGAGTCGCTCAACGTGGCCGCCAGCATCTTCATGGGCCAGACGGAAGCGCCGCTCACCATCAAACCATTCCTTAAGGGCATGACCGAATCCGAGCTCTTCACCGTGATGACCTGCGGCATGGCGCATGTTTCCGGGGCCGTGATGGCGGCCTACGTCCTGGTGGGGCACGTCGAGATCCGCCACCTGCTGACCGCCGTGATCATGACCGCGCCGGCCACCATCATGCTCGCCAAAATATTCATCCCGGAGACCGGCAAGCCCGTCACCATGGGCAAGGTCGAAATCCAGGTGGAGAAGACCGCCGTCAACGTCATCGACGCGGCGGCGCAGGGCGCGGGAGACGGGCTGCACCTGGTATTGAACATCGGGGCCATGCTGATCGCCTTTCTGGCGCTGATTGCGATGCTCAACGGGATCATGCACTGGGCCCACTCGGCGCCCTGGCTCGGCTGGCTGCCGGAATCCCTCGAGAAACTCTTCGGCATCGTATTCGCTCCCATCGCGTGGATCATGGGCGTGCCTTGGCACGACGCCTCGGCCATCGGCAACCTGCTGGGCACGCGCCTGATCACCAACGAGTTTGTGGCCTTTGTCCAACTGGGACCGATGCAGAAGACCCTCGATCCGCGGTCGTTCACGATCGCCACCTATGCCCTGTGCGGATTCGCGAACCTGAGTTCCATCGCCATCCAAATTGGCGGCATCGGCGCACTGGCCCCCAACCGCAAGTCGGACCTGGCGCGCCTGGGAATTCGCGCCGTGGCCGCGGGATCCATGGCCAACTTCATGTCGGCCTGCATCGCGGGAATGTTGCTGTGACCAAAGAAGCCCAACAATACATCCAGGCCCGCACGCTGCTGCGGCCCTCCATCGGCGTGGTGCTGGGCAGCGGCCTGGGCGCGTTCGCCGATGAGCTGACCGAGCGGACCGACATCCCCTACGGCGAGATTCCCGGCTGGCCCGCCTCCACCGCCGTGGGCCACGCCGGCAAGCTGGCCGTCGGCAAACTCGGCTCGCTCACCGTAGCCGCGATGGCCGGCCGCGCCCACCTCTACGAAGGTTATTTGCCCGCCCAGGTGACGTATGGCGTGCGCGTGCTCGGCTCCATCGGCGTGCGCTCCATGGTGTTCACCAACGCCGCCGGCGGCATCAACCTCGAACTGGAGCGCGGCGGGCTGGTGCTCATTTCCGACCACATCAATCTGCAAGGCTCTAACCCGCTCACCGGGCCCAACGACGATTCCCTCGGGCCGCGCTTTCCGGACATGTCGGATGCCTACTGCCGGGAGTTCCGCGAGACGGCCAAGGCGGTGGCGGTGGAGTTGTGCATCCCCATGCCCGAAGGCGTGTACGCCGCCATGCTCGGCCCCAGCTACGAAACGCCCGCCGAAATCCGCTACCTGCGCGCCATTGGCGCCGACGTGGTGGGCATGTCCACCGTGCCCGAGGTGATCGTGGCCAACCACATGGGCATGAAGGTGCTCGCCGTCTCCTGTGTCACCAACATGGCGGCGGGCGTCATTCCGCTGCAGAAGATCAATCACGAGGAAGTGCTCGAAACCGGCGCCATGGTTCGCGATACGCTGCTGCAGTTTTTGAAGGCCCTGCTGCCGCGGCTGGAGGCGTAGCCTTGCTCGACACATTGCTCGCCGCCGCGCTCGCCGTCCGCGAAAACGCCTTCGCCCCGTATTCCAAATTCAGGGTCGGCGCTGCGATTGAGGATGCCGCCGGCCGCATCCATACCGGCTGCAACGTCGAAAACGCCACCTACGGCCTCACCGTCTGCGCCGAACGCGTGGCTGTATACAAAGCCATTTCCGAGGGCGTCAGCAAGTTCCGCCGCCTGGCCGTGGCGGCCGATACCGACCGCCTCACACCCCCGTGCGGCGCCTGCCGCCAGATCCTCTGGGAATTCTGCGGCGACATCGAAATCGTGCTGGTGAACCCGCGCGGCAAAACCGAAACCCATCGTCTGAAAGATCTTTTCCCGAAGCCCTTCGATGTTTCGTATCTGTAGCTTCTTCCTCTTCGTCTTCACCCTCGCCGGCGAACCGGCCGACTGGATCTGGAGCGCCCGCTACGTCATCACCGAAGACGCGCAGCATCGCGTCATCGAAAACGGCGCCGTGGCCATTCGCGGCGACCGCATCGTGGCCGTCGGCGCCAGGGCCGATATCGACAAGCGCTTCCAACCCAAGCAGCGCCTCGACCGTCCCGACGCCATCCTCGCCCCTGGCCTGATCGACACCCACACCCACGCCGCCATGTCCCTGTTCCGCGGCATCGCCGACGACTTGCGCCTCCAGGACTGGCTCGAAAAGTACATCTTCCCCGCCGAAGCCAAGAACGTCTCTCCCGACTTCGTTCGCTGGGGCACGCGCCTCGGCTGCCTCGAAATGCTGCTGGGCGGCACCACCACCTTCACCGACATGTACTACTTCGAGGACGTGGTGGCGGAAACCGCCAGGGAAGCCGGAATGCGCGGCGTGCTGGGCGAGACCATCATCGGCTTCCCGGTGGCCGACAACAAAACGCCCGCCGATGCGCTGGCCTACACGGAACGCTACCTGGCGCGCTTCCGCAACGACCCGCTGGTGGTGGCCGCCGTGGCCCCGCACGCGCTCTACACCAAC
>Ga0265316_10003466_pt1 | contig 15939 bp, 14 predicted proteins | sample 4522metaG_FD_202092 | JGI IMG/M metagenome (GOLD analysis project Ga0265316, IMG submission 202092) | Rhizosphere microbial communities from Carex aquatilis grown in University of Washington, Seatle, WA, United States - 4-5-22 metaG | ecosystem: Host-associated > Plants > Roots > Rhizosphere >...
AGCCCTGCGCATCCGCACAGACGAGGAACTGCCGGTCTACGAGCGCCTGGGCGACGTGCGCTCGAAGGCCGTCACCATGGGCAAGATCGCCGACATCCTCCAGGCACGAGGACAGCTCGACGAAGCCCTGCGCATCCGCACAGACGAGCAACTGCCGGTCTACGAGCGCCTGGGCGACGTGCGCTCGAAGGCCGTCACCATGGGCAAGATCGCCGACATCCTCCAGGCACGAGGACAGCTCGACGAAGCCCTGCGTATCCACCTGGAAGAACGGCTGCCTGTCGCGGAGCGGCTCCGGGATATCGACAGCATCGCCCACATCCGGTTTCGTTGCGCCAGCCTTCGCTTTGAGCGTGGTGGCTGGGGGGCGGGAGAAGCGCAAACGATCCACGATGAACTCGCCGAAAGTTACGCCATCTTCCGGCACCTCGGACGAGCCGACGCCATCGCGGTTATTGGCGCCTTCTATGGGCAGGTGCTGGCCGGTTGCGGTGAAACCGAGGCTGGTCTGGAGGTCCTCGAGACTGCCGCCGCCGCCTACGAGCTGCTTCAGCGTCCGCAGGATGCCGCCGAAATTCGAAGCCTCCAGGACGTGATCAGAAAGGCAGCCTCATGACGATTGAAATCCGGATTGAAGGTTCCAACGCGCAGGGATTGGCCGTTATCGCGCGAAGTTTTCTTGAAGAGGTCTTCCGGCAAGTACCGGAAACGCACTCTCCTTTGGCTGGTCCGGCGGATCCCCGTAAAGGGGATCCGGTTGCCGTGGCCGCATTGATCCTGGCGGTTCCGGGAGCGGTTCTCGCCACTCTCGACCTCGTCCAGCGGGCGCGGCTGGCGGAGCGGATCGAGACCCTGTGCACATCGTTGCGGAACCGTGCCACGCCGGGCGATCGGGTGCAACTGCTGATGAGCGGGAGCGACACCGCTCTCGACTTGCTGTCCGCCAATCGTGACGCCGTCATGAACCGGTTGGAAGCCCCTTCCGACAACAAGACGGGCAATTAGCACAAATTTGCTGGTCCCATAACCCCCATTTATGGAAAGCCGATTGCGACATTGCCCAAGGCCAAAGTAAGCACAGCGGACCGCCCCAACGTCACCGCGCCGGTTGGACTTGCCGGGCACAATAAAGCGACCGTCCCGGAAAGCCGGATCGGTCCAACTTGATCTTGCCAAGCCAGGGGCGTGACCGCCGGATCGGGTGGTGAAACCGAGGCTTGGGTGTGGGGCTGAGACTCGAGTCGACGGCGGACGGTGCCGCCGCTAGCGCGGGATCGGCACCTTGGGCAGCCCCTGACGGTCGGCGATGGCGTGTCCAAACCGTTCCAGCGCCCTTGCCAAGCCCTCGGGTAGCGGTGCTGGGGGTAGAGATTTAAGAGAAGAGCTTGGATCCCGGGACAGCCTGTCCCTCAGGAAAAAGTCGGCGGGAAGCCGCCACTCCAGCACGTTCGGACCGCGCGGCCGGAACCAGCGCCCGCCCTGCTGCCGGCGCCGCGCGCCCCAGGTCGGCACCACTGTGAGATAGCCGGCGGCCTCCAGGTCGGCGGTGGCGCGGCTGACGGTGCGCGCGCAGCAGCCGGCCTCGTGAGCCAGTCGGGCGCGGTAAAGCTGACAGCGGCCGGTGCGGGCATCCAGGCCGGCGAACAGGGCGGCGTTGGCCACCGAGCGGGTGGCGTGGGTCAGTCTCGAGTCGGCTCTCAGTTTAGCGCCGAGCCGGGCGCGGGCGTTGCGATCGATCATAGCCGTGTCCGCCCCCGCGAACACACACCTCCCCGGCCGGCGCCGAACCGGGTTCGGGCCGCCAAACGCCGGCCGCAAAAATAGGTGGCTCGCGGCGAGCGTTTCAGGCTTGATTGTCGGGGAGGGGGTCGGGTAATCTCTGCCCTGCCAAGGATTTTGAGATTACCGCGACGCTCTGCCCCTCTGGGTCAGGGCGTTGTGTGTTTCTGGGGCGTAAGCTCCCTCGTTGGTGTTCAAATGCGAGCGTGCCACTAGCCCTTGATTCGTGGCAAGCCCAATCTCATCCCGGCCACCACCACCGCTTTGGACGGCTCGCCACCAGGATGGCCGCAACACGTTCCATGAGAGCGTCGGTCGCAGCCTTGTACGCGCGCTCCAGGCGGGCAATTTCGGCTTCGTGCCGTTTTTCCAGTCGTTCGATCTGCGCCCTATGCTCGGCGCGTTCGTGCTCGACTTGCTTCTCCATAAAACCAATCAACCAATCGTCTTGATCGGTTTGTTTGGTCATGTTGGCATTTTGACTGGTTTCTGGCGCCAAAACAGGATTTTCGGCGGCTTTCGCTACCGATTGATCGGTCGCGTCATACCGATCAATCGGTAGCGTCATATCGGACATTGTGACCGATTGATCGGTCACCCACACTCGGGGCTTACCGTCATTGCTCCGCGCGCCAGTCAGTACGCCTCGCTTAACCCGTTGACGTACCGCATCCGTTGTGATCCCGAGACGCGCAGCGGCCTCGACGACGGTACACCATTCCCCATGGTCGTTTTGATTGGTCATGGCGCTACCTGTGATCAGTCACAACCAAACATGACCGATCTTCAGCGAATCGGTCAATCGGTCACGCGCAACAACGAACTGCCGGAGATACTGGACTGTGGCCATGCCGTTGGCTGCTGAGGCCTGAAGTCTGTGGCTACGCCGCCGCCGCGATCCATCCGTGATCTGTTTCTTCGAACAATTGCCGCTGGTACTCACGCTGATCCAGATCATTCAGCCGGTCCACGATGTCGCGGATATGAGCGTTTCCCTCGGCGTGTTCGCGATAGAGAGCACGCAGAAAGCGGTCAGCCCATTTCGGCACTCGGCCGCGCTTCTCCCAGATCGCCACGGACTGGGCATCGTTGCCGAAGTAGTGAGCTGCCAACCGCGCCTGTGACAGGTCGAGTTCCTTGCGCAAAAACCGAAACTCGGCCCCCGAGAGATGCGGCTTGCGGTTCACCAGGGCCAGGGCGATGGCGCGGTGCAAGTTCTCGACATGCTCCACCACGACCGCCTCACCATAAGGGGTTTCATGCTGGCGGTAACCATTGACCAACCAGACATCCGACAAACCGCATTCAGTGTAGTGGTACATGGCCGCCCCCTCAGAACACGGTGATGATCAGCAACCGGGTCTTCCATTCGATGGCTACGCCAACGGTGACCTCATCGCCTGCCGTCGCCCCCCGCATCGTCACCCGCCAATACCCGTGTTCGTCCAACCATGGGTCGCCGTCGATGTAGCCGGCTTGCACAACACGTCGAGCCTGCGTGATCGAAATCCGACGCTGGGCCATCCGCTTCTTGGCGTGCCCGACCGGCACGATGTTGTCCGGATTCGCGCCGATGTCCTTGATCAATCGGGCAGCGGCTGCCTTGGACAGTGCGAGGGGGACAACATTGGGGTCAGCCATGACCTATATTTATTATAGATGGCGTAAAGCATCAAGGGTTATGATATCCCGGTGAGATGACACTTGACGCGATTGCCCCTGCCATCGCCGACCGTCAAGGGCTGCCCAAGGTGCCGATCCCGCGCTAGCGGCGATACCCCAGACCGTCGACTCGAGTCCCGGTCCGATCCTCACGCTTCCCCATCACCGCCCGAACCGGCGGCCACGCCCCCGGCGTGCCAAGTCCTCGTCGGCAGACGGCCTCCGACTGCGGCGGGCTGACGTCTTGGCCAGCCAAGACCAGCCGGCCCCGGCGCGACTTGCCGGCCGGTTGTGCTTGGCGGGGTTTTTGCCAATGTCGGAATCGGCTTTCCATACTGGCGGGTTATGCGATTTTCGCATCGCATGGGTAGTAGCAGGGGAACAGAAACTCCGATTGGGCCGGGCCGTCTGTACGGAAAACTCGCTGGAGCGGTTCCCTGCGACGATCCGAGGGCTCGCATGGATGAAACGACGGCTTTTAGCCGCCGTTCGTGCCAGATGGCCGGCTTCGACAGAAGCCGCACTAACCCTTTTTGCGATCAAATTCATTAATCATCTTGGCCGCGTTCTCGTGGAGAATCCAAGCAAAGCGGTCCTTGTCAAAGAGGTACAATGCCAGCGCCCCCGACTGCATGGGAGGATCAAGCTCGACTATCTGCGTCCTATAATTACGAGCCAGATTCCCGCACTCCTTAATCCTCTCCCATTCTTCTTGACTAAATGTGATGCCTCGTTTTGCGAGCTTAGAAATTACATCTGAAGATAATAGAAGTATCTCGCGCACAGGATTATCTATAACATTGTTACCGCTATTTTGTGCCAGCGAAATCGAATCTCGAATCCGAATGAACTCCTCGTCAACTAGATAAAGAAGAGCTGAAAGTGTAGACATTCTTCTAAGCAATTCGTATGGGGTGTCTCGCTCATCAGTGTAGGAAATATCCCAATTCACGATGCTCCAAATGTCCATCAAAGCGCTCCTGATTTGGATTTCAAAAGCACAACCGGAATAATATACGTTAGTTATTGTCGCATTAATTGGTTCTGCGATCAGATGCAATGCGGCATAGCCAAATTTTCCATAGTCATTTGGCTTCCGATGATCCACACATTCGGAATCTCGCAGAGTAAATTCTCTTCGAATGACAGACGCGACCTCATCGATTTGATCTGAAAATTTGCACGTTATTCTAATACCAACCAAATCCGTTAAAATCTTTTCGGGCGCATCTCCGCGTAAAATTCTAGACCCATATTCTGAATCTTTATCAGCACATTTTCTCCTGATCTTAGATATAGCGCTACTGCGCTTTTTGGGGCGTGCTTCAACTGAAAGCAATGAGTATCCCGCACGGCGCAGGAGTCTATTAAAATGACCGCGCAAAAACTCTGCATCACACTCTAAGTCATTACTCCGTGAGCCATAGAACGCTTCAAGAGCCGCAGCGCCAATTTCAGCAGCACGGTCTCTGTCTTGTTCTGAAATAAATATTTGTGCTTCCATTAAAGAAAATCCTTGTATATTGCTCTCGCGAGCCCACGGTGGAGACGATAATTACCATCCAATCTGACCTGCGGCCTAAAATCTCCGTCGGCTTTAGCATCCGCGTAAGTCTTCCAAATTTGGCGGTCAGCACCTTGCGCTTCGTAGAACACCAAGCCTAACTCATAGAGTAACTGCAAAAATCGTTCTGGCTTACCAAACATTTCCGGAACGCCGATTTTATTTTTCTCAAGGTAGTCCAGGTATTCTCGATACGCTAGGCGGTAGTCATCGTGTGAGAACGTTGGATAGCGTCGAAGAAAAGTTGTCCCGGGATGTTTGGTTGACGCAATCTCTGATTGAGGCAGGCGCCTCTCAAGATGATGGAAAAACTGAATAAATACAATGTAATCGCTCACGTCGGTGTAAAAAGCGAGGCTATCTCGTATCTCGCCAAGCAGGTAGTCGTTAAAATAATTCCGGAATTGTGGTGCGCTTGTATATTGCGGGTCAAAATATGGCGCCTTTCCATCGTTGCTAACCATTGCAACTATGCGCCAATAATCTAGATAATAAATAATGTCGCGAGGGCGATTAAATGTATTTCGAAGAATATTTATAAATGATTCGTCAAGGTGCACATGTGCATTGCGCTCAGATGGGAAGTGTTTGACCTTATCAGGCAGGTATTTATCCCAACACGTTCCGACTATATAGTCAGGTCTTGGAAAAAAATCTTGCTGAGTATAAAGAAAATAATCTGAAATTCGAAACAATGAAGATGATCTATAATATTTAAATTTAACAGGGTAAGATATCTGGATCGTATTGGTCCGCCATATGTTATTGACATTCTGCAATTCGAGACGTTCAAAAATATCGGGGCGAACCAATACGATCACGCGATATCGATTTGACATCCCGCCCGGAAATCCTTGGTAATTCAGCTGCCACATCGCGTTAACGAGGCTAGTGACGTTTGCAATGTGGTCGGCGTGCGATCCGACCCCTTCCGTTGGCCGGACATCAAGCCCATCGATAAACAGGAACGTACTCTTATCGGGTGGCCTCGCAACAGACAAAATATTTGTTAGGAATGCCTGCATTGATCGAAGGTAAAAACTAAATTGCGATGGATCCGTAACCTCGGCATGCAGAAAAATACGTGCCGCACTCTTCATCTGTGAAAACAATACCTTGAAGGCAGAAAACACGGTAAGATCAAAGGCATTAAAAGACAATGTCTTGAGCCCACTGAGAAACTCTTGTTGATCTGGCGGCAACGATACTCCTGATGCGACCATATCTTTCGTTAAATTATAACACACCAGAAGAACTATTATAGCCTTCCACATCTCACCAAAATCAGATGGATCAAAATCCGGTATCGACTTCGTAAAATTGTAAAATCTTGAAAAGTCTTCTTTCTGAAGAAATATAGAGTAGGCAATGACATCAGGATCAAGCCTATTGACGAAATATGTCGCCAGCGCTGTTTTTCCAGTGCCCTTGTCGCCAATAACAAAATAAACGGGGTCTCTTTTCAGCTGTTCGATCTGCTGGGAATCTGGAAAATAGATTGTCTTAAATCTCTCAATTTCGTCAGGCGACTGGTACTGCCGCGCATCGGGAAACCCGAACTGAAGCTTTTGGATGCAGATCATTTGTTCAGTGCCTTTCCTGGATATCAGCCTAGCAACTAATGGTGCAAGCTGGTACCGGTCGTTAGATTGAGTATAGCTATCTTGGCTGCGTTGGAAAAGTGGGAATAGCTTCAATCAAATAGACGGCTTGGCGACGGTTCCTGGCCCGTTCTGACGGAGCAGCAGTCGGTTGGAGCGGAGTGTACCAATGTCAGTCCAAACGAACGAAACGCACCAGTTTGTCGCACAAGCGAGCCACCGCCCTACCGTCGACCGAGGCGGCGCGGGCGAGTTCCTGCTCGTAATGATAATAGGGATCGGTGGCCCTGGCCTGCCCGATCCGCACCAGCAGGCTGGCGAGGTCGGAGCCCTCGGCGGTCAGGCAACGCCAACCATCCGGACTTCTGGGGGTACAGGAAACCGGCCCCCCGGCAATCAGCCCCCGGATCGCGAGCCACGCCACCCAACCGAGCGCGGTCGCCCGATCCTCGACCGCCACGCCCCACAGCCGCAGCCGGACGCCGCCGATTTCCAGGGTGGCGCCGTCGATGGCGAGCGCGGCGCCGGAACGCGCCTCCTGGGCGAAGGCCGGCCCGGTGGCCGCCAGCGCGACCACCAGGGCCGCGACCGCCGGCCGGTTCACTGCGTCGTCTGCGGCGCCGGTGCAAACCTCGAGACCTCACCCCGGCCGGCTTCGACCGCAGCCAGCGCGATCAGCATGCACCGGGCGTGCGCGGCGTCGTCCAGACGATCAGGCAGGCCGCGAACGAGCGGCGGGCGGTATTCGTCGTCGATTTCGAAGGTATCCACGCGGGCGTCTCCCAAACAAGGAGATGTCCCGCCGTTCCTCGGCCTTTCGGCGTTGGGGAATGACCGCGCGCATTCGGACGGCGGAACAGGTTCGGATCGCCAGAACCTCAAGGGTTCCTGGGCCGCTCTCGTCCGCCGAAGCGTTGGATGCACGTGCGCGCAGTGGTATTGGCATGGTATAGCCCAAGCCAGCCATGGTCGACTCCTGAGACGGGTCAATCGCGGTTAGGCCGGGTGGGGTGTTCCCGCACTCCATCCGGCCGCTCGACGATGCGCCGTGAGCCCTGGCCTGTCAATAATAATGGGCTCGGGCCAACGACAACCTTTCGTTGGGGAATACGCGGCAGGGCAAGCAGCGGGAGAGGGCTGACGCTCCGAAAGTGCCGCCGTTTTTCTCGTGCTGCCGGCGGGTGTCCCGCACGCGGAACGGTTAGCCTGGAAGCCGCCCGCTATCCCTCCCGCCCTCACATCTCCGGGCCGTAATCGCGCTCGATCCCGCGTACCGGCCGGTGCGCTTTCGGCTTCGGTGGCTCGACCAATCCCAGCCCGAGGGCGTGCCCCTCGGCCTGTACCATGGCCTCGGCGCGGGTCCGGGTGCCCGTGGCCATCAGGTGATCGGCCGCGAACTCCTGGGGGCTGATCACGCCGGCACGCCGGAGCGCGTCCAGCGCCACCGGATCGCCGGCCACCGCGCGCACCGCGCCATGCCGGCGCTCCTGGGCGGCGGTGAACGCCGCGTAACACGGATGCCGCTGCGGCTCGCGGGCGCAGCCGGCGTCCTCGATCTCGGCCCAGAGTTCGCCGGCCTGCCCCCGCGCCTGGAGATAGGCGCCGAGCCGGTCGCCCGCCGGCCGGCTGCGGCGCACCACCTCGCCCGGCTCCGGGGCTCCCCCGGCGGACCGGGAGGCGAACGCCTGGGCCTCCGCGACCTTCCGCTCGACCGCGTCGCGCGCCCGCCGCACCATCCCGGCCTCGGGGGCCGGGCAATAGGCGGTGGCGGCGCGCCGGTCGTCCGAGCGCGACACCTGCCGCACCAGCTCCTCGAGATCGGGCGCCACCTCCCGCGCCACGAACACCCGCGCGCTGTCGCGCTGGCGGGTCAGCGCCACATAGCTGCTCTCAGCCCGCCAGTGCGAACTGTGCAGCAGATAGGTCTGATCGATCGTCCGGCCCTGGCTCTTGTAGACCGTGCCGGCGTAGCCGTGGCGGTAGCCGTCGAACTCGGCCGCGCTCCAACTCACCCGTCCGCCATGGTCCAGGCGGACGGTGACCGTGTCGCCCTGGATGCGCTCGATCACCCCGGCCTCGCCGTTGAACAAGCCCCTGGCCTTCTCGGTCCGGGTGATCTGCACCCGGTCCTGAACCGCGAAGGGCCGCACCTCGCCCTCGCTGGCCAGCGGGACGTCGGCGCCGATTTCCCCGCGCCCGGCGCGCACGGCCCGCAGGCGGGCGTTGAGGTCGTGCACGTCGGCGTTGGTGTAGGCCAGCACGAAGCGGGACTTCTCCGGCCGCTCCCGGCTGTCGGCCGCCCATTGCCCGACCAGGGCCGTGACGGCGCCCTCCCGGTCCTCGGTCCAGCGGATCGCGCCCGCCCGCTCGAAGGCGGTCAGCGCCGCCCGCGCCCGCCCGCCCGCCAAGTCCTCGGCCGCTTGGCGCTGCCAGTCCTCGCGCTGCCGCGTCACCGTGATAATTTCCGCCGCGCCGTGCTCGGCCGCCAGCTCGCGGAACAAGCCGCCGCGCGCCACCGACTGAAGCTGGCGGTCGTCGCCGACCAGAATCACCTTGGCCCCCGCCGAACGCGCCGCCGCCATCAGCCGGCCCATGGTTTTGGTGTCAACCATGCCGGCCTCGTCGACCAGGATCACGGTCTTCTCGCTCCAGCGGCGCTTGCCGTTTTCGACAAACCACAGCTCGCTGTGCAGCGTGCCGCCGCGCTGAATGTTCGGGTCGGCCGCCAGCTCGCGGCCCACCGCGTTGGTCGGCCCCAGCCCGAGCACCTCGCACCCGGAGGCGGCGTGAACCTCGGCCACCGCCGCCAGGGTAAAGCTCTTGCCGGTACCGGCCCGGCCCTGGATGATGGCCAGCCCCTCGGGACCGGAAGCGTGATGCAGGGCAGCGCGCTGATCCTCCCGCAGCGTCGGCCGGCTGGCCAGCGCCGCGCCGACGGCGGCCGGACGAACCCCATGCCGGCGATCGGCGACCAGCCCGGCGGCGTCCCGGCGCGCCCGGCTCTCCTCGGCGATCACGGCGCGCGTGGTGTAGCGCTGCGCGCTGGCGCCGCTCTGCGGGTCGTGAACCTCGACCAGCTCGGGATGCGCCAGCACCCCGGCCCGCACCGCCGCCCGCTCGTCCGGCTCGGCGATCCGGCGCCCGAGCTGCCGGTCGAGATCGCGCAGCCGGAAGGTCGGGCTGCTCCGCGTCATGATCTCGAGCACCCGCTCCGGATCGCGCCATGCCGCCGCGTTCTCGGCCTCGGTCGCCGCCGCGTCGAGCTTCGGGCCACTCGCTTCCGGCGCCCGGTGCCGCTTCGGCCCGAGATGCCGTTCCGGCTTGGCCTGGGTCGGATCCACCCGCAGCGCCAGTCCCTGTTCCCGAAAATACGTGTCCTGCTCGGCCCGCCACAGCTCACCCCAACGCTCGCCGTCGACCTGCCGCCCGCCCTTCCGGGTGCGGCTCACCTCGGGGTCCAGATCGCGTGCCTTGGTCTTCTCGAAGCCCTGGGCGGTCAGCCGGCGGGTAGTGATCAGGATATGAGCATGCGGGTTTGGCGTCTCCTGGTCCGGCTCGTGAATGTCGAGCTGAACCGCCACCCCCTTCGAAACGAAATGCTTCTCGGCAAACCGCAGCGTCAGCGCCTGCCAGTCCTCGGGGCCGCCCTCCTTGGGCAGCGCCAGCACGACCTCGCGGGCGACCTGGGCGTCTTTTCTTTTTTCGGCAGCCTCGGCCGCGTTCCACAGCCGCGCCGGATCGGCGAACTCGGCCGGGGCGCCCTCGGGCAGCATCACACCGAGGGCGATGTCACCGGGCTTGCGGTGGCCCCGGAAGTCGAAGCGCTCGCCCGTCCGCTCATCGGCCAGCCGATCCCGGCCATTGTAGGCGGCCGAGCGCACGGCGTTACCGCCGGTCGAGCGGGATTTGTATTCGGCGCGGGCGAAGGCGATGGCCACTGGGTTCTCTTTCCTCTTGCCGACCTCGGTTTACCCCCTTATTCTCGGCTGGTCAAGGCGTCGCGCAGCGACGCATATTGCGTTTTACTGACAGTCTGAACGCTTAACATCGCCACATACGCCGCGTGAGAGCATCTTTCGTATGCGAGATTGGATACGTATAAGAGAGCAATATAGTTAGCATTAAGGCTGCACAAAAAATTCGCGGCGCTGCGCGCCGACAGTTTCCGTGTCGCGTCATACTCCGTGATTTGATAGGATACTTAGGATGCGCCGTTGAGCCGGAGCTTTTGCCATGTCGATCAATCTGACTGCCCTCAAGGAAAAAATGGCCGCGCTGCCCCATAAGGAGCAGGTCGCTAATCAGTCCTTGAAATCAAAGATCATGCAGCTTCGGCCACAGATTCGGGAGCTTCATATCAAGAAGCTCTGGTCATGGGAGGAAATCGCCGAGTTCCTGACTAGCGAGGGCATTGGCATCAAGCCGAGCACGCTCAAGCTCTACTATCATAAATCCTCTCCGAGAAAGCCGAAGGACGCCGAACAGAAAGCGGCCGACCGCGCCACGCGCGAGACGCGGCCGGATGCGCCGCCGCCGCCTCCTTCCGCAACGGCCGCGAAGCCGGCCTGGAAGGGCACCGTCAATCCCGTTCTTGAGGATGAGTGAGCCATGCCGAAACTGATCGCCATTCACGGCAAGGGCGGCGCCGGTAAGTCCACGGTGGCGCGCTACGTCCTCCACCGCGCCCTGGCCACGGGCCAGCCCGTGACCGGATTCGATTGCGACGCCAGCAACGGCACGCTCTCCCGCTTCCACCGTGACCACACCGTCCGCACCACCGGCGAAGGCGAAGCCTTCATGAAGTGGGTCGAGAGCGAAATCCTCCCCTGCGCCCAAACCGGAACCGCCGTCGTCGACCTCGGGGCCGGCGCCGAGCGGACCTTCTTCGAGTGGGCGGCCTCCCTTGATCTCGGGGAGGTCATGGCCGAATACGGCATCGATGTCACCCTGCTCTGCGTCCTCAATCAGGCCCGCGATTCCCTGGTGGTCGCCCGTGCCGCCGTGACCGCCCTGCCGACCACCCGGCACGTCCTCGTGCTCAACCACGGCGGCAGCTCGACCCGTGACGACTTCGCCTCGATCAAAAAGCACAGCGCCTGGGACAAGCTGACCGCCGACGCCAAGCACCCGATCGTCGAGGTGCCCTATCTCCCGATCACCATGGTGACCCTCGACGAGTTGAACACCAGCTTCGCCGACGCGGCGGCCGGCGCCGTCAAGGACGGCGCCGCACGGCTCGGGCCGACCGACCGCTCGAGGCTCAAGGTCTGGCTGCGCACCCTGGATGCCGCCTTCGCGGGCATTCTGCCATGAGCGCGCCGCCCCCGCCCAAGCCGGCCGCGCCGCCCGAGGGCGATCCCGCCAAGTTCATGGCCGAGACCCAGGCCGCCATGAACCAGATCATGCGCGCCCGTCACGATGCCGGCCTCGTCCGCGACGATCCCGTTGACCCCCTGGTTCAGGCCCTGGCGCGCACCGTCGGCGTCCTCGGACGCCTGCCTGCCGTGCTGGCGCGGCGTCAACACGATGCCGAGATTGAAGCCGTCCAGGGCATGACGGCGGCGCTGCAAGACGCCCTGGCCCGGCTCGTCAACGACGCGGGCGCCACCATGGCGGCGAAGGCCAAGCTCCGCTGGCTGTGCATCACCGCCGTCCTGCTGGCCGGGGTGTTCGTGGGCGGCTGGTGGATCGTCGCCGACCGCGCGTTCACAGCCGGAGCAACCTCGCAGTACTGGCACGCGGAAGCCGCCATCGCCGAGGCCCGCCGCGCCCTGCCCACCACCATGCGCTGGGCTGCCGCCATCACCGATGAGGCCGCCCAGGAGCGCGCCATCTGGGCCGCAAACACGCCCGCCCTTCGGACGCTCGTCGGCCTGTCGAATGCACAGGTGCAGAATCTCGGCTACATCGTCCGCGAAGCCGACAGCTGGAGCGGGCTCCGCAAAGCCAGCAACGCGCCCTGGCCTTGCATCGCCTATGAGCCATCCACCCGATGGAGCTGGAACGGGCAGCCGACCGCCAACGTCTGCATCACCGGCTACGGCAACTGACGGCGGGGACGGGCCGGCGGAACACGGTCGTGCCCTCGTCCCGGTTCGGTCGCCGTCCACAGATCCACGGGGAAACGGAGCGCAAGCGCAGTAGCCTTTTCGCCCTCGGAGCGCGCCCCCACAGCGCTGGCGCAGAGGGCGAAAAGGCGTTTCCCGGTGGGTCTGTGGGCGGCGATGGCCTCGGAGGTGCCGCCAGCCACGGGCGCCGCACGGTCACGGCCGAAGGCGATTTCTCCGCAACGGTAGCGCCGCCGGCAGAGAGTTCTACCCTCACGCGCCTGCGATAAATCTGTATCGTCAGAAATTCATTGCTTGGAATGGTTGTCCATTCTCTCCAGGAAAGTTACTCTCATAGCCATGCCCTATCCGGCATCTTTCTTAAGGTGCTCTGGGGCCGCGATGGGGTAGCTGTTCATGATAAACCTGCGCGTTGAGCTGGCCGGCGACGATCTTCTGCACACCGCTTCGAACCGAAGCGGCACCACGTCCTCGCGCCAACCGCTACGCCCCGATACACTGGATCGCCTGTCCGGGTGGGCCACGACCTATGACGCGGCGGTTCGGAGCGAACAGCCGGGGCCACTGGTGGCAATCGGTCGGGACATCGCGGCTCTGCTCGATGAGGGCGACGGCTGGCTGACCTCCGCCCTGACGAGTACGGGCGAGATCGGACTGGAAATCGCCGTGTCGGCGGTCCCCTGCGACCGCGAACAGAGTCTGCTGGATGTGCCGTGGGAGTTGCTGGCTCCCGAAGGCGTGTTCCTGGCGATGAACGAAACGCGCCTGTTCCGCGTTGCCCGGCGGCTGGGCGCCATCGAGCCGCCACCGCCACCGGCATACCGCGACATGACGCTGGTGTTCATGGCCGCCGAGGTCGAAGGACAGCGGGTGCTGGACTACGAGCGGGAGGAAGCGGCGATCCTCGAGGCGACCAGCCGTCTCGACCGGTTGCACTTGGTGGTTGAGGAGAGCGGCTGCCGTGAGGGCCTGCGGGATCGCCTCGCGCAGACCGGCATGGTGGAGACGCTGCACGTCACCACCCACGGCGACATCGTCAACGGAGAACCGGTCCTGACGCTGGAAACGCCCGACGGAGGACTGGATCTGGTGAGCGTGGCCGAGTTCTGCGCAACGCTCGGCGGAGAGGACCGTCATCCCCGGCTGGCCGTTCTCTCGGCCTGCCGTACCGCCGAGGGAAGCGGGGCGGCGGGCTCCTTCATCCAGGCCCTGATCCGCGCGGGCATCGCCAACGCCGTGGGCTGGGACGGCTCGGTCTTCGACACCGAAGCCACCCGCTTCGCCGCCGAATTCTATCGCGCCCTGGCGGCGGGAGAGCCGGTGCCGCACGCCGCGGCGGTGGCCCGGCGCGCCATGGCGCGCGCCCATCAGGCCAACCCGGCCGAGGGGCGGCATTGGCATCTGGCGCGGGTCTATCTGGGACCGAGGGGCGGCGGCGCGCTGTGCGACGGCGGCAAACCGCGCCGCCCCCACCACCAGAACGCCGGCACCAAGGAGTTTCTCGACAAAAAGCGCGGCCGCGTGCCGGTCGCCACCACCGAGCAGTTCGTCGGACGGCGCCGTCCGATGCAACAAGCGCTTCGCGCCCTGGGGTCCGGCGGCCGGGAGGATGGCAAGGCCGGCGTGCTGGTCCACGGCATGGGCAACGCCGGCAAGTCGAGCCTCGCGGCGCGGCTCGCCGACCGGCTGCCGCACCACAAAACCGTCGTGGTGGTCGCGCCTTACGACCGGCGGGCGGTGCTCGATGAACTGACGGAGGCTCTGCCGCCGCGCGACCAGGCGGCGTTCCGCAACGCCTGGGAACCGGCGGTAACCACGAACCCCGCGTCGCTTAAAGAAGCCCTGCTGGAACTGCTGGAAGGCCCCTTCAGCGGCGACAACGGAACCCAGTCGATCCTGCTGATCGTCGACGATCTGGAAAAATGCCTGCGCACACCCCGGCCCGGCGAAACCGCCACACCGTTCGCGGCACCCGAGGACGGAGCGGTCCTCGGCGCCATCATCGCGGCGTTCCGGGATGCCGACAGAACGGCATCCCGCCTGTTGCTCACCAGCCGCTACACCTTCACCCTCGCCGACCGGCGCGGCGACGATCTGGCGGCGCGGCTGATCACGGTCCCGCTGCCGCCGATGGACGAGGTGCAGCGCGACAAACAGATGCGCACCGCCATCCGGCTGGCCGGCGGCGACCGGAAACCGGCGGCGAAGGACCGGACCACGCTGGAACACCGGATCAAGGCCGCCGCCAGCGGCAATCCGGGTTTGCAGGATCTGCTGACCCGTCCTCTTCTCATCGGCGACAGCGTGGCCGCCGAACGCGCGGTAACGGCGGTCGAAGGCTATCTCGCCAGCGGCGCCGTGCCGACGGAGGAGAGCGCCGCCGTGGAGTTCTTCAAGCAGGTCTCGCTGGGCGCCTTCAAGGCCATGCTGACCCCCACCGAAACGACGCAGCTTCGCGCGATGACGCTGTTTTCGCTGCCGGTGCCCTGGCCGGTGCTGGCGGCGGCGGGACACGCGGTGGGAATCGGCAAGCCGGAAGCCGCGCTCGGCCGGCTTCAGGGCCTCGGCCTGCTCGACCGCTACGCGATGCCGGGGCAGGCGCCGGCTGGCGCCTGCAATCCGCTGGCCCGTCCCCTGGTGCCCGCCTTGTCCCCGGCGGAGGTGGCTTTGCTGGCGGGAGCGGTCATCGAACCGTTGGCGGCGGCCTGGAGCGACGCCGCAGGCGATCTGCCGGCCGACCCGCGCGGTGACGAGGCCGCCCGCCTCGCCCTCGCCGCAAACGCGCCAACCCCGATCTTGACTGCGGCGGCGCTGGCGGCCGGGCGCTTCCATTTTCACGGTCGCCACGACGCCGGGGCGGCGCTGGCGCGCCTCGAGGCGGCCGAAGCCATCCTGGAAAGCCGCGGCGAAACGCCCGTCCCGCTGTTCCTGCTGCTGGGCGCCCAGTGCGCCGAACGTCTGGGCCGGGTCGTCGCTCAGGAGCGGTTTTTGACGCGCGGCCTGTCCATCGACACGGCGGATAGTCGGGATCACGCGATGCTGCTGTCTGAAGCCGCCTCGCGCCGGATGCAAACCGGCGACCTGGACGCGGCGGAACCCATGCTTCGGGACGCGGTGGAACAGTTCGAGCGCCTGGGGGACGTGCGCTCGAAGGCCGTCACCATGGGCAATATCGCCGACATCCTCCAGGCACGAGGACAGCTCGACGAAGCCCTGCGCATCCGCACAGACGAGCAACTGCCGGTCTACGAGCGCCTGGGCGACG
>Ga0265316_10003468_pt1 | contig 15938 bp, 18 predicted proteins | sample 4522metaG_FD_202092 | JGI IMG/M metagenome (GOLD analysis project Ga0265316, IMG submission 202092) | Rhizosphere microbial communities from Carex aquatilis grown in University of Washington, Seatle, WA, United States - 4-5-22 metaG | ecosystem: Host-associated > Plants > Roots > Rhizosphere >...
TGGTGTGGCTAAGCGACGCCGTCGATCAGCTCGCGGGGACGCGCATCGCCAGCCGTTCCATCAAAGCCGCCTTCGAGGAGATACCGGAGGTCAGCCAGTTCCGCGCCAGCGTCGATGGCTGTGAGGTCAAGGTGTTTGAAGTGCACTGCGTCGATCCCGTCCCACCGCTGTTCGAGGTGATCTTTGGCCTGCCCGCCGCCATCGGGCCGGGGCCGCATCGTCTGGATCTCTGGGTGGGCTCGCGGGGGTTCCCTGCGGTGACGATCGAAGTCTCGGCATGAGTGCCGAGACGGCAGGCTGAAGCCTGCGCCACGTTCAGCGCAGCCGCTTGTCCTGCTCGGCCATGATCTTCTCGAACTTCTTCTTCTGGCCGTCGTCGAGGATGTGGAGAATGCGCTGTTTGCCGCTGGCGCGCACGTCATCCAGTTGCGCCTGCAGCGTGTAGTAGTAGGTGAAGAAATCGTCCAGCACGGTCTTGAGCTGCTCGGTCTGCTCCGGCGTCAGATTCAACTCGGTCTTGAGGCGGGTCATCAACACCGCTCCCGGTCCGGCGGGCGGCCCCGGAGGCGGTGGAGGCGAGACGTGCATCCAATGGTGCACCGCCATGCCAACCGTGACGCCCACCAGGAACACCACCGCCAGCGTCAGCAGTATCCGAGGATTCTGCCAGCCCGGAGAGTGCGCCGACGTCATCGATAGTCTCGGTATGTGGCCAATGACACCAGCACGGTCTCGCGATCCCGGTCCACGTTCGAGCCCAGTCCGGGAGGATGCTCGGCAACCATGACCGCCTCGGGCGTGGTCGCGGAGCCTTCGTTCGCCACCTCGGTAAAGGCTACGTAGCCCCCGAGCAGGCAAACCAGCATCAGCGAAGTGGCCAGCAGCCGCCGTCCGAATGACGGCTCGAGGAACGCGTCCCAGAACGACGGTCTGCGCTCGGACTCGATCCGGTCCAGCACCCGGGCATAGAATCCCGCCGGGGGATCAAACGGCCGCGCCGGCGCCAGCACGTGCAGCAACCGGGCCTGCTCCTGCATCGAAGCCGCCTCTTCGCGACACGATTCGCAGACGCGAAGATGGTCCTCGACCTCGGGCACGCTGCCTGGAGCCCCTTTCAGGTAATCTTCCAAGCGTTCTCTGATGAGCCCATGCATACTATCTATTCCCTCAACACTTAGGTTTTCGCGGATCTTAATTGTCCGCTTTCAACTACTTAAGCCGTAACAAGGCCCGGCGACCTGGTCAGCCGCTGGGCCGATTTGAGCAACTTCTGCCGGGCACGGAAAAGCTTCACTTTGATTGTATTCTCGTTGATGCCCGTCATGGCAGCCAATTCTTCGACGGAATGGCCCTCCACTTCCTTTAGCAGGAGCAGGTTGCGCTCCTCCTCGGGAAGCTTGGCCAGGAGCTTCATCACCAGGTCCCGTTGGGCCAGCGCCACGTCCGCCGGCTGGTGCTGATCGCGAGCCGGCTCGGAGTGCTCCATCCGAAGGGCGTCTTCCTCGCTGAAGTCGCTCTCGTACACCAACTTACGAACCTTCTTCTTGCGAAGGTAGTCGTAGCATTCATTCACGGTGATCTTGTAAATCCAGGTGAGCAGCGAGCTTCGGAAATCGAAGCTCTTGATCGAGAAGTAGACCTTTGTGAATACCTGCTGCGCGATGTCCTCGGCGTCGTTGTGGTTGCGCAGAATCCCGTAAATGATTGAAAAGACTTTGGATTGATAGCGTTCCACGATGTCGCGGAATGCCATCTCGTCCCCGTTTTGCGCCCGGCGAACTAGGGCAGCCTCTTCGTTCTTGTAATCCACTCTTCTCTCGACTGCAATTGCCTCACCGGTGGCCGGCAGCCGAAGAGCGTCCGTCATGCTGCTCATACACGAGGAGGGACGCGGCTGCGTTTCCAACGGTTTCGAGGTTTTTGGGCTGGCTTCGACGACCCAGCCGGCCCCTTACCGGGCCCCTGCCGTCCAAAGTACCAGATTTCCGGCAACCTCGGGGGCGAAGTTTCATCTATGTATTGAGACAGGGCTCATGCGCCCGACGTAACGCCACAGGGCCATTTGGCGCAGCGCTCGAAGCCGGGCGGCCCGACTGATAGACTGGAGGCAGCTATGATACAACTCTCAGAACGCGCGGTAGAAAAGGTGAGGGAGATCCTCGATACGCAGGAGCCGAAGCCGGCTGGGCTGCGCATCGCGGTGGTGGGCGGGGGCTGCTCGGGTTTCAGCTACTCGATGGCCTTCGAGAATACTCCTGGCATGCTCGACAAGACGTACACCTTCAGCGGGCTCAAGGTCTTCGTCGATCAGGCCAGCATGCTTTACCTCGATGGGGCCAACGTCGACTACGTCGAAACGCTCGAGGGCGCCGGTTTCAAGTTCGAGAATCCCAACGTCAAATCGACCTGCGGCTGCGGCAGCTCCTTCCAGGCGTAAAGACTCGTCGGCGGTACGTAAGCACCGAACCGCGACCGTGAGGCACCGGACTATAACGCCGCTGCCCCGCGGTCCTCGTTGCGGATACGGATGGTCTCCGCGACGTCGTAGATGAATATCTTGCCGTCGCCGATGCGGCCTGTCCGTGCCGATTCGACCACCGTGCGAATCACCTCGTCGGCGCGCTCGGACGCGATCACCATTTCGAGTTTAATCTTTGGTACGAGGTCGACGTGGTATTCCTGCCCGCGGTAGACCTCGGCGTGTCCCTTCTGGCGGCCGTGCCCGCGGACCTCGCTGACAGTCATGCCGTCGATGCCGATGGCCTTCAGCGCCTCCTTGACCTCGTCCAGCTTGAAGGGCTGGATGATCGCTTCGATTTTCTTCATAGGTCTTACTCCGCGCGTAGATTCGTCTCCTTTTATCTTGCCCCCACGCGGGCCCGCCACTAAGCGCAACGTTTTTATCAACCAGATCCAAAGTTTCTATTTGGTAATTGAGCTTGCGCAGCATACAATCCGATCATGGCTCCACGTACCCGGTAGCTTCGGGGTGAGCCCTTTCCGGCTGCGGCTCCCGGTCGCGCCTGCCAGCCACAATCCACGAAAACTTTGGAGGTTAGTCAAAAAATGAAACGGCGAAACTGTATCCTGACGACGGGATTGTTCCTTTTTCTGGCATCGTCCGCGATTGCGCAAGAAACCACAGCGGCCCCCGCTGCCACCCCAACCCCGGCGCCTGCCGACGCTGCGGCGCCCGCTCCGGCCGCGCTGCCCGCACCTGCCGTTGTCGGCCCTGTCACCTGGCTGCCGCCGGCCACTTTCGATGCCGGGCCCTTTGGCAAAATCGCGGTGAACGGTATCCTGGGAGGTCTGGGCATCGCGACCCAGAACCACGTGCCAGGCGATAAGAGTACACAAGAGGCTTTGGGCAACGGCCAGATTTTCATTCAGAAGACCGACGGCTGGTTTCAGTTCTACCTGCAGGCAGGCGCTTACAATCTGCCGGACCTCGGAGTGCCGTTTCTGGCTACCGACAAAACCATGAGTAACCTCTATGGGCCGGTGCCGGTCGCCTTTCTGAAGCTCCAGGCGGCGAAGAACACCTCGATCCTCATCGGCGAGTTGCCGACACTGATCGGCGCAGAGTACACCTTCAGCTTCGAGAACTTTAACGTCGCTCGCGGTCTGTTGTGGAACCAGGAGAACGCCGTCAATCGAGGAATCCAGATCAACCAGACACTGGGTAAGTTCACGGCCTCCGCGAGTTGGAACGACGGTTTCTATTCCAGTCGCTACAACTGGCTGAGCGGCTCCTTGAGCTATGCCAACGGGCCTCACGCCCTCGCGTTCGTGGCTGGTGGCAACCTGGGGCAGACGAACTACTCGAACTTCGCTACGCCCATCCAGGACAACGGAAGCATTTACAACGTGATCTACACCTATACAAAGGGCCCCTGGATCATCAGTCCTTACTTCCAATACACCAACGTGCCGACTAACCTGAAGGTCGGCATCGCGAAGGGAGCGTCCACCACGGGCGGCGCGGTGCTTGCGAGTTACACCTTCAAGCACGGCCTCTCGCTCGCGGGACGCTGGGAATACATCGGGAGTTCGGGCAGCGCCGCGGACCAGGCCGTCAATCTGATGTACGGCCCGGGCAGCAAGGGCATGTCGTTTACCGTGACCCCCGCCATTCAGCGCGGAGGCTTCTTCGTGCGCGGCGACCTGGCTTTCGTGCACTTGAGCGACATGGCTCCGGGCAGCGGCTTTGGCTCCCTGGGAATGAACAACAACCAGACCCGTGCGATGGCCGAAGTCGGATTCATCTTCGGCAACAACATCACCGAGAAGAAGTAGGATTTGAGTGGGGCAGGCGTCCACGCGGGTCTCCAGACCCGCTCAGCGCCTGCCCCACAGGACTTGTAAACAAAAACAGCGCCCTTTGGGCGGGCGCTGCATCTAACTGGGAAACGAGGATGCAATGGGGATACAGATGCTCGAGGCGATAGCCGCTGCACTGGTGGTCATCGCGTTTTCAGTCTGGGCTGCTGACTTCGGCCTGAGCCGTAACCGGTAACGCTGGGCGAACCGGTCGCGGCTCGCGAGGCCGGGTTCCTACCGCTGGCTGAAGTCTTCCGTGTGGGTCATAAACTCGGGATACGCGCCGGCGCCGAGCTCGAACAGATCCATCCCGCGCCGTTCGCCTTCCACCGCCACCCGCTGCCGGTAGAACCGGTCGAGTGCCCGATTCAACCCGTAGGTCAGCGGAAGCACAAAACCGAGCAACGTCGCGAGGCCCACCAGTTGTGCCACCAATTGGCCCGCCCGGCCGGCGAAAAGGCCCGCCGCAAGGACGCCCCAGATCCCGCCCATCCCGTGCACCGCGATCGCGCCGCCAGGGTCGTCCACCGCCAGGCGCAGTTCGATCCATTCGACCGCGAAGACCACCAGGATGCCCGCCACCGCGCCGGTCAAAACCGCTACCACCGGCTGCACGAAGGCGCATCCGGCGCTGCCTGCCGCCAGTCCGCCCACCCAGCCGTTGGCGACAAGCGACGCGTCCGGCTTGCCGAAGCGGGCACGCGTGACAACCGCCGACGCCAGGGCCGCGGCGGCCGCGCCGAGCAGCGTATTCACCGCCACCAGGATCGTGCGTCCGGGCTCCAGACCGTAATAAAGAATCGAGCCGGCGCAGTTCAGCCCCAGCCATCCCATCAGCGCCGCCAGGCAGCCGAACAGCACCAATACCGCGTTATGGCCGGGAATGGCCGAGGGGGTCCCGTCGGGCGCATACTTGCCGCGCCGCGGTCCCAGAATCCAGGCGATGGATAGCGCCGTGAGCCCTCCCACCGCTTGTATGGAGCTCGACCCCCCGGCATCTACAAAGCCCCTGCCGAGGCCGTTGTTGGGGCCCAGCTGCGCCAGCCACCCGCCTCCCCAGACCCAGTGTGTGAACAGTGGATAGGTGAATCCCGCCAGGAGCGCCGCGGAGGCGCAGCTCGCGCCCAGCCGCCAGCGGTCCGCCCCGCTGCCCAGGGGAATGAGGGCGGCCAATCCGGCGCTGAGCATGCCGAGCCACACAGCGACCGAGGTCAGCGAGCCGTCGAGAGCGATGCCGCGTAAGAAAAAAGGTACCGTGGCCAGCCAGTTCCAGGTCTTCCCGGCGATCGTCACCGCATGCGCCGGCAGCTCCGTGGAACCCTGCCACGCAAACCCGCATACGAAGTACGCCAGGGCAGCCACGCCGATGATCGCCAGTGACGCGAGCATGGCATGCGCCGCGCTGCGCGAGCGCCCCAGGCCGGCGTTGATCAACGCGAGGCCGGCCCCGGCCAGCGGAACCAGGAGAGAGAAGAGAAAGCACAGCGCCATCGCGTCCATCGTCGTTATCCCCTCGCCGCCCGCACTGCCAGATGCGTGCGAATCACCAGCACCAGCCCCACCACTTCCGTAGCCACGCCGGCCAGGATGAAGACCGTCTCGAGCGGCACCGTCTTCAGCAGAGCCGCCGCGCCCAGCACGATCGCCCACCCCGACACGAGTAAGAGAAAACCCGCCAGTTCCATTTCGTTAGTGTCCTATCAAGTCCCGTCCCGCGGGAACCACGCTACTCCCGCAAGATAGAGCCCACGCTGGAGCGTGTCCAATCGATTTTTTCTATGGCACGGCAAAGCCGGAACGGCAGCAACTGCGTGTAATAGAAAACACTTATCCACTACATCGAAACTTCCCGCTTTGCTCGAACGCCCCGCCCGGTTTATTGTATCAATAGCGCAGCTCTTCCCTGTCGGAAGTCTGGGTGATCCCCGTCGATCAAAACAATCTACCTTGTGAGGAGAAGTGTATGGCCGACACCACCCCTGTCGAAATGAAACCGACTCTAGGCTTAACCGGCTTGACGATGAACGCCATGGCGCTCATCGCGCCCGGGGCCTTTCTCTGGCTGACTTTTGCAATCCAGGCGACCACGGGCGTCAGCGCTCCGTCCATGTGGATGGGTATCTTCGTGGCCCTTCTGCTGTGCCTGGCTACCGCCTTGTGCTACGCGGAAATGGCCAAGCTGTACCCGGGAACCGGCAGTTCGTATTACTTCGCGGAACAGTCCTTCCTCAACCATGATAATGTGTGGCGCTATGCCCGCCTTTCGAAGTTCATCGTCGGCTGGGCGTCGCACCTCTATTACTGGATCTACCCCGGAGTGATGGTGGCGGTCATGGGAGTCCTGTGTGGCTATCTGGCAGGGACCATCTGGCCCAGCTTCATGAGCGCGACCAATCCTGGGCCAATGTTCATGGCGGCGGTTGCGGTGGTGTTCTCGTTCTTCGTAGCGTGGATCGCCCACCGCGGGGTCAACGGCTCGACGGCAGTGAATATCGCCATCAACGTGATCCAGATCACGGCGCTCGTGGTGTTCTCGGTTCTGGCTCTCGGCTTCCGGATGAGCCATCCGCCGGGCAGCGTGGCCTACCAGTACGATTCCACCTCGAGCGAAGCCTACGCCTATGAATTCGCCACGGAAAAGACAGTCGCGAACGGCGTGACCACCGAGACTATCCTGCGCGAGGCCGACGGCCGGCCCAAGCCCAAGCTGGATGCGGCCGGGCAGCCCGTGGCTTTCCACATTGCCTATCCGGCGGCGGACGAAAAGGGCAACTTCCTGAGCCACCCGACCGGCGCTTCCGTCATCGGCGCGCACAACTGGGGCTGGGTTTTCGTCCAGGCTACGGTGGCCATTCTCATCCTGGTAGGGTTCGAATCGGTGACCGCGATGGGGGGCGAGGCGAAGAATCCCAAACGCCACGTTCCAATCGCCGTGCTCGCGTCGCTGCTGATTCAGGGCCTGGTCTGTTACCTGTTTGAGTACTTCGCGGCCAACTACTTTCTCAACAGCGGGTACAGCATGGCGAATGCCTCTACCTCCTCTGCGCCGATCGGCGACATGATGATCGTCGTCGGCACCGCGCTGTTCGGCGCCGGCAACGGGCGGGTCTTCATGCTGATCGAGGCCTTCACTGTGTTCCTCGCCATCATCGGCACCACGCTCTCCTGCATGAACACCGGCGCGCGCGTCACCTACGCGATGGGCAAGGATCAGGAAGTGCCCGAGCACTTCGGCATGCTGCATTCGAAGAATCTCTCGCCGCATCGCGCCATCTGGACCCTGGCCATCATCTCGGCCGTAGTCGGCGTGGCTGGCGTGTCCCTGCTATTCGGTGATGCTGCCGCACCTGCCGACGTCGCCATCAAGGCGCTGCCGCAGGGTTTCTGGTCGAGCCTCGGCTACATGTCGCACGACACGCTGGCCGGGCTGCCGAACTCGTTGCTGACCATCACCCTGGCTTCGAACTTCGGCACTTTCCTGCTGTATGGATTAAGCTGCGTGATCTGCATGGTGGCTTACCACCGGCACCCGAACTTCAGCGTACTGCGCCACGTGGTGATTCCCGTGTTCGGGCTGCTGGCCAACCTCGGTTGCATGGCGTTCTACCTGGTGGGCCCGTTCATGGGCTTCGGAACCAAAATGGAACCGCTGCTGGCCCTGGGCATCGCGACGGTCTGGGCCGTCTATGGAGGGATCTACTTCGTCCGCACTAGCAAGGCTACGGGGCGGACCACGCTGATCGGGCAGCGCTCACCGGCAAGCCCGGCGCTGGGATCCTGATGTCGTGTCGTGGAATCTGAAACGAGATTCGTGGCGCGGGCTCCAACTTGTCGCGCCGGCTGCCAACGCGGGGACGGCGGACACAGAGGCCGCGCCACCTCCCGACACCGGGAGGTCGCGGTCTATGCTTGATGTCGAATTCGCGCAGCTCTCCGATGTAGGGAGGGTTCGGGATCACAACGAGGATTACCTCGGATACGTGCTCCCCGCAACCCCGGAGCATGCGCGCACAACGGGCTGGCTGTTTGCCCTGGCCGACGGAGTTGGCGGGCAGGACTTGGGCGAGGTGGCTTCGCGAGCCGCCGTCGACTGTCTGCTCGCCGGTTTCCGCGCGGCCGCCGGCGGGGAGGCGCCGGGGACGCTCCTGCCGCGTCTGGTGCAAGCCGCCAACACGCACGTGTTTGAGACCGGGATGGCCGCCAATAAGAGCGGGACCTCTATGGCGACCACCCTGGTCGCGTGCGTGCTTCGTTTCGACCGCGTGGTAGTGGCCCACGTCGGCGACTCGCGCTGTTACCTGGTCCGCCATGGCCGCGCCGAGGTTCTGACGCGCGACCATACCATGGTCAACGAGCAGCTTCGCTTGGGAGTGCTCACGGCACGGCAGGCGGCAGGTTCCGATTCGCGCCACCTGCTCAGCCGCTCGGTGGGCATGGAGATGTTCGTCAGCGCGGAAACCGCCGAACACCTTCTTCTTCCCGGCGACGTCCTCCTGCAATGTTCCGACGGCCTGCACGGCTCCGTCGAGCCCTCCGAAATCGCCACCATCGTCGCGCACACCCGCGACCTGAACGAGAGCGCCCAGAAACTGGTGGACGTTGCCAATGAACGGGACGGCAGCGATAATATCAGCGTACAGCTCATCCGCGTGAAGAACGTGGAACGCGTCGGCATGTACCGCGGCCGGCCGTACAAGCTGCGCTGATGACTCCACTCCACACCGGCGACCAGCTCGATCACTACCGCATCGACGGCGTGGCGGCGCGCAGCGGCATGGCCTCGATCTTTCGTGCCACGGACATCAACACCGGCCTGCCGGTCGCCATCAAGGTGCCGCATCCGGAGATGGAGAGCGACCCCGTCTTCTGGGATCGTTTCCAGCGCGAGCAAGCCATCGGCCAGAAGCTCGACCATCCCAATGTGATGAAGGTCATGACCGACGCGGATCGCAGCCGGGTCTACATGGTCATGGAGTGGGTGGAAGGCCGGCTGCTGCGCCAGGTTCTGGTAGCGCACCGCACGCTTCCACCTGAGCGGGCCATAAAGATCGCGATCGCCATCTGCGAAGCTCTGGACTACATTCACAGCCAGGGCGTGGTGCACCGCGATCTGAAGCCCGAGAACATCATGATCGATGCCGAAGACCACATCAAGCTGATCGATTTCGGCATCGCCGGCAACCAGGGATCGCGCCGCCTGACCTTCGCCAAGCTCTCGCAAGTGATGGGATCGCCCGACTACATCTCGCCCGAGCAGGTGAAGGGCAAGCGCGGCGACGGCCGCAGCGACTTATACGCCCTGGGAGTCATCCTCTACGAGATGCTGACCGGCAAGACCCCGTTCGCCGGCCCGAATCCGTTCGCCGTCATGAACGACCGCCTGCTGAACAATCCGATCCCGCCGCGCGAGGTCGATCCGTCGATCTCTCCGCAGTTGCAGGAAGTGATCTACCGCGCCCTGGAGCGCGATCCAAAGAACCGCTACGCCACCGCGCGCGAGTTCGCCTCTGATCTGGCGCACCTGGACCAGGTGGTCGTCCGCGACCGTCCCGAGCTTCACGACTGGCGGCACCGCCGCACGCCGATTCTGCGCCGGATTCTGTTCTACGCGATGCTCGCGGCGATTCCCGTGGTGATCTTCACCCTGCTGGTCTGGGCCGCGCGCCGCGGGTAGGCTACGCAACGTCTCGTCTTCGGGCCGCGGGCTTCGGGCGCGGCTTGTCTTCGGCAATGCCGGACAGAACTACAGGCTTACGGTCGGGAAACTCAGCCACAAGAGACAGATTCCCGCCCATGGCCTTCACGGTCTTCCGGAGCGTGGAGAGCAGGAGATCGCTCCGCTTTTCGAGGCGCGAAACACCGTCCTGGGTGATCCCGAGTTTCCTGGCCATTCTGACCTGCGTGAGCTTGCGCGCGTGCCGCAGTTCGCGCAAGGTCATCTCCTCCGCGATCAGCTCGGCGGCCCGGGCTTCGACCTTCTTGCGTTGCCCGGGGCTCAGCTTCTTGATCTTTTCGTCCACGTTTGTGGCCATGGTTACTTCCTTTCCTTCTTCAGCCGGGCCAGATGCGCGTCGAGACGGCCATCGGCTTTGCGGATCAGCTCACGGTAAAACCGTTTCTCGCTGACGCCTGATTTGTCCGCCGCGACGAGCAGGATCGCCCTCCGCCTCGTATCGAAGGCAAACGCGACTCTCCATTCGCCGCCAGCCGCGCTGAACCGCAGCTCCTTCATGTTCGCGTGGAGCGACTTGTTCAAAGTGTCAACCCGAGGCCGCCCCAATTGCGGGCCGAATTGCTGGAGGAGACGCGCCAACGCCAGGATCTCCGTCCGTACATCCTCGTGCATGGCATCGAACTCCGGCTCAAACTCGTCCCCAATCTCTACGGCCCAGGTCACAGCCGTAGTATGGCATCACGTCCATATGCTGTCAAATACATGTATTCAGCCACGCCGAACGCCGATTCTGCCCCGGGCGCTTCTATGCCTGAAATCCCGGCGGCGCCTTGAAGCCCCCGACCTCGTGCTCCAGCAGCGCGGCGAACTCGATCGGAGTGGCGTCCTCCCAGAACGGGCCCAGGATCTGGATCCCCACGGGGAGCCCGGCCGCCGTCACACCGACCGGCGCGACCGTGGCAGGGCAGCCGGTCAGCGTCGCCGTAACCATCCACGGCATGAGCTGCATATACGGCCGCTTCCCGTCGGGAGTATCGATCGACCGCGTGGTGATGTCCCCTTCGTGGTCGTGATGCATGGCGGTGGTGAAGGCGGCGGGCATCAGGAAAACGTCGATCTGCTCGAAAGCTCGTTGCCACAGCGCGCGCGAACCTAGTTGGGCAAAGTGCCGCTCCTGCCATTGGGCGTATGAGCTGAGCGCGCCCGCGCCGTATGGGGACGGATGCTGTTCGTGTTGCTTGCGCTCCGCCTCTTGCTGCTGTTGTCCTTCACTGGCGAACGAGAACGCCCCCAGCAGGAACATGTAATTCTCCAAGGCGGCATTCAGGTCGTACCCGGCCGGCCAGCCGGACTTCGGATGCGCCCCCGCGCGCTCCAGGGCGGTGATGACCCGCTCGAGAACCGGCCGCACCTCGGCAGTCGGCGCAGCGAGCGGACTGTCGAGCACGTACCCAATCCGGAATTCCTTGAGGACGCGGCGGCGCGGCGGCGGCAGGGTCCACGACCAGGCCTTGCGGTCGTATCCGTCAGGCCCGCCCAGGATGCCCAGCGCAGCCATCAGGTCGGCAGCACTGCGCGCCATCGGGCCGCCGACGGCGAGGCCGGTTGAGAAACCCTGCAATCCCACGAACCCGCCGGGGACGTGGCCCCTCATGCTGACCAGGTCGAGCGTCGGCTTGTGCGAATACAAGCCGCAAAAATGAGCGGGCACTCGCAGCGAGCCCCCAATGTCGCTCCCGGCGCTCAGATACGCCAGTCCCGCGGCCAGCGCAGCGGCGCTTCCGCCGGACGATCCCCCTGGGGTGCGGGTGACATCCCAGGGATTGTTTGTGGTGCCGTAGATCTCGTTGTAGCTCTGCCAGTCATTCAGATTGAGCGGCACATTGGTGCCTCCGAGCAGCACCGCGCCCGCATCCAGCAACCGCTCGACGACGGCCGAATTCGCCGGCGCCCGGGAGCTCTTCAGGCCAGGGATTCCCCACGTGTCGGGCTCCCCCTTTACTCCGAACGACTCCTTGATGCAGATCGGCACGCCGTGGAACAGACCCAGACGGTCGCCGCTCGATAACGCCTGGTCCGCTCGCCCGGCGTGCGCCAGCGCTTGCTCCCGCATCTGATAGGCAAAGGCGTTGAGCCTCGGGTTGTACTTGTCAATACGGTCGAACATGTGCCGCGTCAGTTCGACCGAAGAGACTTCCTTCGCTTTGATCGCCGCGGCCGCGACAAGCGCCGGCGCGAAATCGAGGTCCTGCGCGCCTTGGGCGTCGGCCCCGCGCTCACCGAATACAGCAAGAGAGAGGGACGCGGAACCCAGCAGCTCGCGACGGGTCATGCGTGTCCCTTGACCACCGTGTGCGGGCTCATGGGAATGGGGTGCGCGGTGACGCCGCCGAGGCCGGCCTCGTGATACATGCCCGTGAGCTCGCTCAGCGTATACGCGTCCCCTGCCACGGTCGACGTCAGCATGGTCATGCTGAAAGCCGCGGGTGTAGGCGGCGAAACGCGGTCTTCATTGGGCACGAACTCGAGCGTGGCCGCGCACCCGCCGGGCCGCAGCACCGCGCGAACTTTCTTCAACAGGCCCACGCAGGTCGCCCAATCGAAGTGGTGGAGGAAGTTCGTGAGCAGCACGGCGTCATAAGGCCCCCCGAAATCGACCTCGAAGGCGCTGCCCGGCAGCATGTCGTAGCGGTCCTCGACACCGGCCTCGCGGGCGTTGTCCAGGGCCACGCGCAGCACCGGCGCCCAGTCCAGACCGGTGACGCGCGCCTGCGGATTCTGTTTGGCGATCTCGATGCCGAAGAGGCCGTGGCCCGCCGCTATATCCAGCACGCGTATCGGCCCGGTGCGTCCCTCCAGCACGACCGCGCCCAGCGGGCCGACCATGGGGGCCATCATCGGCGCCATCGTTTCCGCGAACTGCACCCAAACCGGATTGTCCGGCTCCACGGTGCCCTCGCCCGGCAGCGTAGTGCGGCCCGCGCGCACAACATCTGCCAGATGCTCGTATGGCTCATGCATCGCCGGGTTGCCGAGGAATTGTGCGATGGAGGCCAGCGACGCAGGCGAGCGCGGGTCCAGGAAAGCGGCGCTCGTCGGCGAGTGCAGGTAATGCCCATCCTCCTTGCGCAGGACGCCGCAAACCGTAAGGAAATCGCACAGGATCCGGATGCCGCGTTCGGACGCCGAGCAGTGCCGGGCGATCGAGGCCACGTCTCCCGGCCCCTCTCCCACGGCCCGGAAAACATCCAGATCGATCGCCGCCTTGAGCGCCGCCGTGCGCTGATGTGCCTGCAGCATTTCGAAAACCAGAAAGGGAGTCAACGGAGCTTCCGCAGCTTTCCCAGGGTGCATCGCAAGCCTCCTCTTCAACTAACCAGGATGCCCTCAGGATAACATCCAACCGCGTCTCGTTGTCCCTTACCGCTGGCTTTTCTCGCCCGACGTGACTTGCCGGTTGAACTCCGCCGAGCGGTTCCGCGGCACGCTCAGCGATTGCCACCGCTCGTACGCGAAATGCTTGGCCAGCAGTACGATCTGCCCCACATGATAGGAGTAGTGCGCCACCTGGCGGTTGACCGCCTGCATCACCGAATGCGCCTCGCCGCGGATCGTTATCGTGCGCGCCAGGTCCGCGTCCGACAGCGGCTCGAGCGCCCCGAACAAACGGCTCCAGCCGTCCTCCCATGCCGCCAGCAGCGCCTCGCGCGTGGCTGGCGGATCGACGAATTCGGTGTCGCGATCGCGGTCCGGCTTCTCCCCATCCGTGGTCAGAAAATCGGTCCACCGCGACCGCATGTTGCCTGCCATGTGCTTTACGACGATCGCGATCGAATTCGCCTCTTCATCCAAAGTGGCGAACAGTTGTTCGTCCGTGACCTGCTCCATCGCTCGTTCGGCGAGCTTCTTGTAATACCGGAACAACGCCACCGAATCTTCCAGGTAAGACGTGGTGAACTTCAGGGCCATACTTTCAGTTTATTGGAGAACGGATGGCTGCTATCTGGAGTCACGGGGCGGCTCAGTTGCTGGCCAGTCACCCGTGCGACCTGTTGCGTGTGGTCCCAGCTAGCCCCTAAGCCTGGACAGAACCGGGTGCTTGACCCGCCAATACCTGAAGTAGTAGATCGGAGCCATCGACGCCCGCCCAGTCTCGTATTGCAGGGTCGCCTCCAGCCCGGTGTTGAGGCGGAGCTTCATGAACTCCAATTCCGCGCCGCCGTATCCTTTGACATTGCCGAAGTGATCTGCAAGCACATCCGGCGCGGCTACTTCGACTTTCTGGCCATCGTAGGAACCCACTACCCGGCGCGTGGAAAACAGATACCAGCTCGCCTCCGCCAGGAAGAAGCTCACGAGCGGAGACTCGCCGCTTTCCAGCCGGGTCCGCATGAGAACCTCTCGTTGCGCATCGCCGACCAGCGTGTACCGCCAGGTGACGGCATCCGCACAGTGTTTGCCGATGTAGTCTAGGGCGGTTGAGCGAATCTTCGCATCAGGCCAATCGGTCACGAGCATCTCCGCGCCCCTCACCAGATCCGCACGCGATCTCCCGGCGCCAGGTACAGCTTCTCTCCGCGCTGCACCTTGAATACCGTGTACCATGCGTCGATGTTCCGCACCGTGTACGCACGGAACTGCCCGGGGGCGTGCGGGTCGGTCAGCACCTGCTGGCGCAGCGCCGCTTCACGCGCCTTGGATCCCCAATTCTGACCGAAGGCGACGAAGAACTGCTGGTCGCCCGAGAGACTATCCTGCACCGGCGCGGTCCGGCCCGCGAGGGAAGCACGGTAGCCGTCGAAGGCGGCCGCGATGCCGGCGACGTCGGCGATGTTCTCGCCCAGCGTCTGCCGGCCGTTCAGGGAAAGGTCGGGGAAGGGCTTGTAGGTGTCATACTGTGCCGCGAGCCTGGCAGTGGCGGCGTTGAAATGTGCGAGGTCCGCCGGCGTCCACCAATTTCGTACGCGCCCCTGGGAATCGAACGCGGCGCCTTCGGAGTCAAACGTGTGGCTGATCTCGTGGCCGATGACGGTGCCGATGGCTCCGTAGTTAACCGCGGCCGGCGCCTCCGGATCGAAGAACGGCGGCTGCAAAACGGCCGCCGGGAAGTTGAGCGCGTTCTGCAGCGGGAGATTGACCGCGTTCACCGTCTGCGGCGTCATGCACCATTCCTTGCGATCCACCGCGCTGCCGAGCCGCGCCACGGCGTGATGGTAGCCGAATAGTCCGCCACGCCAGACGTTGCCGAAAATGTCGTCCGCCTTGACTTCGTATGCGGAATAATCGCGCCAGCTCTCCGGGTAGCCGACGCCGACATAAAGGGTGTTGAGCTTGGCCTGGGCTTCAGCCTTGGTGGCTGCATCCATCCACGCGAGCGCCTCGATGCGCTTCCGGAAAGCAGCGATAATGTTCGCCACCATCGCCTGCGCCTCCGCCTTCGCCGCCGGCGGAAAGTAGCGTTGGACGTAGATCTGGCCCACCGCATCGCCGAGCAGGGCGTCGACTAGCGCCACTCCGCGCTGCCATCGCGGGCGCTGTTCCGGCGTGCCCTGGAGAATCTTGCCGAAGAACGCGAAGCGTTCGTCATCGAGCGCCTTGGGCAACACCCCGGCGTAGGCATCGATCAGGTGGAACGCCAGCCAGTCCTTCCACGTGTCGAGCGGGGTGGAGGCGACCAGCGCCGACTCCCCGGCAAACGCGCCCGGCTGCCACACGATGAAGCTCGCCTGCTTGCCCAGGCCGGCGCCGCGGAAATACTCGGTCCAATCGAGGCCCGGCGCCTTCGCGGCGAAATCGGCCTGCTTCCAGGTGTTGTTCGCCTTGTGTATGTCCTCGCTCTCGGCCAGGCTGAGGTGCTTCTCCGCGATGGCGTGCTCCAGTTCGACGATGCGGGCAGCGCGGGCGTCCGTGTCCGTGAATCCCGCCAGTTTGAGCATGGCCGAGA
>Ga0265316_10003469_pt1 | contig 15932 bp, 17 predicted proteins | sample 4522metaG_FD_202092 | JGI IMG/M metagenome (GOLD analysis project Ga0265316, IMG submission 202092) | Rhizosphere microbial communities from Carex aquatilis grown in University of Washington, Seatle, WA, United States - 4-5-22 metaG | ecosystem: Host-associated > Plants > Roots > Rhizosphere >...
GCGCGATCCCGCTGAGATTGCCGCGCTCGGCTCCGCCACCGCTTCTCGATCGCCTCCGGGATTGCGGAAGCTAATCTGACAAAAACTGCTTGCTAGGCGGGGGAAAACTGCGACCCGTTACAGCAGGCCCGACGGGAACCGCGGAGGCGGGAGTACGCGCCGCCGCTGGAGCTTCTGACTTCCCTCTTCCCCCCTTCGCCTTTCATTCGCCAATATTCCCCATGTTATGATAACTATACAAGCTGCGGCTGCCAGTATGACCTCCATCGGTGAGATTCTCCGCCGCGAACGGCTGAGAAGAAATCTCGAATTGGCAAAGATCTCGGCCGAACTGCGAATCTCGGTGAGGTTCCTCGAAGCTATCGAAGCGGAGGAGTTCGGCAAGCTCCCGGGAGGAGTTTTTACCAAGAGTTTCGTCCGCCAATACGCCACTTTTCTGGGTCTCGACGGGGACGAAATGGCCGCCGAGGTACAACACGCCGTCGAACCGGAACCGGAGATTGTGCACGCCGCCAAGCCGAAACCGGATGTGCCGCTGATCCAACTGCAGTTCGACGAAGATTGGCAATCGGTCAGCGAACGCCACACCCCCTGGCCATCCTGGATCACTGCCGCGGGGCTGCTGGTCGCCCTGATGCTGGTTTGCTCAGGGGTCTATTGGTGGTGGCAAAGGCCACACCACGCGGCTCCGGCGCATCCAGGCCCGCCGGTGGCAAGAGTGGCGCCGGCGCCTTCTACCGCGCCTCCCGCCGAACAGCCGCCCGCCAATCCACCGGCCGCCACAGCCATTCCCGCCACGGATTCGCGGCCCGCGGACCCGCTCACCGCTGCCGCATCGCCCGCGCCCGCCGGCGGAATACCGGTCTCGCAGCCGAACCCCGACGCCACCGTGCGCGTCGCCATCACGGCCGACGAGCCGGTGTGGATTCGCGCGGACGTGAATGGCAAATACCGGTTCTCGGGAGTGTTACAAGCGCATGAAAGCCGCAGCATCGACGCCGATGGCGAGGTGAAGTTGCGGCTGGGAAATGCCGGTGGCGCCACTATTACGTTGAACGGCAAGCCCATCGGCGCCGTGGGACCGAAGGGCCAGGTCCGCGAGGTTCAGTTCACTTCGGGCGGCTTCCAGATTGTCTCTTCCAAGCCCGCCGAGGTCCCCCTGGATCGCCTCTGACGCATCTCCGCCCGCTGCCGCCGCCGTTCCAGCTTCAATAGCTCCCGCCGCCGCCCGCTCTTGGTGCGCTCGTCCACTTTGCGCCAGAACTTGCGGAAATAGCTCACCGCCGAAAGCATGGCGAACACTACCACCACCCACATGGCGATCATTCCCGGCAGGTGCATCGCCGGATGCCGCACCGCCAACAGCATGCACGAGACGGCCACTACCTGCGACAACATCTTGGTCTTGCCCAGGTCGCTGGCCTTGATGGTATAGCCTTCCGACGCGGCGATCTGCCGCAGCCCCGAGACCGCGAATTCCCGGCCGATAATCAGAATCGCCATCCACGCCGGCAATACGCCGCCTGTGGCTCCCGTGCCGCCGCGCGGCACCTGCACCAGGGAGATCAGCGCCGCCGAGATCAGCAACTTGTCGGCGATCGGGTCGAGCAGCGTGCCCACGGTGGTGACCTGTTTCCAGCGCCGAGCCAGGTAGCCGTCCACCAGGTCCGTGCCCGCGGCCACCAGGAAAATCGCCAGAGCCAGCCATTCCTTGGTGACGGCGAACGCTCCTTTGTCCTGTACCAGCACCGCGACGAGCAGCGGTACGAAGAAGATGCGGAGAATGGTCAGCGCATTCGGAACGTTCATCGGCCCAAATCAACTATAATGCGGGAGCCACCCCGTCAACAACTGCGCCAGCGCTTATACTTGATATTTGACCATGCTTGTCTCGCGACGCACCTTCTTTTTTGGCAGTTTGACCCTGCCGGCCTTCGCTGCGAAGAAACCGAAGAAACCGGAGTTGCTCCGTCCCGGCGTTCTGCTGATCCTGGTGGATGAGCTTCCGTCCTTCATGCTTGGCTCCTACGGGAACAAGCAGGTGAGCACACCGAACCTTGACCGTCTGGCCAGGATGGGGATGCGCTTCACCAACCACTTCGCCTGCGCGCCAGCGCCCGGGCCCGGACGCAACACGCTGCTCACCGGCCGGACGCCCATGCAGTTGGGCGATGCGGGCACGCTATCGGCCGACGACATCCCGCTGGCCAAAATCCTCGGCGGGGCCGGGTACGTTTCGCAGGAAGGCGACATCGCGGCGGCCCTCGAATTCCTCGACGGACAAGCGGCGGGCAAGCCCTTCTTCTTCACCGTCAACTGTCCCAGCCTGCGCCCGCCCTACAACGCCGTTCCGCAAAAATATCTGGACTTGTACGTCACCCAGCCTTTCGAAGGCTACGCACCCGATCCACCGTCCCCCAACGCGCAGAGCGGCAGAGAAATGCTGCCCACCATTCAGATCAACGTGCGCAAAGCCGCCGCCGCGCTGACGGCGCTGGACGATCAGGTGGGCACGGTGGTCGACAAACTGCGCGCGCGCGGATTGCGGGACACCACGCTGGTAGTCTTTACCGCGGCCTGCGGCGGGCTATGGGGCCGCCATGGCCTGTGGGATGCAGGCGACGCATCCGACCCGCCCAACATGTTCGACGAGGCCGCCGCCACGCCCATTCTGTGGAGTTGGCCGGGACACATTCCGGCCATCGCGCAGCGTCCCGACCTGGTGAGCGCGTACGATTTCGTGCCGACCGTCTGCGATCTCCTTACCATCGGGCCGCCCAAGCGCAACCTCTGTGGCCGCAGTTACGGGCCGCTGGTGACGGGCAAGCCGCTGCCCAGGAAACAGCCGGTCTGGCGCCTGGCCCTCTGCGCGCATCTGGGCAATACCGACATGGCGCGTGAGGAGCGCTACAAGCTGGTATCGCGCAACCAGGGCAAAGGCCCCAACGAACTCTACGACCTGGTGCTCGACCCGGTGGAGAAAGTCAACCAGTTCGACAACCAGCAGTTCGCGACCGTCCATACGGAACTGGCGGGCGAATTAGACAAGTGGAAGCAGAAATACTCTTCCTGACGTGCGCCTGCCGGGCGGGCTAAGCCGCCGGCCCGCACCCACCTCTGCCTCGCACGTAGCGCCGGCCAGCACGCGCCATCCCACACACCGCCGGCCCACCCGTAGGCGGGAGGTTCTGGAACCGATCGAAGCCGAGAGATCTCAGCCGCAACAGCAACGCTGGGGTGAACAGGCGGGACTATTCGAACAGATACACGACCTTGACGATAGTGGCGCGGTGAATGGACTTGGGCGGCTTCTCGGTGGTGATGAATTCGTCCGCGCGAGACAGGTGAGCGGCAGCCAGGTGGAGGGCGTCCATTGCTCCGAGGCCCGCCGCGGTAGCTTCCGCTTGCGCGACTGCTTCAATCCTGGCCACATCCCGGTACCAGGTCGCGTTCCTAAAGTATCTCTCGTAGAACGAGCGCTCCAGCCGCTTCTTGTAGAAAATCGCCTTCGGCAAGACCTCCAGGTGTACAAACGGGCTTGTCAGGAACGAACGGTTGGGATCCTCGAGAAATTGCAGCGCTCGCTCCTGGTCAGGGCCGACGGATCGAGCGGCGGCGATCAGGACGCCCGAGTCAAAGAAGGTCTGGATCATCGGGCGTTCAGAAGTTACCGGCCCGGCGATTTGTTATCTCGCGCTCGAGTTCCCGGCGGGTGAGCGGCTTCTCACCCGAGGCGGCGATCTTCTCGGCGATCCGACGCAGTTCCCGACCGAGTTTTGACACAGCCGGTTTTGCACTGTTGCCGTTCTTCGGAGATGCCGGGGCGGTGACTTTTGCCATAGCTCTAGTCTACCGCCGAATCTGGGAATGGACGATCGAAGAGTTCTTAACAGCCCGGCGGGCAGAGGCTTGCAGCCCTGCGGTGCAGAAGGGTGAGGCTTGAGCGGTCCACGTAATAGGAGGGAAAGCCCGGGCGTGTTCCCAACCGGAACAGCGGTTTGCGGGCGCCAGACGGGTCCGCGCCCCCGGGCACTCTGAGCCTACTTCTTAACGCCGTCCGGCACCGTGCACTTCGCCAGGCTGTGATCGTTCTTCTGGTAGCATGTGCCGAGGTCGTTGAGGTTCGGATTGTCCTTCGTCCCGGCCTTGGCATGACAGCCGGTGCACGACTTAAAACCCTCCTTTTTCATGTATTCCATTTTGCCGTACGACGCCGTCGTGCAGAAAAGGAATCCCGCCATCACGATCCCGGCCGGAATGACCAGCTTCCACGTTTTCATGTGTTTCTCCTTCAGCATTAAAGCATACCCCCTCGCCCCACCATCCTGAAAGTATCATAACTCCGATGCTGAAACTTTCCACAGGCTGTGGAATCAGAACCGGCGCGCCGCGAGCGCGACACCCCGCCTTGTGGAGCGGGCATCCTGCCGGCATCCTGCCCGCGGGGACCCGCTTTCAGCGGCTCCAGCCGGCTGGAAGGCCCGCTTGGCGGACAAGAATGCCCGCTCCACGGGGCGGAGGCCAAGGGCGGAGGCCGAGGGGGGGCTAGGGGCGAAGGGCAAGGGCGGGGGCCAAGGGGGCCAAGGGGGCCAAGGGGGGTCCGCCCCGCATCGCAACCGCGCTCACAGGTTGGCGTTGGGTTCCAGGCTCCGCCAGAGGTACCAGCTCGCCACAGTGCAATAGGGCCGCCAGCGCAGGGCCATGGCTTCCACCTCGGCCGGCGTAGGCGTCTCCGCCAGCCCGTAGGCCTTGCGGATGGCGTTGCGGATGCCTAAGTCTCCCGTGGGCAGCACATCCGTCCGGCGCAGGGCGAAGATCAGGAACATGTGCACCGTCCAGACGCCAATGCCCCTCACCTCGGTGAGGCGCTCGATCACCGCCGCGTCGTCCAAAGCCTCCAGTTCCTGGAACACCACGCGGCCGTCGCGGGCGTGGCGGGCCAGGTCGCGGATGTAGGCCGTTTTTTGCTTGGACAAGCCCAGCGTCCGCATGCGCGCCGGGCGCAGCTTGAGGATATTCTCCGGCGTCAGTTTGCCGCCCGCCGCCTTGGCCAACCGCTCGAAGATCACGCTGGCGACGCGCCCGCTGAGCTGCTGGTATACAATCGATTTCACCAGGGTCTCCAGATCCGGGTCGCGGAATTGGATACCATAATCTCCAACGCGGTCGATGATTCCGGATAGAACCGGGTCGTTGCGCCGGAGGTGCTGAATGGCTTCTTGCATATTGAAACAGGTTTGCGCGGCGATACGTCCTTATTGTACCGGCATGCGACGATTCTTCGTTTTCACTCTGGGCACTGCGCTGCTGGCGCAGACCGCCCCCCCGCAGAAAAATCTGCCCGAAGACCTTCCCACCATCAAGGTGGAAGTGAACGTGGTCAACATCCTGGCCTCGGTCCGCGACAAGAAGGGCGCCCTGGTTCCCAACCTCGAACAGCAGGATTTCACCGTGCTGGAGGATGGCAAGCCGCAGCCCATCAAGTACTTCACGCGGGAAACGGACCTTCCGCTCACCATCGGCCTGCTGATCGATGTCAGCGGCAGCCAGCGCAATCTGATCGAGATCGAGCGCAACGCCGCCTCCCAGTTCTTCGCCCAGGTGCTCCGCAAGAAGGACGAAGCCTTCCTGCTGAGTTTCGGCGAAGAAGCCGAGCTGTTGCAGGATTACACCAACAACGCCAGGCAATTGACGGCGGCCATGCGCGATCTGCGCGTGAGCTCCGGCGTGGGCGGCATCGGACCGGGGCCGGTTCCCACCGCCGGCGATCCGCGCGGCACGGTGCTGTATGACGCCGTGTACCTGGCCGCCAACGAGAAGCTGAAGGGCGAAGTGGGGCGCAAGGTCCTGGTAGTGATTACCGACGGTGTGGATGAAGGCAGCCGCCTGCCCATCACCGAAGCCGTGGAAGCCGCGCAGAAGGCCGACAGCGTGATTTACAGCATCGAGTATTCCGACCCCCGAGCCTACGGTGGCTGGGGCATCTCTCTCGGCGGCGGCGGGGGCGACTCCGCCCTGCACAAAATGTCCGACGAGACCGGCGGCCACGTCTTCCGGGTGAGCGGCAGAACCACCCTGGATGTGGTTTTCAAGGAACTGCAGGACGAAATGCGCAGCCAATATTCCATCGGCTACACTCCGCTGAACGAGGTCAGGGACGGCTCCTACCGCAAGCTGGAAATCAAGCTGTCGAACAAGGATTTGAAAGCCCAGGCGCGCAAAGGGTATTACGCCACCAAGTCGGAACCGCAGTAGCGGCGGGCCGCCTCACTACCGGTGGCCGTAGTTACTGCGCAGCGCCTTGCCGGTCTCCCATAGGCCGAATGCCATACAACCGGCGAGCGAGGCCAAGGCTACCCAATCGCCGGCATGCGGCAATTGCTCCAGCAGCCGGCCGGCCAGGAACGCCAGGCCGAGATAGCCGATCCAATCCAGCACCCGCGGAAGGCGGCGAAACCGCGGGGCCGGTCGCTCTCCCGCAATGCGAACAGCCAGGCGGTGACCGAAAGCGGGAGAAAGCGCCGGGCGAGGGATGGAGCGCGCGAGCAGCCGGTCCAACTCCCGCTCGGTTTCGAGGTACGCGCGGCACTCGCCGCAACCGGCGAGATGCGCCTCCACCCGGGCGCGGCCGGCGGGCGAGATGGCACCTTCGCAGTACTCCAGGATCGGATCTTCGAATTCAGGGCAGTTCATGACGGGACTTCCTCCTTTCGCGTGGCGTGCGCGGCGAGCAACAGGGCCAGCTCTTTTTTGGCGCGATGCAAAAAGGTTTTGACGGTTCCCATGGGCAGGTCCAGCGCCAATGCCACCTGCTGGTAGGAGCGATCCTCCAGGTAAAACAGCACCAGCACGCCGCGATACTTGGAGGGCAAACGGTCAATCAAGGAGCGCACGTCCGCATCGGAGCCGGCCGGATGTTCGCGCGAGGGGATCTCGGCGGCGCGGGCTTCGTCCAAGGAAAAGGTGCGGCGCGCGCCCTCCATGCGCCGGCGGCTGAGGCACGTGTTGCGGGCGATGGCGTAGATCCAGGTGGACAAGGAGGACTGTCCGCGAAAACCCGGCAGGGCCTTCCAGATTTTGAGGAAGACCTCCTGGGTGGCGTCCTCAGCCGAAGCCTCGTTGCCCAGCAGGGAGCAGGCCAGACGAAAGACTTTGTCGCGATATTCGTCGAGCAGGCTTTCGAACGTATGGCTCCCGGTCACGCCGTCCATTATGCAATTTAGACTCGCGCGGCGCCAGGAAATGTTTCAACGCCCGCGTGAAACATTTTCCGGGTTGCACGGCGTCTCAAGGCCGGAGACGAAAAACATGGACAAACTCTGGATCGAACTTAGCGCGAACCTCCCAATTATTGTGGTCATGATGGTGCCGATATGCATCGTGGCCATCACCAGCTATTTCGGGAACAAGCGAACCGAAATGATGCACCGCGAACGGATGGCAGCCATCGAAAAAGGGCTGTTGCCCCCGGGGCAACTCACCGACACGGAAAAAGAGGAGCACCGGGACGAGGTTGCAGGGCCACCACCCAACTATCTGCGCCGGGGACTGTTCTGGCTCTTCCCGGGCGCCGGGATGGTGGCCTTCAGCCTGCTGTTTTTGGGCGACGCGCCCATGGGCGCCCGGCTGCCGATTCTGGGCGTTTCGGTGTTGTGCGCGGGAATCGGTGCGGCCTACGTGGTGATCTATCTGATCGAGAACGAGAAGGCGAGACAGCAGTAGCTGTCAGCCATCAAGCCATCAGCTTTCAGCCGGGGCCGGGCCGCCGCAGTCCCCCGGAAACTCGCGCCCCAGTTTCCGGCCCCCTTGGACTGCGCGCGCAGCGCGGGGCGGCTTTGGCTCTAAGCTGATAGCTGACCGCTGACCGCTGGTGCCCCGCGGCGCCGGGGCGGGGCGGCCTTGGCTGAAAGCTGATCGCTGACCGCTGAAAGCTGACCGCTGAACCCCGCCCTGCTTCCGGGTACAATGTGGTCATGGTAAGAGTGGAGCACGTAATCGATTCCTGGAAGACGGTGCGCCAGGACACCGCGGCGGCCGTCGAAGATTTTCCGGAAGCGGAGTTCGATTTCCGGCCGGCGCCCGATGTGATGACATTCCGCGAGGCCGCCCGCCACATTCTGGATGCCGGCGACGGCCTCACCGGATTACTGCTGGCCGGCGACGACAACTTTACCACGCCGGATTTTCGCGATCGCATGAAATCCTATTTGCGGAACCTGCCGGCAGATGCCAGCCCTGCCGCGCTGGCCGCCGCGCTGCGCGAGTCCGTGGAAGAACGTGCGGCGGCGTTCGCCGCGCAGCCAGCCGAGTTTTTCGCGCACATCATCACCCGGTTCGACGGCCAGAAGGTCACGCGCCTCGAGATGCTGCAGATGATCAAAGAGCACGAACTGACCCATCGCGCCCACATGTTTCTGTGCCTGCGCCTGAAAGGCATTGTGCCGGCCACCACGCGCCGCCGTCTGGCGAAACAGGCCGGCAAATAAACCAGGGGAAAAAGGCCCAAAGCGGAGTTGCAAAAGCTGCCATAAATCGTATAACAGTAATATTTCGGGAGGAATTATTCATGGTCACGTGTCCGGTATGCAAGGGCGACATCGATGTGGACGAAGAAGACGTCGACGAAGGCGACCCTGTCAGTTGCGACGAATGCGGCGCGGATCTCAAGGTTGTGAGCACCAGCCCGCTGGAGCTGGAATCGGCTGAAGACCTCGATGAGGACGATGAGGAAGAAGAGGGCTTTCTGGACGACGACGAAGAAGAGGAAGAAGCCGACGAGGATTGGAAATAGGCCTCGCATCGGCGAAACCGCCCGGTGGCGCACAGAGTCGAACTTAAAAGGGGAATCCGATGACAAAGATATTGGCGTTATGGCTCGGGGTCTTCCTGATCTGTGCGTCCGCCGGTTTGGCGCAGAAGACCAAAGATCCGCCCACACGCAGCGTGAGCGGGGCAGTCACCACACCGGACGATAAGCTGGTGGTGGGAGCGGTGGTGCAGTTGAAGGATACCAAGACCAAAGTGGTGCGCTCCTTCTACACGGTACTGGACAAGCCTGGCGAATATTATTTTCACGGGCTGAGCCCCGACACTGATTACGAACTTTCGGCGACATACCAGGGCGCGGCCAGCTCGACGAAAACGCTCAGCGTCTTCGATTCGCGGAAAGACGCGGTCATCAATTTGAAGCTCAATCCGAAGAAGTGACGGCGGCGCTTTGCCGCCGGGTTCGCCAGACGGAGAAGGCTGCGGCGCGAGGCTGCGGCGCCGGCATCGAACGGCCGTAAGAGCGCGGTCCCTTCCGAGACGCGTTCCCCCTACTTGCGCGAAGAATAATCGATGTAGGTGGACGCCGCTCCGCTCTTGCGCAGCTCGAATCCGTCGACAACTGCGCCGTCGATGGAATACGCCGTCAGCGCCAGCCGCTCCGGCGAGACATCCACGATCTGGTAGAACTGTTGGTCCTCGATCATCTTCGCCATGTATTGGCTGTTCACCTTCTGGGTCTTGTACATCTTCGGGCCGCTCACCGAAATGACGTAGATCACGCCGGGCGCCGCCGGATCCACAATGCGGTCGCCGGCGATTTTGTGGGTGCGGGCATAGACATGGTCGTGCCCCTGCAAGACCATGTCGACGTGGTACTTTTCGTAGAGTGGCGCGAGCGCGGCGCGCATGGCCGCGTACTCGCGCCCTGAGGAGATGGCGTAGATCCCCTGGTGCTGCACCACGATGGTCCAGCGATTAGGATTGTCGCTCAGCACCTTCGCGACCCACTCCACTTCCTTATCGGTGACGCGTTTGCGCGCCGCGGCGTCATAGCCTTCCTCGCAGAAAGCGTTCACATCCAGGGCGATGAATCGCACGCCCTGATAGTCCAGGTAATACGACTGACCCGGCATATCGTCCAGATCCGGTCCGTTCGAGGGCAGGGCGAAGTGGCGGCGCCACGGCCACGCGGCGGCGAGCGACGTCTTGGCGGCCGGGGAGCCCGGCGGCTGGTGCAAATCGTGGTTGCCCGGAACCGGGATGCTGGGGACGGTGGCGGAGATGAAGGCCAGCGCGTCACTCCATTCTCCCCAAAGATGGTCGTCATACCCTTCGGCGACCAGGTCGCCCGCGTGCACCAGGAAGCGCGCATCGGGAGCGGCGGCGTACGCGCGGCGGATGGATCGCGACCACAGCGATTTGATGCTGTTCTGCTCGTCGCCCACATACAGGAACCGGAATGGCTCCGGCTTCGCTGAGGCTGTGCGAAAGGCGTTCCATTCGCTCCAGATCTGGCCGTCGCCCACCCGGTAGCAGTACGCCGTGCCGGGCTCCAGCCCCTCGAACCTCGCGGCGTAATGCGCGGCGGAGCGGCCGTCTCCCAGGTCGTCTTTTTCAGAGGTCGCATGCACCGTGACGGCCGACGGTTCGAACTTGGGGTCGGCTATGAATTTGGCAACCTGCGCCTGCGGAGACGCCGCCGCCAGTTCCGTTCGCCAGGTCACCGCCTGGGTCCGGGCGGGATCGCCCGTCCAGGTGAGAACGATCCGCGAGGGCACCGCTCCCGGAGTGGCCGTTGGCGGCGCCGCCGAGCCGCGAGTGGCCAGAGAAAGCAAAAACGGGCCGGGCGCCAGTTGCGCCAGTTGCCGGCGAGTGAATTTAGACGCGATGTTGTTCATCCTTCACCTCACTGCGCGGTTCGGCCGACGAACCACGCGAGGCCGCCCTCTGATGGGGCGGCCTCTGGCGTGGCATTGCCTCCGAACCCCGCGGCCAAAACTAGAACTCCGCTCGGAACATGAACTCAATGCGGCGGGGGGCGCCGGTGCCCGTAGCGCCAGTGTTCAGAATGCTCGTAATCTTCCCGAAACTGGAGGACGAGCTACTGCCGGACGGATTGCTCCACTGCGGATTGTTCAACAAGTTGAACGCCGATGCCCGGAAGTTCAGCTTCAGACGCTCCGTCAGGAAGAAGCGCTTCTGCAGGCCGGTATCGAATTCATAGTTGTTCGGGCCGCTGGCGATGTAGCGGCCCAGGTTGCCCCAGGTGCCATTAGCGGGAGTGGAGAACGCCGCCGGGTTGAACCACACGTTGGGGATGCTCTGCGGGTTTGCGTAGATCGATACGCCGGGCACCAGGTTGGGCCGCTGTCCGGACGTGTTGCCATCCAGCATGGCCGCGGCTTTGCGGGTAATGGTGATATTGATCGGTTTGCCGGTGCGGAACGTGGCCAGGCCGGAGAGCGACCAGCCGCCGAGGATCTTGGATGCCAGGCCGCTGGTGAGATATTGTTTGCCGTGTCCGAAGGGGAGTTCCCAGACGCCGTCGCTGGTCATGGTGTGGCGCACGTCGATGTCGCTGCTGCTGCGGTCGCAAGCGCGGCAGGCCATGTCCTGGAAGCCGACACTCGTGCCCGATCCGTCGGAAGCATCGGTGATGCCGTGCGCCCACATGTAATTCATCTGGAACAGCAGGCCGTGGACGAACCGGCGCTGGATGGACGCTTGCATGGCGTTGAAGTTGTTGTTGCCGTCGTTGGATTTCAAGCCGAAAGAGCTGAACGCGGACAAGGTGCGCTTGCCGGTGGCCGGATTAATCAGGTTTACGGTGTACTTATCGAACAGGTGATGGCCTTCGCTGCCCACATAGCCCACCTGGGCGATGAAGCCGCCCCCAATATCTTGCTGCGCCACGAAGTCCCAGTTATTGTACGAGAGGTCTTTGCGGTTGCGGGCGATCGCCTTCGGGCTGAAAAGTGCGCTCGCGGGATTGAGAAAGGGGGTCAGCGGATAAGACAAGGCAGGAGTGTCAGTGTTGGTCCAGGAGTAGCGCGGCACGGCGCTTTCCGCGGGATCGCTGAAGTCGTCGTTCTGATTGCCGCCGTAGTAAATGCCGAAGCCCGAGCGCAGGGTGGTCTTGCCGTGGAGCGCGGCGGGCGCCCAGGCCATACCGATGCGTGGCCCGAAGTCCGCCGGGTTGGGGCTGTAATACGGCGTGCCCTTAGGACAGTATCCGCCGCAGCCTAAGATGTCGACCACCGCGGAGCGGTTCAGGATCTCATGCGCCACGGAGTAAAACTCGTAGCGCAATCCCAGGTTCAAAGTAAGTTCCGGGCTCACTTTGAAATCATCCTGGAAATAGCCCATAGCGAACGTACGGCGGGTGCCGACTACGCCCTCGCCCTGGAGCCAACTGGCCGATTGAGCGGCATTGTTAATGAAATCGGTGGGGGAAGCATAACTGACCGATTGGGTGGTGAGCGTGTTGCCGGAGTTATTCAGCCTGATTCGGCGGATTTCAACCCCGGTTTTGAGGGTGTGACGGCCGCGAACCATGGTCAGGTTATTGAGGTAGTTGAAGGTGGTGCCGACTTCGGTGTCAAGCGAGGTGCTGCTCAGCCCGTCGAAACCAAGGTTCCCAACGGGCGAAACGCTGAAAGACGCCGGCGCGGTGCCGTAGCCCCAGTTGTGGTAGTTGGCGCGATTGATTCCGAATTTCGCTTCATCCACCGTGGTGGAAGAGAAGATGTGCTGGAATTGGAGCACCACATTGGTCGGAATGAGGTCTACCACGTCGTGGTCACCCAAGGCATCGCTGGGTTTGTCGATATAGGCATTGTCTACGTTGTAACGGACGTAGGACGTGTTGGTATCGTTGAACCGGTAATCGAGGCGAAACATGCCGGAATCCTCGCGGACGGTGTCGGTGGCCACGTCCGTGACATAGTCGCTGATGCTGTCGTGGGGCGACGTTCCCGTTCGATAGGCGTTCACCAGGGGCGCGAGAGCCGGCGACTGGGCGAGCACTTGAGCGCGGAACGAAGCGTTGGGCACCAGGTTCTGATAAAACGTCTGGCCGAGGCTCTGGCGCAAGCCTTCGTAGTTGGCATAGAAGAACGCTTTATTCTTCACGATGGCGCCCCCAACGCCGCCGCCGAACTGGTTCAGCGTAAACGGGGGTAGGGTAGAGCCGTCGAACGGCGACCGTGCATCCAGATGGTCGTTGCGGAGCATATAAAACGCGCTGCCGTGGTAATCGTTGGAGCCACTCTTAGACACGACACTGACCTGCGCGCCGCCGGCCGCGCCGGTTTCGGCCGTATACACGGCGGTGCTGACGCGGAACTCGGCGATGGAATCCAGGGAGATGTTTAACCGCGCATCGGCCTTCTGGGTTTGTTCCTGCACGCCGCTGGTGTCGATGCCGTCGAAAACGAAGTTACTGTCGTCGAGCGAGTGGCCGTTGAATTGGATGGCGCGCTGCCCGGCGTCTGAAAAGTTCATTGCGCCCGGCGCCAGCAGCATGAGGCTGGCCCAGTTCCGGCCGTCGACCGGGATCTCTTTAATCTGTTCGGCGTCCACCAGGCCGCCGACTTCGGCGTTGGTGCGGTTGAGCGTCTGCATTTCGGCGGTTACCTCGACGGCATCGGAGGTGGCCCCCACCTGCAGCTTGGCGTCAATGGTTCGCGGCTGCCCGACGGCCAGGTCCACGCCCTTGAACTCGGCGGGTTTGAAGCCTTCCTTGGAAAACGTGACGGTATAACTGCCGATCGGCAGGCCCGGAATCTGGTAAGTTCCCCCCGCCCCAGTGGTGGTTTGGCGTCGAAAACCGGTCTCAGCCGACAGGGTCTCGACTTTGGCGCCTTCGACTACCGCGCCGCTGGCATCCGTAACCGTACCGCTCAGGGATGCGTGATCCACCTGCGCCACCAGCGGCAGGCAGGCAAAGACAAGGAACACAAGGGTCCCGATTCGTTGGTGCATAAGTAGTAACTCCGAACAGAAGTAAGGGATATTCCGATTATCGGCTCTGAATATGTATACGGAATGAGTGGAGCGCTACAGTGTGGTTACGGTTTGCGGCCGGCGGCGAAATCGCGTGACGGCGCCGGCCTCCGGGCGGCGATTCCCGGTCTCCACGGTCGCGTGGGTCACTGCCCTTCCACCCGGCTGGGCCGGAAACCTCCCTGCTCAAAATGCCGGTCGTTGGTGAGAGCTTCCCGCAGCCCTTCTCTGCGCATCGTTTGCATTGAAATGCAATCTCTCAGGCTATAGCCTTTGTCGGGCCGCGCCCGATAGAGAGTGATGCCGGAGAGAAACGAGGCCCGGCTCTGCGGAATGACCTGGACGCCAGGGTTCTTGAGAATGCGCTCGGCGTTTGTTACGGCTTTGCGGCCGGTCATCCGTGGTAACAAGGAGCGAGTCCGCCCGTTCGGATGTAAGGGCTAAAGCGCGCTGGTGGGCGGCGTCACGAGTCGGCAAAAAGAGCGGTCATGCCCCTCTTTTGGGCCAGCCGTAGATGTAATGATCGTGTTGGCTTGCGCCGTCCTTGGGCATGGCCGCCATGATTTCAGGCGGCACGTCTTGCATGTTCTCGCAGATCTCGTCTGCAATATGCCCTGGCGGCCGAGTGGCTGCCTTCGCCTTCAGCGCCGCCGCCTGCTCATCGGGAAGCTCGATCACCGTCATAAGAAATCCTATACGTCCTCAGGTTAACGCACCGGTCAGCGCGCCCCCCCTTCCACCCGGCCCTTCAACCCTTCCTCCAGCGTGATGTGGTTCTTCTCCAGGGTCTCGCCCAGCACCTGGTCGAGCGAAATGCGCGCCCGCGCATAGGCGGCCTGGGCATTCACCTCGGAAATCTGCGCGGTCACCAGAGCCCGCTCGTCGGCCATCAGCGTGTCGAAGGTGGCGCCCTTAGCGCCGGAGATGAAGCGCTGCCGATCGGCCTCCAGCAACTGCTCTTCCAAAAGCCGCGTGTCGCGGGCCGCGGAGTAGCGGCTGTGAGCCTGCCGGAGAGCCGTCACGCGAGCGGAGATATCCACCACGATGGTGTTGGTGTCCCTTTGGGCGCTGAGCTGCGATTGGCGGTATTGCAACTGGTCGATCCCGTAGTCCGCCTGGGCGGCGCGGTTCCCGAGCGGCGCCGAAAAGCCCACGGTGGCGGCGTTGCTGGGGAGATCGTGCCGAAGAACCTGCGAGAACGCGTTGCCATAGCCGCCCACGAAGTAAGGATTCGGCGGCACGCCATCCACTACCTGGCCCTTGCCGCCCACACCGCGGTCGTAAGTCTGCAGAGTCAGGTTCAGTGCGGGTAGGAGCGGGTTCGCCGTGCCGGCCAGGTTGATCTCGGTGGTTTGGTCGCGGTACCGGGTGACGGCGACATCCGGCCTGTTCGCCATGGCCGCGGCCACCAGCTCGCGCAGCGGAGGCAGGTCGTCCGTATCCGGGACCGCGATGCGATCCACCAGCACGATGCCCGCGGCCTCCAGGCGCGGATCCTCCGTGTGGCTCACGGCTTCTTTCAACTGGATCTCCTGCTGGCGCACGGTGGACTGCGCAATTTGAAGCTCCTGCCGGCGCGTCGAAACCTCGGCCGCGGCGCGGGGCAACTGAATCGCCGGGATGGCTTCCGCGGCGATCTCTTTTCTGGTGTCCTCGTAAAACTTCTCGGCGATCTCCAGGGCACGCTGCCGCGCTTTCAACTCGTCGCTGGCGGCCACCAGGTTGGCGTAGAGGTTCAGCACGCCGCTCGCCAGGTCCAGCAACTGCGAGCGGAATTGCTCGCGCGCGGCGGCGGTGTTGATTTGGGCGATGCGAATGGAACGATCGTTGAGCCGCATGCCGAAACCCTGCAGCAACGGTTGTTTCAGGATCAGATCCATGCGCACACTGGACGAGGGGTTGATGGAATCGCCCGGCGCGTTCTCGCCAAACGTTTGCTGGTATTCGCGGTACTGCACCTGTCCGCCGGTCAGAAGGCCCTGACTGTACAAGGTGTTGTAAGTGTGCGCGGACTGCACCAGCGAATTCGTCTGGGCCAGGATGGTGTTGGCCTCCGGCGTGGTCAGGTGCGAGAAATTGGTGGTGCTTTGCAGCGTGGGGTCGAAGTTTGGGACCACCACGCCGACCTGTTGAATGGTGGCGCCGCCGTTGCCCGCGCC
>Ga0265316_10003471_pt1 | contig 15931 bp, 19 predicted proteins | sample 4522metaG_FD_202092 | JGI IMG/M metagenome (GOLD analysis project Ga0265316, IMG submission 202092) | Rhizosphere microbial communities from Carex aquatilis grown in University of Washington, Seatle, WA, United States - 4-5-22 metaG | ecosystem: Host-associated > Plants > Roots > Rhizosphere >...
CGAGCACTTCGGGCACCGTGCCGGCGGCCGTCACGTTCTGCCAGAACTGGGTGGGTGTCCAATCCTGGGGATACAAGGGCCACTCGGCGTCGACACCTGTCCGATCGATGATGAGCTTCGTGGCGTAATCGGTGAGCGTGCGATCCACGGGCGGAGTCTGATCGTTCCAGTATCCCCACTCGGCCTGGATCTTGAGCGGTTTGGCCTGCGCCCCGGCACCGACGGCCACGGCGGCCAGCAGCGCGAATGCGGCCAACACGACTCGTTCTTTCATGCAGAGAATCTAGGGATGCCGCGATTTGTTGTCAACAACTCGGCTGAAGCGAGGTGGCCCCGTCTTGAACCGCTCCCCGGCTCCATCCTACACTCACCCTCATGGCTCTTCTTTCAGGCTCGAACAAGATCTTCGTCCTCGACACGAACGTCATCCTCCACGATCACGATTGCATCAGCTCCTTTCAGGAGCACAATGTCGTGATCCCCATCACCGTCCTGGAGGAGATCGACAAATTCAAGAAAGGCAACGAGATCATCAATTTCAACGCGCGCGAGTTCTCCCGCAAGCTGGACGCCATGGGGGGCGACAAGCTCCTGAACGAGGGCATACCGCTTGAAAGCGGTGGCATCGTGGCCGTACACACGAACGTGAAGCGCGACGAGCTCCTGAGCGAAGTTTTCTGGGAGGACAAGCCGGACCACCGCATCATCTCCCTGGCCTTCAATCTGGCAAAGGAATACGGCAAGGAGCGGGTGATCCTCGTTTCCAAGGACATCAACATCCGCATGAAGGCCAAGAGCATCGGCATCAAGGCGGAGGACTACGAGACGGGCAAGATCCGCAACATCGACGAGCTGTATACGGGCAAATGCATTCTCCAAGACGTCGACAGCGGGCTGATCGACGAGCTTTTCCAGCAGGGCATGGTTCCGCGCGAGAAGTTCCCGCTGACGCGCGACCCGTTCCCCAACGAGTACTACATCATCCGCAATCAGAACAAGAGCATCCTCGCCACGTACGTAGCCGAGGAGGGCTCCTTCAAACACATCCAGAAGCGCCGAGCCTACGGCATCGATCCCCGCAACGCCGAACAGACATTCTCTTTGGACGCGCTGTTCAACGAGAATATCCCCCTGGTCACCATGGCGGGCAAGGCCGGCACGGGAAAGACGCTCATGGCTCTGGCGGCGGCGCTGGAGAAGCGTTCCGCCTATAAGCAGATCTATCTTGCGCGTCCCATCGTGCCCCTGTCCAATCGGGACATCGGGTTTCTCCCCGGCGACATCAAGAGCAAGCTCGATCCCTACATGCAACCCCTGTTCGACAATCTCACCCTGATCCAGAACCAGTTCGACGAAAGCTCATCTGACTACAAACGGATCCACGACCTGGTGGAGAACGGAAAGCTGGTCATCACGCCCCTCGCCTACATACGCGGCAGACATCTTTCCAAGATCTATTTCATCATCGACGAAGCCCAAAATCTCACCCCGCACGAGGTAAAGACCATCATCACCCGGGCGGGAGAGGGCACGAAGATCGTCTTCACCGGGGATCCCTACCAGATCGACACTCCGTACCTGGACTCGCGCTCCAATGGGCTTACCTGTCTCATTGACAAGATGAAAGGCGAGTCCCTGTACGCGCACGTCACCCTGGAAAAGGGCGAGCGGAGCCGATTGGCGGAATTGGCCTCCAACATTCTGTAGCGCGGTATGCGTTTCGCATGCCCTGTGCTATACTTTTTGCCATGAGCGTACGTTGCCTAACGGTACTGTTCGTGGTCCTGGTGGCCGCGATTCCCGCTTCCGCGCTCACCGTTGACGAGCTGGACATCAATGCCGGCTTGATCTTCATCGGCACCACCGACGCCGGTGCCACAGGCCCTTCACCCATCGTCCCCATTTTCGGCGCCAGCCTGCCCATGGGCATAACGGGTCCCTTCTTCGTCGAACCGATGCTCGAATTCTTCGGGACGTACTATCTGTGGACGGGAACGAACGTTGCACCGGCCTCCGCCGAGTGGGGCACCGGATTCTTCACCATCGGCACCCTTCTGAGCTTCCACGCGGGCATTCGATACGATGTGACCCCAGTCCTCAGGCTCGGCGGCTCTCTCGGTCTCGATTTCCTCTTGAGGTTTCCCTTCGAATTCCAGAACTCGACATCGGGAGATGTCGCCGACCAAAGCTCGGCGCTGGGTTACTTCTTCTCCGAGGGACGATTCTTCTATCCCGAAACACGATTCTTCCTCCGCTGGCAGATCTCCGACCCCTTCGCCCTCACGGTCAACCTGCGCGCGTATTATCCCCTGTTCCATCTCTGGGACGGCTTGAGCCAGTCTTTCCTGGAGCAGTTCATGTTCTCAGGAGAGCTCGGGTTCGGCGTTCGGCTGGGCGCTCCCGCTAAATAAAGTTCTCCGTCTCCACTTCCGTCCACACGTTCTCCTCCCGCGCCACCAAGAGCGATACGAACGCCGAGCACAACACGTCGATGAACGCCCCGAAGCTCACGAGCAGCGGCGCGATGGTCCGGAGGATCAGGTACCCCTCCTGGAGGCCTTTCGCGTACAGGCTGCAGAGCATGAAGATGGCGTAAAACGCCCCGTTGCCCGGTACGGCGCCCAGAATGAAGGAGATGAGGAACGAAAAGAGCATGACCCAGAGAATCTGCGCGAAGGTGATTTCAAGGCTGGAGTAGGAGCGGAGGATGAGAATGAAGGAAACGCTTGATACCATGGCGGTGCCGGCCCGGCCGAGAACCGCGAACAAAGGATACACCGCGGAGCCGACCATGCGGGGAACCCCCAGGCTCTCCTTGCCGTGCTTGGAGAGCACGCCCAATGAAATGTACTGATCCCCGGTGAACAGCCCAGCGATAGCCGGTCCGATGGAGGCGTACAGCCATCGGTAGGGGTTCTCCTTGATGCCCAGCAGATACAAAGCGCCCGGGAAGACTCCGAGCGTCACGATGACGACGTCAACGGCGAGAATGATGATGATCTGCTTGAACATGCCGAGGTCCACGTGGGATAGGTGCGAGACTCGCGTGGCGGCGATCACGATCATCGCCAGTGCGAACAGCTCCACGATCAGCCCGTTTATGTGGTAGAAAATGCGCGACATTGAGTCGAACAGCTGCACCACGGGCCGCGTGAGCTGCCGGTCGAAATCCATGTTCACCCCGAGGAAAAAGGCGAGCACCATGAGCGGGAGGAGAAAGTCACCGCTGCCGAAAAAGACGTGCCACAGGTTGCTTGGAAAAATCGCGGCAAATCCGCTCATCACGCTGACTGCTGTAAATGCCTTGTCGGCTTCCGCCGTGATGGGAACCCGCTCCGGCGGGAAGACGAGCACCGAGAGTGTCCCGATGATGACGAGAAGCGCCGCCGCAAGGGCGAGATATTTGAACGCGGACAGATACACGCGGGCCAGCCGCTTCTCCTGGCGCAGCTCCGAGGTGCCGATGCCCAGGGAGAAGAAGATGAAGGGAAATATGGCATATCGACCGATCCCGATGAGTATATTGGTGAGCGAATCGAAGAAACCTTGAGCCTGAACAGGAATGAAAAAGCCGATTACAAGGCCGACGAGCGAGCCGACAAGAAGCTTGATCCAGATCTTCATACCCCCCCCATAGATGGCAACACGGCGGCGACGGGATTTATCCCATCACACTAACGGATTCGCCTTCCGACGTCAACAAAAAGGGCGAGCCGCGGGGTGGTTAGAAACCCCGATCCGGCTATAATCCATGGACATGAAGGCCGTCATTGTCACGGCGGGCTATGGAACGCGGTTTCTGCCCGTCACGAAAACCATCCCCAAGGAAATGCTGCCCCTCGTCACACGACCCGCCATTGATTTCATCGTGGAGGAGATCGTGGCGTCGGGAATTACCGAGATCCTGTTCATCACCTCGCGCCGCAAAAAGGCACTGGAGGACTACTTCGACCGGGAGCGCGAGCTGGAGTCCGTCTTCGAGGCTTCCGGCGACGCGAAAAAGCTCGCGGCCATCGCACCGGCAAAAGCCACCTGCTATTTCGTCCGGCAGTCCGAGATGAGGGGGACGGGTCACGCGCTTCTTTTGGCCCGTGCTTTCGTGGGGTCCGAGCCGTTCATCGTCGCGTATCCCGATGACATCCATTTCGGATCGCCTCCCCTCGCCCGACAACTGATCGACGTGTACGAATCCACCGGCTGTTCGGTTCTGGCCACGCTGCACGATCCGCCGGATCTCAATCGTTACGGTGTGGTGTCACTCGCGACGGACGGGCTTCACGTCACCGGGATCGTGGAAAAGCCGGCCGTGGGAAGCGAGCCCAGCCGCGAAGCCTCCATTGGCCGATTCCTCTACGCGCCGGATTTCCTGGACGAGCTGGCCGCGCAATGGCAGCGTCACGGAACGGGTGAGTTTTTCCATACGCCGGCGGTTCTGGCCCTTGCGCGGAAAGGACGTGTCGTGCACAGCCGTGTCCGCGGCGAGCGCCTGGACGTCGGTGAGCCGGCCGGGTATCTGGATGCCATCATCCGCTACGCGCGCGGGATACCGGAGCTCGCGCGCGTGCTGGACGCCGCTTTGGAGCGTCGCACGCCGTGACGACGGCTCCCCATCCCGCCCCCGCGCGCGTGGTGTTGATAGGGTTCATGGGCGCCGGCAAAAGTACCGTCGGCGCCTTGCTCGCCGCGCGCCTGGGATATCGTCTGGTGGACACGGATGCCCTGATCGAAGAGCGGGCGGGCGCGCCGGTGGCGCGGCTTTTCACCGAGGAGGGGGAGCCGGCATTCCGCGACCGCGAAGCGGCGGTTCTGACCGAGCTGGCCGACAGCAGCGGGGTGGTGATCGCGACCGGTGGCGGCGCGCCCGCCCAGGCACGCAACCGGCGCTTCTTCACGGGCGACGCGGCCACCTTCTACCTTCGCGTCACTCTGGCAACGGCGCGGCAGCGCGCCGAAAAGGACGGCACGCGGCCTCTTCTCATGCAGGACGAGGCGTCAGTCGAAAGATTGTTCGCCGAACGTGAGGGTATCTACGAAGAGCTCGGTATCACGATTGACGCCGACGGCGCCACGCCGTCGGAGGTGACGGAAAGGGTTCTCGCTATCCTCAATCGTCCCAATCGGTAGCGGCATCCTGATTGTAGGTCTTCGCAAGTGATCCGAAATCAACGCGGCCTTCATACAGGGCTTTGCCCAGGATGACGCCCACCACCGAGGTGTCGCGCTCCGCGGCCACCCGTGCAATGTCATCGGGGGAGCCAATCCCGCCTGAAAGGATCGTGGGAAGGCCTGCCGCATGTGCTACGGCGTTCGTGCGTGGTATGTCCGGACCCGCCAGCGTCCCGTCCCTGCTGATGTTCGTATAGATGAATCGGCGCATCCCCATGCGGGCAAGGTCGAGGGCGAAATCGGTATCCGCACGCCCCGCCTCTTCGGTCCAGCCCGCGACCTTCACCACGCCATCCTGCGCATCGATGCCGGCGGCGAATCGCGGGCCCAGCCGCGCAACCCAACCCGCCACTTCATCGGCGGAACGCGCAAGGATCGTGCCCAGCACGATGCGATCCACGCCGAGGGCCAGAAGACGCGCGGCCTGCTCCTCGGTGCGTACGCCGCCTCCGACCTCCAGGCGGCACGTCACCGCGCGTCGGACGGCGTCGATCATCGAGCGATTGTCGCTTCCCTTTCCTTGCGCCGCATCCAGGTCCACGACGTGGATCCAGCGTGCCCCCGCGTCGGCAAAGCCGCGGGCGGTGGCAACCGGGTCATCCGAATATCTCGTTGTCCGGGAAAAATCTCCCCGCAGAAGGCGCACGCAGCGGCCGGACCGCAGATCGAGCGCGGGGATGAGGAGCATCGGTCCTAGCTCGCCGCGCCGCAGGGCTGCCGACCCACCGGTGGCGGGGTTGACGGCTCGAGGCCGGCGCTGAAAGCATCGCGAATGGTCGTTTCCAGACCCGTGGCGGTGTCGGCCGCAAGCAGGGCATCACGCACTTTTTGATGACGCACGCACCGCACGAGCGTGGAGAGGGCCTGAAGGTATTCCAGGGAGACCTGAACCGGCGAGGCGATGACGAACAGGAGACGAACGGGCTCGCCGTCCGGCGCGTCGAAGGCTATGCCCTGTCGGGACACTCCGAGTGCGATAAGAACGCGGTCGACACCGTCAGCCCTGCCGTGCGCGACGGCCACACCGTGTCCGAAGCCGGTGGATTGGAGACGTTCACGCGCGATCACCGCCTCTTCGAACACGCCCTTGTCGGTGATCTCGTCGAACACGGGTGTATGTCGGATCAACTCTCGGATGGCGTCAAACTTATCTGTTGAGTGAAGATCGGGGTTCACGGTGCCGCGGTCAAAGCAATGGTGCATACTCATAACGCTTCGTTGAAGGAGAGACTATAGGCGTGAGCCGCGCGCAATGTCAAGGCCCCGGCAACGATCCGGGCGCATGCTTTTGCTATTTACAATATCACGATCACGATATATCCTTCTTTGAAAAGAAGCGGCCGTGTGTCGCAAGAGAGAACTCCATTGGGAGGGGAAGAACAGTGGCAAAAGCACCAGCGAAAAAGGCAGTGGCAAAGGTTCCCGATAAGCTCACCAGTGCCTCATTGATCGGCTATCTCGCCGAGAAGAACGAGCTTCCGCGCAAGGACGTCAAGCAGGTTCTCGAGGATCTGTTCGAGGTCATCGGCGCGGGGGTGATGCGCGGCGAGCGCGTTGCAATCGGAAAGGTCGGCAAGATGTTCATTCGCGTACGCCCCGCACGTGGCGCGCGCACGGGACGCAACCCCTTGACGGGCCAGGAGATCACCATTCCGGCAAAGCCCGCCACGAAGGTTCCCCGCTTCACGTTCAGCAAGACCTTCAAAGAGGCCGCGCTGAAGGCAAAGGTAAAGAAGTAGATCGCGTCCTCGTCCGCCGCGACGTTCGCTTGCAGACGCGCAAGCGGAGCGGACATCGCGGCGGATTCTCCATCCTAACGATACAAAGTTTCCACGACGCGACGGTCTGAATCCGCCAGATCGAATGATGCGATCTGATCGGGGCGCACCCACCGGATTTCGTCATGCTCCCGCAGCTGCGGCGTCCCTTCGAATGAATCAACCGCGTAGACGAGAAGATCGAGACTCACACCGTCGCCCTCGAAGCGCGTGCTGCAGAGGAATTTGCCCACGCGAGCGTTCAGGGCCAGCTCCTCTTCCAGCTCGCGCGCCAGGCCCTGCTCGGGGGTCTCTCCGGGCTCGATCTTGCCGCCGGGGAATTCCCACTTTCCTCCCATGTGCTTGCCCGGCTTGCGCCGTGCGATAAGCACCCATCCGTCCTTCTCGATGATACCTGCCGTGACCTTCACCGTGACCTCCCCACACCGACGCGCGCGCACCATTCAGCAACGGGGCACTGGCTACAACGGGGCGAAAGTGGCGTACAGACCGCCTGCCCATAGCGTACCAGAAGCTCATTGATGGAAATCCAATACTTCTCGGGCAAGACGATCATCAGGGCCTGCTCCGTCTCCGCGGGGCTTCTCGTGCTCACCCATCCCATACGATTGGAAATGCGGTGCACGTGGGTGTCCACGCAGATACCGGGCAGCCCGAAACCGAGGTTGCGCACGAGGTTGGCGGTCTTGCGACCCACGCCGGGCAGGGCGAGAAGACCATCCATGTCCGAAGGAACGCTTCCGCCGTGCAGCTCCTGCAACATCCGGGCAGCGGCCCGGAGATTCTTCGCCTTTGTCCGATAAAAACCGGCCGGGAATATCAGTTTTTCAATGCGGGCCGGCGTGAGAGCGCCCAGCCGCGCCGGATCGGGGGCGACGGCCAGAAGCGCCTCGGAGGCGCGGCGGGTGACGTCGTCCTTTGTCCGCAGCGATATCATCGTTGCAACCAGAACACGGAATGGATCGCTGTTCTCACGCGCCACCTCGGACACGGATGGCAGCGGCCGATCCGGGGCGACAATCGAAAGCCCGCGCACCATTCCCGCGAATACCGTCTCCCAGGGCACGGACCGAAGACGGTGTGCGCTCATGTCACGTGTCTCTGGACGAGCGCCACGGCCAGAGCGGTCACGGCCCTTCCCTCCCCGACGGCATCCACACCCTCTCCCGTTTTGGCCTTCACCGTCACCCTCTCCAGAGGCAGACGCAGATCGCTTGCGAGGGTGGATCTGATCTCCGCCATGCGCGGCGAGAGCTTCGGCCGTTCCAGCATAACGACGCAGTCGATGTTCTCGATGCTCCAGCCCGCCGCCATGATCATGGCCAGGGACCGGCGCAGCAGAACCCTGCTGTCGATGCCGCGGAGCTCCTCGGTGCCGGCAGGAAAGACACTGCCGATATCACCGAGACCGGTCGGACCGAGAAGAGAGTCGATGACGGCATGAATCAGCACGTCCCCGTCAGAAAAGGCGTCCTCGCCGGTGTCCGACTCGACGCGCACCCCGCCGATCAAAAGCGGACGCCCCGAGACGAGCCGGTGTGTATCCTGCCCCAACCCGACCCTCATGCTCCCCCCAGATCGTGCGGCCAGGTGATCTTTCGGTTCTCCGGCGCACCGGGGATCCAGGAGACCCGGCCGATGTATCTGTCGTACAGCTCCGCGTCGTCAGAGCAGGTCACCGCTTCTGTCTGCGCCTGCTCGTGCGCGGAAAGGATCGATTCGAAGCGGAAGCCCTGCGGGGTTTGAGCACAGCGCAGCCGGGATCGATCCAGATGGCGCACGATGCTGGTGCCGTCGTCGATCTCCTTGATGGCCTCAGAGGCCTCCAGACAGGGCACGCACGACCCGGATTCCCGGGTACATTCAAGCACGGCGCGCACCAGATCGGCGCCGACCCAGGGTCGGGCACCATCGTGAATAAGCACGAACGACGGAGCGCTTTCGGCCAGGGCGCGGAGCGCGAGACGCACCGAAGCCTGCCGCGTCGAACCGCCTTCGACGAAAATGACGTTGCCGAGGGGTGCGTAGGGAGCGAGGAGAAGACGGACGTTCTCGATTTGGGCAGGGGGTACCGTTACGACGACACGGAAAAATAGGTCAGAGGAGACGAACGGAAGCAGGGCTCGCGCCAATACCGGCAGGCCCTGAAGTGAACGGTATTCCTTTTTCCCCGCCGTCGCCATGCGGAGGCTGGCGCCGGCCGCGGTCACGACGGCCGCACACTGCGCGGGATTCACTTTGCATTAATTTTAAGCTTGGCGAACACCATCTCCTCGACATCGTCCTTGCTCTTTTCCAGGGAGAAGGAGATCTCGTCAATGAGAAGCTTCAAAGCGCTGTCGTAGAGCTTCCTCTCCAGGATGGGAAGCTCCTTGATCCTGCTGCGGTGGTACAGGGCGCGCACGACATTGGCGATATCGAGAATGCTCCCTTTCTTCAGCAGATCGAGATTCATCTGATAGCGCAGCTTCCAGTCCGCCGGTATGGGCTCGAACTCTTCCGCGATGAGGCGAAGCGCCTTTTGCGATTCCTTTTTGCCGACAATGGCCCGAATACCCAGCTCATCCGCCTTGTCGACGGGGACCATCACGGTCATATCCGATACTTCGAGGTAAATGATGTAGTAGAGAAGCTTCTTCTCCCGAAACGGCTTCTCTTCGATGGCGCGAATATGTCCGACACCCTGTAGCGGGTACACGATTTCCTGGCCCACCTTGTACTTGGTGAGAACGTGTTTCGTCGGCTTTCGAGGGGATTTCATGCTCATCATTGTACCGCAGTTTCGCTTCCTGGTCAAAGGGAGCGGCGTCGCGCGCGGTGGTGTGCGACGGGCAAATGGCCTATAGTACCCGGGCAATGAAAAAGCTTTCCGCCCGGCGATTCGCGGCCCTCATCGCCTTCCCGCTCTTGATCGTGGCCGTGGTGATCCCGGTCATCATCTGGCACAAACAGATCTGGCAAGTCTTCGCATCGGTCAAGCATCTGCGGGCGTGGATCTCGAGTTGGGGCCCCGGCGCGCCGTATGTGTTCATCGGGGTGCAGGCGTTGCAGGTCATCGTATTCGCGATTCCCGGCGAGGTCGCCCAGATAGCGGGTGGATATCTCTTCGGGGGATGGCTGGGAATACTTCTGTCTTTTGTCGGAATCGCCATTGGCTCCACCGTGGCCTTCTTCCTCTCCCGACTTCTCGGAAAGCCGTTTGTCGGAGCCCTGTTCCCCAAGGACAGCCTCGCGCGGTTCGAGAAGCTTCTCGCCGCGCCGAGTGCAAAGATTGTTTTCTTCCTGCTCTTTTTGATCCCCGGCATTCCCAAGGACATCCTCTGCTACGTCGCGGGCATTTCTCCCCTGCGTTACCGTTTCTTCATTGCAGCCTCGATGCTGGCGCGATTGCCGGGACTGGTAGGCAGCACGATGATCGGCCGCGCCGCGGCCTCCAATCGATGGGTCCTGCTGGGTATCCTCTCGGCCCTTTCGATACTCGTATTCGTGCTGGGGCTCGTTTTCCGGCCACGGATCCAGTCATGGATCGAGAGCGTTGCCGAGAAGAGAAACGCCTCTAAGGGGTCTTGACCGCGGCGGCAAAACGCTCGCCGAACTCTTCTCCCTTTTTCAGCAATTCCGCCGTAGGGCCGCCCCGAAACTCCAGAATATCCGTGACGTCCCACTTCAGCGGCTCGACGATCTTCTTGAAGGCGGCCATGCCGCCCCTGCTCCAACCGAAGCTGCCGAAGACGGCCGCCTTCTTGTTCACCACGCGTTTCAGGCCCGCCATGTCCAGAGCGTATGCCACGGGGGGAAAAAGGGATCCCTCGTACGTCGGGGCGCCCACCATGACACCGCGGTAGGTCCACAGGGACGGAAGGATGAAGCTGGAGTGGATCCGCGCCGCGTCGAAGATCTCCACCGGTACGCCCGAGCGGGCGAGCCCCTGCGCCACCGCGTTCATCATTCTTTCCGTGTTCCCGTACATCGAGCCGTACAGGAGCGTAACCCCGACTTCGCCCCCGCCCTTGGCCTGCTGCGCCCATCGCTGATAGAGCTCGACGATCCGGCCCGGATCGCGGCGCCACACCAAGCCGTGCGACGGGGCGATGACCTCGATGGGCACGCCGGAGAGCTTCTCGATGGCGGCAAGAACCGGCGCGCTGAACTTGGCCACGATATTCACGTAGTAGCGCAGCGCTTCCCGCTCGTAAAAGACCAGGTCAGCGCACTGGTCGTCGAACGTGGTACCGGGCAGCGCACCGTACCCGCCGAAGGCGTCGCAGGAAAAGAGGATCCGATCGGTGACGTCGTAGGTCACCATGGTTTCAGGCCAGTGAACGAAGGGGGCGTGCACGAAACGGAGCGTGCGCCGCCCGAGGGACAACTCTTCTCCGTCGGACACGGTGCGGATGTTTTCCGTGATACCGTAGAACGCCCCCAGCATCTCGCGCGCCTTCTCCGTGGCAAGGAGCGTGCACTTGCGCGGCAAGCGCGAAAGAGCGCGGATCGCCCCCGTATGGTCGGGCTCCATGTGGTTGATGACGATGTAATCGATTTCTGCGAGGGGCACGACGGAATCGATGAGCTCGAAATATTCATCGGTCTTGAATCCCTTGGCGAGATCGATGATCACGTTCTTCTCGTCCCGGATGAGGTAGGAGTTGTACGTGACTCCGGCATCCGCGATGGGCCAGATCCCTTCGAACAAGTCGGTGGTCCTGTCGTTGAGACCAATCCAATGGACGCCGGGACGTATCTCGGTGGATGGCATGGTGTTCCTCCTGTCGCGCGGGACGTGCCCTATTCTACTCGATCGCCATGGCAATGCCAGGGGGAGCCGTGCGCGCCTTGAAGGTCAGGAACTTGAACGGATGCACGTCCAGAGGGTTGGAGTACCAACCGCCCACCGCCGCGGTATTGATGAGATTGACCGCGGGAGAATGGTCCAGTGGGAGAATAGAGGCCTTGTCCAGAAGGATCTGCTCCGCGTCCGCCAGGCGGCGGTAGCGCTTGGTCTGGTCTTGCAAGGATGCGGCGTCGGCCACTGCGGCGTCATAATCCTTGTCGCTGAAATGGGCGTCATTGAGATTGCTGCCCGTTGTCCACAGTTGAAGGAACGTCAGCGGGTCGGCGTAATCGCCTATCCAGGTGGAGACGGCGAGCGTGAAATCGCCCTTGCGCGTCTCGGCGAGATAGGCGTCCGGATCCACCTCCACGACGCTCACGTCCAGGCCGATGAGGGATTTCCATGCCGTGCTCATGGTTGCCACGAGATCCTTCATGTCCGTACTGCCCTGAGCGAGCTTTACGACGAGGGTCGGCAATCCCTTGCCTTTGGGGAAGCCGGCGTCCGCGAGGAGCTTCAACCCCTCATCAACCTGCTGCGCCGCTATGCCCTTGACGGAGGGATAGCCGGAAATAGAGGGAATGAGAACATCGGAAGGAAAGGCAAAATACTTCTTCGTGCGGATCTGATCCCACGGAACGAGCAGGGACAGCCCGCGTCGAACGCGGTAGTCGCTCCAGGGGGCTTTGTCCGACTCGAAAAAGAAGTAGGTCGTCCCGAACATGGGGTATATTTCCACGCTGTCATACGCGGTCAACCGATCGTTGCTGATGAGAGAGCTGGACACCCAGTTTATCTTTCCCGTGATGTACCCGTCCGTCGCGTCACCGGCGTCATCCATGAAGCGAATGCGCACACGATCCATGGCCACATTGGCCGCGTCCCAGTAACGGGGGTTCTTTTCGAGAAGGATTTCCTGGTTGGTCTTGCTCTTGATCGTGAACGGTCCGTTGCCGATCACTGTCGCGTTGTTTTCCCAGCCCGTGGAGCGCGTCAGGGTCGGATGGAGGGGAAGGAAACTGATATGAGTGAGGAGCTTCAGGAAATATCCCACCGGGGATTCGAGAGTGACCTGAAGAACGGTATCCGAAACGGCCTTCAGCCCGACGGTGGACGCGTCCGTCACGGCTCCGGTCCTGTACGCGTGCGCGCCCTTGATCACGTCGAAGAGGAACGAGTATTCGGCGTTATTGGAGGGGGTGAGCATGCGCATCCAAGCAGCGACGAAGTCCTGGGCGCGCACGTGATCACCGTTGGAATACAGCGCGTCGGAGCGAAGCTGGAATGTCCAGGTCTTCTCCCCGTTGCTCGTTGTCCAGCTTTCCGCCACGCCCGGCACGGGCTCCAGGGTGCGGGGATTAGCGACGACAAGACCCTCATAGATCGCCGTATAGAACTGCGATTCGAAGGACGTGAAGGTATGGAGCGGGTCCAGGCTGACGCTCTGGGGGCTGTCGGCCAGCACGAATTCCCTGAGCGGCACGCCGCCCGTCGTGTCCGCCGCGATCAGGGGGCCGGCGCACACTACGAGCATCGCCCATGCAAAAAAAGCAGCTCTTTTCAGCATAAAAACAAGATAGTGTTTCCCCTCAGTAAATTCCATAGGGAACGAGCTCCCGAACCAGCACCTTCACCTTTGCCGTGGTGCGGAAGGAGCCCGCGCTCACCACGGTGAGCGGATCGTCCCAGAGCACCACCTCACCGGTGATTTCCCGTGGCTTGTTCGCATAGCGGACATCCAGGCTGCGTCGGATGGCATCCTTGATGGCGGCCTCGCGCGATGCGTTGCGCACGTCAGCCACGGCGAGAAGATCCGCCGCGCCTTCTCCGGTTGCAAGGGGGACGGTGTTCGAGTCCCAGGATTCGCGTCGCAAGGACTCGGTGTCGTCGAGAGTGTAGCCGATACGGGCCCAGAGTCGGGTGTCGCTCTGCTCGGTTTCGATGATTTTCAAACGGGGGCTGCCCCAGGGAATTTCGGCCAGAGGGGTGAGCAGAAAGCTCTCTTTTACGCTGCGGGAGAGATCGCCGGGATAGTAAGTGAAGCTCCATCCGTAGATCATGCCGGAGATGAGTCGTCGCCCTTCTTCCAAAAGGGTCTTTTCCGCCGTCGCAACGGGAATGGGGTACACGGTCCCGGGGTCAATGCGGGCCAGGGGCTCCAGCTCGACCCATGGCCTCACGAAGAGCCTGTCAGTTGTATCGGCAAAGGCCGTGAGACACGAGAGAACCAGAAGAAGTGAGGCGATGAATGCACGCATCCTGCTCACTTCTAGTATCGGGTGCTATCTCTTCTTGAAAAAGAGGGCGATGGGATTGATTCCGTATCGCACCACGAGGTACAGGTAACCGAAGGCGAGCCCCGCCAGGTGGGTGAGATGCGCCACGCCGGATTGGAAGTTCGTGAACTGCAACACGATCTCGATACCGGCATACGCCGCCACGGCAACGGGGGCGCGCATGGGTATGATGCCGAAGATGAAGATCCTCGCGTCGGGGAAAAATGCGGCGAAGGCCAGAAGGAGACCGTAGATGGCTCCCGAAGCGCCCACGACAGGCACCATGCCCTGCCCGGTGGCAGCGTTGAGGAATACGGTGAATATGCCGGCTCCGATACCGCAAACGAAATAATACATAAGGAACTCGGTGCTCCCCATGCGCTGCTCGAGCTGGATGCCAAAGAGAAAGAGGGCGAGCATGTTGAAAAAAATATGAGCCCAACCGGAGTGAATGAACATGTAGGTGACCACCTGCCACCACGCTCCGGCCGACAGGATGTACGATGGAATGAGATAGAGATAAACAAGGAGTCCCTGCTTGTCCACGAATGTAAAAAGGAAGAAGAGGATGTTCACGACAATCAGGATGATTGTGGCATTGTAATAGCGATAGCGCAGGGGACGCCGCAGGATGCTTGCCATATCTTTCAAAGTACGCCGCCCTCGGTGGTGCGTCAATGGCTTGCCCCCGCCCCGTGCCTCTGGTACGGTGATTCCGGCATGGCGCAAAAGCCCGATTACTACTGGCGCAAGTCGAAAGAGGAAGGATACCCGGCGCGATCCGTGTTTAAGCTGGAAGAAATCCAGGAGAAATACCGACCCATTCGTCCCGGCAGCCGTGTGCTGGACCTCGGGGCCTCTCCGGGCAGCTGGAGCTTGTACCTCATGGATATGCTGTCGGGATCGGGGAGCGTGACGGGGGTGGATCTGAACGAGCCGGATCCGAGGCTGCTCTCGCGCAAGGGCTACAAATTCCTTCAGGGCGATTTCACCTCGGAAAGCATCATACTGAGCGTTCAGGAGGCGGGCCCTTTCGACGCAGTCGTTTCCGACGCTGCTCCTTCCACGTCGGGAAATCGGACGATGGACACGGCGCGCTCGGCGGACATCGTGCGCCAGGTCCTCTCCTTCTGTCAGAGCAGCCTCAATCGGGGCGGAAGTTGCGTTCTCAAGATATTCCAGGGCGGCGCGGAGGGGGAGATCCTCAAGCAAATGCGCGGCCTGTTTGATTCAGCCCGAGCCTTCAAACCGAAGGCGAGCAGGTCGGACTCGATGGAAACCTACTTCATCGGCCTGGGATTCAAACGACCTTCCGAGCCCGGCTGAGTCGCGCGAGTGCCGTCTCGTCGACACGATAGCCCATGCCCTTCCCACGAACGATCGGTCCTTTGCCTTCAGTGCCGAACGGGAAACCCGGCACCGTGATGTTGCTTTCGAGCAGGATTTCTTCATATCCCCCTTCGACGTAGGTCGGATGGGGAAGCAGTGAGGCGGCAAGCCTGCCCAGGCACGAAAGCACGCCCGTTTCACCAACCATGCAGCCCAGCTGGTAGCCCAGACCCGCCGCATCGGCCTCCGCGGCAAGAGAAAGCAGTCGGGAAAGCCCGCCGTTCTTGGACAGGCGCAGGTTGAGCATCTGCAGATGCGGCGAGGCGGCTATGCGGCGGACGTCCTCGGAGGTGAGGACCCCTTCGTCCGCCATTGCAAGACATCCATATCGGTCCAATACTTCCAGGCCCGCCTCCCGGTCCGTGAGCGATACCGGAAACGGTTGCTCGACGATGTGAACCCCGAAACGCTGGCAGATGGCGGCCTGCGCCTCGGCATCCAGTGCCGTCCATGCACCGTTGGCATCGACGCGGATGTCCCACTCGGGGCCC
>Ga0265316_10003472_pt1 | contig 15930 bp, 18 predicted proteins | sample 4522metaG_FD_202092 | JGI IMG/M metagenome (GOLD analysis project Ga0265316, IMG submission 202092) | Rhizosphere microbial communities from Carex aquatilis grown in University of Washington, Seatle, WA, United States - 4-5-22 metaG | ecosystem: Host-associated > Plants > Roots > Rhizosphere >...
TTAGTCTGGCCGCGATTACCACAGCGCTATTTTGGTTTTTTCCGATTTTGGGAACAGCGCTAATGGTTATAATTCTGTTAAACGGCTGGGCCAGAGTTGTCCTTGGGTATCATTATATAACGGACATTTTGGCCGGTTGGGTTTTAGGCTCGCTTGGGGCGATTTTAGTTATTTATTGGCTTACCCCGTTGCTCTTTACCAGATAAAGACTTTTTGATAAGATACCAACAGGCCATTAATAGGCCGGTGTGGCGGAACTGGCTTACGCGCACGACTCAAAATCGTGTGGTCTCACGACCATGTGGGTTCAACTCCCACCACCGGCACCATAACTTCGGAGCTAACGCAAATTTACCAGTGTTTTGCTGTGTCATTCCGGAATTTTTGCCTGTCTTTGGAATATCGCAGTCAGGCAAAAATATCCGGAATCCAGAAACATGGAATTGCTTAATTCTGGATCCCGCATATTTTTTACGGCTTATGATAATCAGTAACGTAAAAAATTGCGGGATGACAGACACTATTTATTATGGACAATAATTTTCCCCAACCAAACATTACCGTTTCATCTCTTGACCCCGACGTTTTAGTCGGGGCAGGTGAAGTCCTTTTGCCGGCCGCGCCTCAGCCTTTGGAAATTACTCCGCCACAGCCGGCGCCGGTTATTATCAATCAGCCATCCATCCAAACTATCCCGGCCGATAAAGTCTCCTACGCCGACGCAAAAATAGAAGAAATAGAAGTCGGCAAAATTTCTCCAAACCCCTTTCAGCCCAGAAAAGTTTTTGAACCTGTGGCATTGCGGGAGCTGGCCGATTCCATAAAAGAGCACGGCGTAATTCAGCCGCTGGTGGTAACCCGCACGCCGGTCGGCTACGAAATTGTAGTGGGGGAGAGGCGTTTTCGCGCGTCACAGTTGGCTGGTATGGAAAGAGTTCCGGCCATCATCAAAGAGGCAATGGTTGACCAGACCAAGCTGGAAGTCGCGCTTATAGAAAACATCCAGCGCCAGGAGCTAAACCCCATAGAAGAAGCTCAGGCCTATGAGCGGTTAATGAAGACGTTTAATTTAACGCAAAATGAAGTTGCCAAAAAAGTCGGCAAGAGCCGTCCGGCTGTTGCCAACACCGTGCGTCTCTTGAATCTTCCGGCCGAAATTCAGCGCGCGGTTATAGAAGGCAGACTAATGGAAGGCCACGCCAGGGCATTGCTGGGGTTAAACGATCCGGAAAAAATGCTGTTGATGTATAAAGTGGTGATAGACCAGAATTTAAACGTGCGGCAGGTGGAAGGGCGCGTGCGCGAGCTTATGACCAAGCGGTCTATGGATTCGGCGGCGCCGGACCCAAAGCTTATGGCGATGGAAAGCGAACTGCGCGGCAAGCTCGGCACCCAGGTAAAAATTCAGCGCCAGGGCCAGGGCGGCAAAATTACCATTGAATTCTTCAGCGACGAAGAGCTAAACGAACTCATCCACAAAATGGCGGACGAAAAACAGGCGGGGGATATTGGATATTTAACAGTTTGATTGCGAAGTAGGAAATTAAGAGATATATGGAAATAAGGAAATGCCCCTGCTATTTCTATTTATTTCTCAATTTCCTTACTTCTTTTTTAATGTGGATAACTTAAAAAAGCCTAAAACTATTAAATTTTTAGGTCTTATTTAAGCCAAAAAATAACCAAGTTGACAATTATTAAAATCCTGTTAAAATTAGTCTAAAGTATCAAGCATATGAGTAAACACCTTTATTCCGTTATTAACGTCCGCCCGGTCTCTTTTGTTAAGAGCCAGCTTTGGGCGGCTAAAATATGGGGCTAAAGGTAAACTGTGAGCAAGAGAGTAAAATCACAAAACAGATACCAAACCTAGCCCCGCAAAAAGGCTAGGACTTTTTTTGAGAAGGAAAAGATTGTCGGTTGCAAATTTTGCCCAAAAAGTTTGGACAAAGCTTGCAGCTCATGAAGTGAGGGGATGAAAAAAGAGCTGTAGCCGAAGAATTCGGTAATCCCTCAGAACAATGCAAAGGAGATCCATCAGAAATGGCGAGGACCAACATGGTCGAAAAGCTTCCCGTGAACTTCTGCGGGGTTGTCAAGAATGTCAGGGTGACTGGCATAAAGTATTGTGGCTCATGCAAGGATATGATGGCCCACATATGCCTAAAACCGTCCGTTTTCGCGGAGGTTTTCAGGAATGCCAAGACCCAGGAGGTATGCTTGGGCTGTCACGAGGCTGGCCGCTATCAGGGTCAGGCTCCGCAACAGTTCGTGTTGCCTTCCGGACGCGCTGATATTCGCGCTATGGCATTTTCGACCTAGGATGCTCTTCTCCCCGACAAGGGTAAGTCCCTGGTTGTCAAACTGGGAATGAAATGGCTTCAAAAAGCCTTCCTGCCGGAATCCATTTTGGGTGAGATAAAAGTAGAGCCTGCTCAATTTTGCCGACATTGCGTTCGGCTCCAACCATAAGGGCAGACCTTGAAATTTATCACCCCCCGATTTTCGCTCCGGGTTGAGCGGATAGCGTCCCGAGTTCGTTGATGTAAAGTTTAGAATGCAAAACGTTGGCACTCTGAATTATTACAAACAGCGAACCTCGGGCGCTGTTTCTTAAAAATTTCCAAATGAACTATTTAACCGTCCAAGTTATTATTGTCCTTATCCTCGTTGTCGGGGTATTGCTTAATGTTGGCAAAAAGGGCAGGGCGGAAACAGATTAAAGATTTAAGATTTTAGGTTCAAGATTTCCAACCCGCCCCAAAGGCGGGATTTATTTATACTTGACGCGTCCAAAATTTTATTAAATGTATTTTAATTAAATTTTAGGCTCATGAAGTCGCCGAAAGGCGTTGAGTCATTCCAAAAAGAAGGGGGGTGGTATTATGATTTCTGCTTGGCGGATTCGCCGGGCGGAGAAAATTGCCGGTCGCGAAGCGACCGGTATCTAGCCCGAGCCCGGGGATTCCTGTATAAGAAAACAGTCGGTTTTCATACAGCGTTTTCCCGGGCACGCTGTTTTTATAATATAAAACCGCCTTTCGGCGGTTAATTTTTATTTGTAAAGATTCTATGGCTGTGCCATGAACCGGAACGAACGGAGTGAGTGACTGGTTCATGGTCGGGCTGCAGGGAATTGAACCCTGTCTACATGCACCCCATGCATGCGTACTACCGGTATACGACAGCCCGTTATTTTATTTGACTTCAAATAGTATATACAAAAAACAGCGTTTAATCAATGCCATATGATATAATAAATCATATGAAACGACAAATAATTTTAGCATCCACATCGCCCAGAAGGTTACAGCTGGTTAAACTTTTGGATATCAAGTTTAAAGTTGTTGATTCCGGGTATGAGGAAGTTGTTGACCCAAAATTAAATCATCAGGATATGGTTAAGTTTTTGGCTTTGGGAAAGGCCGAGGCTACGGCTAAAAAATATCCCCGCGCGTTGATTGTGGCGGCCGATACAATGGTATCGTTCCATGGCAAAATAATCGGCAAACCAAAAAATAAAACGGAAGCAATGGCGATGTTAAAAAGTTTCAGCGGCAAGGCGCAGACATTGGTAACGGGCGTGGTGGTAATGGACGCGGCCAGCGGTAAAAAAGTGGCAACGGCTGTTACGAGTAAAATCTATTTTAAAAAGTTGTCGGAACGCGACATTTTGGACTACGTGCGTAAAGCCAACCCATACGATAAAGCCGGCGGTTATAATTTGCAGGGGCTTGGGCTGAACCTGATAAAAAAAGTAGAAGGGGATTTTACCAATAACCTGGGTTTGCCTATGGGCGTAGTATTTAACGCTTTGCAAAAACTTGGCGCTCAGGTCTGATATAATAGTGTTACCGTAAGAAAAAATTTATTATACCATAAAAGTAAAATGGAAGATGGGACACATCTTCCAGAATGGAAATTATGATTATTAAAGGCGAAAAAGTTATATTGAGGCCGATAAAGATGGAAGATGCTCCGCGGTTTGTGAAGTGGTTGAATAATCCTGGGGTATACAAATTTTTAATTGTCAGAGAGCATTTTACTTTGGCCAAAGAGAAGAAATATCTTAAAAATTTAATTAACAGCAAAACGCATAAAAATTTTGCGATTGAAACCAAAGAAGGGATTCATATCGGCAGTGTCAGTTTGGAGGTAAATCCACATCATAACCGCGCGGTGTTTGGAATATTTATCGGCGAAAAAGAATATTGGAACCATGGTTTGGGTAGTGAGGCCGGTAGGCTGATTATTGATTACGGGTTTAGTAAGTTAAAATTGCATCGTATTGAGCTTGGAGTTTTGGAATACAATCCGCGCGCGATGAAAGTTTACAGGCGTTTGGGTTTTAAATTGGAAGGCCGCAAGCGGGAATTTATAAAATTTAAGGGAAAATATTACGACGATTTGCATATGTCCATTTTGGAGAGGGAGTGGAAAAAAATTAATTATCCACGAATCCACTAATTATTACGAATTACACTAAGGTATGTTCGTGAAATTAGTGACCATTCGTGAATTAGTGGAGAACAATATGACACACTATGTTTGCACCGGCGGGTGCGGGGGAGTCAGCGAAACTCCCGGCGCCTGCCAGGACGGAAGCTGTGTTTTGCACGGTCATCCTTTAACAGAATGCAACTGTACGGACGGCCAGCACAAAGAAGCTTTTGAAAAAACTGATAAATCCCAGTAGCGCCGAACTCACGCTGATAGCAAAGCTGATCGGTCGCTGAGTCAAAACACTCTCGTTTTACTCAAAGCGGGAGTGTTTTCGTAGTAACAAAAATCCCTCCTCGCGGAGGGATTTATAAGTTCAGCGTTGGTTCAGCGTACCTATCAGCGACGAATCAGCGGTTACTTAGCGGCTTTAGCTTTACTCTTGATGCATCGTGTGCAGGCTCTAACGCGCTTGCCGTCAAAAACCGCGTATTGCAAATTCGGCAACAGCCTGCGGATTGAGGCTCTCATAGAGTGGGAACGTTTTATGGTGCGGCTGTAAATTTTACCGCATTGAGTGCACATTCTTGGCATATAAGTAATGGATAGTAGTTAAAATTTGATAACTAGTAGATTTTAACACAGTTTGTTATAATAGGCAAGAGCTTAGACAATTTCCAATTTCAAATATCAAATTTCAAATGAATGTCCAATTTTTAATTTTTAAATTTGGTATTTAAACATTTGATATTTATTTGAAATTTGAAATTTGGTATTTGAAATTAATTCTTGCAAATATGGATATAATCATCATCCTCATTATCCTTCTTTTCTCCGCCATTGTGCATGAGGTTTGCCATGGGCTAATGGCCGAGAGGCTGGGGGACAGCACGGCGCGGGATATGGGGCGGATTACCTTAAATCCGATTTCGCACATAGACCCTTACGGCTCCATTCTTTTGCCGGCGTTAATGTATTTTGCCCAGGCGCCATTTACCGCGCACCCGATTATTTTTGGCGCGGCCAAGCCCGTGCCGGTAAACTTTGACCAATTGCGGCCGCGGAAACTTGGTATGATTTTAGTTTCGCTTGCCGGTCCTTTTTCCAATTTTTGTCTGGCAATTTTGTGCGGTGTTATTATCAAAGTCGGCTTGGCCAACTCCATTGCGTATCCAATTTTAGTGGACGCCATATTTGTAAATTTGCTTTTGGGCACATTTAACCTAATCCCCATTCCGCCGCTGGACGGCAGTAAAGTTATTGCCGCGCTGATGCCGGACCAGGTAATGTATAAAATCCTCTCCTGGGAACGTTGGGGTTTCATCCTTGTCTTAATATTTTTATACCTCGGCTGGCTGGAAAATATTCTGTGGCCGGTACTGGGGTTGTATAGTAAAATTTTTAGGATTGATTTAGGTGTGTAATGGGGGTATCGTAAGCAATACCGCGGAGCTCTCTCCTCTTGAGGAGAGATGTCTCGCGGAGCGAGACAGAGAGGTTGCAGAATATATGGAAAAACGAATAATCCCCGAACCATTTTTATCAAACTCCAAAAACCTCCGCAAAAACCAAACCCCCTGGGAAGCCAAATTATGGGCGCGTTTACGCGCCGGACGTTTTTATGGTCTGAAATTTAAAAGGCAGGTGCAAATCGGCCATTATATTTTTGATTTTGGTTGCCGCGAAAAAATGTTGCTGATTGAACTGGATGGGGGACAGCATAGTGAGCAAAAGATTTCTGGTCATGATTTAAAAAAGCAAAATTATGCCAAGAGCCAGGGGTATAAAGTTTTACGGTTTTGGAATAATGATGTGGATAAAAATATTGAGGGTGTGCTGGAAAGTATAAAAAAAGAGTGCGGAGTTTAGGAGCAACCTCTCCCTAACCCTCCCCTCAGAAGGGGAGGGCAATTGCAACCTCTCTGTCACCGAAAGCTGATAATATTCAGATGACTTTCGGCGACATCTCCCCTCAGGAGGGGAGAATGCTCCGCGGTCTTGCCGATAAAATATGAAGAAATTGCTGCAGTTTGACATTTTTAGCAAAGTTGTTATAATATCCTTAATTGAATAAGAAGCCCGCCGCGAAAGCGGTGAATTACCTTTTATCGGTCGCGAGTAGGGGAAGAAAATCCAACAGGTTTCTGGATAGTACCCAATGAGCGAAAGCAGAAGATCTGACATCTTTTGTCAGTTTTTTATTTATCCACGAATTCACTAATCATCACGAATTACACTAAGCTGTATTCGTGAAATTGGTGTCATTCGTGAATTAGTGGAGAAAAATGTCAGTAATCATCTAAAGGTTTATTCAAGATAATTATTTATCCACGAATTCACTAATCATCACGAATTACACTAAGCTGTATTCGTGAAATTGGTGTCATTCGTGAATTAGTGGAGAAAAATGCCCACAATCAACCAGTTAGTTCGCAAGGGTCGGCACCCGTTTGCTTACAAGAGCAAATCGCCGGCGCTGATGCGCAGACAGAATTTAATTAAGAACAAGACTTTGTTCATCAAGACCGGCGCGCCTTTTATGCGCGGCGTGTGTTTGAAGGTTTATACTACTACGCCTAAAAAGCCGAACTCGGCTTTGCGTAAAGTTGCCAAGGTTAAACTGACCAACGGAATGGAAGTTATTGCTTACATTCCGGGCATCGGCCACAATTTGCAGGAGCATAGCGTGGTTATGATTCGCGGCGGCCGTGTAAAAGATTTGCCCGGTGTCCGCTACCACATTGTCCGCGGAAAATTGGATACTCTCGGAGTCGACGGGAGAAAGAAGAGCAGAAGCAAGTACGGTACTAAAAAGAAGTAAATTATCCACGAATTCACTAATAACACGAATTACGCTAAGCTGTGTTCGTGAAATTGGTGACATTCGTGAATTAGTGGAGAATTTAAGATGCCTAGAAAATCAAGAAGTTACGATAAACATGTCCCGGCACCCGACCCTAAATATGGATCGGTTAAATATGCCAAATTTATAAACTACATAATGGAGCGCGGAAAAAAGAATGTTGCGCGCAAGATTTTTTACGATGCCTTGGACATTGTCGGCGAAAAAATTGCCGCAATGCCAGCTCCTCAATCAGCCCCTGTTAAACCGGTCGCTGATGTTAAAGCTAAAGCGTCCGATAAAAAAGGTGCCGCTGATGTAAAATCAGTTGCTGATAAATCAACAAACCCTCACCCCGGCCCTCTCCCAGAGGGAGAGGGGGCAAAAAAAGTTCAGGAAAAGAAATTGGACGGACGCGCCGTGTTTGATATTGCTTTAAAAAATGTCGCGCCGATAATGGAATTAAAGTCCCGCAGAATTGGCGGCGCCAATTACCAGGTGCCGATGGAAGTGCAGGAACCGCGTAAAACCACGCTGGCGATGCGCTGGCTGTTAATTGCCTCCCGTTCTAAAAAAGGTATTCGTATGGCCGAACGTTTGGCCGGTGAAATAATGGACGCTTACAACAAGACCGGCATTGCGATGAAGAAGCGCGAAGACGTCCATCGTATGGCCGAAGCCAACAAGGCTTTTGCGCACTTCGCGCGCTTTAATAGGCGCTAATTCCGCTGAACAGTCGCTGATATGTACGCTGAACTTACGCTGAATCTAAGAACTATCCGCGGAGCTCTCCTCCTAGAATAGGAGGAGTACCACCCGCAGGGTGGGGAGGTGGTAGAAAATTCAGCAATTCATACCGCCCCGTCACCCTTCGGGTGACACCCCGCCTATCTTAGGCGGGGAGCTCCGCAGTTGACCTTGATATTTTCCGCAGATTTGCAAAAGAACTTTGAAAATTTAGACAAAAGAAAAGCGCTGGCGATCGAGTGATCGCCAGCGGGTTCTGCCGAAGTCCGCCGTGAGGCGGATGAAAATCGAGGGTTATCATGAGGGCACGCACTTTTTGAGTTCCTTGCCACAGAGGTGGCAGAAGACAGCGGGAGTTCTGGAAAACAGCCAGAACATGCACAACGCCGCCCATCTGGATCGTGTGCCGATTAACACGTAAAAGCTGTGTCCATCTTCCGTCTCGTGCCAGACTTTCTCCTTTGTTACTCCCTTCAGCTTACAATCCTCGTGGACTGTCATAATGATCCTCCTTGTCCTCCTTCCGACCGTTTGTCGGATGTTGGACATTCAAGAATAGCAAAGAGAGAGAGGTTAGTCAATGTCAAATTACAAATATCAAATTTCAAATGAATGTCAAAGTTTGGAATTTAAAAATTGGACATTAAGATTTTATTTGAAATTTGTAATTGGAAATTTGAAATTAAAATATCAATTAATTTAAAATAGGACATATAGGTCAAAATATGACAGATATGACCAATAAGAAAACTAATAACTATGCCCAGAGAATATTCTATAGATCATACGCGTAACATTGGAATTATCGCGCACATTGATGCGGGTAAGACCACGGTTACCGAAGGTGTTTTGTATAACACCGGTATGATTCACAAAATCGGCGCCGTGCACGAAGGCGAAACCACCACCGACTGGATGGAGCAGGAACGCGAACGCGGCATTACCATTACCGCCGCGGCTGTGACCTGTTTTTGGACGCCGCGCTTTATTAAATTAGCCGACGATACCAAATACAAAATTAACATTATAGACACTCCCGGCCACGTGGATTTTACAGTTGAAGTGGAAAGATCGCTTCGCGTTTTGGACGGCGCTGTTGTCGTCTTTGACGGAAAAATGGGTGTGGAGCCGCAGTCAGAAACAGTCTGGCGCCAGGCGGACAAATATCACGTGCCGCGAATGTGCTTTATTAACAAAATTAACCAAACCGGCGGCGACTTTTATAAATCTTTGGATTCAATTCATAAAAGATTGTCCCCAAACGCTTTCCCAATTCAACTGCCGATTGGTTTTGAAAAAGAAATCAACGGCGTGGTGGACTTAATTAATATGAAGTCCTACACCTATAAAGATTTTACCGACAAAGAATTCACCGTGGGCGAAGTTCCGGCCGATATGCTGGAAAAAGCCAAAGAGTATCGCCATAGATTACTTGAAAAAGTTGTTGAGAGCGATGATACCTTAATGGAAAAATATTTGGGCGGTCAGGAACTAACCGAAAAAGAATTTTTAACAGCCATTCGCAAAGCCGTGCAAGGCGGGCAGTTCTTCCCGGTACTCGGCGGAGATGGCCGCGGTATCATTGTACAAACAATTTTGGACGCTGTTACAAACTTCCTGCCTTCTCCCGCAGATCGCGGCGTGGTAAAAGGGCATGACTTAAAAACCGGTGTTGATATAGAAAGAAAGCCAACAGACGAAGAGCCGTTTACTGCTTTGGCGTTTAAAATCGCCACCGACCCGTTTGTGGGAAGACTTTGTTTTTTCCGCGTTTACGCCGGACATTTGGATGCCGGAAGCTATGTGCTTAACGCCAGAACAGGCAACAAAGAACGCGTTGGCCGTATCGTCCGGATGAAAGCCGACGACCGTGAAGAAGTCAAAGAAGTTTTTGCCGGCGACATTTGCGCCCTGGTAGGACCAAAAGACACTTTTACCGGAGATACTCTTTGCGATGTGGAAAAACCGATTCAGCTGGAGCGCATTAAATTTGCCGACCCGGTTATTCATATGTCCATTGAGCCAAAAACCAAGGCTGACCAGGAAAAAATGGGCATCGCCCTTTCAAAATTGGCTGAGGAAGATCCTACATTCAAGTTATCGACGAACGAAGAAACCCAGCAAACCATTATTGGCGGTATGGGCGAACTTCATCTGGAAATTATCGTGGATCGTATGAAAAGAGAATTCAAGGTTGAGGCTAATGTCGGTAAGCCGGAAGTCGCCTACAAAGAAACCATCAAAAAAATTGCCGAAGCAGAGAGCAAATATATTCGCCAAACCGGCGGACGCGGACAATACGGACACGTTTACTTGCGCGTTGAACCGATGGAGCGCGGCAAGGGTTACGAATTCGTGGACGAGATTGTCGGCGGCGCTATTCCAAAAGAATATATTAAACCGATAGACAAAGGTATTCAGGAATCCGCGGCCAACGGCGTTATTGCCGGTTATCCTTTGGTAGACTTTAGGGCAGCTGCCTTTGATGGTAGCTACCACGAAGTAGACTCTTCGGAAATGGCATTTAAAATCGCGGGCTCCAAAGCTTTGCAGGACGCGGTTAAGAAAGCCGACCCGATTATTTTGGAACCGGTTATGAAGGTGGAAGTTATTACCCCGGAAACAAATATGGGTGATGTTATTGGCGATTTGAATTCTAAGAGAGCGCAGATTAACGAGATGACCGACCGTTTGCACCTAAAAGTTATAGACGCGATGGTTCCGCTTTCGGAAATGTTCGGCTATGCAACAGCCTTACGTTCTATGACCCAAGGTCAGGCCAGCTATACAATGGAATTTGATCACTACGCCGAAGTGCCAAAGAACGTGGCGCAGAAGATTATTGAAAGCAGAGCCGGGATTAATGTGCGTAAGGGTATGTAAAGCTACAGACTACAGAAGGAATCCACTACAGAAAACTACACAACTTAAGGGCGGCCTAACGGCCGCCCTTTATGTTGACAAAAAAAGAAAACGCCCTGCATCGTCCGACAGAAGTCGTAGACGCAAGGCGTGGGCCGATCGCGCAGGAGACTGCTCGTCATTCGGGCGGCAACGGTTCCGGCTTGCGAGGAACGAGCGGTTCTTTGCAGAAAGGACACGCGGAGAGGCCAGTGACAGTCAGTACTTCGTAACCACCGGAAACTCTTACAGCCCAGGCGTAGACGATTTCTTCGCTGTCGGCGTGTTCAGGGAGAGTTACTTCTATTATCTCGCATGAACCCGCGTCGCCGGAGTTTCGCAAATTGTGGTCAGAAAAGACTGCTATGTTATTCATCTCCGGACACGTGTGTTCGCCGGGTTTGCCGTGGGTTTCTTCGATGGTTGCCGGATCGCCGAAGACAAGTTTTGTAGACATGCTTCTTCCTTTCTGTCTAAAACAACTGTTGGAACAACGATTTGGTGAAGTTAACAAAACTCTCACCGGAAAAGCGCTCGAGGTAATAGCTACCGCAAAGCGCAACAGCTACGCCAATCAGCAAGATGCCGCTTAAAATCAAGAATGCGTGCATTTGTCCTCCCTTTGACAGCTTAGAATAGCGCAAAAAAATATGCTTGTAAAGGCCGGGGAATGGGGGTATAATCAAAAAGCAAGAAATTGGGAAATGGAGAAATTAAGAAATTAATTGTGAAGGCGAATTTTTTAAAAATTGCTGTGGCGGTATTGGCTTTAGCGGCTTTGGCCGGACTATCTTACTTTTTGACGCAAGCGGTTAAAACAAACACAATTTCCAAAAGCGCGATTATAAACAGTTTGTATAAGGACGGAATTTTGCAAAAAGATTTTGTTTTGGTTGGTTTTAGCCAAGTTTGCAATTTAAAAATTGACGGACAATTGTATCCGGTTTACGATTCGCGGGAGGACGAAAATAACGCCTCCGAACCGCGGGGTAATAATCAAATAATCGTTTTTAACCCGCATTATCAAGTTGTACAGCATTTTGATTATGTGGATGCCCGTCCGCTGTTATGCAGAGACAACAGTTTATATGTTTTGGGAGATTTAAGCCAAAGTGTTGCGGGAGCCAATAACGGGGAAAATACATTAATTTTTTCCAATGAAGCAAAGAGTTTTGAACTTAAGCAGACTGACATTTTAAAACTGCCCGAATACGACGGGCAGTAACAAATTTAATTTATGACTAACCTGCAGGATTTAATAAATTTGGCAAAAGCCGACGGGGGGAAGTTTTTTGTTATTGATGAGAGCGGAGATGCCAAGCTGGTGATTATGAGCGTGGAAGATTATCAACATTTACTTTTGGGTAAACTCCAGCGGCAGGTTTTGGATGTGGAAAGCATTAACAAAGAAATTTTACGGGCGCAAATGGAAGATGTTCCGGTACCGTCGGCCAATTCCAAACCCCAAGCCAAAGGCCCGAGCGTTGTAAACGAACCTATTACTTTTGAATCCCCAAGCTCCGTTCACCACCAGCCCGTAGATTTGCGCGCCGAAGTCATAGACCCAAGTTTTGATTTTGAAGGCCCGAGGGTGGAGATAGACGATCTTTAATCTCTACTAAATACTAAAGAGAGCGAAATACTAAACAAATAACATAAAAATTATGAAGAAATATATTATTTTAACCGTAATTCTACTCTTAGCCTCCGCCTGCTCCAAACAGCCGGCTGATGTTCAGACTTCGCCAAGTCAAAATCCGCCGGCGCAAAATTTGACGCCGACTCCCGCGCCGCCCGCGGCCACTTCAACTGCTTCATCAACAAAACCCGCCATCCCGTCCGCGCCGCTGACTTTAAGTGTTTATAACAACGCGCCGCAGCATTTTAAGATTTTGTATTTAAGTTATTTTAACCTTTATACCGGCGCCCAGGTAAAAGCAAACAAAACCAAAGGCGTGGATTTTTCCGCCTGCGTTCCTTATGGCATTTCGCCGAGTTTGTGCTTTGTGCTAAATAGTAAGCCATACGCGGACACAAATTTGGAATCCGCGGCTGTGGCAGTTTCCATCTTAAAAAATAAAACCAACATTGGCGATTGCGGGACTTTTACTTCACAAGAGCTAAACGGCGGCCAGGTTTCGGATTCGGTTCAGGGCGGCAACGGCGTGGTGTTTATTACCGCCAAGGCCACGGATGCCGGAGCCGGCAATTTTTACGAAACCCATTTTAACCGCGCCTTTTATGGCACTATTTGCTACGAAATAGACGAAACTACCCATTGGACCAACGCGCAAAACTATTCCCCGGCCCGCGCGGAATTTGACAAAGCCGACGTCTGGAGCAAATTGGATGTTTTAAGGAATGGGTTCCAGTTTGTAAAATAGCTGGTTTGACAGATTCGCCAAATATCTTTAAAATAAGTTGTAGAAATAATTAATTAAATTGGCCCTGGATTCCGTAAGCCCCGACGTAAAAAGTCGGAGCGGGGAAAGAAAGAGATACCCTCGGCACTGACGCCTTATCGATAAGCGTTAGTGATGAGGGGGTCTCGGGCTAACAGCTGTGTAGCGTGCCGATTTATCGGTTGCAGTATTCTCCTCCTGGAACAGGAGGAGTACCCCGCGAAGCGGGGGGAGGTGGTAGTATGTCGACAACAAGTGATATACCACCCCGTCACCCTTCGCTGAAGCTTTGGGTGACACCCCTCCTATATTAGGAGGGGAGCTCCGCAAGTGTCCTATAAATGGGCACGCTACATACGCAGAAAGACCATAAAACAATGGCAGAGAAATTTGACCGTAGCAAGACGCACGTCAATGTGGGAACCATCGGTCACGTAGACCACGGAAAAACCACTTTGACCGCGGCTATTACCACGGTACTTAGCAAGACAGGCGGAGCCAAGGCCCGCGCCTACGACAGCATTGACAACGCCCCCGAAGAAAAAGCCCGCGGTATCACCATTAACACCGCGCACGTGGAATACGAAACCGCCAAGAGGCACTACGCCCACGTTGACTGTCCGGGGCACGCCGACTACATCAAGAACATGATTACCGGCGCCGCCCAAATGGATGGCGCTATCTTGGTTGTGTCCGCCGCTGACGGCCCGATGCCCCAGACCCGCGAACACATTTTGCTGGCCAAGCAGGTAGGCGTTCCTTACATCGTGGTTTATATGAACAAGTGCGACATGGTTCAGGATGCTGAACTTTTGGACCTGGTTGAAGAAGAAATTCGCGACCTGTTGACCAAATACGAATTCCCGGGCAAAGACACTCCGATTATTCGCGGCAGTGCCTTAAAAGCTTTGGAAGGGGACACCAGCGAAATGGGCGAAGGTTCTATCCATAAATTAATGGACACCTTGGACAGCTACATTCCCGACCCCAAGCGCGAAACCGACAAACCATTCTTAATGCCGATAGAAGACATTTTTAGCATTGAAGGACGCGGCACTGTGGTTACCGGAAGAATTGAACGCGGCCAGATTAAGCTCAACGAAGAAATTGAAATCGTCGGCTTAAAGCCCACTCAAAAAACCGTGGTCACCGGTATTGAAATGTTCAACAAACAGTTGGAATCCGGTATGGCCGGAGACAACGCCGGAATTTTGCTCCGCGGCACCAAAAAAGAAGAAGTGGAACGCGGACAGGTTTTGTGCAAACCCGGTTCCATTACTCCGCACACCGAATTTGAAAGCGAAATTTATATTTTGACCAAAGAAGAAGGCGGACGCCACACCCCGTTCTTTAAGGGTTACAAACCGCAATTCTACATCCGCACAACGGACGTAACCGGCGATGTTACCTTGCCCGAAGGCCAGGAAATGGTTATGCCCGGCGACACAGTAAAGCTCGTTATCAAATTGATTACCCCAGTAGCCTTGGAAGAAAAAGGCAAGTTCGCCATTAGAGAGGGTGGACATACAGTTGGCGCCGGAGTCGTGACTAAGATTATAAAATAATCTAACGATTGTATCCGCGACTTGCCCGCCGAAGCTTTAGCGAAGGTGGGAGGCGGACACACCGTAGGCGCAGGTGTTGTTACTAAGATAATCAAATAAGCTGATAAGCTTGTAAGTAAATAAGCGAATCAGTCTAAAAACAAAACCCCTCCCGGAAATGGAAGGGGTTTTGTGCATTATTTAACAGTTGACAAATCAATTGTCTTGGTAGATTATCATCCTATGACAGTAAAATTTGAAGGAGACGACGGCGTAGTCATATCTGGGGCATCACAACTGCTTGCCGATATGGCTAATTTGGGAAGCAAATTGCCGTGCCAGGATTCGCGAGTGGCGAGAGGGATGTCCACAGCGGAGTATCTGGTCTCGGTAGCGTTTCAGGTAGGCGCTAGCATAGTTGAGGGAAGTATAGTAACTCCAGGATACGATGTGCAGATATGGTATGGCAACTCCGGCGGCGGCAAAGCAGGAACACATCTCGTCCTCCCGATTCAACGATGATCCAGGCAGGATCCAGCGTGACCAACAACGCGCAAGCGCGGCGTTGCCCGCAATCACTAGCGCCACCCTGTCAGGGGGATGGCGCTTTTCTTACGGGGGGATTTTAATAGGAAAATGTTTTGTATTAAACCTTTTTTAATAGTTTTGTCTGAAAAAGTTAAGGTTTTGACAAAAGTATTTTTTGGTTTATACTTAAAAGACCAAAAATTTTAAAAGATATTAATATATCACTCGTGTTGCGTTAATTTTTAATAAAAGTCTGGAATGCTTTTAATTTAGCCGTAATCTGACAAAAACGTATTTTTCGATTTCAATTTGGTTCGTGTGATAATTGATACAAATCAGTAATCAATTACCCATATGCACCAAGGCAAGTACGTTTTTTCCCAGATTATGGACAGCGTAGTTCGTTACCAATTTAATCAGTGCGTGGAAAGGTATGGCGGCCAATACTGGATGAAAAGTTTTTCCTGCTGGGAACAACTTCTGGCCATGGCTTTCGGCCAATTATCATTTCGGGAAAGTCTACGGG
>Ga0265316_10003473_pt1 | contig 15929 bp, 14 predicted proteins | sample 4522metaG_FD_202092 | JGI IMG/M metagenome (GOLD analysis project Ga0265316, IMG submission 202092) | Rhizosphere microbial communities from Carex aquatilis grown in University of Washington, Seatle, WA, United States - 4-5-22 metaG | ecosystem: Host-associated > Plants > Roots > Rhizosphere >...
TCGCCAATTGGTGTTACTGCCATCGCTTTCAACAATAATAATAATCTCTACGCCGGAATGAGTGACGGCAGCATTTACCTTTTTAGCGGCAAATACCAGGAAATAAAAAGTCCGGATGAAGCACTAAACACCGGATCACTTGGGACTCACGGAGCACTCGCGATGGAGGGAATTAAAGCATTAGCTGTAGACAAAAATAACACACTTTGGTCATTTGGTGCAGACGGCACACAACGATACGACGGCAAATCATGGGTAGCCGGTCAGGATATCCCCGGGTTCCCGGACGGCTCACTCGATTATATCTGTACGGATAAAAATGGCGATTTATGGTTTCAGGATTACGCCGATTTTTCTAACGCTTATCTGTACCGATACAACGGAACATCCTGGCAAAAAATCGGGATTCAGTTTACCGATTCCGATGCCCGATCTATCACCATCGATAACCGGGGGAATGTGTGGTGCGCCACTCTCGCCACACTAAATTGTTATAACGGCCGGACATGGCAAACTTTTAATTGCCCGGGCGGCAGCATAGATTCCATCGCCGCTGATGATAACGGCAATATCTGGTGCGGGGCTTATCTTAACGGAATCTACCGCTTTGACGGTAATTCCTGGAAAACATATGTTACTGACGATATCCCAGGCGTAAACGAGCCTACTTTTATTGCCGCCGATAATGATGGGAACACCTGGTTCAGTACCTTCTACGGCTTAAGCTGTTTCGACGGTAAAAAATGGGCGGTGGTTAATAAAGATATTGCCGGTGCGGATTGTTTTTTGGAGGATAAACAGGGAAATTTGTGGTTTGGGTCGCAGAATGATGTCTACCGTTTCAGGTTCAACGATAACGCAGGCATCTATATTACCCAGCACTGCTGATACAATTACCACTTTGCCGCAAACCTCATTTGTTGAAGTTGTGCCGCCGCCTGCATCGGTGCCGTGGCCTGATGTTGCAAATTATATCGCGACGACTAATCAAATAAATGTTAAGGTCGGGGAAGATTTTGCAATTGGCATGTATGCTTCAGGTTTACCGGCACAATTTACTAAATCATTTGACCAAAATTATATTGGCTTGATAGACGACCAGGTAGTTGATTATCTGCCTGTCACTACTGAGGGAACTGAGTGGTTCTTATTCAAAGCAATCAAACCGGGTACTACTGAGATAGTTTTTCAATATCCGTTGGAATATACGAAAACTTTCAAAATTACTATTACTAACCAATAATATTGACAACTGCGCTTCCCGAACGTTATCCTGAATTGGAAACGTAATGAATATTCTTATTTTAAACAGCAGTTACCGCCGAGACGGCTAACAGCAGTTTTTCATCAAACCCAAAGCGAACGGACTCAAAATCGCCGCCGCCCGCCTTACCGGCGCCGTCATCGCCAAATTCATGGTTTAAATTTCAACATTGGTTGGTATTCTGAATTTGCAATTGTTTCGTTTTTCGATACCTTCGGGGATTTAGTGTTTCTTGATTCTTGAAATAAAACAATTAGGTTTGTAATTCAGAAAGGAGAACTGATTTGATCAAAGGTATCATTTTTGATGCATACGGTACATTAATTAATACCGGAGGAGGATCAATACAGGCTGCACAACGGATATTGGAGAAAAATAAAAAAGACGTTGACGCCAAAATATTTTACAAAAAATGGAAATATTATCATAAAAAACACATAGATTCCTTGAAATATTTTGCAGTAGAAGAAGATATATTTTTAATGGATTTAATTTTGTTATACAAGGAATATGATATCAAGGGAAATCCTGAAAATGATGTGAAAATAATGTTGGATACTCTTGGTAAACGAAACTCCTTCCCGGAGACTAATGTTGTGCTAAACGCCCTAAGACCCAATTATCAATTATTCATCGGATCCAACAGTGATGATATACCTCTGCGTACTGATATTGAGCGAAATGGGATCGAAGTCAATAAAGTATTCACGTCGGAGTCCCTTAAGGTATATAAACCTAAAAAAGAATTTTACCTGTTTATCCTTGATGAAATAAAAATGCGATACGACGAAGTATTATTTGTGGGAGATTCCCTGATAGACGACGTCTCAGGTCCGGCAGCATTGGGTATAAAAACGATTTGGCTTAATTACAACAACATTACTTACGATCAAAATGATTATAAACCACTTTATGAGATAAATAATTTAAATCAATTATTAGAGATTTCTTTTTAATTATTTACTGAGTAATCCTTCCAGCAGAATCCGCGCCGCTTTCTTATCCAGCGGCTTGTTGTTGTTTCCGCATTTCGGCGACTGGATACAGCTCGGGCAGCCTTCCTGGCAGGGGCATTCCTTGATGGTCTCCAGCGTCACCTGCCACAGTTGCTCGATCAATTCAAAACCTTTCTCGGCGATGCCCACGCCGCCGGGGTGCCCGTCGTGGATGAAAATCTGCGGCTTGCCGGTATCGCTGTGAAAAACGGTGGACACCCCGCCGATGTCGTTCCGGTCGCACAACGCGAACAGCGGCAAAATCCCGATGGCGGCATGTTCTGCGGCGTGCAGCGCCCCCGCAAAATCCAGCTGCTCGGAATTAATCCGGGCAACCGTCCTCTCCGGCAGGTCGAACCACAGCGCCATTGTCTGGAAGGTATAAGGCGGTAAGTCCAGCGCCTCTTCCCCGAGGTTTTCATCGGTGAACTGCGCCTTTCTTTTATAGCCGAGCACGCTGGTGGTCACTTCCACCTCGCCCAGGTAAACCTTCACGTGTTTCGTTTCTTTGGTGCGCAGTGTGCTTAAAATGTGCAGGTCGGTCAGTTCCTTGGTCTGGGTGTAGTAGTTGGTCTGCGCGGGGTTGCAGTAAGCTGTGTGCGTCGCCAAATCTAATTTGGTAATCAGATAGGTTTCTCCCTGGTGCAGGTAAACCGCACCGGGGTGAATCTGGAAAAAAGCAATCCCTGATTCCACGGTCTCCAGCAGCGCGCCGGTGGAAGTATCGATCAGCGAGTAATTTTCGCCGGAAGTGGAGCGGATGTTGATATCCTGCGCCGGATAAGAAATACTGGCCGAAAGGAACCATTTGCTGCGGCGTTCTTTGAGCACGCCGCGTGCCGTTAATTCGTCCCTTTCTTTTACCAGTGCCTTCCCGAAATACCGCTCATCGGTTTCTGTCAGAGGCATTTCCCAGGCGGCGCATAACAAGTGCGCCCTTAAAATATACGGGTTTTCCGGGTTCACCAGCGCATTCTCGAAATTCTTTTGGAAAAAGAAATCCGGGTGCCGCATGAAATACTGGTCCAGCGGCCCGTCCCGCCCGATTAAAAAGCTCAACGACTGCTGTTTGCCGCGCCCGCTGCGGCCGGCCTGCTGCCAGGTGCTGGCGATGCTGCCGGGATAGCCGGTCAAAATCGTGGCATCCAAATCCCCGATGTCGATGCCCAGTTCCAGCGCGTTGGTTGCGACCACCCCTAACAGCTTACCCGAAAAAAGGTCGCGTTCGATTTGCCGCCGGTCCTCCGCCAGGTAGCCCGCGCGGTAGGGCTTGATGCGTTTCGCCAGCGCCGGTTTAATCGCCCCAAGTTTGTCCCGCGTGTAGGTGTAAATCAGTTCTGTCAGGCGGCGGGTATTGGCAAAAGTCAGCGTGCGGATATTCTGCTCCAGCAGTTCCGCGAAAATGTTGGTCGCTTCGGAGTTGGCGCTGCGGCGGGCGGTCTTGCCGTCATCAATTAACGGCGGGTTCCAGAACACAAAATCCTTGCCGCCGTGCGGCGCGCCGTCATTATCCACCACTTCAAAGGGCAGTCCGGTCAATTCCTCCGCCAGCTCGCGGGGATTGGCAATTGTGGCCGAACAGAGGATGAATTGCGGGGCCGCGCCGTATAGTTGACATAATCTGCGCAGCCGTCTTAAAACCCCTGCCAGGTGCGAGCCGAAAACCCCGCGGTAGGTGTGTGCTTCGTCAATCACCACATATTTCAGCGAGCGCAGAAACCGCGACCACTGCTGGTGGTTGGGCAAAATGCCTATGTGCAGCATATCGGGGTTGCTGAGGATAATCCGGGCGTTTTTGCGGATATCGCCCCTTTCCGAAGGCGGTGTATCACCGTCAAAGGTGGCAAAGTCGTCACCCTTAAATAAATCGGGACAGAAATTTTCGCGCAGGGCACGCAGCTGGTCCTGTGCCAGGGCTTTGGTCGGGAAGAGGTATAAAGCCCTTCCTTCCGGCTGTGTCAGGATTGTCTGCAGCGTGGGGATGTTGTAGCACAGTGATTTGCCGCTGGCACTGGGGGTGACGACTATCACGTTTTTGCCCCGCAAAGCATGATTGACAGCTTCCGCCTGGTGGATGTACAGCGGTAAAAAATTGTGGTTTTGTAAGCATTCCTCGAGGTCAGGGAGAAGGGGTTTTTCCAGTTCGGCATAACGGGCCTCATGCGGGCGGATGTGCTCGATGTGGGCAATCTGCTCGTAGTAGGTCGGTTGTGAGACTAAATAGCTGAGAAACGCCGCGGTATCCATGCCACCCCCGATTTAGACGAGAGAAGGGAATTTATATGGATTCCGTATCAAGTACGGAATGACAAAGGTACTAGAAGACGGAAATAAACTCTGTTTCGCAGTTCAGCACTTCAACATCCAGCCGGGTCGTTTCGATGTATTCCACGATGCGGGAAATCATCTCATTGGTGTGTCGGTTGTCGTTACTGACGCAGCAGACCCCGATGGTGGCGATTTGCCATTTATCGCCGTTTTCCACTTCGGCAATCGACACGTGGAATTTATCGCGCACGCGGGCGATGATGGACTGTACCACCATTCTTTTGCCTTTCAGGGTTTCATTTTCGGGGATGCGCAGGTCGATTTTACAGACACCGATATTCATGTTTATTAGCCCCGCAGGATTGTCAATCTCCACGCCCCCTGAGCCCGCAGGTGAAGTACTTTTGACATTCAGTCAAAATGTATTGGGGGAGAGGACTAAGGTGAGGGGTGAGTCTCGGTTTTATTTTTGCTTTGGGTCTTCCCCTGCCTGGTATTTGAATTTGGCCCGTTCGGCGACGATGGAGAGTAAAGTGGAAGATGCTCCCCGCGGACAATACATGCCCTTTTCCCATTCGCTGATGGTTTGCTGCCGGGTGCCCAGTTGTTCCGCCATCTCATTCTGCGTCAATTTCAGATGGGTCCGCAAGGCGTGGATTTTTGCGCCGTCCCACTTGTTGCGCTTCCCTTTCTTTTCATCTGCCATATTGAAATTCTACACGAATTAGTGTAAAACGTCAATCAAAATATTGACAGCAACCCGTGTTTGGCTTACCATTAGCAGGTGATGAAAATAAATATGAGAGCATCGTCCATATTCAGTCTTTTGCTCCTCATCGTGATTCTGGCAGCAATCGTACCGGTGTTGCCGGTGCTCGCAGCGCCGGCGATTTCGATATCACCCTCATCAGGTGTCTCCGGCACTACCGTTACCGTCAGCGGGTCGAGCTTTGGTTCCTACAGCGGCGATACACTTTCGCTGTATTTTGATAATACCGAAGTTGCTGCAAATGTTGTCGCTGTCTCCGGGGGCAGTATTGCCCAGACCTCTTTTACCGTACCGGACAAAATCATACCCGGAAACCACGTTGTCAGTATTAATGGGATTTCCGGCGCTATCCTGGCACAAGCCAAATTTTATGTTCCGCAGCCGGAAATCGTTTTAAGCCGGTGGAGCGCTACCGTCGGCTCTGCTATCACCGCGACGCTGGATGGTTTTCATGCCGGACAATTGGTCACTTTTTATTATTACGCGGCCGCTGAACAGGACCGCCTGGCAACACAAACCGCCAGCAATGTCGGGGAGTGCACCGCACAATTCAATGTCCCAGCCGGCAGCGCGGGCACCCATGAAATCCTTGCTCAAGATGACATAGGGGACTACGCTTCCGCCGATCTCGAGATAACCCCTGCGCTCAACATCAGTCTTCCCGTCGCCAGTGTCGGGGACCGGGTGGAAATTACCGGGACGGGTTTTAACAGCAACGACGAGGTGGATGTCAAACTTTATGGGCATACCATGGCGATGGCGAACACTTCCTATCGCGGTTCTTTCGATGCTCTTTTTAATGTGCCGGTGATCAAAGCCGGAATTTACTCCCTGGAAATCCAGGAAGCGGGCATAAATATCAGATCGTTGGATTTTACCATCGCGCCTAAAATTACCGTCAGTGCCTTGACCGGCAATGTGGGAACAACGCTTCAGGTTGATGGTGTCGGGTTTGAGGTTGAAGGCCTGGTCAAAATCGATTATGACACTCAGGAAATGACAACCGTCGCCACGGACAACATCGGGTCGTTCACTGCCTCTTTTAATGTCCCCATCAGCGTTGCGGGCCCGCATAATATTATCATTGACGACGGTCTGAATACAGAGAAGGCCGTTTTTACCATGGAATCGACCCCGCCGCCTGTGCCGGATACCTATGTGCCCAAACCTGATTCTGCCGTTAGCGCGCAGGTTACGTTCGCCTGGGGCACTGTTTATGACCCGAGCGAGCCTGTTTCCTACACGTTTCAAATTTCGCGGACAAAGGATTTTCAGCAGCCCATTCTGGAAAAAACAAATTTATCGGTTTCGGAATACACATTGACTAAAGCCCAGGTCCTGCTCCCTAACCGGCAATTTACTAATTATTATTGGCGGGTGCGGGCTACTGACAGCGCTTCGAATGTCGGGGCCTGGTCCCAGCCGGTTGTCTTTCAGGTTCAGCCGTACAATACCCTGCCGCAGTGGGCAAATTACATCCTCATCGGGATCGGCGTTTTGCTGGCGGTGATCGGGGTTGCCCGTATCTGGGTCGGCGCGGTATCTGTGAAAACGGCAAAAAAGGCTTAGGTTACGTATTCGCGCTCAATATCCGGACGAGCCTGGTGGCCGCTTTCACCATCGGCAGCTTATCCACTTCCCGCAGCGCTTCCTGCATGTCCTTTTCTTTGGCCAGGTAAGTTGTCATCACAATCGGCACATATTTTGTAGAAACCGGCTCTTTCTGAATCACACCCGCAATGCTGATATTGTATTTCCAGAAAATGTTACAGATTTGCGCCAGCACCCCGGCCTGGTTGGCCACGCTGAAGCGGAGATAATATCGTCGTGCCGCATCGGCGGTAGAACCCAAAACCAGCGGTTTTTTAGAGGTGGGCATTGGCATTTGTCTGCCCTCGACAATATCGGCTAAATCTTTGACCACAGCGTCTGTAGTGGGATATACACCGGCCCCCGGGGCTACCAAACCGGATATCACGCCGTATTCATCCTCCAGCTCCGTCCCGTTGTAAGCGCCTTCCAGCGAACCCAGCAAAGAATATTCCGGCAACAAAGCGGGATGCACCCCTACGGCAAAGGTGTCGTTCATCTGTTCGATAACGCCCACCAGTTTAATGGCATACCCCAGTTCGGACGCGTACTCGATGTCCTGGGAAGTGATGTCACGGATACCCTCGACGGTGAATTCCGGCACTTTTTGATATGAATTGGTAATCAGGTTGACCAGGATGCGGATTTTGTTGGCCGTGTCATTGCCGTCGATGTCGTCCGATGGGTCGTGCTCCGCAAACCCTTTTTCCTGGGCTTCCTTGAGCGCTTCTTTGAAGGTTATCTCATCCCGTGTCATCGTGGATAAAATATAATTCGAAGTGCCGTTCAGAATGGCGTAAATCCGCTTGAATTTTTTAGTCGCGGCGCCCGCCTGCTGGAACTCGTGGATTAAAGAATGACAGCCGACAAAACTGGCGCGGAACCCGACATGCCGTCCCAGCTTGGTCGCCAGCGAAAAGATATCTTTGCCTTCCGAGGCCAGCATTTTTTTATTGGCCGTGACCACGTCTTTACCGGCCTTTAATGCTGCCATCTGGATGGTCTTGGCCGGTTCAATCCCGCCCATTAACTCGACGATAATATCGATTTCGGGGTCGTTAACGACGGATTTCCAGTCATCGGTGAGCATCGTTTTCGGGATTTTTACGGGGCGTTTCCGTTTCAGGTCGATATCCACCACCTTAACCAGTTCCAGGCCGTTGACGCCTTTTTCGTACAGCGCCCGCACGACACCGACGCCGATATAACCGAACCCGATAACCGCGACTTTCTTTACTGCTGCCATCGTAATCTCTCCTGCCGGATTTTGTGCCGATTAGCCAATATTATCTTGAGATGAGGCACAGTGTCAAACCAAAGGGGAAAATCGATGGGCTAAACCCAGTCGGGCGTCTCTGGAAAGTACTTCGGTTTGTAAGATTTCATTGGGGGTACGTTTGCCCCCTCTGGATAATAGTTCGGGTTAATATGAATTTACATTTTGGTTACATTTTAGTAAACATATCAGGCTGGATGGAATTAATTTATGCAAAAAGGCATTATATTGAGCGTAAAATCCATGAATTTAGAGAAAAATTATACCGTATTTATTTATCACCGTTTGCTTTGACACACCTAAAACATGGTGCTAACGTAAAAATAGTTTCTGCAGACATTTAACATGAAAATTTTAGAGATATTTTTTAAATAATAGATAAAACATCCGAAATTTACATCGGTTCGAATATACAGAGCACAAACTGACTTTAGTCCTCATTATTACGACCTTACTGGTTGACGCCGGTCGGTGATTGTCCGCGATGAGGTTGGCCTTGCCAGGGAAATTCAGGGTTCTTCGAGTTTGTGGTTGAACTCAAAGCTAAGTGTCGCAGGATGTCCCTCCCGTGTTCGGAGCCCTGAGAGTAATCGGGCTAGTGGCATGGCCGATCTTGTCGATAAAATCTGTATATAAGAATATAAGTCAATCAATTTATTAAAAAAGGAGAAACAAAAAGGTTTACATGAAAAGAGGAATTATCTTGTTATCACTCGCTTTTCTCTTGGTGACATCAATGCTGCTATCATCATGCGGCAGTTCAACCACGACGTCGACCACCACGACAACCACTACTACCACCACTTCCTCCCTCGCCACAACCACAACCGCGATCATAATTCCGACCACTGGAACGTCCACATCTGCTGCCGTGACAGCATCCACTACTTCCACCGGGAACTGGTGGGACAGTCTGGGGACTCCCACGTACGGCGGGACCCTGGTTGACCGCGTCCCCCAGAACTTTACAACCTGGGATCCATACACCAGTACAAATGGAACCCAGGGATATGCCCCCTATCTGGCACAACTGTGGCAAAATAACTACGCGACAGACCCGTCGATCTGGGATTTTGAAATCGGCTGGTTACCCGACCAATATGCAACCGGTTTGATGATGACCGGTTACGAGATGCCGAATCCTTACACGGTAATTTGCCATCTCCCTAACAATGTCTATTGGCAGAATATCGCGCCGGCGTACGGCCGCCAGTTCGTCGCTTCTGACGTCGTTGCCCACTATGACCGGTTATTAGGTCTGGGTATGGGCTATACAATCTCCCCGTATTATGTTGCAGTTACCGGCTGGGCGCCGCTGATTTCGGTGGTTGCTACCGATAAATACACCGTTACTTTTAACTGGAAGCAGGGTGCTGTCGGACCGACATCGATCCTGACGATTATTGAAGCTGCCGGAGCCGATAATTCCATTGAATGTCCTGACGCCGTGACGGCTTATACTACTTCAGCTAATCCGCAGTTGCAAAACTGGCACAATGCTATCGGTACCGGCCCATACATGTTAACCGACTTTGTTGATTCCAGCTCTGCGACTTATGTTGCGAACCCTAATTTCTTCGGACATGATTTACGGTTCACAAAGAAACAACTGCCCTACATCAGTACATTGAAAATGCTTATTATTCCTACCAATACTACCGGTGAGGCCGCCATGCGCACAGGTAAAATTGACGGCTATGGTTCCATGCCGACTCAAGATGCCTTGAACATGATGAAAACCAACCCTGAAATCGTTGTGAAACAAAAACCGCAGGGCAATGAATACACGCTGGATCCGCGCAATGACGTCGCACCTTTCAATAACCTCAACGTCAGAATCGCAATGCAGCATGCCATAGACATCAAAACGATTACCGCAACCTACTATCAGGGTTACGGCACACCTTGGCCCGCCTCTTTAACCGAGAATCAGATGGGTATCGGCGGCTGGGGCGATGCGTATCCTAACTGGCCGGCAGATGTACAAGCCACCTATACCTACGACCCGGCTTTGGCCAAGCAGATGCTGGCGGCTGCCGGATTCGCTAATGGTTTTAATACCGATCTCGTCCTGGAAAGTGATGCGGACCAAGGTCTGTATCAGATCGTCCAGTCTGAACTGGCTTCAGTTAATATTAATATGAGTATCCAGTTAATGGACGCGGCCAGCTGGCAGAGTTATGTCATGACGAGTCATAAAGAAGATGCTCTGTCTGCCCGTAATCAGGGTATCTTAGGTTTCAACTTTGATATCTTCCGGCAGTTCATGAGATTTACCCCTGGATATCAGAGCAATTACATCATGGTTAACGACCCGGTAATGGCCAAATTCAACAATGATGCCATTGCCGCGCAGAGCGTTGGCGTTGTACAGCAGCTGCTTCATGATGCCAACCTGTATGTTGCTCAGAACCACTTCGCGATCTCCCTGGCACAACCGTCAACCTTCAATATGGTCCAGCCGTGGGTTGGCGGCGCCGTCGGTAACAATACCTTAGGCGATGCTGTTACCGGTGGTGGTTTCGGTGATGGGGTTCCGATTGCTGTTTGGATCAACCAATCTCTGAAGTCATCCCTGGGACACTAGGGCAAGAAAAATTAACTCATCGAACCCTTAAAGAAGAGGGCCTGTGAAAATAGGCCCTCTTTGTTTTTCTTGGAAAAGATCTAAATTCAAATAGTCCGGTTTCCTTTGGATGGCAATAAGCACGAAATGCATATAGCGGATTTATTATCATTGTATTATTTTCTCTTTTTACCTAGAACCCTTTGCTTCTCTTGGTACGTATTCATTAGCGGCTTCCACCAGCAGGGCCGTACTCATCAGAAAATCGTCGTGGCCTTTGACCGGGTCGACAAAAAAGTTTAAGGTCTGGCTGGCGCGGTACTGGCTTCGCGCGTTATCGATTTCAAACCAGAATTCCCGGTATTCTTCCGAGTTGTCCCCGGCATACATCTTCAGTCGGCCGGAATTGACCGCCGCCTGCAGACTGAAGCCCAGCACGGTCTTAGAGGGCGGGGTGAAAGTAAACGGGATGACATGGGAACCGATCGCCTCTTTTAAAAACGAAGCTACCGGCTGCCCCGCGCCGGTGGAATCTACCACAATTTTCTTACAGCCCCAGACATCTTTCACCAGGTCGATGATTTTTGAATACAATTCGGTATGTCTGGTGCCGGTCCAGCGGTAATGCTCGACGATTCTGACCCCGGGCTGTTTCTGAATTCTGTTGGTCGCCTTGTAATCCAGTTCCCCGATGGTAATCACTGTCGAATCGCGGCGTTTTTGGGCGGCCCACAATTTGAAATCGTTGATTTCCTCGGCTTCTCCCGCCAGGTCGATGCCGGCGACATAGATTTTCCCGCTCTCCGGTTCATGGAGGCGGGGATGCCGGCCCTGCAATTGCGCTTTTTGCGAAGACGAGAAAAATCCCCCGCCGCCGTGTATCGGCAGCAGGCAGTATTGCGTCCGGAACAGCGGATGGTTCTCCCCCAGGCGTTCCTTTTCTCCCTCCACATAAGCCAGATAATCAGGATTGTATTTGGCGACTTCCTGCCAGTCATAGTGGAAATGGCGCCGGAAACCGTACTTTCTTTCCATTTCCAGATTTCTCTGCTTGACCTCTTCAAGCAAGGTAGAATCGTCCCATGTCGTCCCGTATAGAACCGTCGTCACATTGGTCGTGCTGCCCATCGGCTTGAAATCTTTAGTGTATTTTTCCTTCAGCACATCCTGCGCTTCGTCAATTTCCAGCAGCAGGTGTGCGGTATTGCCCACGACGTTAGCCATTTTATCCGCGGAAAGAAAAATGGCGCGCGCATTGCCTAAACAGACGGTATTGCCGTGTTGGGCTTTCCAGAAAGGTCCGAAACCCGCGTCGGTAAGACGGTCCGCCAGTCGTGCCATTGAGTTAATCGCCTGCGGGTGGAAAGTCGGCGCGCATTTTATCATGTTCTTATTTTCGTTGCTGAAAAGGCAAAGTATTGCCATTTGCAGCCGCGCTGAGATTTCATTCTTGCCGCCCTGGCGGGCAATTTCCACCGAAAAAGTTATCCCTTTATGGCAAAAAACGCTGTCCATCACCGCCGTTGTGATTTCTAACTGGTAGGGGCGTAATCTATATGCATCCAGTGGACACGGCTTTTCATTTTTTAAGGAATTGCATGACGCCGACTCCGCCTGGGATGACGATATCTTTGAGTGCATTTTCCATCGCCTCCGCAAATGTTTTCTTGTCCGATTTACTGATGTTAAATTTCGTCATTATCACCCTCGCCAGGGCCGTCACGGCATGGGTAATCATTTTCAGGTTGTCCGGGTCGCGGGCCACCATCGATTGAATCTTTACCCGCATCAATGCGATCTCGCTGTCCAGTCCTTCAACTTCGGTTGCCTGTTGAAAGTTCCGCCGCTCTTCTTCATCCAGTGCTTTTGTATAAAAGCCGTGGGTCTTGGCATTATGGCTGCCTTTTGGTGCACCAACTTTTTTCTTCGCTTCTTCACTCATCTTTTTTCCTCCCGCCGAATAATAATAGAACAAATGTTCTAGTTGTGTAAAGCGGTTTTTGTCACCTTTTTTACTGACCGTTGTCTCGGACTGGGAAGAAAGGAGCAGGGGAACATTTTACAATGTAACGCGAAGAAAAAAAGTCACGCCCCTCTCTCTCCCAAGGGTGTAGAGAGGATTAATCGGGGGATTTGGGTATTTTGTATCTAAAGTTTGTTTGGATTTTGGAACTTGTTTCGGATTTCGATATTCGGATTTAGGATTTATTCGTTGCTTGTCTCTTGAATCTTGAATATTTTTGAATTTTCGTTGCTAACTTCGCCCGGACAGTATACAATAAGGCTCTGAAATGAGTATTGCCAGAGATTTATACCAGCTCCAGGAAGTCGACACGGCGCTTGAAGCCAACATTCAAGCGCAGAAAAAGGTGTCCGCGCAAATTGGGGAAAGCCAACTTGTCCTCAAAACCAAAACCAAACTGGCCGAGGAACTGAAAAACCTGGAAACCCTGTCCGCTCAGCAGAAATCCACCGAGTGGGAAATCGACGACCTGACCAACAAAATCAAAGAAACCGAGAAAAAACTCTACGGCGGCAAGATTTTCAATTCCAAAGAGCTCGGCAGCCTGCAGCAGGAAACGGCCGAACTGAAGAAACGGCGTTCCGTTTTTGACGATAAATCGCTGGGGCTGATGGACGAACTGGAAGCGCTCCGCAAAGCGATTGACTCCAGCAAAGACGAACTCGCTAAATTACAGACCCTGTGGCAGATGCAGCAAAAACAATTCGTGGTGGAACTGATGCAGCTCAAAGCGGCGCAGGCGGTCCACGAGACCAACCGGCAGCAAATTTCGGCATTGATTGACGCCGATACTCTTTTTACTTATCAGGAACTCAAAAAAAGGAAAGGATTGGCGGTCGCGAAAGTGGAGCAGGGCATCTGTCAGGGATGCCGCATTACCCTGCCCAATACCGACCTGCAGCGGGCGAGGGGCGGCGGTGTGGTGCGCTGCAGCAGTTGCGGCCGGATTATCTTTCTCGCCTGAAAAACTATGAAATTAATCATTAACACCGACGGCCTGTCCAAAGGCAACCCCGGCACGGCGGCAATCGGCGCCACCATCAAAGACGAACGGGGCACCATGCTGGCCACGATTTCCCAGCGCATCGGGATTACTACCAACAACGTGGCGGAATACAAAGCCCTGATTGCCGCGCTCCAGAAAGCTAAGAAAATGGGCGGCACCAACATCGAAATCCGCGCCGATTCCGAACTGATGATAAGGCAGTTGAGCGGCCGCTACAAAATCAAATCCGAAGGCCTCAAGCCGCTTTACATCGAAGCGAGCCAATTACTCACGAAGTTCGAAACAGTATCTTTGAAGCACATCCCCCGCGAACTCAACGCCGAAGCCGATAAACTCGCCAACGACGCGGTGAGATAGCACTCCCTCAATCACGTAATTCCATCCCGATGGAAGCTGGTCCCGTACTCGATACGGGATCGGGATCCAGACACCAAATCCAACCTCAATCCCATTCCACACGATTCTTGACTATACAATGTTATTTCGGTAAAATGTGCCTTATTCGTTTGATTAGAACCGGAGGACAGCCCATGAACAAAATGCAGCTTACTGACGGCAAAATATTGCTGCGTCCGGCGGAAATGAAAGACGCGAAAGAAATGTTCAGCGCTGTGCAGGAATCGATGGCTGAAATCGGTGCGTGGATACCGTGGAATTATTCCCTCGGGGAGAGTAAAAACTGGATAAAGACGTGTAAAAAGGGTCGGAAAGACGGCACGATTTACGATTTCGCGATTACCGATGCCCGGGACGGGACGATTTTAGGCGATTGCGGGCTCAACGATATCAGAAAGTCGGACAAAACCGCCAACCTGGACTATTGGGTAAGGACCGGACGTACGAAGCAAGGTATTTGCACTGCCGCGACGTTATTATTAGCCGATTTCGGCTTCAAAGAACTCAAACTGAACCGCATCGAAATCCTGGTGGCCGTCGATAATTTGGCTTCGCAAAGAGTGGCCGTTAAAGCCGGGGCTGTCAAGGAAGGCATCCTGCGGAACCGGCTGCTGTTGCATGGCAAAATCCACGACGCGGTGATGTTCTCTTTGATTCCTAAGTAGGGTATTTTCCACCAATTTACGGGAATTATTTGTGCCGTTGTTGTATAATTCTGCTGATTGGAAATTATGGGCAGGTACGCAAAATGGAAAAAATTAAATTTACATACTATCAGGAAAAAGACTTCTGGGTCGGTTGGCTTGAAGAATATCCTGACTATCGGACACAGGGTGTAACCCTTGAGGAACTTAAAGAAAACCTTAAGGATATTTACGAAGACCTTAATTCCGGCAAAATACCCCATGTCCGTAAATCGGGGGAACTTGTCGTCGGATGAAAAGGGTCGAGCTTGTAAAGAAGCTTGGTGAAAGGGGCTGTATTCTTGTCCGTCACGGCGGCAGGCATGATTGGTATCAGAACCCCAAGACTAAGGTTTCTCAGCCTGTTCCGCGACACAATGAAATAGCGGATATTTTGGCAAAACATATACTTAAAATGCTCAGTGATTAATAGATTAAGATGTTTCATTCAGTGCGAAACTAAATATTCTACTCGTGCCTAAGTAGTTTGTTTTACGGCTTTGACCTTTACTTCTTTAATCATAAAAATCAACCCGGCCATGGCGATCAATGCCAGTCCCGCGCCGATGTAGAAAGTGGCCGCCGGGGCAATTCTGGACCAAACGATACCGGCAATCAGACTGGCCGGCAGCGCCATCAGCCCAACCACGCCGTTATACAGGCCGTAGGCCGTGCCGCGTCTCTCGGCCGGCACCATATCCGCCACGAAAGCCTTGGCTGCCCCTTCGCAAAAACCGTAAAAAACACCGTAAACCGCAAACAATACCCAGAGCTGCCAGATATGAGTTGACAGCGCAAAACCAAGATAAACCAAACCGTAGATCAACCATCCGACTGAAATCACTTTTTTTCTGCCCAGTTTGTCCGAGACGACTCCCAGCGGCGTGGCAACCGCCGCATAAGTCAGATTAAAAAGCACCAGCATCAAAACTACTTCCAGCAACGGCGTTTGTACATGCTGCGCATCCAGGATGAGGAAGAAATCGCTGGAATTCCCCAGGGTAAATACGGCCAGTATTACCATGTAGAGTTTGAACTGATTGCTGAACGGCGTAATCGCCGCCGTTTTGGCCAAGCCCGATTTCACCGCCGC
>Ga0265316_10003477_pt1 | contig 15920 bp, 18 predicted proteins | sample 4522metaG_FD_202092 | JGI IMG/M metagenome (GOLD analysis project Ga0265316, IMG submission 202092) | Rhizosphere microbial communities from Carex aquatilis grown in University of Washington, Seatle, WA, United States - 4-5-22 metaG | ecosystem: Host-associated > Plants > Roots > Rhizosphere >...
ATAGCATGAATGGGGGAAGCAACAACTGCACCACTTGGTGGACCAGCTCCCAGTATCGGAAATTGCGGCCGCGTCACGGTTTCTGGAGTTCCTGTTGAGCCAGGAGGCGCCGGTCGATCCCGAGATGCTGGCCCGAATCGACGCGGCCAGCGCGCATCCTTCACCCGGTATTTCGCATGAGGTGGTCATGCGGGAATTCGGCCTGTGAAGCAGTTCGTCCGGGAGCCCGCCGCCCCGGCCGATCTGCGCTGCATCGACCGCGAGACCGCCATGCGCATCCTGCTGGCATTGACCCACTGCGGAGAGACATGCGAGGGCAACGTTAAACGGCTCACCGATCGCGAGGGTTTGTTTCGGTTGCGCGTGGGGAAGTGGCGCGTGTTTTTCGACCTTGACACACCGGACACCGTCCGGATTCACGGCATCGACAACCGCGGGCAGGCCTATTAGCCAGGAATTCCGCCGCCGTCCAACGGTCCGGACGTTTTCGCTACAATTCACTGGGGGGATTATGACAGGAACAGGTCTGGCAAGCCTCGTCTTACTGCTTTCGCTCACGGCTGGAAGCGCCTTTGCGCAGGATGCCAACGCCGTGATCCGGCGCGCGCAGACGGCCATGGGCGATGTGAAATCGATCCGCTATTCCGGCACGGGCCATCTGGGCTCCGTGGGAATGAATTGGAATCCTACCGCTCCATGGCACACCACCGAGCTCAAAAGCTACACCCGGACCATTGACTACGCAACCGGATCCTCGACGGAGGAAATGACGCGGACGCAGGAGAATCCGCCTATGCTCGGCGGGGAAGCTCCATTTGTCGACGCGATTCACGAGGGCCGAAGAGTAAGTGGAAAATATGCCTGGAATCAACCCGCCAACGCCAATCCGGCGCCTCCCCCAGACGTGGTGCAGCCGGCGCCCACCGCGGCGTACGAACGCGGGCTGAAGATCTGGCTCACACCGCACGGATTTCTGAGAGCCGCCGCGGAAAATCACGCCACGGCCCAGGTGCGAGAGGAGGCCGGTAAGAAGGTAACCATTGTCACGTTCACGACAGGGAAGAATAAGATCGTGGGCGCCATTGATGGCCAGGACATGGTGACCGGAGTCGAAACGTGGATAGCCAATCCCGTTCTGGGCGACATGCCGGTCGAAACAGCTTATTCCGATTACAAGGACTTCAACGGGGTGAAGGCGCCGACACACATCGTCGAGAAGACGGGCGGTTTCCCGACACTCGACCTTACGGTGACAAGCGCGCAGGCCAATGTGGAAGGCGCCGCGCTCGCAGTGCCGGAAGCGGTGCTGCGCGCGACCGTTCCGCCGGAGCGGGTGACGCCGGAAAATATCGCCGATGGCGTTTGGCTCCTGCACGGCGGGCACAATAGCGTGCTCCTCGAGTTCGAGGATTTCCTGGCCGTGGTGGATGCTCCTTTGAGCGAGGCTCGTTCCCTCGTGGTGATTGCGGAAGCCAAGCGGCTTGTGCCGGACAAGCCGATTAAGTATGTGATTAATACGCACCATCACTTCGATCACTCCGGCGGGCTTCGCACTTATGTGGCCGAGGGAGCCGCGGTCATCACACACGAAGGCAACAAAGCTTTCTATGAGTGGGCGTGGAAGCAACCCCGCACCATGGAACCCGACAAGCTTGCGGAGAATCCGCGGGAAGCTACGTTCATCACGTTTAAGAATAAGTACGTGCTAACCGATGGGAGCCGCTCCGTCGAGGTGCACCTGACCGTCGGAGATATGCACGATGAGTTTCTTTCGTTTGCTTATCTCCCCAAGGAAAAGCTTCTCATCGAGGTGGATGACTTCTCCGACCGGTATATCACGGCGCTGTCTCTGGCGCTCTGGAATAACCTGTACGGAAACCTGCGGCGTTTGAATCTTGACGTGGAAAGGATCGCTCCGCTCCACGGCAACGTCACGCCTATGCCGGAGTGGCTCAAGTTGCTGCGGGACAGCACCGGGCTCTGAACGGCGCTTGACGGCTCCGGCGCTGCAGCCGCCGGGCCGCCTGGGCCGCCTGGGTGTGCCTTGACGGCTTCGACGCTGCAGCCGCCGGGAGCCGCCGGCCTCTGGGTGTGCCTTGACGGCTTCGACGCCGCAGCCGCCTGGGCCGCCTGGGCCGCCTGGGTGTGCCTTGACGGCTTCGACGCTGCAGCCGCCGGGAGCCGCCGGCCCCTGGGTGTGCCTTGACGGCTTCGACGCTGCAGCCGCCGGGAGCCGCCGGCCCCTGGGTGTGCCTTGACGGCTTCGACGGGTTGTGGGATAAGGGTAGGAATTCCAAAAGGAGAGCACCGTGAAAGTAATGAAGAGTATGAGGGCCATTCTGCTGGCCGGCGCGATGGGCGTCTTGGGAGGAGTCCACGCGCAGGCGCCGGATCAGGGCGCAGCGCCGAAAGCGGCAGCGGTCCCCGCCGATATCTACCCTGACTCCGGGAACCGGCTGCCCTTGCCAAAGCGCGAGGACATGAACGACGCCGACCGGAAGATTTTCGACGAGATCATGGCCAGGCAAATGGGCGGGCTATCGAGCCGGGAGAAAGAGCGTCCCCAGGTGCGGATGCACAGTCCGGGTCTGACGAAGGGTCTGGAGGAGGCTCACCACTATCTGAAATACGAGGCGGGGCTCGGGGATCGGCTGATGACCATCGCGGTGCTGACCACAGCGCGCGAGCTGACCAACCAGTTTGAGTGGACGCAGTGGGAGGAGCACGCCCGCACTCCGAAAGATACCCGGTATGTGGAGCCCAAGGTCATCGACGCCATCAAGTATTGCAGGCCGGTGACGGACCTGGACGCGAAGGACGCCGCGCTTATCACCCTGGGCCGCGAGATGTTTGGCGCGCGGAAGGTGTCGTCCGCAACGTTCGCGAACGTTCTGCGACTGTTTGGGCGCCGCGGCACCGTCGAGTTCACGATGCTGATGTCGCTCTATGGCACCACCGCGGATGAGCTGGTGGTGTTCGACCAGCAACTGCACGCCGGTCAGAAGCCGCTGCTTCCGGCGGATGCGAAGAGTTGCGGGAAATGAGTGGGACGGGAGCCACGGCCGGGGGGCGGTGACTCCTCCTGGCTTGTCACCGCGAGGGCGCTCCGCGCGCTGGACAGGCCGGGAGGCATGTCCCACTGGAACTCAGCTCAGCTTCGCGGCTTCTTCGGATGCCGCGTGGAACCCGGTATTGGCGGCGGGTACTCCGGCGTATACGGCCAGCGTCAACAGCATCTCCTTTAGGTCGGCCATCTCCAATTCCGCGCCGAGGCCGGTTCGCACATGGAGGCGGAATTCCTCCCAGCGGCCGAGCGCGGCGGCGATGGCCAGTGCCAGAAGCCGCCCCACGCCGGGGTCCAGGCCCGGCCGGGTCCATACCGCACCCCACGCGTAGCGCGTGATCAGCTCCTGGAAGTCGCGCGTGAATTCGGTCGTGCGCGCGATTGCGGCATCCACGTGCGCGTCGCCGAGCATCGAGCGGCGCACCGCGAACCCCGCTTCAAGCGCGCCGTCCGAGCCCGCGGGCAGCAGAAAGTCGAACAGCGCAGCGGTGAAGGAAGACGGCCGCTCTACGTTCGAAAGATGCGCGGCGTCGAGGCGCACCGCGCGCGCCCCGGGGATGCCGCCGGCCAGTACGTCGCCGTGCCCGGCCCAGGGCGTCGAGAGATCCCGATCGCCGGCAATCACCAGTACCGGCGCCTGGATGGCGGCCAGCGCCGGCCGCTGGTCCATATCGCGGATGGCCGCGCAGCATCCCGCGTAGCCCACCGGACTGGTTGCCAAGAGCGCCGCGCGAACGGACTCGACCGCGGCGCTGCCCGAAGCCAGCAGTCGCGACGAAAAGAACCGTTGCAGAACCGGCTCTTCGATAGCGGCCATGCCTTTGGCCAAGACGGTGGCCCGCCGGATTTCGAACAGGCCGGGGTCGGCCATCCTGGGCGAGGTGTTCGCCAGGACTAGCCGCTCGAGGCGATCTCCCGCATTCGCGCCCAGCCACTGCCCGATCATTCCGCCCAGCGACAGCCCGCAATACGCGAAGCGGGCAACCCCCGCGGCATCGGCTACGGCCAGCACGTCGCGCCCCAACTGTGCGAGGGTGTAATCGCCGGCCGGCGCGTCGGATGCGCCGTGGCCGCGCAGATCGAGGCGCAACACCCGGAAACGGCGCAGCAATGCCGGCATCTGCGGACTCCACATCCCGTGGTCCGTGCCCAGCGAATGCACCAGCACCAGCAGGGGTGCAGTTGGTGCACCTTCCAGCCGATAGTATATGCGGCACCCATCGGAAACGGCGAACGGCATGGTTACTCCTTTTCTTCGAGCGGGCGAGGGTCGAGCGGGCGAGGGTCGAGCGGGCGAGGGTCGAGCGGGCGAGGGTCGAGCGGGCGAGGGTCGAGCGGGCGAGGGTCGAGCGGGCGAGGGTCGAGCGGGCGAGGGTCGAGCAGGCGAGGTTCGAGCAGGCGAAGGCGGAAAGCTTCGGCGCTGCCCAGATAGTCCTCGGGTTCGCGCAGGCCGGGCAGGTCGGGCGGCGAGCCGGATTGGCGAATGCTCTCCTCCACCGCGCGGTGGGCCCCGTCGCGTCCCATTTCGCGCGCCAGCAGCATCATGGCCTTTTCGGCGAATATCGCCCCGTGGGTCGCTTCGATGTTCCGGCGCATCTGCGCGGCATCCACCGTGAGCCCTTCGGCGACCTCCGCCATCGACTCCAGCGCGACGCCCGCCGATTGCACCGTCGCCTCGACTGTGGACCATTCGGCTTGCCAGCCTCCGAGCCCGCGTTCGTGCTCCTGTAGCATGCCAGTGAGGAAATTCGCCACCAGTCCGGGAGTCCGCCGCGCCGCCGCGATCGCCAGCATGCAGGCCGTGGGATTGCGCTTGTGCGGCATGGTGGAAGATCCGCCCCTGCCGTCGCCACCGGGCTCGGCCGCTTCGCCCACTTCGAATTGCATCAGCAGCGCGATATCGAGCGCCATCTTGCCCAGGCTCGCCGTGTAGATGCCCAGGGCCGCCATCAGGGCCGCCAGCCGGTCGCGATGCCCGTGCCAGGGAGCGTCCGGACACTTGAGATTCAGTTCCTCCGCGAGCGCGTGGCTGACGGCCACGCCGCGGTCTCCCAGGGCGGCCAGGGTTCCGCTGGCGCCTCCGAATTGCAGACACGCGGACCTCTCGAAGCCGCTCGCCACCAGCGACCATCCGCGCCGCAATGCGCCGAGCCAGCCCGCGGCTTTGAGCCCGAGCGTGACGGGCGGCGCCGGCTGCAACAAAGTGCGCCCCAGCATCACGGCGCCCGCATGCTCATCGGAAATGCGGCGCAGCGCTCCCGACACGCGCTGGTGGTCGGCTTCCAGCATGCGGCGGCACTCGCCCAGCAGCAGCACCAGCGTGGTATCGGTGACATCCTGGCTGGTGGCGCCCCAATGTACGAAGCCGGCGGCCGCGGCGTCCCGCGCGCGGACTTTTTCGGTGAGCATGCGAACCAGCGGAATGGCCGGCGTGCCGGCCCGCAGGGATTGGCGCACCAGGCCGGCAATATCGAAGCCATCGGGCGCCGCCGCCGCGCCGATGGCCGCCGCGGCCTCCGCGGGAATCACGCCCACACGCGCTTCCGCCCGCGCCAGCGCCGCTTCGAAATCGAGCATCCGCCGCAGCACGGCCTCGTCGGAGAAGACCGCCGACACGGCTTCCGTGGCCGCCAGACTCTCGATCAATCGAGTGAACATGAATTGATCTTACACGTCGAAGAAGACCGTTTCCCCTTCGCCCTGAAGACGGATTTCGATGGACCACGCGTCCGGCCGCCCTTCGACCGGCCGTGCCAGCAGCGTGCCGCGCCGATCCTCAGGCACAAGCGCCAGCACCGGATCGTGCGCGTTCGCCGCCTCCCCCTCGAAATACACGCGGGTGTAGAGTTGTTTGAGCAGCCCGCGTGCGAACACCATCACGTTGATGTGCGGGGCTTGGCCATCGACGGGCCCAGGCTTGACGGTCTCGAAGGTGCATTCGCCCTGGGGACTGGTCTCCAGGCGGCCGAAGCCGCGGAAGGCCGGGTCGAGCCCTTGCGCGTAACGCCCCTGCGCGTCCGCTTGCCAGAGCTCGACCATCGAATCGCCGGGCGTTGGCGCGCCATCGCCATCCACCACGCGGAAGGTGAGCGAAATGCGATCGCCCTCCGCGCCTTCCGCCGCCAGCACGCCCAGACGGGCATCCGGAGTGAGCGCGAAATTGAAGAAGGGTCCGACGGTTTGCGAAGCACTGGGGATCAGGCTCATTTCCCACCCTCCTCGAAATAGGTGGCGCGCCGGCCCCTGAGGACGATGTCGAAGCGATACCCCAACGCCCACTCGGGCTCGGTAAGCGAGAGGTCGAACTGCGAAACCAGCCGCGCCCGCGCGTCGGCATCGGGAATCGATTGCAGGATGGGGTCGATGGGGATGAGCGGATCGTTCGGGAAATACATCTGGGTGATCAGCCGCGTCACAAACGCCGATCCGAAAAGCGAAAAGTGAATGTGGGCCGGGCGCCACGCGTTGTGATGATTGCGCCAGGGGTACGCGCCGGGCTTGATGGAGACGAAGCGATAATTGCCGGCGTCGTCCGTGACCACGCGCCCCGCTCCCAGGAAATTCGGATCGATGGGCGCGGGGTGATTGTCGCGGGTGTGCCGGTAACGGCCCGCGGCGTTGGCCTGCCATACTTCCACCAGCGCATTCGGCACGCCCCGGCCGTCTTCGTCCAGCACCCGCCCGGCGACGATGATGCGCTCGCCCTGCGGTTCCTGCGCGAAATGTTGGGTGAGGTCGTTGTCCGTCGGGCCGATGGGATTGTGGCCGTAAATGGGGCCGCTCAACTCGCTGGGCGTATGCGGCAACCGGATGAGCGGCTGCGACGGCGCGCGCCGGATGGTGGCCTTATACCCTGGAGATAGATATTCCGGCTGGCTGCCGGGCTTGGTCTTCGGATATTCGTTCATTCGCTTCCCCCTGCCGCACCGTGTGCCCGCGCGGTTCGCGCATGCAAGTTGCGCAACACTTCCAATTCCGCCGCGGATGGCGGATCGGTCTCCGCTACAGAATCGGCGAAACGCACTTCCCAACCGGTGTTTTTGCGAACCTGCTCGCGCGTGATGCCGGGGTGAAGGCTGGTTACTACCAGTTCACAAGCGTCCGCCTCCGGGCGCATGATGCACAAGTCCGTTACCAATAGCGTCGGCCCCCTGGTTCGGATGCCGAGCGCGCGGCGTTCGCGGCCGGTGCGCCCGTGGCCCAGGCTGGTGAGAAAATCGAGCTGCTTCACGAAACTGCGCGCCCCGTGGCGCATCACGATGAAGATCTGCCCGCATCCGGTGGCGATCTCGGTGGCGCCCCCGCTGCCGGGCAGTCGAACTTTGGGCTTGGCGTAGTCGCCGATCACCGTGCTGTTGAGGTTGGCGAAACGGTCCACCTGGGCGCCGCTCAGGAATCCCACGGTAATCCGCCCTCCTTGCAGCCAGTAGCGGAAAACCTCCGGCACGGGCACCGTGGTCAACGCTGTTTCGCACAGCTCGCCATCGCCGATCGAGAGCGGCAGCACGTCCGGCCGCGTGGCCAGCGTTCCCGATTCGTAGATCAGGCAGATGCGCGGCGCATGGGTGAGGCGCGCCAGGTTGCATGCGGCCGAGGGCAGCCCGATACCGACGAAGCAGATATCGTCGTTGGTCAGCGCGCGGGCCGCCGCTACCGTCATCATTTCCGCGGGTGTGTAGGTCATCGGGTCACGTTCTCCCGCATCCATGCCAGGAAGGTCTCGCGCTCGCGCGCAATCGCGTCCCAGGCCAGGTAGAAGGCGTTATCCCGCGAGTAGTAGCCGTGGGCGTAAGAGGGGCGCGCGCCTCGTGGCGCAACCACCACGGCGCTCAGCGTCCATGCCGGCAGGATCACGGCGTTGGAGCTGCGCGGGCCGAAGCCGTCCACCACTTCCTCCACCGTCACCACCGCGCGGCGCGCCGCCAGCACGGCCTCCTTCTGCACGCCCACGATACCTTCGATCAGCACATTGCCTTCGCGATCGGCCCGCTGCGCGTGGATGATGGTCACGTCCGGCCGGATGGCGGGCACGCAGGCCAGTTCTTCTCCCGTGAAGGGGCAGGGAACGAACCGGATATTTCCGTTGACGCCGGGAAGATCGCTGCCCCGATATCCGCGGAAAAGCGCGCACGGCATGCCGGCCGCTCCGGCCTCATAGGCGTTGGCCATAGCGGCATGGCTATGCTCGACAATCTCCAGCGGACCGGGCCAGCCGCGCTCCACGGCGTCGCGAAAACGGTGGAGCGAACCCACGCCCGGATTCCCGCCCCACGAGAACACCAGCTTGCGGGCCGTGCCCATGCCGATCATCTGGTCGTAGATCAGGTCCGGGGTCATGCGGATGAGCGTCAGATCGCGGCGGCCTTGCCGGATGATCTCGTGGGCCGCCGCGAAGGGAATCAGGTGCGTGAATCCCTCTAGCGCCACTTGATCGCCGTTCTTTACGTAATGCTCGACCGCGTCGGTCAGGCTCAAGAATTCCATAGATGCGCGAATATCGCCCTAAAGCGCGATAATCGCATATAACGAGCGAAACGTCAAGGGCGCGCCGCCAAGCCACGCAGGGCCGAGCGGCGTGACGGGGTATCCTTAAAGAAGGAGCGTAGATCATGGCAAGTCTCGATTGGTCACAATGCCCCGCCGTCGAGAGCATCCCCGGCAAGGTTAGTGGCGCGTGGGTGTTCCGGGGAACACGTATGCCGGTGCGGACGGTGTTCGAGAACCTTGAGTCCGGCATGTCGGTTGATGAAATCACGGAGGTTTTCGACGTGACGCCGGAGGAAGTAAGAGCCGTGCTGCACTTCGCCAGCCAGAGCCTCGAGAAAGAGCCGGCATTCGGCTGATGAAAATCCTATTCGACAACGGCACCCCGAAGCCGATAGCGCGCAGTCTCACCGGCCACGAAATCGCCTTTGCGCGGCGGATTGGGTGGCACGAGCTGGAAAACGGAGAACTGATTCACGGGCCGAGGAGGCGGGGTACGAAGTGCTTCTCAGCACCGACAAGAATATCCGGTACCAGCAGAACCTTACAGGCCGGAAGATTGCGCTCGTGATCCCTGGCAACCAGCAGTGGCCGCTGGTGCGGCTGCATCTCGACTTAATTGCCGCCGCTGTGAGCGCGGCCACCCCCGGGAGTTTTGCCGAGGTGGACATTCCTTTCGAATAAGGCCGCCACCTGCGCCACACACCGCCCACTTGTGCGATAATCGGCTGGTGCCAGAGCTTGCCCGGTTTGAAGGCGATCCGGACTTCGTCCTCTCGCTCGCGCGGGGCCTCATGGTGATTGAAGCCTTTCAGGACCATCCCGACGGGGTCACGGTGGGCGACCTCGCCGCTCGCACGCAACTCTCCCGCGCGGCGGTCCGCAGGTTGCTGATTACCCTGGAGTTGCTGGGATATGCCAGCCACAGCGGCCCCATCTACCGGCTGGGCAGCCGCGTGTTGAGGCTGGGTTTTTCGTTCCTCTCCTCCCATTCGCTCCCCGCGCTGGCTCTTCCGATTCTGGAAGAAATTAGCGCTATCATCAATGAATCCAGCTCCTTAAGCGTCCTGGAAGGCGACGAGATTGTCTACCTGGCACGGTCCGCAACCAGGCGGGTGATGTCCGTGGGCCTCTCCGTCGGCAGCCGGCTTCCGGCGTACTGCACCTCGATGGGCCGGGTGCTCCTCGCCGGTCTGCCCGAGCCGGAACTGACCGCGTATCTCGACCGCGTCCTCCTGCAAGCTCACACCTCGAAGACCATCGTCGACAAATCGGCCCTAACCGCGGAGCTTGAGCGAGTGCGCGACCAAGGCTACGCCCTGGTGGACGAAGAGCTCGAAATGGGGCTGCGTTCGCTCGCCGTCCCGGTGGTGACGCGGACCGGCCGCACAGTGGCGGCTATGAACACGGGCGTGCACACCTCGCGCGCGACTTTGGAGGAGATGGCGCAGCGTTTCCTCCCGGCGTTGAAGAATGGAGCGCTGGCGTTGGGCCGGGCATTGGGGTAAGGTGGGGGGCTGAACTTGACAACTCTTGGGCGTTTATCGTACAAATGAGCGATAAGCGCACATGGAATCCGCTTTCATCTGCGACGGGCTGCGCACGCCCATCGGCCGCTATGGCGGTGCGCTGGCTGCCGTTCGTCCCGATGACTTGGCCGCCATCCCGCTGCGCGCGTTGTTGGCGCGCAATCCAGGCCTAGACCCCGCCGGTCTCGACGATGTGATTCTCGGCTGCGTCAACCAGGCTGGCGAGGACAATCGCAATGTCGCGCGGATGGCCCTGCTGCTGGCGGGAATCCCGGCGGAAGTTCCCGGGAGCACGGTGAACCGCCTCTGCGGATCCGGCATGGACGCTGTCGCCATCGCGGCGCGCGCCATCCGCGCGGGTGAAGCGGCGCTGGCGATTGCCGGGGGCGTGGAAAGCATGTCGCGCTCGCCCCTGGTGCTCTCCAAGGCAGACGGCCCCTTCGGGCGCTCCCAGAAACTCGAGGACTCCACGCTGGGATGGCGCTTCGTGAACCCGCTGATGCGCGAACGCTATGGCGTGGATTCCATGGCGGAGACGGCCGAAAATGTCGCGGCGGAATGTGGCGTGTCGCGCGCCGACCAGGACGAATTCGCGCTCCGCAGCCAGCAGCGATGCGCGGCGGCTGTGGCGGCCGGCCGGTTCGACCAGGAGATCACTCCGGTTTCCATTCCCAAGAAGGGCGAGGTGAACCGCGACGAACACCCGCGGCCGGACACCACCCGGGAGGCGCTGGCGAAACTGCGGCCGATCACGACTGCGGCCGGCACGGTCACGGCTGGGAACGCCTCGGGCATCAACGATGGCGCGGCGGCGCTCGTGGTGGCCTCGGAATCCGCCGCCGCCCGGCACGGCCTCACGCCGCGCGCGCGGATTGTGGGAAGCGCGGTTGCGGGCGTGGCGCCTCGGGTGATGGGATTGGGCCCGATTCCGGCGGTGCGCAAACTGCTCGACCGCACGGGCCTCACACTGGACCGGATGGACGTTGTGGAGCTAAACGAAGCGTTCGCCGCGCAGGCGGTGGCTGTGCTTCGCTCGCTTGGCCTGCCGGACCATGCCGCGCACGTCAACCCCAACGGAGGCGCCATCGCGATCGGGCACCCGCTCGGCGCCAGCGGCGCGCGCCTCCTCGTGACGGCCTTGTACCAATTGCACCGGACGGGCGGACGCTATGCGTTGTGCACCATGTGCATCGGGGTGGGCCAAGGCATTGCTATGATAATCGAGCGCGTCTGATTCGAGGCGAACCCATGTCAGCTACCCGCGAACTTCGCACCCAGGTCGGCATCGTCGGAGCCGGGCCGGCCGGCCTGATCCTCTCGACCCTGCTCCATCTCGAAGGCATCGATTCCGTGGTGGTCGAAACTCAGACCCGCAAACATACCGAAGAGCGGGTGCGCGCCGGCGTGCTGGAGCAGGGCACGGTGGACCTGCTCACCGAGGCGGGCGTCGGCGAACGTTTGCATCGCGAAGGACTGGTGCATCACGGCATCGAACTGCGCTTCGCCGGCCGCGGGCACCGCATCGATATGCACTCGCTCACCGGCGGCCGGGCGATCACGGTGTACGCCCAGCACGAGGTGATGAAGGATCTGAACGCCGCGCGGCTGCAATCCGGCGGGCAGATTCTGTTCGAAGCGAGCGGCGTCGAGATCCACGATTTCGAAGGCGAGCGGCCGCGCATTACCTTTCAGCACGCGGGCGAGAGCTGCGAGATTGCCTGCGATTTCATCGGCGGCTGCGACGGCTTCCATGGAATCTGCCGGCCTTCGGTTCCGGCCGGAGCCCTGCGTTTTTACGACAAGACGTATCCGTTCGGCTGGCTCGGCATCCTGGCCGAGGCGCCTCCCCCGAGCCACGAATTGATATACGCCAACCATGAGCGCGGCTTCGCCCTGGTCAGCATGCGCTCCCCGCGGATCACCCGCGCGTACCTGCAATGCCTGCCGGACGAGGATCTCGCCGGCTGGCCGGACGAACGCATCTGGGAGGAATTCGACAGGCGCCTGGAGACCGAGGAAGGTTTCCGGATCAACCGCGGCCCCATCCTTCAAAAAGGCGTGACGGCGATGCGCAGTTTTGTGACCGAGCCGATGCAATTCGGGCGTCTGTTCCTGGCTGGAGACGCCGCGCACATCGTGCCGCCCACCGGCGCCAAAGGTCTGAACCTGGCCGCCGCCGACGTATACATTCTTTCGCGGGCCATCGCCGCCTGGTATCGTTCCGGCGCAACCGATCTGCTGGAGCGATATTCCCGGATCTGCCTGCGGCGGGTCTGGCGGGCGCAGAATTTTTCCGGCTGGATGACTTCCATGCTGCACCGCTTCGAAGGCGACGACGGCTTCGACTATCGCCGCCAACTGGCCGAACTGGACCAGGTGACCAGCTCGCGCGCCGCCGCCACCACGCTCGCCGAGAATTACACCGGATTGCCCTTCGATCTTCCTGACGAATGCATGTGACCCGCACCCATGGCGTCTAAACCCGCTCGACCGGTTCGCAAAGTGAACGTGCTTGGCGCTGAGGCCGTCTTCGCACAGGAGAGGGATGGGACGATCTATGTCCGGTCGCCGCGCCCGCTGGGGCCTTACCCCGTGAAACTCACCGAGCGCCTGGAGCATTGGGCGGCGCACGCGCCGGACCGCGCTTTCCTGGCGCAGCGCGATGCCACGGGCGAATGGCGCTGCGTTTCCTACGCCGAATCCCTGCGCCTGGTCCGCGCCATCGCGCAGGCGTTGCTCGATCGCCGCCTGTCGCCCGAGAGGCCCGTGGCGATCCTCTCCGGCAACAGCATCGAACACGGCCTGATGGCGCTGGCGTGCATGTATGCCGGCGTGCCCTACGCTCCCATTGCGCCATCGTACTCGCTCGCCTCCGCGGAACTCACCACGCTTCGCTACATCTGGGACCGGTTGGGTCCCTCCCTGGTGTTTGCGGCCGATGGCCCCGCCTTCGAGCGTCCGCTATCCGGAGTCCTCGATGCGCCGACCGAGCTCGTCACACTTACGCCGCCCACGTGCCTGCGGGCCACGCCGTTCGAAGAACTCGCCGGCACGCCGGCCACCGCCGCAGTCGACGATGCGCATGCCCGCGTCACGGCGGACACCATCGCCAAAATCCTGTTCACCTCCGGCTCCACGGGCAGGCCGAAGGGCGTCATCACCACCCAGCGAATGCTCTGCTCCAACCAGCAAATGCTGCGCGTCTTGATGGGGTTTCTGGCCGACGAGCCACCGGTGCTCTGCGACTGGCTGCCCTGGAACCACACCTTCGGGGGCAGCCACAACTTCGGCATCGTTCTCTATAACGGGGGCACGCTATACATCGACGAAGGCAAACCCACGTCCTCGGGATTCGCCGCAACCATCCGCAATCTTCGGGAGATCCCGACCACGGCGTATTACAACGTTCCCAAGGGATTCGAAATGCTGGCGCCCGAACTCCGCCGCGACGAAGCATTTCGCCGACACTTCTTCAGCCGCCTGCAAATCCTTTTCTATGCCGCCGCCGGGCTCAAGCAGGAGATTTGGGACGAACTGCAGGACATCGCCGTGGACACTTGCGGCGAAGAGATCCTCATCATGGCGGGGCTGGGCGCCACGGAGAGCGCGCCCATGGCGCTTTCCACCGGCGTGGAAGGCGCGGCTTCCGGATACGTGGGCCTTCCCGTGCCGGGCGTGGAACTCAAGATTGCGCCCGTGGAAACCAAGCTCGAAGCGCGCTTGCGCGGCCCCAACATCACACCCGGTTTTTGGCGCGATCCGGTCATGACCAAGGCGGCTTTCGATAACGAAGGCTTTTATAAGCTCGGAGACGCGCTGCTATTCGTCGACCCCGAGGATCCCCTCCAGGGTTTTCTCTTCGACGGCCGCATCGCGGAGGACTTCAAGCTTTCCACCGGAACCTGGGTCAGCGTGGGACCGCTGCGCGCCAGGTTTCTCTCCTGGTTCGACGGCGTGGTGCAGGACGTGGTAATCGCCGCGCCGGACCGCGACTATGTATCCGCCCTCATCTTCCCCCGGCCCGGCGCAACCCCTGCCACCATCCGCGCGTTGCTCCAAAGCTTCGCGCGCCAGGCCACCGGCATTTCCACGCGTATAGAGCGCGCCATGCTGGTCCACGAACCGCCCTCCATGGACGCCGGGGAATCGACGGAGAAGGGCACCATCAACCAGAAAGCGGTCCTGCGCACGCGGGCTTGTTTGGTGGACGAACTCTACGCCGGGTCGCCGCGGGTCATCGAGATCGACTTATGAACTTCGCGCAACTGAAAGCCATCGACGTACACGTGCACATGGAACCCGTCGATACCGGTTCCGCGGCCGATCGGGCGGCCAGGAAATACTTCGGGGATAGCGGCGCGGCGCGCGACCCGAACGCCCTGGCCGATTACTATCGCTCGCGCAACATCGGCTGCGTGGTCTTCCCTGTGGACGAGCGTCTGACCGGGCGCCCGCAGGTGTCCAACGACTCGGTGGCCGAATTTGCCGCCGCCAACTCCGATATCGCCATCGCGTTTGCCAGCATCGACCCCACGCGCGGACCGGAGGCTGTCCGCGAGGCCCGCCGCCTGGTGGCCTCCGGCGGCATCAAGGGCCTGAAGCTTCATCCGCCCCTGCAGCAGTTCTTTCCGAACGATCCCGTCGCCTACCCGCTGTACGAAGTTTTCGCCGAAGCCCGGCTGCCGGTGCTCTTTCACACCGGCCACAGCGGGATCGGCACGAATATGCCCGGAGGCGGCGGCATCCGCCTGAAATACGGCAACCCCATGCCCATCGACGATGTCGCCGTGGACTTCCCGGACCTGCCGATTATCATGGCCCACCCCTCGTTCCCCTGGCAGGACGAAGCCATCTCCATCTGCCTGCACAAACCGACGGTGTACATCGATCTCTCGGGCTGGTCGCCCAAATACTTTTCTCCGACGCTGGTGCAATACGCCAACACGCGGCTAAAGACCAAGGTGCTCTTCGGGTCGGACTATCCTCTGATCGCGCCCGACCGCTGGCTGGCCGACTTCGAAAAGATCGCCATCCGCGACGAAGTGCGCCCGCTGATCCTGAGAGAAAACGCGATACGGCTGTTCGGGGGGAGAGAAGCCGGAGGAGGTTAGTGCCGGGCAGTCCGCCAGCGGTTAACCTCCCCTCTTGACGCGCCGCTCAGCCTCCATGACGCTCGTGAGGATATCGTTGATGCGCGTCAGATGGCCCGGCCCCTTGGACTTCAGCCATTCCAGCACGTCGCCCCGGACGTAGAGCGAGATCATCTTCTTCCTTTCCAAACGGTCCCTGACATCCCGAAATCGCGTCATCACCGCAAGCTGCTCGTCAGTGAGCGGTGGGATATCCGAATAATCGATATGGGAATCGTCGCCCTCCGCCTGCCGCTCGGCGGTGCGGCGCACGGTGTCCCGCTCGCGCTTAGTAAGCGGCTTGGTGAAAATATCTTCGGCTTTCACGCTGGTTAGCGTCCCTCGCCGAGACGATCCGGACAGTTTCTTCTCCATCTTTCTCTCCCCTATAGACGTGGACCACGATGTATATGGCACCGCCCACCATTCCGATCGCGTGCCAGCGCTGCTCGCCTGTCTCCTCATCAATGCGGTCCTTTTCCAGGATCCGGTATTCATCGGCAAACACGCGGGCGGCGAGCGAAAAGGCAATGCCGTGCTTTTTCCAATTCAGGCGGTTCTTTCGTTCGTCCCATTCCAACCGCATGTATATATAGTTTATATATGCTCAGATGCGAAAGCAAGGGCAAGTTCCACTGGCGGGCAGAATGCCGACGCTGCAGCCGGATCGCGCGCAACCGATGAGCCGATGTTGCCGCGGGCGGGTGCGCCGTC
>Ga0265316_10003478_pt1 | contig 15919 bp, 11 predicted proteins | sample 4522metaG_FD_202092 | JGI IMG/M metagenome (GOLD analysis project Ga0265316, IMG submission 202092) | Rhizosphere microbial communities from Carex aquatilis grown in University of Washington, Seatle, WA, United States - 4-5-22 metaG | ecosystem: Host-associated > Plants > Roots > Rhizosphere >...
GGTTATTTGCGTGTCGCTGGTGATAGGGTTATCGTGGTTTCCGTCTGTTGAACGCGGTACTTTTTGACCTGCCTATGAATGGTCGCATCTTCTTCTGGTCGCTCACCTCAGCACTCGCCGGATTTCTTTTCGGCTTCGACACCGTCGTGATTTCGGGCGCCGAAAAAACAATTCAGGCACTTTGGGGACTGAGTCCGGGACTGCACGGCATTGCCATGGCGTCGGCCCTGTACGGCACGGTCGTCGGTTCCCTCCTCGGAGGATGGCCCGCTGACCGCTACGGACGCAAAGCGACGCTGCTGTGGATCGGCATTCTTTACTTTGTCGGAGCGGTCGGCTCGGGCCTAGCGAATAACGTAACGATGTTCATCGTCGCTCGCGTCATTGGCGGGCTGGGCATCGGGATCTCGACCGTGGTCGCTCCCATGTATATCTCGGAGATCGCGCCGCCGAAACATCGCGGACGACTGGCCGGAATGTTCCAGTTCAATATTGTTTTCGGCATCCTGATCGCATTCGTTTCGAATGCCCTGCTGGCCGGCATCGGAGAAAACGCCTGGCGCTGGATGCTGGGCGTGGCTGCGTTTCCGTCGTTACTTTACGCGGTGTTCTGCTTCGGACTGCCCGAAAGTCCCCGCTGGCTGCTGAGCCGCAAGGGCGACCGCGAGGCCGGATTGCAAGTCCTGCAGCGAATCGAACCTGACGTTTCGAAAGCAGAAATCGCCGCTCAAGCGGATGAGATCATCGCCGCCTCGACCCAGCAGGCGTCGTCGGGTAGTTTCTGGACCAAACGACTTCAGAAACCGATCCTGCTCGCCATCTTGATCGCCTTCTTCAACCAACTCTCCGGCATCAACGCAATTCTGTATTTCGCCCCTCGCATCTTTGAGCTGACCGGCCTCGCTGCAAAGGCGGCGCTGCTGCAATCCATCGGGATCGGCGTCACCAATCTAGTCTTCACCTTTGTGGGCCTCTGGCTGATTGACCGGCTGGGTCGCCGCACTCTTCTTTATATTGGTTCGTTCGGCTACATCACCTCGCTCGGCCTCGTCGCCTGGGCCTTTTTCAGCAATCATCTCTCGATCGTGCCGGTGTGCATCTTCGCGTTCATCGCTGCCCACGCCATCGGCCAGGGCGCCGTCATTTGGGTCTTTATCTCTGAGATCTTTCCGAATCGCCACCGCGCCGAAGGACAGACGCTGGGCAGCTTCACGCACTGGATCTTCGCCGCCCTGCTCACAACTTTCTTCCCGCGGATGGTCGCGTCCTTCCCGCCTGGATACGTTTTCTCGTTTTTTGCCGGCATGATGGTTCTTCAGTTGATTTGGGTAAGAACGATGGTTCCGGAGACGAAGGGTGTACCGCTGGAGCAGATCCAAAAGCAGCTGGGGATCGAATAAGGGCATAGAACAATCCACAGGCGAAGCCGGATTCGCATAGGCGGGAGAATTTCCCGATTTTATCGGAGCCCTGTCGGCCTTGGTTCCACCCGCAGACACTTCAAACTCATGGCCTGTATATTCGAGCATAGCCTTGGCTCTGAGATCGTATGACTCATAACCATCAAGGGATACTGGTTGAGGTCTGCGCAGATTCTGTGGCCTCCGCGATCGCGGCGGAGCGTGGCGGAGCCGCGCGCGTAGAACTGTGCAGCAGCCTGATCGAAGGCGGGTTAACCCCCAGCGCCGGACTCATCGAAATGACCCGGGCCGCAGTCTCTATGCCCCTGCACGTCATGATCCGCCCGCGGGGTGGCGACTTCTGTTACGAGCCAGAAGAATTCGAAATCATGAAGCGTGACATCGCCGTTGCCCAGCGAGTGGGCGCGACCGGCGTGGTGTTCGGCATCCTCGACGCGAATGGAAATGTCGATGTCGCCCGCACCCGCCAGTTAGCGGATGTTGCGCGTCCCCTGGCTGTCACCTTCCATCGCGCTTTTGACATGACGGCCGACCTTTTTCGCGCGCTCGAAGACGTTTGCGCCGCGGGCGTCGATCGCGTCCTCACTTCCGGAGGCGAACCGACTTCTCTCCTGGGACAAGAAACGATTGCGCAGTTAGTGCGCAAGTCCGAGGGCAGAATTGTCATTATGCCCGGCAGCGGCATCAGACCAGAGAATGCGCGCAGTCTCGTCGAGCGCACGGGCGTCAAAGAAGTTCACGTTGGATTGCGGAGCGTCGTACCGAGCCCTATGCTGCACCGCAACCCGCGCGTATCCATGGGAGCGGTGGAAAGCGGCGAGTACCAGCGCTACGTCGTGCTCGAAGAGCAAGTCAGAGAATTGTGTAGTGCGTTAGCAAGAGCGGGCTGACCTCGTCTCAACCCAATTCAGGGCATCACCAATTCATCAGCTGATGCCGTAAATATTCAAATATCCCTCAGTAGTGGACGTGTTACCTGTCGTTCCTACGTACACCTTTCCGTTCGCCACACCCGGGACAACGAACTTCACGGCGATCCCAGAGGGGACGTCTGTGGAAGGAGCCACCACGTCGCAGGCGGTCTTTGATGCTTGCTGATTCGTCGTGTAGAGACAACTCAGGGTGGTAGCATCAAAGGCCCACAGGGCAGAGGGACCTTTGCTCGCAGCTCGGCGCGTATCCACGACCCAGACAATCGCCTGCGGAGACGAGATGCTGGGAGACGACACAGTTGGGGTCGGCGCGGGCCAACCGAAGGTAAAGGCCGTTGAGGCAGTCGGCGTCGTGCAGAATCCAGCGACCACACCGGTGTTAGTGCAGGTGCTCCCATTGGGATAGAACTGGAACTGCATTAGAGGGAGGTTGGCGCCGGCAAAGAACGCGTAGCCGGTTGAACTTCCGCCGCCGGACGTAGTGGACCAGAAGGCCCCACTCCCGATTACGCCGCATTCCACGGTGGTGTTGTAGCAGAGCACATGCGGCAGCGCCTGCACGGTCGAGTCCGAAACGCTGTTCCCCGTAAAGCCCCCCAGCGTGCCCACCGGAGAGGTCTGCGCCAGAAATATTGTGCCTTCTTTCCCGGCTTGCACCAGCAGGTTCGCCGGGTTCCCACCAGTCTGGACGGGCAGCAGCATAACCCCGCCGGAACCAACGTCGTAGTTGTCGGTATTCCGCGTGACCCAGTCGTAGGCAGTAAAAAAGTCCAACACGGAAAAGGTTTTGCCTGAAAGCTGCATTTCCAGGATGGAGTTGCCGTAGTCACATGGGATGGTCGTGCACGATGTCGGCGCATCATTGGGAGGAGTGCTCACCTTGACGCTGGTGTCTCCGTTCCCCGTGGCGAGGAATATGTGCCCGCTGCTATCCGCGACCGGGCCAGCGCCTCCTCCCCAAATTCCGCCCTCGTAGCTGTGTTTCGCCGGGACGCTCGTCCAGATGGCGGTTTGCGCCAGAGCGGTCTGAGCAGTGTTCAGCTGGTAAGCCATTACCCAGCCGTTATAGGGAAAATTCACATGGTCGCAATTGCTTCCCCAGGCAACCACGATCTGCGGATTCTGGCCCGCGACCGGGACCGCGAGCAGCGAGGCCCGCTGATTCTGCGTCAACGCATAGGGCGCCGTCGTTCCGATCACGCCCTCGGTGAACGTGATTTTGTTGAAGGTTCCACCAATATCGATGGATGCAACGGGCGCCCCGTTGATCACGCTTACAGCAAACAGGGTCTGCTTGTAGCTATACGGTGTAGTTGTGGTTTTCAGCTTGGCGACGGCGTACAGAACCCCGCTGGTGATGGCTTGCCCGCCCTGATTCCCGCTGATGTCAATCACCGGCGTGCCTGTGATCCCGATATATCCGGGCGCCGGCAGAATGTTGGAACACTTCAAGTCCGTACCCACCAGAGGGATATAGCCGCTGGGAGCGAGATTGGTCGACCAGAGAATGTTTCCGGTATTGCCGTCGATCGCATATACCCAATCCTGCTCAGTAGCCACATACGCCACGTCGGCATAGGTAGTGCCATTGATGGTCACGTTGGGAAGCACCAGAGGCTGGGCATAGATTGCGCCGTCCACGGCCACAGAGAACTGCTTATGAAACTTGGGACCTGTCGTCGCCGTGATTGCTGCTTCTGTGAGTGCCGGCTCGTTGGAATCGAAACCGAGGTGGTTCGTTCCACCCTGATACGTCGTGAGGCACACGCTATTGCCCGTAGTCGTGGGACAGCCCACTACCTGGGCTGGAGCAGTAGCTGCCAAGCCGGCTAAACCAAGGCAAACAAACAGAATTTGAGGGATCTTGACTACGGAAAGACTGGCTGGCAACTTCGCCTCCAATGGGGGAAGGCCAGAAAACTTTACACCGCGGCTCCCAACCGGTCAAGGATGAAAGATTCCGCACCATCCCTGTGCAAATCTGGGCGCAAAGGCTCCCGCTAGGCTCCCAAATCGCGCCGTCTTTTAAGGTCGATCTGGCTCCGCAACCGTTAGTGGCGTGCGACCACGACAATCATGAACGTCCCCGGCTTGGCTTGCGGACGTCCCGTCGCTCCCGGTTTAGGTTCCTCAAATTCGGCTGTGGGCAAGTACACCTTATGCATATCGGGGTCAATGTCCATTGTCTTAGCCCCGACTGGGGTAGTCACTGTCTGCACGATCTCGAATTTTCCAGGCGCGCTCTCGGCGGCAACTTCGAGCTTGCCGTCACGGCAACTCGCGAACGCCTGATGGCCGTCGAACTTGGTTGCATCCACTCCGGCACCGATCGGCATATCCGCAATCACCTTGCCGTCGTCCGTGCTCATCACAATCAGCTTCTGCGGATTTCGACATCCAATAAACAGTCGACGTTTCTCCGTGTCGATAGATAGCCCCACCGGAGCGCCGCCGGGAGCGACAGGCCAGTGGGCAAGGACTTTCCGTGCCTTGATGTCGACCACGGCAACTTCGTTCTTGTCCACCAGATTGATGTAGATCTTCCCTGCTCCGTCGGACGCGAGAAACTCCGGTTTGCCCCCCAGGGCAATGGGAGCTTCGATGGCTGCGGTCTTCGGATCCGCATCGGGCTTGAGCAGCATCAGCACGCCGTCGTCACCAGAAACGGCCAGCACCAGCCCGCTGGCTTTGTCGAAAATAATCCCATCAGCGTCAGGGTTTGCCTTAACCGTGCCCAGCACCGCATTCGTTTTGAGATCAAAAATAACGATCGCTCCGGCGCCGTCGGTAATGAATCCCCGTCCCGCCTCAGGAACCAGCGCAACTCCGTGGTTGTGATTCTGGCCGGGAATATCCGCGACCGTCTTACCCGAGTCGGCATCGATCACCATCGTGTGGGTGCTGCGGGGAACGTAGAGACGGTGCGTCTTTGCATCCAGTGTGATGTAGTCCATTCCGCCGTCGCCACCGACGTGAAAAGTCTTCTCGACCGCCCAGCCTGCCTGCGCGGCAGCGTTTGCGCTAAAGGCGACAGAAACGAGCGTCATCAGAACTGAGACGAGCAATGCACTCCGAAAGCGCATAAGATCCTCCTGGAAATGAGCCGGCTCAGCATACCATTGCATTCCGGCCAGAATCCTCAATGTCTTGGCATCACAACGCTGTCCGGATCTGCATCTTCGATTCGTACCGCGTTTCAGCGAGATTGCTCTCATTGCGATACCATTGCGTTGCTTGCGAGATTCAATCAGTCGCACATGAAAATTGCATGAAAAGGGCTGACGACATGTACGGAGTCTCCACACTTCGCTGGGTCCGAACTTCTGTGGTGCTGATCGCTCTTTCCTTTCCACTTCTGACCGTGCGTTCCGCGAAGGCCCAGCCCGCGGCGGCAGGAAGTGCTCAAAACACAGTCGCGCAGGTTCATGCCCTCAAGGTGACCGTGCTTTCTACCATGCTGGTAGGCGATGTGAAAGGGATCGGTGAATGGGGATTTTCTGCTCTGATTGAGGCCGATGGGCGTCGGGTGCTTTTGGATACGGGATCTCATCCCGACACGGTGCTGCAGAACGCGCGCGATTTGAACCTTGATTTGTCCGACGTAAAAGAAGTAATCCTCACCCATAATCACTGGGATCACGTCAGCGGGCTGATCACCCTTCGCAAGGAGATGATGAAAAGGAATCCAGCCGCGTTATCGGCGGTGCATGTTGCGCGCGGCATTTTTTACAGCCGCCCCGGCCAGGACGGGGAAGACAACAAGATGATCGCGGTGAAGAAAGAATACGAAGCGACGGGGGGCAAGTTTATCGAACACGAGCAGGCCTCGGAGATCTTTCCCGGCTGGTGGTTGACCGGACCGGTGCCACGCAAGTATCCCGAACATAACTGGAGCAGCGTCGGAAAGGTGCAAACTCCCGCAGGATTGGTGGAGGACACTATCCCCGAGGACCAGTCTCTGGTACTCAACACGCCTCAGGGACTCGTGGTGGTGACCGGCTGCGGGCATGCTGGGATCATTAACATCCTGACATTCGCGCACGAAGAGTTTCCCAATGCACCGGTCGAGGCAGTTATCGGAGGACTGCACTTGTTCCCCATGACCGACGATCAACTGAACTGGACTGCCGACAAGATGAAAGATTTTAAAGTCGCGCACCTGGTCGGTGCGCATTGCACGGGCATCGAAGCTGTGTATCGGATTCGAGAGCGACTCGCTTTGCCCCGCGCTGCGGCTGTCGTGGGGACAGTGGGATCGACTTTTGTGCTAGGCGAAGGGATCCACCCGGGGCAACTGGCCAAGTGAACGCGCTGAGGAAGCGCCGCTAACGCATCTCACAGCGCAAAGTTTCCGCCATCAAAGGCAGGACTCTTAATCTTCGTTGGTTTTGAAGCTATTCGTACCGCAAAGCCTCTATGGGGTCCAGACGCGAGGCGCGGACGGCGGGTACCATACCGCTCACCAACCCGACTGCAGCCAGGATAACCGTAGCCACGATCAGAGTGCTCGGAGAAATGATCAGGCGGACATCGCCGGCCTCCGCGTTTTTTGCCATCGCGCTGTACAGGGTGAGCCTTCCGGCGGACAGCGAGACCCCGTATGCCAGGATGACTCCCAGCGCGCCGCCAAGAAAAGTGATGGTCAAAGACTCGGCCAGAAACTGAAACAGGATGTGACTCCGGCGCGCGCCCAGCGCCTTCTCCACGCCAATTTCGCGGGTGCGCTGCGTCACCGAGACCAGCATGATGTTCATCAGGCCAACTCCGCCAATGCCTAACGTAAGCGTGCCAATGAACCCCAGCAGAATCTTCAGGCCAATGGTAATCATTTCGAACTGGTGAACCTGTTCCATGAGGTTAAACACCATCATGGCGCGCCGGTCGGTGGGGTTGAACTTGTGTGCGATGGCCATCACGGAGCGCACCGTGTGTTCCAGATCCTCGTAGGCAGGAGTCTCATAGTTGAACCAGATCGAGTCGAGGTAGTGAGTATCCTTAACGCCACTCATGGTGGTGAAAGGGACGTAGATCACGCGGTTAATATTGTCTTCGCCCCCTTGCATCTTGGGGCCCAGTATCCCGACAACTTCCACACTGAGGCCATCGATGCGGATTCGTTCGCCCAATGCGTTACGCCCAGAGAAGAGTTTTTCTTTAGCCTCGGATCCAATCACGGCGACGCGCGCGTGCTGTATCTCATCTTCCGCGTTATAGAAGCGGCCCTGCGCCAATTTGAGCGCTCGGATGGCAAGCACGTTGGGATAGTTGCCGGTGACGTTAAAGGTGAACGTCCTCGTCTCGTACTGGATGTTGGCTTGCTTGGAGACTTCCGGAGTGATGTGAGTGATTTGCGGGATGTTGGTGGTTAGCATTTCGACGTCGTCGAGGGTAAAGCGTATAGGCACGCCTGCCTTCTGGCCGCCCGCCTGCATAGAGCTGCGGCCGGGAACCATGATCATTAATTTAGTGCCGAAGTTAGCGAAAATATTGGCGCAGGCCAGGCCGAAGCCGTTGCCGTAGGACAGCAGCATCACAACCGTGGCGATACCCCAAGCCATGCCCAGCATGGTGAGCGTGGTACGACGCCGGTTGTGCTGCATCGCGCCGTAGGCTTCGGTGAGCAGATCGCGCAACATCGTCTCAATCCCTGGTTCTGAACTCCGGTCTCACTCCTGCCGGAGTGCATCCACCGGTTGCAGCATCGCGGCCTTCCGCGCCGGATATAGCCCGGCAACGACGCCCGCCAGCGTCAAGCAGGAGATCGCCAGAATCGCCGATGCGGGCACCAGCTTGGGAGGATCAAAATTCCCCGGGCTTGGCTGCGTGCCCAGCAACGCCATCAGTGCGCCAGCGAGCCCCATGCCGATCAGTCCACTTAAGAACGTAAGAAGAATTCCCTCCAGGAAAAACTGGACCAGAATGCTGCGATTAGTGGCCCCCAAGGCCTTGCGCAATCCAATCTCCCGGGTGCGTTCGCTAACCGCTACCAACATGATATTGATCACACCAATCGCACCCAGGGCGAGGGTCACGATTCCCACTGTGCCCAGGAACAGATTCATGGCATCAAAAATCTTGCCCATCATCTCGGCCTGCTGAACCGTATCCATGCTCTCGAAGGCGTCCAGATCGTGGTAGTCGAAGCCGTGATTCCGGGCGATGATCTTGCGGACGTCTTCCTGCGCGAGCAAGTGCTCCGCGCTTACGCGCGGCTGATAGTTGATGATCGAGATGGAGTTTTGGTGGTTCTCGCCCTTCAGCGGGAAGTACGTGGCCATCACCTGGTACGGAATGTAGCCGCGCATGTTCGTAAAGTTTTCGTCGCCCCGGCCGACGCGCTTCAGCGTGCCGATCACTTCAAACCTTACGTCATTAAGCAGCACGGCTGCACCCAGCGCAGGTCGTCCGGAGAAAAGGTTTCGGGTGAGTTCGTCACCGAGCACGATGACGTTGCGTCTCTGAGATTCGTCCAGTCCATTGAGCCAGCGGCCCTGATTGATAGGAAGAAACCGGATCTCATTGAACTGGGGCTCCACCCCGACAATCTGTCCGTTGGCCGTGGCGAATTCGCTGACTGCACGCACATCCTCGCGAGCCAACACCGGCGAAGCTTGGCGGACGTGAGGAGCTTCCTTACGGATGTCCGCGTAGTCCTGGTAGGTCAGCAGATAGTTGCGGGCGGAATTCATGCTGCCGGCGACCGCGGGCGCCCGGCCGGGGAAAATGAACATGATGTTTTCGCCGTATTCGGCCAGACCACGCTTGTTTCCCGAGCGGAACCCCTCGCCCAAGCCGACGAGTAGCAGCAGTGATCCCACACCCCACGCCACGCCGAACATAGTGAGGAACGAGCGCAGCTTGTGTGCCCACAGAGTACGGAAGATCTGCGCGAAGATGTCCACGATCATCCGCATGATGACCGACATTGTACCTTTGCTAATGATGTCGACTGAAGACAGTTTTCGTCGAAACAGCCGGACCTGGATGCAGTCAGCAATGGAGGAAGGGACTACGCGCAAGTGAAGAAGTTCGGTTCGGACGCGGGAAAGCCCGAGCATCGCCATGGTGTGCATCCATGAACATTTTCGGAGATGCAGGAAGCGCAGAAATGGCCGAGGTGCACGGCAAGGTTGTCGGATCGGCCCTAAATGGAGGGCAAGCTAAACCCTCGAAAAGATGGTGAGCGCGGTAGGAATCGAACCTACAACCTACTGATTAAGAGTCAGTTGCTCTGCCAATTGAGCTACGCGCCCACGGTGGGGAATTTGGTTGGTAGGACGAACGAAAATTATAGCATCCGCGTGCGCTTTTCGCGTGCGAGAGTTCGCCGATCTCCTCGTTGTGCTGCAATCTCCCGCAGTTGCACGCGTCGCGTTGCAGTTGCACGAGCAGGGTTATCCTTACCGATCTTCCGCTTGGCTGGCGCCAGGAGAGCTTTCGCGCCGCACGCTGCCTTGTTCAGGAGGCAGCAGGAATCGGGGCATGTCCCGCCGTTATGCGAAGAATCTCCGATCGCGAGCGGCACTTGCGCTACACTACCGTGACAACTTCAAGCTGTACTGCGGGTTCTACTTTTCGGAGGTCTCCATCATGATGAGGAAACTTTTCTGTCCGGTCGTTCTCCTTCTGTGCGCAGGCACGATGCTCGCGCAAAGCACTCCGCCGACAACGAATCCGCCCTCGCAGACCCGGCCCATGCACCGTGGGGGCCAGGAGAATTGCATGCAGCAGGCCGGCATTGAAAAATCTGTGATGGAACAGATTCATTCCATCGCGCACGACGCACATTCGGCGATCGAGAACGTCTGCTCCAACACGTCCCTCACTCCCCAGCAAAAACAGCAACAGGTGCGCGAGATCCGCGAGAAGGCTATGCAAAAACGCGAAGGCTTGCTCACTGCCGATCAGCAGAAGGCTCTGATGGCATGCCAGCAGGCCCGCAGCGGAAATCATCCAGGCGGCGGTGGTCCGCATGAAGGACATGAAGGAATGGGAGGCGGGTGCGGCGAGATGCCTCACAACGCACGCCCGGGCAATTCTCCCAACGGAGGACAAGGGAGCGGGACGGGGAATCCTCCTCCGTCGAGCCAGTCTTCGCCGCAGAATTGAACTGCGACGAAGATTTTAGGGCGTGATGATTCTCTAACTCGCGACGACTGCGCCGCATGCGCACTGATTATAACTCAGGAACGCTGGCGCGCTTCCGCAGCCAGGCCGCGCGCGTCGCTCGTCGCCGGGCGGCGCGGAGGCAACTGGTCTGCTCCTACCGGCGGACGATGCTCGACGGTGCCGATCACCGGCGCTTCATCCATGCCGTCGGCGTAAGCCATCGAAGCGAAACGTTGCTCGCTGCACATGCGATCGATCATGCGTTGCTGCCGTCCGTTAAGCACGGCGTGAGGAAGAATCGGAAAATTGCGGAACATCCACAGCAAATACACGCGCTGCAGGAATGAAGGCATTACGTAGCGCGGCCCAATGGGGGTTTGCACCTGCACCACACCAGCCGCTAGTTTTTCAATCAACATACCTGGGCCCACCTGGATCCTGAAATTGGCCAGAGCAATTCTAGGGCCGCCATTATTGCACCACAACTCATGCAATGGGAAGCCTTTTCTCACAGATTTACGGATATTTTAATCGAACGATGATCCGGCTTCCCACTGGCAGTGTACTTTTGGGAAATCTTCGCTGCCGCATCTTCCCCAAACGGTCCAGCCTCGATCAAACGGTGGCTTCGGGGAGGATGTCCATGCGGCGAATCTGGGCCGCCACCCCAAACTCTGAGCCCTCTTCTTCGACCCGGACGATGGTCGCATGGCAGCACACCCAGCACTTCTCGCCGGAGGTGAGTTCGGGAGGCAGGATCAGGACCAACTCGACGTCGGTTCCCTTTTCCATGCGGGACTTGGTGTAGAGGAAGACTCCGTTGGCGCTGACGTCGCGGGTCTGCGCGGTCTGATCTACCCCGTGAGCGTTGCGAACGCGCGTGGGAACGCGCGTGGCGATGCGGGTTCCGGAGCGGCGCTCGGTGTCAGCCTTCATGCGGGCGAAGTGCCCACCCACTGTACACCAAGGGCTGGAATTGGGCGAGGAGTTCCGGGCCCCACGAGGAGCCCGGATTCCAGATTGGGATTAGCTGGTTGGCCGCTTGGAGCGGGCTGTGGGGACGACCAGGGCCTGCTCCATGGTCGGCACATTGGTGCCGCGGAGCTTTACTTCCATCTCATGCACCTTGTCGGGCTGGTAGGTCTGGTAGTAGGCCTGCACCAGCAGTTCCATGGTGAACGGGTTGTCCTGATCCTCTTCCAAGTGCGCGATGGCATCTTCGTACTTCTTCTGTTCCATGAACAGAGTCCCGGCTGCGCCGTGGTACGAACTCTGGATGACGCGGTTGCGGCTGCCGTTGGCCAGAGTTTCGAGGTGGTGCAGCGACTGGTCGGCCAGCGACTGGTTGCCGGCGCGGGCGGCACGCTCGGTGCGGATGCGGAGGATGCGAGACAGTTCCTCGTCGCGGTCCGAGGCGGAAATGGTGGAGCGATGGCTGAGCGACTCCTCGGCCAGTTTCAGATGCTTGAGGGCAGCATTGTCGTCGGCCTGATACTCGGCCATCTGGCGGAGCGCCTGCGCTTCCTGAAGATCCTGCTCCTTGGCATGAGCGTTTTCGGCGACTTCGTGCAAGTCCTTGTCGGCTTCGGCGTAGTTGCCATCACGCACGTATGTCATCGCCCGCTGAATGCCGTACGTGAGGCGGTCGGCTTCGGTGTGGGCGTAGCGGATGGCCTTGTCGTATTCTGCGCGGGCCTGCTCCTGACTGCCCATGAGGGCGTAGGTGTCGCCGAGCCCAAGCTGCGAACTTACGAAGTCGGGATCCATCTTAAGGGCAGCGCGATAGTGCGCGAGCGCGCCTTCAAAGTTTCCGGCCATGCGGAGAAGTTCACCGTAGGAATCCTGAGGATTGGGCTCTTTGGGCAGCAGGAGAGTGTAGCGATCCATGGCCGCGAAGGCCTTGGCAAATTGCCGGTTGCGGGCTTGGACGTAAGCGAGATCGTTGAGCGCGGCGGGAAAGTTCTTGTCGATTGCCAGGGCCTTCTCCATCATGCGCTGCGCCTGGTCGTTGCCGTTTTCTCCCATGAGCCAGTTGCCCGCGAGATAGAGCAGATGCTTGTCGTGGGGATACATCTCGAGCATGTCGTTCATGGCGGTGATGCCGCCGAGGAAGTCGCCTTCCTGTACCTTCGAAATCCACGAGACCATGAGCTGTTCGCCAGGCGTCAGCTTGGGCGCAAGAGCCTTGGCTTTGGCGCGAGCTTCGCTGACTTCCTGAGGATTGCCGCTGTTAAAGGCGATCCAAGCCCAGGCGACGGCGAGGTTGGGATCTTCCTTTACCGCTGCGCGCCAATCTTCGTTGCAACGTTCCAGATAGAGATTCTCGTAGTCCTGCATTCCCTTTTCGTAAAGCTCGCGGGCCTTGGGGGACGAGGTCGTGACGGGCAGAGTGCTGGATTCACCCTTCTTAACGTGGTGCGCAAACAGTGGCGCGGCGAGACTGAGAGCGAGAACGAACACGGCGTACGTCTTTATAGAACTGGAGCGACGCATCGAAGATCTCCGGAACAGAGCTTTGTGGGGAGGAGACTACGAGAGAAGGGTAACATCGGCGTAATCGGGGGACGAGGTGACGAAAGGCGTGGGACGGGAGGGCGGAAAGGCTCAGGTTTCAAGGGATCAGTTTCAAGGTTTCAAGGTTTCAAGGTTTCAAGGTTTCAAGGTTTCAAGGTTTCAAGGTTTCAAGGTTTCAAGGTTTCAAGGTCTCAAGGTTTCAGAGTTTCGAGTTTGAGTGGGTCCCGAGTACTGGGGTTGGGGGTGATGCGAACGAAACTCTTTGGGAGCTCTTTTGGATTCGGAGGAGACTTGAGCTTTGTTACTGATTGGTAACCCCCACCCCCCTTCCCCCTCGATCTATTGGAATCATCGGGTTAGGGGAAATTCGTCCGGAATATCTTGCGGCTCAATCGGTTACGGGCAAAATCTTGAAAACAAGAAACTTAGCTTCTCGCGGCTGCCCGAATGCCGAGCGCTGCCGCGAAGCCATGATCTGCCTTCTTGCGGGCTGTGCGCAAGGTCGGATGTCACAACGGGCTGTGGATTTTGAGGGTGAATTCCCGGAATCTCCAGGAGGTGCTTTCTTCCGCCCCATCCGGGGCTGGTTCGTTCCTCCGCTCGTGCCCCACGCCTTACGGCGTGGGCTGCATTCTGTCGCCGCCCTTCGACTCATCTCAGGGCGGGCCTTCGCGGCTGCGGGGGATACAAAAAAGCCCCTGCCGAAGCAGGGGCTGATTTGAAAGCTCTCCTCAGTTAGAAGGTGATCTTCGCGGCGAACTGCACGCCGCGCGGACCGCCGCCGCCCAGGAACGGGTTGCCGATGCCTACGTCGCCGGTCGCGGTGAGCGAGTAGTAGCCGCTGTGCTGGCCGGTAGCTGCGTCTGGGGCGCCGACATTGCCGATGAAATTGGGCAATAACGGATTGGAGAAGTTGGGATGGTTAAGCAAGTTAAAGAACTCAGCGCGAAGATCAAGAACCACGTGCTCCGACAGAGTCGTGTCTTTGAAAATGGAAAAGTTGAACTCCTTGAAGGATGGACCTTTTAGGGAGTTGCGGCCGAGGTTGCCGAAATGGCGCGTACCTGCGACGCAATTGCTCTCATCTGTCGCTCCTGGATTCAGCAGTGGATTCCAGGTACACGGAGCGGCAAAAGACGCCAGGCTCAAATACTGCGCCGGGTTGTGAGGAGAATACTGCGGCGTCGAGATTTGGTCCGGACGGTCGAACCCTTCGCCTGCTCCGGAATAGTCGCCCTGGAATTCATAGTTCAAGTGCCAAGGCTGGCCGTCCTGCAGGTTCAGTACTCCGTCAAAGCCCCAACCATTCTTCAACCTTGGCATCGCTCCGCCCATCTTGGGAAGTTGGTAGGTGAAGTTCCAGGTGAAGCGCTTACGAATGTCGAAGCTGGAGTTCCCGCGATCACCGTTCGGAAAGGTACTGTTCTGGGGCTGAGCCTGGTTGGGCTCGAAGTCTTCGAGATCGCTGGCATTATCGATGGAGTGCGACCATACGAAATTGGCTTGCGAAGTCAACCCGTGCCACCCACTCGTCCGCAGACTAGCCTGCAGCGCGTGGTACATGGAGTTAGCGCCGGACTTCTCCTGGTTAATGTAGAAGAAATTTGGATAGTTCCGGGGCACTCCGTAGGAAGTGACGCCATTGGCCAAATCGGCAGCGGTGATCTGGGCATGGCTGGGCTGATTGATGTCGAGGAACTGGAACAGTTTCGTCCCTTTCGAACCGACATACCCAATTTGCAGCACGTTCTTGCTGCCCAGTTGTTGTTGGAAGTTCAGATTGAAGTTCTGCACGTAAGGCGTGCGCATTTTCGGATCGATGGAGAAGAAGTCGCCCTCAGGACCATATCCCGAATAGACCGGGGTTCCCGCGGCCAACGGGCCACCTGAAGCGGCGCCGGTGGCGAGTGCCTGCGAACCCAAACCTGGATATGCGGGACCCGGGCAAAAGACGCAATTCCACGGCAAGTGGCCGAGGAACATATCCTGAGAGAACGCGTCATAGAACAACCCCCAACCGCCACGGATTACCGTCTTTCCTTTGCCGGTAACGTCGTAAGCAAACGCCAAGCGGGGGGCGAAGTTGTTGTAGTCCTTGCCGTACAGCTGGTTGGTTTGATCGTTACTTCCGCCGTTCGCGGGATTGAAAGTGTAGAGGAGACCGTTCTTTTCGCCCGTGACTCCAAAATAATCCCAGCGCACGCCGTAGTTAAATGTCAGCCGGGCAGTCGCACGGAAGCTGTCCTGAATAAAGAGCCCGTCGCTGTTCTGGAAGGTGTGCCTTCTGGAATAGCCAGTGACCTGTTTGCCTCCGCTCGGCAACCCATTCAAGAAATCCGACATGTCGTTGAAACTGAGGGTGCCGCGGAAGTTGTGATCGATGACTTGCATGATGGTCGTGCGCCGGAATTCGTATCCGAATTTCACGTCATGCTTTCCCGACTTCCACGAATAGTTGTCGACGAAGTGCCAGTTGGAATCCACGCGGTTGCGCGGGATGGAACTGGTGGCGCCAATCTGCGAGAAGCCGGCAACGCCGGTCGCGGGAAGGCCGCCGTCATAGTTGCCGACACCGGTGTCCAACCCGATGGAGTTGGGGTTAAAGCTCTGGTCCTGGGGGAAGAAGCCCTCCACGAAGCGGTTCCATCCCAGACGGGCTTCGTTTACCTGGCTGGAGTTGACCACCTTTACATAGGAAAGAGAGATCAGTTGCACGCGAGTCGGGGTTACGGTATTGAACCCGGGCAGCAGGCCGCCAGCCAACTGCGCGAAAGGAAAGCTCTGGTTGCTATCGCCAAAGTAGTAGCGACCAGTAAGCATGTTGTTTGCGTTGAAGTTCTCGTCGATCTTGCCGATGAAGCTGTCCACGCGATTGAAGAAGGAAGTTGAGGTGGAAAGGTTAGGGCCATTCGGGCAACTGGTGTCCCACGCGGTATTCAAGGG
>Ga0265316_10003481_pt1 | contig 15911 bp, 13 predicted proteins | sample 4522metaG_FD_202092 | JGI IMG/M metagenome (GOLD analysis project Ga0265316, IMG submission 202092) | Rhizosphere microbial communities from Carex aquatilis grown in University of Washington, Seatle, WA, United States - 4-5-22 metaG | ecosystem: Host-associated > Plants > Roots > Rhizosphere >...
GCCAATACGCTCCGCTGATCGGCTTTGATTCGTCCTTCACCATCCTTGACCAGGGTGACGCCGAGGATGTGGTGAACCTCCTTCGCACCCGGATGAAATTCGACACCAGGGAGAAGCGTTTTCCACGGAAGCAGACGCTGTACGATATTTTTTCACGGGCCGTTAACACGGTACGGCCAATTCGGGATATCCTGCGGGTTGAGTATCCGCATTACGAGGATCATCTCGACGACATTCAGCGGCTCCAGCAGGAGTTCGAACGATACAAGGCCGCGCATAACCTCATGGACTATGACGATCTGCTCCTGTATCTACGCAAGCTCCTGCGCGACGTGGAGAACGTGCGAAAAGTACTCTGCGAGCGGTATAAGTATATTATGGTGGATGAATACCAGGACACCAATCTGATTCAGGCAGAAATTGTCTCCTTGCTGGCCTCGCGTCACGGCAACATCATGGTTGTGGGCGACGATGCACAGTCCATTTACAGTTTCCGTGGTGCAACTGTCAAGAACATCCTGGATTTTCCGGAGCAGTTCGCGGGGTGCAAGGTTGTCAAGCTTGAGGAAAACTACCGGAGCACACAGCCGATCCTGGACCTGACCAATGAGATTATCCGAAGGGCGAGGGACTAGATTGAAAGGCCACGCCAGTGCGTAAACGCACCGTCTATGCGAAGAAACCCCTCTCAAGAGGGGTAATTCCAAAGCAGATGATTCTTGTCTGCTAATGTTCACGCCGGTGCGTAAACGCACCGTCTATGCGAAAGAACCCCTCTCAAGAGGGGTGGGAACCAGAGCAGATGATTCTCGTCTGCTTTCATCGGTACACTGTCCACTGTCCACTGTCCACTGTCCACTGTCCACTGAATATGCTCCTACTCGATGGCGCATTAGGAACCGAACTCAACCGACGCGGAGTTGACACGGCGCTACCACTCTGGTCGGCCAACGCGCTCCTCACAGCCCCCGATGCTCTCACCGCGATTCATCGTGATTATATTCTGGCGGGCGCGGACGTCATCACTGCCGATACCTTCCGCACGACGAGGAGAACGTTTTCGAGGGCCGGGTTGAAGGATCGGTCCGAGGAACTTACCGCAGTTGCTGTTGATCTGGCAAAGAAGGCGCGCGCGGAGTTTACCGAAAAGACTGTTCTGATAGCTGGATCGGTGGGTCCGCTCGAAGACTGCTATCGCCCAGACCTTGTGCCGACGGACCGTGAACTGGAAGAGGAACATCGTGAGCACTGTCAACGCCTCGCCAATGCAGGCGTCGACATGATCCTTTGCGAGACCATCGGCACGGCACGTGAAGCATACGCCATCGCAAACGCTGCGATCGGCACAGGCGTAAAGACGGTAATAAGTTTTCTTTGTCGCGAAGACGGGAACTTGTATAGTGGTGAGGCTCTCGATGACGCGGTTCGCAGGATTCTTCCTTTGGAACCATCTGCATTTTCCGTCAACTGTCTATCTGCGCGATTCATGGAAAAGGCCATTGCCCACCTCCTTTCGTCCACCGATCTTCCCTTCGCCGTGTATGCGAATGTTGGGATGGCAGGAGAGGAACTGTCCGACACATTTCACCAGGATGTCAGTCCGGAGGAATATGTTCAGCACGCCTTGCGATGGCAGAAGCTTGGAGCCTGGATGATCGGCGGATGCTGCGGAACTACGCCGGAGTATATTCGCATGCTCAAAGAACGAATGCCGAAGTCGCCGGAGAGAGTCCACCCACTGCTATGACCCGTCATAAATTCACCAAAGAGCTCTTTACGCATCGCCCTGGAGGTTCGCCTCCGGCAATCGTGGCGGCGCAATCGGAAAACGCTCAATCCCGGTTCGTCGTCCAGAAGATTCTTGAACTCCGTGAACAGGGGGTGAGTCTTCGAGATATTGCCATCCTCTTCCGATCGGGCTATCTCTCGTTTGATTTGGAGTTGGAGCTTACCCGTGCCAACATTCCGTTTGTAAAGTACGGCGGCCTGAAACTGATGGAGACTGCGCACATTAAGGATCTTGTGTCATATCTGCGGGTCATTGAGAACCCGCGTGACGCCGTCGCATGGAACAGAATTCTGCTCCTGGTGGATGGCGTTGGTCCGAGAACGGCTGAGAAACTGCTTGAAGAAATCCTTGCCGGACAAATCGTTCCGGGCGCCAATGCTCCTTCATCAAATCTTCCCACGTTTTGGCATCGGTACCAAGCGTACCCCGAGAGCGTTTCGCCTCTTTTTGATGCGCTGAAGGAGGCGGCACAGACCCATCTCGCTCCGCCCGACAAAGTGCAGCGAATGTTGCAGTACTATGAACCCCTGTTCACAAGACGGTACGACGACTTCACCAAGAGGCGGAAAGACCTCGAGATGTTCCAGCAGGTTACCGAGCGCTACAGGTCGCTCACGACACTCCTCACCGATCTGGCACTGGAACCGACCACCGAAAGTGTGACCGACATTTCCGACCCCGGTTCCGATGAAGAGAAACTCGTCCTTTCGACAATCCACAGTGCGAAGGGACTTGAGTGGAACAGCGTCTTCGTCATCTATGCTTTGGATGGCCGGTTCCCAGCCACGCGTGCCGCAATGAGCGACGATGCCATGGAAGAAGAACGCCGCCTCATGTACGTCGCATGCACGCGCGCCAAGGAGAATCTCTTTATCACCTATCCGGTGAATATCTACGATCGGGAGTCGGGCATGATTCTGTCCAAGCCTTCGCGATTTATCGACGGGGTTTCAGAATCGCTGGTGGAACGGTGGGTGATTGGGGAGGAATAGGGAATCGGGAGATGCGTTGGCTAGACATCTCCCGATGAAAGTGCTGGGCATACAGCTTGCTTATTGGTCATCTCCTCCTGGAGGAACGGGAGGCGGCTCATCGGGGACTGTCTCTGCGGGTGTTGGCGGAGTCACTCCGGGCCCGTCATCATGGTAGAGCGTAATCCCCCAATACTCCTGATCTTCAGGAGGATCGACATTCCAGTCGCCATACGAATGGGAATCGTCGCTCCGATACCGCAGCGTGTAGTCCCCCTTGTCGAGCAGGATTGTGGTGTTCACCATCCTGTTCTTCCTCCCACCTCCGGCATAGAACGTCATCGCATACGTCATCTCCCAAACGACAGCACCGGAATGCGCATCCTGGATCAATCCATAGTCAAACATCTCCCTCCCCTGACCTTCTCCAAGGGCGTAGACTCGAATTCGGGTTGCGTGTTTGAGCGTAAAGTTCTCCGAGAGGTTGGCGTTATTCCCGACCTTCACCAGTTGGGCGATGATGTTCTTGTCGCGCGCTTCCGTATACTTTCCCACGATGGAGGATGAGAACTGCGGCCCCACACCCATGACGGTGATGCCATAATGATCGGGATCATATGGAGGGTCGTCATTCCACTCATGATAGGAATGGGAGTCATCGGTGGAATATGTCACCACATAACTTCCCTTGGGCAGGTGGACGATCTCATCGCAGTACCTGTTTTTCGCCGCGCCGCCCGCGTGGAAGGTATGATCGACGTCCATGGTCCACACTCGTGCCCGCGTCTGCGCATTGAGAATCTGACCATAGTCGGCCATGAGCGAACGCGAACTGGATCGTTCGCCGAACGCCAGAACGCGTACGTCGGCATTCTCCTTTAGTGTGAATCCCGCTGAGCGATGTTCATTGTCCCCAACACGGACGATGCTGACAATAACATTCTGATAATCATCGTAGTCGAACTGATGAAACTTCCCTGCGTCCGAGGGATCGTTCACCGTGAGCGTGATACCATAATTGAGGGGATCGATCGGAGGAGCACTGTTCCAATCTGCCATCGAATGGGAATTGTCGGTCACATAATAGAGCAGATACTTTCCTTTGGCAAGAGTGACGTTCCCTTCGAAGCGCACATTCTTATCTGAGCCTCCGGCCCAATCGACGGAACGGGAGTCCATTTCCCACACACGTTCCCTGTTGGCGAGGTTGACAATCCACCCCCAATCCGTCATGTCATTGCTGCTATGCTCTCCAAGCGCATAGAGGTGAAGCGTCAGCGGTTCCGTAACCTCAAAAGCGATCCGGACACACTGGTTGTCACCGAGACCGATTGCATGGGAGATTGTCCGGGGAAACGACTTCGGAGGGGAAAAGAGACCCACTGAAGAAGACACTGATTCATCGACCAAAAGATCGATGCCCCACCGGGGAGCACGTTTGCGGAATCCCTTGTCGATGTCATTAGACCAAAAATCCTTGAACCACGAAAAGAACCCTTTATGGTCCGCCGGTGAACCAAACAGCGGTGAGTTTCTATGATCGACATTAACGGAGATCCGAGTGAACGGGGATCGGAAGGAGAATGCATATGCCGTGAAATACACTTCATAGCTTCCGGGTTCGAGAGTAACCGTCCCATCGAACTGGCGATCATCTCCAGACCGCGAGGTGTTGTCGATCTTCATCTGCCAGACAAGCTGGCGGGAATCCGCATTGATGATCCATCCATAGGCGAACATCTGGTCGTTCTTGCCGGAGAATGCTTGATCGCTTTCCCCACCCCCAAGAGCGCGGATATGGACCGTGGTGGAGGCGTTCAACGTAATCCCTGCATACTTCAATTCTGTCTGGCTGAAATCCCGAAGCGACACAATGGTCTGCTCACCCGCCATGGCGAAGGCGTGCAAAGCGGTTGCGACCATGATAAGGGAGAGGGTATGGCGCATGACGAACTCCTCACCGGGTTCGTCCCGGTTCTTCTTCTTCGTAGTGCTATTTGGTCGTTGCTCCAATATACGCCAGTGCGGGTCTGAAGGTTGCAAAAATCTGATATTTTGCGCAATTACACAATGCACTCCTTCCTGACGTAGAATACATTCAAAAACTGCACATTTTTGAGGATTTTCTCAACCTTCATCAACCACTTTTATATAATGAGAGCCTTGGGGGAGTTGGCCTCCTAGGGTCGATGCACGGGGCGAGAAGACGGATTTGACTTTTGGAAGGGATTTTTTCTCTTTGCCGACCTAAATCAAGTGGGTACAGTCCTCTACGTGAAGTACCAACAGCAGAGCCCGTGGTCTTAGAAGAGGAACATCTCTTGCCCGTTTTCACAACTCACCCCTACCTGAGGGATCGCCGGGCTCCCCTCTCTTCGGACACGGAAGAGAGGGGAAGAAAACATCACGGAGTGGTCTCGCCTGAGCTCTGTTGCGCCGAAGATGAGGATGTACCATTTCGGTAACAATGATGGCACAGCCAATTGGACATAACGACCGTCACAGACGGTGGGTTTCTACGTCATACTAGAAGAACAGGAATATTGGTCAGACCATAGACTCATTCTCTTCCGACCCATGAAACGGTACGCTCTCGCTTTTCTCTTACTGTTCATATCTCTGCTCTCTTCTTGCAACAACGAAGAGAAACACGAGGCCAAAGTATCTGAACAGGCCAACGAACAATCTGTCCAGGTGCCTCAGCGGGTGATTGACGTGTACCGGGAAGTTCTCCGGACAGGAAAGGCACCTGCGGGATACGTTGGCGGCCGTCGGTTTGAGAACAGGGAGCACCGCCTCCCACCGGATGGGTCGTATCACGAGTACGACGTGAATCCAAAAGTGCGTGGTGAGAATCGTGGCGCCGAGCGCATCATCATCGACGCACGAACCGGAGAAGGTTGGTACACTGCGGACCACTATCGGACATTTACTATTTTGCCACCAGCACCGGGTGAACAACAATGAGCGTGAAACTGCCATCGTTGCAGGAGTTATTGGACGATAGTGATCATTTACATCTAATAGTCTCCACCGAGGCTGAATTTACCGATTTCGCCTGGAAACTGAACGAGGAATATAAAGTGGGAACGAGATTGGTGAATGGCGGACAGTGCAGATCGAAAGGCGACCTGTTTCACGAATTTGCCACGGTGCTTAAGTTCCCACATTACTTTGGAAACAACTGGGATGCGTTTGAGGAATGTCTTGGGGATTTGGAGTGGTTGGATTGCGAACATGTTCTGGTGTTCATCAGCAATGCCGGACTCGTGCTCACCGATTTCCCGGACGAGTTCCGCACATTTGCGGCGATATTTCAGTCCACGCAAAACCTTGACTCTTCGGCGCAGGTCCGGTTTGTTCTCCACGCACAGCCGATCCATGCACTCTCTGCGCGGGAACGCTATGGTCGTGCGGGCCTAAATATCGTATAATCTGGGCACAAACTTTGTGACTGTAGCGTGACAGTCACTGACATGTTAGTGACATGTTAGTGACTGTCGCACGACTGTCGCCCAACCGAAGATTTATCCGCCATTTTCGCTGATTTGTGGTAGTTCATGACCTTTCTTAATTTTTTTCGAGAAGAAACTTCAATTTTCCGGGCGAGACATATATGAATGTATGGAAGGGAGGATTGTCGGCGGTCTGTAGACTTAACATTGTACATTGGGAAAGCTAATTTTTAGCACAACATTACGATGTTCCGCACCCCCCCCAATCGCGCTCTTTCGGGGAGAGGGAAAATAAGTGATAAGCCAAGGCGTGTGGCATACCTGCAGGTCACCCTTATTTGAATCTCTCATTCTGAATCAAGTGTGCTTCGAAAAGCGATGGGATCGACAAATCATTCGCGCGCATCGTCAAATATGTTTAGATTGCTCTGCTCATGGTCATGAAAAAACCAAAAGACAAAGCGATAGTGAGAGCAGATCTCCTTTCACGTGTAGCACGAGTAATGACGTTCGCCGTTCGGGAACCTCTGCGGAGGTTGTTGTGATTCGCATATCTCAATTCGGTTAACACATGGTCCGTTTTATGAAGATCCTCTGTTTGTTGATTCTTATCGTCGGCTTTGTGTCGCTCGATTCCTGTCGCAAGAATAGCCCGACCATTCTTGCCCCTCCCCCCTTGGCGCCACTCGACAGCACGAGCCATGATATTGCTTGGTCAAAGCAGATTCTGGACGCTTCAGGTTCGCTTCAAGCGGTGTGGATTTTCAATGACACTAATGCGATCGCTGTGGGTGAATTCTTTTTGCATGATTCTTTGGGTCAGTGGGACCCAATGCGCTACAATGCGGCTTTCTGGAACGGAGTGGATTGGATACCAAAGAGAATCAGCGCACCATACAGGGGAAACCTAGTCACAGTCCCGTTGGACGGCATCTTTGGATTCTCCCTTTCGGATATCTGGCTTGTGGGAGAGGGCGCACCCATTCATGGAGATGGAACAAGTTGGACGCTCTATCAACTGTGGGACATGGGGACACTCCTTTCAACGGACGGGAGTGTCTTGAGCTTGTGGGGATCAGGCGCAACGGACATGTATTTTGTGGGAACCAAGGGATGTGTTGTCCATTACACTGGCAACTGGCAAAAGCTTACAAGTGGAACAACACTCGACATTATGGATATTTGGGGAGGGACTGATCCAAATACGGAGATACCAGTAATGCTGGCAGCTGCCACAGGCGCCTCTCCAGCGGATGGTTCAAAAATCCTGACGATCGAAGGTTCGACAATCACTTTACAGCCAACGAGCAGCCTGAGCTGGAGTCTGAGTAGTGTTTGGTTCGATTATGGAAGAAGAACCTACGTTGTGGGGGGTGGTATCTGGTATATCGATCCCGGTGAAAGTTGGCAGGGTGGAACTCTGGACCTTACGACTTACTACTCGATCCGAGTTCGTGGAACAGCTGCAAACGATGTGTTTGTCATCGGAGCATATGGTGATATTCTGCACTATAACGGATCGACATGGATCAACTATCATTCGCAGACAGGCCTGGTTAACGGGGCCTATGGGGGAATTTGCGTAAGGAAGAATCTCGTGATTGTCGTTGGAGAAGAATTTCCTAGTCCAGTAATTACAATTGGCAGGCGCAGCTCGAATTGACTTAAGCGGGGAATCGCAGTAAAAAACCCACCCACGTGCAGTGAACCACAGCGCGACGTGGAATGCTCAAAACGTTGCACAGGCGCCTACTTCGCACGGCTCGTTGTCACTGATGCGTTCGGCAAACAGGTCTACGCGAAGACGGCGAAGTTACTACTCATGAAGTAGTCAGTGGACAGAGGACAGTGAACAGCGGACAGATAACAGAGAACAGGTAAGAAAGCAATCAAATGCACAGCACGCGAGCCCGGCAAATGCCGGGCTTTCTGTTGTTCGACATCCACGTCATGATTTACCTTCTCCCTCCTCTGCCACCACCAGCAACCCCAACACTCCCAAATCACAATAGAGTAAAGGCGCAAAGATCGGCGCGAAAGACAATATCCGCTCCAGACTGATTTGGCCTGTCCCGGCGAGATCCGCCGAGAGATGAAACCCAAACCCCAACAACCCCACTGCTACCGCAGCAATCATCGTCCAGAAATACACCAACTCGTCTCCCCTCTTCCACTGCTTCGTTGTCGCGGCCCAGAACATCACCGTCGTGGCAAACACGCCAAAGGCAATAGCAATGAGTTTGTAGAAATTGTAACCGTACTGGGCGTGGTCGATGATCGATGTGATGGCACTCGCGGCAAAACCTAACCCCACAAGCCAGAGGAAATGCTTGTCGCGTGAAATCGGTGCCTGGAAAACACCCAGACCGGGAACATCGAGCATTCCTGATGCTCCCGGTTCCCGCGTTATACCGTACAACCCGATAAGTGATATCCCCGAAAATGCAAGAGGAGCCAGTATTGGCGACCCGAACACTACCCACGACCAGGAGAGATGCCCGCCCGGATTGAGAACCGCCATCCCATGAAACGCCGTCCCGAGAACGCCTACGGTCACGCCTAGAAGCATGAGGGCAATGTGAACTAATGCAGAGATGGAACCCGGACGCTCTTGCATTGCAACGATAAGACACGATATGGCACCGCACGGAGCATACAAAATGGGGATCCATTCATACAGCGGTATAAAGCTATTGATGGCATGAGCGAGAGCGACATCGACACCGGTGAACGCAAGATTCACCCCCGCAAAAAGCAGCAGCAACCTGTTCTTCTCCATGGGCAACCGGATGCTGCCAAGGTGGAAAATGGCAACGTTGCTCATGGCTGCCCCTTCCGGCGCACTTCAGCCCGGAGTCTTCGTTCGTCTTCCTTCACTTTGTTCAACATCTTGAGCAGGGGATACACGCCATGCCATTGCACGAAGTCGGGGCCCTGCATGTAGGCGCCAAACTTCGCCGTGCGGCCATAATAATGCCAGAGGTCAAACGCATCATAGCTTATCTGCGTTGCAAACGGCGTCTTCGGGATGATCCCGTCGCTCACCAGTCCTTCGATAATTCCAGACGCTTCCCTCACTTTTGCATTAACGAATGTCGTCACGCTGTCGGCTTTCTGATATTCGGCTTCGATGAGCGGAGGTGTATGACAGTTGGCGCAAATGGCCTTCATTGCTTCACGCCCCTCAACGGCATTTGGCCGGTCGGTGGTCACCGCCGCAAAGAGGAATTTCGAGAGCCGGGCGCCGACGTCGTGAGTTGTGCCCTGCGAGCCGAAGCCGCTCATATGGCAGGTCGCGCATGTGGGGGCGGGCATGTCCAGTGTGGTCAGTCGGCCCGGGCGCTGGCGCCAATTCCATCGTTCGCCGCCGCTGAGGTACATCACGCCATGAGGCGACTCATGATAGATTTCTATGTGAGGATGATCGGGACCGAGGTGACATCGTCCGCATATATCGGGTTTGCGTGCCTGCTCAAGCGAGAATTCATGCCGAAGATGACATTTATTGCAGTTGCCAATGCTTCCGTCGGCGTTCGGTTTACCAATGGCGTGACAGGTCTGACATGCTGCGGGCGTGACGCTTGGACCTTCGATATCAAAGAGCGAGTTCCGTGTGGCTGTGAGGATGCCGTTCTGTCCTCGGTTTGCTTCGGGGATCGCCTCCACAATTTTTTGCTGGTCTGGGGTGAAGTCATCCAAGCCGGAAAGCGCAACCCATGCCGGCGCACCGTGGCGGCTGTGGTTGTATTCTCGCGTTTCCGAAGGGTGGCACCGCCCGCATCGTTTCGGCGTCGGCACGGCAACAATAAAGAATCCCTCGTGGTCTTTTCCCAACGGCGTTCCGCGATCCACACCATGGCAGTCGATGCATTTCACACCTGCTTGCGCCATGGTGCTGGTGGCGAATTGATTGACGATGTCGGGTGAAACCCTCCGGTGGCACGTGGCGCAACGATCCCCTTCTCCAAACGCAGCTGGTTCGATGGAACTCTTCTCGCTTGCTCCGGGATGTTTCGCCAAGAGGAAGATCATGATGAGCACAACAGCCGTGGCCGCGACGGCCAGGACCAATGGACGGGATGGTTTCATGAAGAACACATCTCCTTGGGAACACTATGATATACTCTGCTCCGTGGAATCCACGAAGCTCTCAACAAGAGGATTATAGATCGAAAGAAGGTTGGATGGAACGCAAAATAGACCTACATGCACGCCGTGTAGGTAATCGCAGCAGTCAGCCGTGCAATGGCTTCAGGAACGCGTTCGCGGGAGACGTTCATATTGTGAAAAAGGGCCACTTTGCGGTAGTTGCCGAACTCCCAGTCGAAGGTCCGTTCGTCGATATCACGGATTGCACTTCGCGAGGCGTCGTAAATGGTCTTTCCGAATTCATCGAAGAACTCGCGGGCGTTCACTGTACCCGCGGTGTGTTCGGGTAAGTCAAAACATTCGCGAAGATCTCTCAGATACCAGCCCCAGTATTCGGCCAAGGCATCGTCATCGAAGTCGGCATAGATGCGGGAAAAATCCGGTACAGCGGAGTGGCGGTTCTGGGCTTTGGTCCTGGGGGAAACGCCGATAAAGTAATACTCGCCCACGAGGCTTTCCATCCAATCGGCCACATCCGTCCAGCCCCAGCAGCCATAGAGATCGTCATCAGCGGAGTCGATCCAGTAGTATTGGCCGCCGGCTTTGCCAGCGAGCACTGCCCAGTGCTCATTATTTTCTGTACAGATGATCACTGGAAGCCCTGCATCGAGCATCGCATCGATCATCCGATGAGCCTCTGCCCTATCGGTGACCTGTCGCGCCATCGGCTTAAAACCTGCTCTTCGAATCCCCAGCTTCATGTGATGTTCATTCGTGCCAAACAGCCGCGTCTTCGATCGCGGCCGGTCGGTCAATCGATGGGCATCATCCTCGCTGATGGGATTCCCCAGCAGGAGCAATGCATGAACAAGCGATCGTTGGCCGCAATTGCCATCAGCGCGCCGTTGGTAGTCGAAACCAATCTTCTCGATCATTCCGTCTTTCATACTCTTACGCCGTAGTTGTCCTTTAATATAGGGAATATGAAACTGAGAGATAACAGTGTTCACCACATTTAACGGTCATGTATCTTAAGATGTTCCATCAGAAAATGCCTTATTTTGCGCGTTTTTGGCATATCACGCGTTTTTCAATCCGCGTTTTCTGATACAACATGAACGACAAGGCCGATGGGGTGCAAAGCGTGTGATATTCATCACAAATACGTTTTTCGATCAGTCTGAGCCTCCAGGTCACGCTGCTCTCGCTGTTCCGCCCGACTTCGTCTGTCTACAATAAAGACGCAGCGCAAGGAAATTGTTTCTTCCTAAAAATTCGTGTACCATGAGTTAGTGTTTTTTCCTTTCTTTTGAGGCTTCGTGACCGGCGTTCTCACCCTTATCCTGATGTTTGCTGCAACCGGGGATACCACTGCGAACACCGCATGGCGCGGAGATTCTCTCTTCTACGCAATGCGCTATGCCGAAGCGATTAGCGCCTATGATTCCCTTTTGTCCATTCGCCGGAACGATCCCGACCTGCTTTGGCGCCTGGCGAGGGCATATGTCTGCTATGGTGAGTCATTTGAAGACCACCAGCGCAAAGAACTCTGTCTGAAGGCCGATACTCTGGCTCGGCAATGCATCAGCGTGAACGAGTCGATTGGCGAAGGACACACATGGTTGGCGGGGGCGCTCGGCTACATCGCTCTCGATGAAGGCATGCAACGGCAGGCGGAATTGTCCCGTGAGATCCTTGTCGAGGCAAATCGCGCGCTTGAACTAAATCCTCGCGATGACGCCGCTCTCTCCATCAAAGGATCACTCTACCGCGCGCTTGGGAAGGTGGATTGGATTCGGCGTCGCATGGCCTCATTGCTCCTTGGCGGGCTTCCCGACGGTGGGTTTGAAGAAGGAGAGGCTGCGCTGCTGCAGGCCATCGCAATCGCTCCCAATGTCATGCGACACCATTATGAGCTTGCGGTCCTGTACTACGACTGGGAACGTTGGAGCGAGGCTCGAATCGAGTTTGCAAAGGCGGCCGACCTTCCCATCCACGTTGCGATCGACATTCCACGACGCGATAAGGCAAAGGCATTCCTCAAGGTCTTGGCGAACCGATAGCCCTTGGGTCTTTCACGAAAATTTCTTATGTTCCATATCACTGAGCAGCCGAGCTTCTGACATCACAAATAATATCGTGCACCACGCCAGGGAGCTTCCATCATTGCTCTCTGCACCACGACTGATGCATCATGAACAACTTGGTTTGATCGTTGGGAATGACTCGCTGGGTATTACGACTTATCGTTGTCAATGGTTTAGTGTTTCTCCTCTCCAACTCCATCCCCGGATTTCAGGAGAAGTTTCTCCTCATTCCTGTGTTTATCCTCCAGAGGCCGTGGACGGTGTTTACCTACATGTTCCTCCACGACGGAATCTGGCACATATTCTTTAACATGCTGGCACTTTTCTTTTTTGGGCCACGCCTGGAAATGGAAATTGGAGGGAGACACTTTCTCACTCTTTACTTTTTCAGCGGACTGATGGCTGCGGCACTTTCGTTTGTCTTCACTCCCAATGTGGCGATCGTGGGAGCCTCAGGAGCGATTTTCGGAGTGCTTATCGGCTACGGACATTTTTGGCCGCGCGACCGAATCTTCATTTGGGGAATTATCCCGATTGAAGTCCGCTTCTTCATTCTCATCATGACCGCTTTGTCACTGTTCGGCGGGTTCAGCGGCGAAGGGGGAAACATCGCACATTTTGCCCATCTCGGCGGCTTCCTCGGCGGCTGGCTCTATATCCAGTGGTACAGCCGGCGCGGGCATCATGCGGCATTCCAGCAGGTAATCCCCGTCGGAACAGTCAATGCCGGAGATCTCCAACGCTGGAATGCCATCAACCGGGAAGCTCTGCACGAGGTGAATCGCGAAGAGTACGACAGGATCATGATGAAGCTCAGGACGAATGGTCCGGAATCGATGACACTCAATGAACGTCAGTTCCTCAACAGATTCAGCCAGGATTAACACTTCAGAGTATGCAATGATGTTGTTGGCACGCACTGTCCACTGATCAATTCACTACTCTCATTCCTTCACGATGACTTATCTCCCATCCTCATCACGGTATGACAACGCAACATACCGCCGTTGCGGGCGAAGCGGAATAAAGCTTCCCGCAATCTCCATCGGCCTCTGGCATAATTTCGGAGGGGTCGATGTTTCGGAAAACTGCAGAGCAATCCTCTTGCGTGCATTCGATCTTGGCGTCACGCATTTTGACCTGGCCAACAACTACGGACCGCCTCCCGGCTCTGCGGAAGAGACGTTTGGTAAGATTCTCCGGAGTGACCTTCGTCCATTCAGGGATGAGTTGTTGATTTCAACAAAGGCCGGCTATTACATGTGGCCCGGCCCCTATGGCGAATGGGGATCGCGGAAATATCTCATCGCCAGCCTCGACCAGAGCCTCAAGCGCATGGGGCTGGAGTATGTGGACATCTTCTATTCGCACAGGCCGGACCCGGAAACGCCAATCGAGGAGACCATGATGGCGCTCGACTTTGCTGTGCGCAGCGGCCGGGCACGATATGCGGCGATTTCCAACTATTCGGCCGAGATGACCAAGAAGGCTTCTGCAATTCTGCGGGGACTTGGAACACCGTGCCTCATTCATCAGCCATCGTACAGCATGTTTAACCGGTGGATCGAACCTGATTTGCTTCGAGTGCTGCAGGAAGAGGGGATTGGATGCATCGTCTTCTCGCCGCTGGCACAGGGAATGCTGACAAGCCGCTATCTCAAAGGTATTCCCGCGGATTCGCGCGCAGGCAGACCCAACACCTTCCTCAAGAAGGAACAGATCACCGAAGGCACGCTCGCCAAGGTGCGCAAACTCAACGACCTTGCACTGCAACGTGGCCAGACTCTTGCACAAATGGCGATTGCCTGGGTATTGCGCCACCCCGGAATGACCTCGGCTCTTGTTGGTGCAAGCCGGGTAAGTCAGCTTGAGGAAAATCTTGAAGCATTGAAGAACCTGAGTTTTTCTCCCGAGGAATTGAAAAGTATTGAAGGGATCCTTGGCACGTCGTAACATCACGATCGAAATTCACAAAGGAGAATGTATGCGCTCGATCCGAACAGGAATCATCCTTGGGCTGACATTGCTCATTGCAGGAGGAGTAGCCATGGCAGGTCCGGTGTTTCCCTATGCGTATTCTACCGAAACTTTGCCGAACGGGTTACGGGTAATCCTGATCCCGATGGAAAGCCACGGCTTGGTTGCGTATTACTCGGTCGTACGAACAGGGAGCCGTGATGAAGTCGAGCCCGGGAAATCGGGCTTCGCGCACTTCTTCGAGCATATGATGTTCCGCGGCACGAAGAAATATCCCGGAAACGTCTACGACAGCATCATCACGAGCATCGGGGCGAATGCCAACGCATATACCACCGATGACCTCACGGCCTTTCACCTGAGCGTTGCAACGCAGGATCTCGAAAAAGTCATCGAACTCGAGAGCGACCGGTTCCAAAACCTCTTCTATGAAAAACCCGATTTCCAGACCGAGGCTGGTGCGGTGTACGGAGAATACCGCAAGGACATTACCAGTCCTTACTCCGTCCTTAACGAAACGATGCAAAACCTTGCCTACGACGTCCACACCTATAAACACACCACGATTGGGTTCGAGGCCGACATCAAAAACATGCCTGAACAGTACGAATACAGCCAATCGTTTTTTAAGCGCTTCTATCGCCCGGAAAACGTTGTCCTTGTCATCGCCGGAGATATGAACAAGGAATCGACCCTTGCAATGATCAGAAAGTACTACGGGTCGTGGGCGAAGGGCTATTTGCCGCCGGCAATCACGCCAGAGCCTCCGCAGCAGAAGGAACGGACGAAAGACGTTGACTACCCAGGGAAGACTCTCCCCATCATCGATATTGCTTATAAGGGAGACATCTTCGACCCGGCCAACAAGAGCTATGTTGCCGCAACACTTCTTGGCGATCTGGCATTTGGAGAGACAAGCGAGATCTACAAGAAGTTTTATGTCCGGGAACAGAAAGTCGAATTTATTCAGGCCAGCATTCCGATGAACCGCGACGTGCCGCTCTTCGAAGTGTATTCCATGGTCAAGGACGAAAAGGATGTGCCAGCGGTGCGCGACGAGGTGTATCGCACGCTGGAGGAATTCAAGACCAAGCCCGTTGAGCAGCAGACTCTCGACAATCTGAAAACGCGTCAGAAATATATGTTCATTATGGGATTGGACACGCCAGAGCATGTTGCAGGTGGAGTTGCCAGGATCGTTGCCATGACAGGAGGGCTGGATGCCATCGATGCCTTCTATACAACTATGGGAACGATCACGCGGGAAGACATCATGCATGCAGCAAAGACCTATTTTACTCCAGAGCGGCGAACGGTCGTCGTCTTGAAAGGGGCACACTCATGAGATCATTCCCGTTATTGTTACCTGTCACGCTGTTGTTTGTCCTCGCTCCCATTGCTCACGGAGGATCTCTCGTGCCTGCCGACCAGGTGGTACAACTTCATGTGGAAAACGATCCCACAGTGTCGTTCCGCATCCAGTTTGCGGTGGGTTCCCAGAACGATCCTGCCGGCAAAGAGGGTCTCGCTGAAATCACGTCAT
>Ga0265316_10003486_pt1 | contig 15879 bp, 13 predicted proteins | sample 4522metaG_FD_202092 | JGI IMG/M metagenome (GOLD analysis project Ga0265316, IMG submission 202092) | Rhizosphere microbial communities from Carex aquatilis grown in University of Washington, Seatle, WA, United States - 4-5-22 metaG | ecosystem: Host-associated > Plants > Roots > Rhizosphere >...
TAGGCCGCGTGGCTTCTCAGATCATGACTCACCGATGACTCATCTCCGGCATTTTTCCCTCACCCTCGCAGCCGCGCTCGGGCTGGCCGCAGCGGCGTCCGCCCAAACGGGCTTTCCGTTTCAGGACGAAACCCTGCACTACACCGTCAATTCGCCCGGCGGTCTGAGCCTGGGCGATGCCAGCCTGACGGCCCACAAAGCTTCCAGCGGTTGGAACTTCACCATCGCGCTGGACGCCGGCGTTCCGGGATTCGCCATCAAGGACAAGTACACTTCGTCCATGCTCGCCGGCTATTGCACGAGCGAGCTGAAACGCGAGATCGTCCACGGCAGCAGGACCGCGCGCGAGACAACCACCTTCGACCCGCAGAATGGAACGGCCCATCGCGTCACGGACTTTCCCGTCAAAGGCGGAGTCAGCGACGTGGTCACCGGACCGTGCGGCCGCGACGCCATCGCCTTCCTGTACTTCGCCCGCAAGGAACTGGGGCAGGGAAGGGTGCCCCCGGCGCAGACCGTTTATTTCGGATCGGCCTATTCGGTGCGGCAGAACTATACCGGCGCACAGCCCGTCACGCTGCCCGACAAGAGCCCCGAGGTCACGGACCGCGTGGTGTTCTCGGTGAAGGGTCCGAAAGCGGAGTTCACCGTCGAGGTCTACTACGCCCGCGACGCCGCGCGCACGCCGCTCCTCATCAAGATTCCACAAACGGCGGGGACCTTGTCGCTGGAGTTGGTGCGTTGAGACAATGCGCGTAGCTTTCTTCTCTCCGCTGCCGCCCGCGCGCAGCGGCATCGCCGACTATTCCGAGGCCCTCATCGAATCTCTCCGTCCCCTGGTGGATCTGGAGGTTTTCTCCAGCCCCGGCCAGCCCTACGACGCAGCCCGCTTCGATATCGCGCTCTACCAGGTGGGCAACAACGGCTATCACGACTTCGTCTACCAGACCGCCCTGCGCCACGCCGGCGTAGTGGTGATGCACGAATCGAACCTCCACCACCTGATCGCCTCGCTCACCATCCGCCGCGACGATTGGGACGCCTACGTGAACGAGTGCGAATACAACGGGGGCGCCGCCGCGCGCGAATTCGCCGAGCGGGTCCGCAAACTCGAAGTGGGGCCGGACTACGAAGGGCTGCCGCTGACCCGCCGTCTGTTGGAGCAGGCGCGCGGCGTGGTGGTGCACAGCCGTTTCATGGAAGGGGAGATGCGCGCCGCCGGATACCGCGGCCCGGTAGCCGTGATTCCGCACGGAGCGTGGATTCCGGAGGGCGACCGCAACGCCTGGCGGTACAAACTGGGGCTCGACGAATTCACCCCGCTGATCGGAATCTTCGGATACCTGAAGCCCTACAAACGGATCGCCGAATCGCTGCGCGCCTTTCGCCGCCTGGTGCGCCTGGCGCCCAATGCCCGCATGATTCTGGTGGGCGAGCCGCACCCCGATTTTCCCATCGAGCCGATGATCCGCACCATGGGGCTTTCCGCCAACGTGCGCGTGCTGGGCTTCGCGCCCATGGAAGATTTCGTGGGCTATCTGGCGGCTTGCGACATTGTGCTCAACCTGCGGTACCCCACCGTGGGCGAGAGTTCCGGCACCTTGCTGCGGTCGCTCGGGCTGGGCAAGGCGGTCATGGTTTCCGAGGTTGGCTCGTTTCAGGAATTTCCCGAAGATGTCTGCCTCAAGGTGCCGGTTGGCGCGGGCGAAGAGGATTTGATTTTCGAGTACCTGAACCTGCTGGTGTCGCGGCCGGAAGTGGCCGGAGCGCTGGGCGCGCGCGCTCGGGACTACGTTGCCCGCGAGTGCAACTGGGCCACCGTAGCGCGGCAGTACGCCGCGTTTCTGGAAGCCGTGGCCGGGGGAGGGGAGTGGCCGGGGCGAGGCACCGCCTCCGAGCTGACTGCCGAGCTTCCCGTTCAGCCGTCCGATGTGGGGCAGGCATTGGCCGGCAACAACTCAGTGGACCTGGACCAAAAGTGGGGCAGACCCCCTGGTCTGCGCGGGACGCCCTCGTCCCGCTGTAGCGACGATCCCGTCGGCCTCTCGGACGACGCCGGCAGGCCGACGGGGGCGTCGGCCGCGGACCTGGGGGTCCGCCCCACGGAGTCAGCAGGGGGCACCCCCGGCGCCGCCCCAGAGCACCCGGACACCGGTGAGAAATCCACTCTCGCCTCCTACCTTCGCGGGTGGGCCGTCAGCGAAGAGGCCGCCAGGTATCTCGACACGCACCAGACGCGCCTGGTCAAGACCCTCGAAATCACGCCGCCGGGTGGGCCTGAAGACCGCGTCCTCGAAATGGGCGCGTACCTGCAAATCACCCCGGCGCTCGCGAGCAAGCTGGGCTACGGCGAAGTGCGCGGCTGCTATTACGGCCCCGCCGGCCGCATCGACCATCGCACGGTCACTTCGGCCGCGGGCGAAACCTTCACCTGCGAGATCGACCATTTCGACGCCGAGAAAGACCGTTTCCCGTACGACGACGAATACTTCTCCACGGTGCTCTGCGGCGAGCTTATCGAGCACCTGTTCGAAGATCCCATGCACCTCATGAGCGAGGTCAACCGCATTCTCGAAGTCGGCGGACACCTGGTGCTGACCACGCCCAATATCGCTGCGCTGCGCGGCATCTCGGCCATTCTGCAGGGCTACCATCCCGGGTTTTTCCACTCCTACATCAGGCCCGCCGCCGGCTCCGGCGAAGTGGACGCCCGCCACAATCGCGAATACACGCCGCGCGAAATCCACAAGCTGCTGGAAAACTCCGGCTTCGCGGTGACGCTGCTCGAGACCGGCGAATTTCGCGACCTGCCGCATCCCGAATTCGGCTGGGTAACGCACCTGCTGCGCCGCTACCGGCTGGAAACCGATCTGCGCGGCGACGGCATCTACGCGGTGGGGCGCAAGACCGGGCCGGTGCGCGACCGCTACCCCGAGTGGCTCTACTCATGAGCGCCACTTATCTGAACCCGCGGGTGGCGCTGGACGCCGCCGCGCGCACCGTGCACGCCGAATTCGACATCCAAAACGATTCCGCGGAGACCTGGCGCGCCGCCGAAGGTTTCGGGGTGGGCCACCACCTGTTCGATGCCGAGAGCGGAACCCTGATTGTGGATGGCGCGCGCGTGCATCCCGAGCGCGATATCGGCCCCGGCGAACGGCTCGACGTGCGGTTGGATTTCGCGCTGCCCGCGGAAGATGGCCGCTTCCAGGTGATCCTTTCGCCCATGCGCGAAAACGTTTGCTGGTATTACGACCGGGGCTGGCCGTTCCTCGTCGTCGAAGCCTGCACTAAGGATGGCGCCACCACGCTCGGCCGCGTGTCGGTAACGGACCGCGAGAAATTGCGGCGCCAGCGCGAACTGCGCGCCGTGGGCCGGGCGTTCGTCTATCCGGCGCTGACCGTCTGGCGCAATCGCGGGCTGATCCGCGTGATGGTGCGGCGCGACATTCAGGGCAGGTATAAAGGGTCGTTCGGCGGATCGTTCTGGACCGTCATCAACCCCCTGCTGCTGATGCTGACGTATTTCTTCGTGTTCGGCGTGGTCATCCGCGACCCCAGCCTCTCGCGCTCCGAGTTCGCGCTCTACTTTCTGGCGGGCATGCTGCCATGGCTCCCCTTCAGCGAAGCTGCCGGCCGCTCGCCTGGTGTTATTCTGGAACATCGCAATTTTGTCAAGAAACTGGTTTTCGCGGTGGAAACGCTTCCCGTGAACCTGGTGGTTTCGGGACTGGTGACCGAGTTGTTCGCCGTGGGCCTGTACTGCGGGTTCCTGTTGGGGATCCGCCACTCGATTCCGGTCACGATCCTGTGGCTGCCGGTGCTGCTGGTGCCGCAGGTTCTATTCACCGCGGGCGTGAGTTGGTTCCTGGCGGGCCTGGGCGCGTTTGTGCGCGACCTGGGCCAGATGATTGGGTTTGTGCTGACGATCTGGTTTTTCATGACGCCGATCTGCTATCCCGAACGGCAATTGCTGGCCCGCGCCCCGCTGCTGACCGCCAACCCGATGTACGTACTGGTGCACGCCTACCGCGCCATCTTGCTCGATCATCATGCGCCGGCATTCGGCGCGCTGGGGAAGTTTTCGCTGCTGGCGGTTGCGGTGTTCGTGCTGGGACACGCGTGGTTTTATAAGCTGAGGAAGTCCTTCGCGGACATGATTTAGGGTGGCCAGGAATTGCTTCGCAAACTTACTCACGCGCTACTGGCATTCGGGCCGTTCGGCATGTTTCTGGTCGCCGTGGTGGACTCCCTGGGCGTCCCGCTGCCGGCCGCCATGGATTTCCTCATGGTGACCACCGCTGTGGAGGAGCCGCAGAAGGCCTACTTCGCCGCCCTCATGGCGGTGCTGGGATCCACCGGCGGAAGCGTCGCGCTGTTTCTGGCGGCGCGCCACGGGAGTAAGTGGCTCATCAAGAGCGAGCCGTCTTCCTGGAAGGGGCAGAAGTTCCAGCACTGGTTCCACCGTTACGGCCTGCTGACCGTGTTTGTCCCCGCGGTGACCCCGGTGGTTCCGTTTCCGCTGAAAGTGTTCGTGATTACCGCCGGCGCCCTGCGCACGCGCCCCAGCAAGTTCCTGCTGGTGGTTCTGGTGGCGCGGATGATTCGCTATTTCGGCGAAGCCTACCTGGGCCTCCACCTGGGCGCGCACGCCGAAGCGTTTCTGCGCCGCAACGCCTGGCCGCTTCTGGGCGCCGCGCTGGCGATGGCCATGGGCCTCTACGTATTGATCCGCCTGATCGAACGGCGCAGCGAAGCGGTGCTGTGAAGCGCGCCGCAGCCGCAGACCGGCCCCTTGCGCAAGGCGGTCGTGTAAATACATAATGTAAATATGAGCCGATGAACTACGTTTGGGACCGAAGGAAAAGCAGGAGTAACCTAACGCGCCATGGAATCGCGTTCGAGGATGCGATCAGGATTTTCGACGGCCCAACGCTAGAGAAGGTGGACGACCGGTTCGACTATGGGGAGACTCGAGTCTACGCGATCGGCGTCGCGAACGGCCTGGAGGTGACCTTGATTTACACGGATGTTTCGGAGTCCGAACGCCGGATCATTTCGGCATGGAGGGCAGAACGGCATGAAAGAGCAGTATACTGGCAAAGCCTCGGCTAAGGGCGGCAAAACGGATTGGAAGCGCCTTGACTCGTTGAGCGACAAAGAAATCAGGAGCGCAATCGAGGCCGATCCTGAAGCCCGTCCAACAGACGCGAACTTCTGGAAGAAAGCGAAAGTCACGTTACCGCGACCAAAGCAGACCATCACAATCCGGTTGGATGCGGACCTGCTTGGCTGGCTGCGGCGCCAGGAAGGCTATCAAACGCGAATCAACGCCGTGCTGCGGACCTATATGGAGGCGCACAAATCATGACAGGCACGGCAGCCACAGCGCTATCGACGTTGACGGCATCGACATCTACCCTGGCGCGCCGCCATTCGAACATCTCGTAGTCCCGCGCGCCGCGCCGTTGCAGTTCCCGCTGGTCGTCGTAACGCTGCTGCTCCGGACCTTGAGCTTGGGACCGGTAACGATAAGTCGCGCAGTGTTTAGGTGTCCGCGCTCGCTTTTGCAAAACCACATGGACGAGAAACCCCAAGCCGTAGAAGTGAACCCGAAAGGCCCGCGAGGTCTGGGAAGCTCCGGGCGGATCGCGCCACTCGTAAACAGAGGCGCCGATTCCGATACACCTCAGAGTGGAACGCCTCGCGCAGTTGCCACCGATCGGTCAAGATGAAGGCGAGGGAGGCAGATGAGCAAAAAGGAAATCATCGTTCGGGAACTGGAAACCGTGCCGGATGAGGAGTGCGACGCGGTACTCCGCTTCATCCACTCCCTCAAATCCAAAGATGCCGACGCCGCGGCGCCGGCACTTCTGGCCGAATCCTCCTTGATCGAAGAATGGCTCTCGCCCGCCGAGGAGGCAGCCTGGGCAGATTTGTGAAACGAAGCGGCGCCCAGCACTCGTTCTCGCGGCCCTGAGCGGCGACAGGCCAAATCCGACCAATATTCCGTCGCGCCTGACCCAACGGATTTCGACATTGGGGGCTGACACCCGTTGGACGGCCACTCCGGTAGAATGGCAGTGGAGGCCATGAACGTGAACACGATCCGTGACATCGAACGCGCCATAGACGCTCTGCCGCCGGAAGAAGTGGAAGACCTGTACGACTGGTTGGACCACCGCCAACCGCGGTCGATTGACGCACGGCTCGTAAGTGACCTCGCAGCGGGCCGTATGGACACGGCGATTCGCCGCGCCCTGGAGAACGATCAGAACGGCGAGGTCCGTCCGCTCTAATGCATCGCACGACCGCGACCCAAATGCGCCCTTCGGAACTACCATACCCCGAAATAACTGGACAGATTTCTGAAGCCGGGCCCCCCGGCGCGGCCCCTTTCTCGAAGCATCAACTGCCCACCGCTTCCGGCAAGCCGGCCAGGAGGCCGGCTTTGCGGACCGGAGGTCCGCTCCACAAAAGCGCCTCCTGGACACAACCCTCGGTTCGCCGGCCGTAGGGTTCGTCCGGCAACCATGCCCCGAAGCGCGCGCCACTCGGAGAGCCAACCCCCGCAGCCCATCCCCGAACTCGAATATCAGTCCCGGGGCCGCAGAGGCGCCATCCGGGCCAAAGGCCGCGCACCGTGGCCGCGCGGGACGCTACAATAGAGCTTACCGGGCCCCCCATACTGCATGCCGAAGCGAATCGCCATCGTTGAGGACGAAGCCGAACTCGCCTCTCTCATCGAATACAATCTCAGCCGGCACGGCTATGAATCGCAGATCCTGACCGGCTCCAAAGGCACGCTCAAAACGCTAGAGCAGGCCAAGCCCGACCTCATCGTGCTGGATGTCATGCTGCCCGATGCCGACGGTTTCGAGTTGTGCCGCCAGATTCGCCAGTCGCCCGTGCTGGCGCGCACGCCGGTGCTGTTTCTCACCGCCCGGTCGGATGAAGTGGACCGCGTGCTGGGTCTCGAAATCGGCGGCGACGACTACATGACCAAGCCCTTCAGCCCGCGCGAGCTCATCGCCCGGGTGAAGGCGCACCTCCGCCGCGAGGAAATGGATATCGAGCCGCCCGCCATGGAAATCGGCCCGTTCCGGCTGGACCGCAAAGCGCGCCGCGTGTATCAAGCCGATGCCGAGCTGACCCTGACGTCCACGGAATTCAACCTCCTGGAGTTCTTTCTGACCCACCCCGGCCGCGCCTACAGCCGCGATCAGCTCCTGGAGTCGGTGTGGGGCGAGCAGCGTTTCGTCACGCCCCGCACGGTGGATGTGCACATACGCCGCCTGCGCGAGCAGATTGAGGAGCAGCCTGACAGCCCGCGCTACCTCACCACGGTGCGCGGCTTCGGCTACCGCTTCGAGGAGGCCGTTTGACCGGCCGGATCTTCCTCAAGCTGACGGCCGGAATGTTCCTGCTGTTCGTGGTGGCGCTCGGCGCCGGAATCCGATTCGGCATCCTGCCGGGCCTGGCGCTCGCCTTGCTGGCTGGCGCATCGATCGCCGCCCTGGTGGCGCGCACTATCTCGCGGCGCTTCACGGCGGTGTTGGACCACGCCGGGGAACTCGCGCGCGGCAATTTCCGGGCGCGCCTGCCCGAAACCGGCGGCCGCGAATTTCGCCAGCTTGCCCAAACCCTGAACCGCACCGCCGGGGAACTGCAGAAGACCGTCGAACAGCTCCAGCGCGAGCATACCGAAATCGAAAGGGTGGAGCGCGTCCGCAAGGATTTCGTGATCAACGTATCGCACGAGTTGCGTACGCCGCTCGCGTCCATTCAGGGATATGCCGAGACCCTGATGGACGGCGCCCTCGACGATCCCCAGTACAACCGGCGCTTTCTGGGCATCATCCGCCACAACGCCGAGCGCCTGGCGCGCATCACTCAGGATCTGCTGACGCTCTCGCGCGTGGAGCAGAAGCGCCAGAAATTCGACTTCGAACCGTTCAGTGTGAACGGTCTGTTGAAACAAGCCATCGAGCTGATGCGGCCCATGGCGGAAAAGGGCGAAATCCGGTTGGAGTTGGCGCCGGCGCCCGCGGACGCCTGCGTCTGGTGCGACGCCGAAGCCGTATCGCAGATTCTGAGCAACCTGTTGGACAACGCCATCAAATACACTCCCGCCGGCGGGCGCATTACCGTGGGCGCGGAGCCCCGCGGCGGTTTCGTGGAATTGTATGTGCGCGACACCGGAATCGGCATTCCCGCCGAAGAGCTGCCGCGCCTGTTCGAGCGCTTCTATCGCGTGGACAAAGCCCGCTCGCGCGAGCTCGGCGGCACCGGCCTGGGGCTCTCGATTGTCAAGCACCTGGTGGCGGCACACAACGGAACTACGCGCGTGGAAAGCCGCACTGCGGAGGGCTCGACGTTCTTTTTCACCCTCCCAACGGACGAATCCATCCTCACCGGCGCGCAGCTTAATCCAGAATTCACTACGTCTTAACGATTCCGTAACTTCTACGCTGGTAGGTTGATAACAGAGCCGATCCAAGCGGGTTCCGGTACGCCATGAAGAAAATTCTCTTAATCGAAGACGACGCGGATTTATTCTCGCTTCTGAAATATAACCTGGAAAAGGAAGGCTTCTCCCTGAGCGGATTGCAGACCGGGAAAGGGGCCATCGAGCTGTGCCGCCAGGTCCATCCCGACCTGATTCTGCTGGATATCATGCTGCCCGATTCCGACGGTCTGGACATCTGCAAGGGCATTCGCAAGGATCCCGATCTGGCCTCCACGCCCGTCATATTCCTGACCGCGCGGGCGTCGGAGACGGACCGCATTGTCGGTCTGGAGCTGGGCGCCAACGATTACGTGGTGAAGCCGTTCTTCGTGCGCGAGCTGATCGCGCGCATCAAGCTGCAGTTCCGCAACCAGTCCGCGCCGCCGCGATTGCTGGAATCGGCCGGCCTGGAGCTCGACCCGGCAAGCCGGCAGGTGCGGCTGAACGGCACTCCGCTGTCGCTGACGGCCACCGAATTCCGCCTGCTCGAGTTCCTGATGAGCCGCCCCGGCGTAGTGTTCAGCCGCGAGCAGTTATTGAACTCGGTATGGGGCCAGGACCGCGCCATCACCGACCGGGCCGTGGACGTCTATGTTCTGCGCCTGCGGCAGAAGGTGGAGTCCGACCCCGCCAACCCCATCATGATTCACTCGGTACGCGGTTTCGGCTACACGTTCGAGCCGCGGCGGGCGATGGCGGTGTAGGGCCTGCCTGCACCTTCGGCTGGTTGCCGAGCCGCGACCGTAAGGGAGCGGTTGATGCCGGAGAAAACCGAGTTTCATTACAGAAACTAACTAGCTCAGAAATGCGCTGATCTGAGAGATGAGTTTGGCTGAAATCAGCCCTCCCTTTGGCGCCAGACACCCAAACACGCGTGATCCTGCCTCGGTGGGCAGCGCCTCTGTGATGTGGATCCGATCGTTCGCCGGGCGTTTACTTGTGCGCGGCGGCGCTGGGCAGGGTGCCCGATGGCGGCGCGGCAGGCGCGCGTCCGGCCTGCTCCCAGAACATTTCGGAAGTGTCCAGGGAAGCCGTCATGCGATCTCTGACCCGGTCCCGGTTCCGGATGCTATCCAGAAGTTGACGATGGCGCTCGGCGCTGCCCAGCAGATCGACCGTGTAATCCATGCGCGTGCGGATCAGGAAAAATGCAAAAAGAGGCACTATCAGGGTCTCCAGGCTGCCGGCCAGATAGCGGTTCCCGGAGAGCCGCCAGAGGGTCCGGTGAAACTCCAGGTCGTTCTGGTAGAAACGGTCGAAATCACCGGATTCAGCGGCCGTCTTCATGGCGTCCACGAAGCCCTGCACAATGTCGAGGTCGGTGGCCGACGCGCGCTCCACAGCCAGCTCTACGGCCAGACCTTCGAGCTCCTTTCTGACCCGGAAGACCTGCCGGGCGTCCTCCAACGTCATCTTGGTGATGAAGCTGCCCTTGTTGGGAATCCGCGTGACCAGGCCGGTCCGCTCCAGTTCAAAAAGCGCTTCCCTCACCGCGGTATTTCCGACGCCCAACCGCTTGGCAAGCTGCAACTCGACAATCCTGTCCCCAGGGGCGAGATCGCCCGCCGTGATGGCCTGCCGGATCACCTCCACGATTCGGTGTCTGAGTGTCACCGGCTTGAGGAGAGATGTGTCAATGTTCAACATATGCAACTCGATCCTACGGAAGGCAGAGGGTGAAGAATCTCCTCGATGGGAAGCCGCCCTCGACGGCGGCTGGCAGTCCCCTCGACAGAATCGGCGGCTTCGTGTGACCGGAAGGAATGAGTTCCGCGCAATGCCATCCCTTTACATAATACACACTGCATCGGCGTGAGCCGCAATCGCCGGTGCTTAACCGTTTTGGGGAATGCCTCCGCTCGCTCACGGGGTGCCGTCCACGCCCGACGCCAACCCGGTAATGAGAAACGGGTTGCCGTAGGACAGCGGCAGCAGCGAGACGCGCGTCGCATCCACCAGGGTGCCGACCGACGCCGACTCCGTGTTCATGAGCGGCGCTTCGGCGCTCACCGTGACGCTTTCCCCGGAGCTGCCTACCTCCAGGATGAGATTGACTTCCAGACGGTCCGCCAGGCGGACCTCCACTCCTTCGCGCTCCAGCTTCTTAAAACCTTGCGCCGTGACTTCGATCTTGTAGCTGCCCGGCTGTAGAAGCAGCGCCTGATAAAACCCGTCGGCGCCCGTCGTCAGGGAAACCTTCGATCCCATGGCGGCATTCGTCACGACTACGCTGGCGCCGGGAATAACGGCGCCGCTGGGGTCGGTGATTCTGCCCACGATGGCGCCGCGGGTCTCCTGGGCTGTCGCCACAGTGGCCGACAGGAGGCAGACTAAGATCACCAACCCGAAAAGACTTCGTTTCATCGTTTCACCCGTTGCGCGGCCGCGAGACCGGCCGCACCTGATTGGTTTGCTTGTTCACCCGTCAAGCAGCCGGACAACCGGCCGCACATAATTGCGCTGCTAATGCAACCCGGAATTTCCATAGCGGACTTCCGGCTCCCGATTCGCGTACATTCGGGCCGCCTCTGGCGGCCAGGCCGTGCCCGCTATCGGAACACCGCCATCGCAATAGCCGAGAAAATGCGACTTCGTATCCGGATCTTGATCTCCGCCACCGCGCCGGTGGCCCGCGGGAACACGCGGTGTCCTGCGCCTTTCAGCGGACCTTACCCTGGGCTACGCCTCGCAGGAGACTCATACCTGGCAGTGTCAACCCCGTTTCCATTGATACTGCACTATACACGATGCATTATATATAAATGTGCGCCGCTGTCAAGACCGCCTGGGCACCCACGGCACCCACGGCACCCACGGCATCCATTGGCATCCTTCTTGCACGGCAGGAAACTTGTGTGTATAATGCATCGTGTATAATGCATTGTATTGCCAGAACGGAGATCTGGTTAGCCAGAAAGGAAGCGATTTTACATGCTGTGGAAAATGCGGAGAATAACGGCAGCGCTTATCGTGGCGACCGCCCTATCGATCTGTGCGTTTGCGCAGAACAGCGGTTCCATCACCGGTACGGTCAAGGATTCGAATGGCGGGGTGATTCCCCAAGCGACGTTAACGGTGGTTGACCAATCTCGAGCTTTTCGCCAGGCGACGGGCGCAACCGCGGAAGGAAACTTTGTTTTCCCCCAACTCCCGCCGGGGACCTACACCCTTACAGCGGAAGCCAAGGGGTTTAAGAAGAGTGAGAGCAAGGACATCGTCGTGCCGGTGGCCACCAAGGTGGGTGTGGGCGACATCGTTCTCGAGGTAGGCAGTACCAACGATACCATCGTCGTCGAGGCCAATGCCGGGACAATCCAGATTCAGGCGGATTCGGGCGAGCGCTCCGACATCGTAACCAACCGGGAGCTTCGGGAAATCGGGCTCAACGGCCAGAACGTCGTGGACATGATGAAGTTCATCCCCGGCGTCAACGTGAGCGCGCTGGTGGCCAACGCGGCCTCCACGGTGACCAACATCACCGGCAGTTTCCAGGTCAACGGCACCCGCAGCCTGGAGCACGAGTACACGCTCGACGGCATCACCAACCTGAACCTGGGCAACAATACCGGGGCCCTGGTGTCGGTGAACCCGGACGCGCTCGAGGAAGTCAAGGTGCTGACATCGAACTACCAGGCCGAGTATGGCCGGTCGGGCGGAGGCGTGATCGCGCTGACCACGCGCGGGGGCACGAACCAGTTTCACGGTGGCGCCCGCTACTTCCGCCGTCATGACAGCATGAATGCCAACACCTACTTCAACGACCTGCGCGGCGGCCAGGGGCCGTCGTACTCGCGCCCGCTCTACCGCTACAATTTCTACGGCTGGGATTTCGGAGGCCCCGTATGGATTCCGCACGTGATCAACGGAAAGAACAAGCTGTTCTTCTTCGCCAGCCAGGAATACTACAGCCAACTGGTGCCCCAGGCTACCTCGCAGAACATCCTGGTGCCCACGGCGGCCGAACGCTCGGGCGACTTCTCCCACTCTGTAGACGGAACTGGCAAGGCGATCAACATCATCGATCCGACCACCAGTGTGGCATTTCCGGGCAACCTCATCCCATCGAGCCGGATTTACGCGCCCGGCACGGCAGTTCTCAATTTTCTGCCCACGTCCAACACCACCGCGGGCGGTTATGGTTACAACTACACCTCGCAGGTGCCCAGTTCCTACCCCCGGAACGAGACCATTCTGCGCGGCGACTGGATGATCAACGACAGCGCCCGGCTCAGCGTGCGCTGGGTTTACAACCACGACGATCAGCAGTTTGCCTACGGCACGACGACGGCTTCCTGGAACTGGCCCCTGGCCATCACGGACCGGAGGAACGGTCCGGGCAGCGTGCCGAGCATTTCGCTGACCAAGAACTTCGGACCCACGTGGGTGAACGAATTCGTGTTCGGGATTGGCCGGGGTGGCGTGACAATCGCGCCCGAGGGCGACGCGATCACGCGCGCGAAATCCGGCATCGCCACGCCGTTGCTGTATCCCAACGCCAACACGCCCGGCTACATCCCCAGCCTCAGTTTCGGAGGCATCGCCAGCGTCCCCACCATCGCCAATACCAGCTTGTTTGGGCCCTTCGAGCAGCGGTTCCTGATCTGGCAGATCATGGATAACCTCTCCTGGGTTCACGGCGCGCACGAGTTCAAGTTCGGCTTCTATTTCCAGAGCGCCTCGAATGCCAGCAACAGTCAGGCCCACGTCCAGAGCGACATCGACTTTACCACCAGCGCCTCGAACCCGATCACTACCGGCGACCCCTTCTCGAACGCCCTGCTGGGGGTGTACAACACCTACACGCAGTGGAGCACGAAGGTGTATCAGAACTACCTTTACCACGACATTTCCTGGTACGCGCAGGATACCTGGAAGGTCAACAAACACCTGACGCTCGACCTGGGCATACGGTTCTCCTGGTTTCAGCCGGTTTACGATACCGCTGGAGACGCGGCCTACTTCGACCCGTCGGCATACGATCCCGCCAAGGCGGAGCGCCTGTACAGGCCGGTCTGCGTGGGCGCCTCGACATGCTCGCTGGGGGCGGTCGCATACCGGGCCATCGACCCGGCCGTTTCGGGCACTGCGACGCTGGCGAACACCCAGCCGGGCTACTATGTGGGCAAACTCGTGCCGGGCGCCGGCAGCATCAGCGACGGGATGGTCCTGGTGAGTCAGGGCTACCCGAAAGGCGGCGTTATCACGCCGAGGATTCTGCCCCAGCCCCGTGTCGGCTTTGCGTATGACGTTACCGGCAGCCACAAGACGGTCGTGCGCGGCGGCTTCGGCATCTCCATCGACCGGTACGAGAGCGGCGTCACGGGGTTTGGAGCGAGCAACCCGCCCATAGTCCTCCAGCCCACTCTTCAGTACGGCTATCTATCGGACATTCAGCCCGGCGGGGGCGGCATTCTGTCGCCGTTGTCCGTCACGGCAGTCACCAAGAACATGAGTTTTCCGCACGTCTACAGCTATAGCGTTGGCTTGCAGCGCAACCTGGGGGCCGGCATGGTGATCGATGTCTCGTACGTCGGATCGAAGTCGCGCCACCTGCCGCGCAAGGACAACCTCAACACCCCGCCCTATGGGACAACCTTCAAAGCTTCGTCGCAGGACCCCAGCAAGTTCGCCGGGGGAGTGATTCCGGCAACCGAATCCGGACTGCCGGCCATTTACTCCAACGCGGGGCTGAGCTTCAGCGGGGCCAACGTTCTGGGAACGGACTTCCTGCGCCCCTATCAGGGGTACAGCGACATCACCTACTACAACTTCGACGCCAACGCGGATTACAACTCCCTTCAGGTGGGCCTCAATCGACGGTTCTCGCAAGGTGTCACGTTCGGCGTCGCGTATACCTGGTCGAAGACCATGACCACCATTTCCGACGATGGCACGATGACCAGACTGGCGAACCCGTCGCAAGACTACGCGCTGGCCGCCTTCGACCGTGCGCAATACCTGGTCGGGAACTTTGTCTGGGATCTGCCGAAGGGCAGCCGGATTTTCGGGGGCAATAAGCTGGCGGGCGTGATCCTGGACCACTGGATTCTCTCCGGAGTGACCACGCTTGCATCCGGACAGCCGACCGACATCAGTCTCACCATCTCCGGCCAGGATAGCGGGGCGCGGCTTTTGGGCAGCCCCACTAGCGGCAATCTCTCGGGGCAGCAAATGCGCTTCCTGTTGAACGGCGATCCGCAAACCGGCACGACCATCAACATGTCGGCCCTGGCGGTTCCCGCACTTGGCAATACCGGCCCCTACCCACGCATGTATCTGCGTCTCCCGTGGATCGTGAACCAGGATCTCTCGCTGTTTAAGAACATCCCGTTCAGCGCCGACGGGAAGCGCTACTTGCAGCTCCGCCTGGAGGCGTTCAACGCCCCCAACCATCCCCAGTTTTCGGGCTACAACCTGACCACCAACGTGGCCAACGCGGCGAACCAGACTGGAAACAGCATATTCAGCAACTTCACCGGCCTAGTGGCTACCACCAATGTGCGGCCGGCCGGGAACACCTCGGTTCTCGGGAACTACTTTGGGGAGTTCAATGGCGCGCAGAACATGCGCGTCATCCAGCTTGCCGCGAAGTTCTACTTCTGAGGTGCCGGGAACGCTGCGGTGGCGAGTGTCCGCCCCGGCGGGGCGCGAATACCCGGCGCCCGGATAGACCCGGCGCCGGCGCGGGTTCCTGTTTCGAAGTGCGGCGCGCGTCGTGCGGCTGGCGACGCGCGCTCCGGGGGCTAAGTGCGGAAAGGTCTTCCGCGGTCTGAGGTTCCTCGGCTCGGGGGCGCCTCTCCGGCGTGAGCCGCAGCGGCTTACGCCCGGCACCCCGCCGCGCGCTGTGGATTTCAAACGGAAGTCTATGATATAGTTGAAGTTAATCAGAGCTGCGGATGCGTCCAGAATTGGCCTTACTCAGAGCTCGCCCCAGTGTCTCCGTGCTGATCGTCGGCGGCGGCATCAACGGAATCGGCTTATTCCGTGAGTTGGCGCTGCAGGGAATCGATGTCCTGCTGGTGGACAAGTCCGACTTCTGCGCCGGCACCAGCGCCGCCATGACGCGCATCATTCACGGCGGCCTCCGCTATCTGGAAAATGCCGAGTTCCGGCTGGTGCGCGAGTCGCTCCGCGAGCGCAACCGCCTGTTGCGTAACGCGCCCCACTACGTCAAGCCCCTGGCCACTACGATTCCCATCTTCAATTGGACCGCCGGGCTGGTGCCCGCTATCCGCAATCTACTGGGATGGCCCACCAAGCCGGCCAATCGCGGAGCGCTGCTCATCAAGACCGGGCTCACGATGTACGATTTCCTGGCCGGCCGCCGATCCCCGCTGCCGGGTCACCGCTTCCGCTCCCGGCGCGCGGCC
>Ga0265316_10003488_pt1 | contig 15870 bp, 16 predicted proteins | sample 4522metaG_FD_202092 | JGI IMG/M metagenome (GOLD analysis project Ga0265316, IMG submission 202092) | Rhizosphere microbial communities from Carex aquatilis grown in University of Washington, Seatle, WA, United States - 4-5-22 metaG | ecosystem: Host-associated > Plants > Roots > Rhizosphere >...
CAGCTTATAGGCGAGCTTGAAAAGTCCTTTCACGGGCGCTTCCCTCCGGTCTTATCGATCATCTCGCGACCTGACTGAGCACTTCGGGTACCACAAGCTATCTTCTGTCCTGGTTTGCGGGCTGCGCGAGGCATGAGCGGATGACATGACGAAGTGTTGGACACCGAGTCCGGAAGTGGGCTGACGAGGTGTGTTACCCGTGGCGCCAGCGTACGACTGCAATCAGGGAGAGGCTCACCGGCACCAACACGGAAGAGTGGCCTGCAAGTTGCCCTGTCGAGGCCGAATAGGATTTTCCCACGACTGCCAACGGGAGGAAGACAACATGGGTGGCATGATCCCACTATCGGACGCATCTCGACAGCCTAGGCGTTTCCCAGCCGTCACAACCGCAATCATCGTCGCGAACGCGATCGTCTTCTTTTTGGAGCTGAGCGGGGGCGACGCATTTGTGAAGCAGTGGTCGGTGACCCCCGCCGACATCGTCGCAGGCCGGCACTGGATCACCATCTTGACGGCCATGTTTATGCACGCCGGCTGGATGCACATATTGGGCAACATGGTGTTCCTGTGGGCGTTTGGACCGGAGGTCGAAGATGCCATGCTGCGCGTACGCTACCTGACGTTCTACCTGCTCAGCGGTATCGCGGCCTCGGTAGCGCAGGTCGCGATCATGCCCGGTTCCACCGTTCCGAACTTAGGCGCCAGTGGAGCGATTGCGGGTGTGATGGGCGCCTTTCTGGTCACTTACCCTCACGATCAGGTGCGGGCTGTGCTTTTGTTCGGCTGGTTCAGCCGCATCACCGTTATTCCTGCGGCACTGCTGATCGGACTCTGGTTTCTCATCCAGCTTTTCAGCGGGGTTGGCGCCGTGGCGGACGTCCAGACCGGCGGGGTCGCATACGTAGCTCACGTTGGCGGCTTCATATTCGGCGCGGCTACCGCGCGAATCTTTGAGGGTTTTGAGCGTGTTGCGGAATAGGGAACGTGGACTGGCGCCCTGTTACTGGCGTGCGCGGCCCTGTAGGCTCACAGAGCCGCGACCGTAAGGGAGCGGTCACCGCCGGGGCTGCCAACACCCGATACCGGACTGCGGATGATCAGCCGCATGCGGTGACGCGTCTCTCAGGCCAGCAAGCCGCCGCCCTCTCATCAATTGTATGCAGGCACGGGAGGCCGGTCGTTCGTGATCGCGAGTTTTCGCATCCGGTACATGAGCGTCGACCGTTTCAGGCCAAGGCGCGAAGCCGCGCCATTCGGCCCGGCGATCACCCAGTTGCTTTCCCGAACGGCCCTCAGAATGTGGTCGCGCTCGCATTCCTTCATCGTGACCGGTCTCGCCGTGCTCCTCTTGTTCAGAAGTTCCGAGACAGGCGCATTTAGAACGCAGCCCGTGGTCAGGATGACCGAGCGTTCCACGAAGTTCTGCAGTTCCCGGACGTTTCCCGGCCAATCGTAGTCGAGCAGCGCATCCATGGCCTCCGAGGGAATCTTATCGATATTCTTATTCATCCGCAGTGCATAGGTGCTCACGAAGTGTCCAACCAGCGATGGGATATCTTGCCGCCTGCACCGCAAGGGAGGAATGATAATCGGAAACACCCTGAGGCGGTAGTAAAGATCGGCGCGGAATTGCCTTTCGGACACCAGGTGCTCCAGGTCCTGATTTGTGGCGGCCACCACTCGCACGTTGACGCGATGTGTCGTTGTGCCACCCAGTCTTTCGAACTCCTGCTCCTGCAGAACCCGCAGCAGCTTCGCCTGGAGATCGAGCGGCATATCGCCGATCTCATCCAGAAACAGGGTGCCCCGGTCGGCCGCCTCGAACCGGCCGATTCTTCGCGTAACGGCCCCTGTGAAGGCGCCTTTTTCGTGGCCGAAGATCTCGCTTTCGAGCAGTTCCCGCGGAATAGCGGCGCAATTCATGTTCACCAGAGCGCCAGCTCTCCGGTTGCTGAGGGCGTGAATGGCGCGGGCGATCAATTCTTTGCCCGTCCCGGTTTCTCCTTCGATGAGAACTGTGGAGTCGGTCGGGGCCACGGTTCGAAGCTGCTCGATCACCTGGCTGAGAGCCGCGCTGGACCCTACGATGCCTTCCACGCCGTTGGTTTCACCTTGATCCGGCAAGACTAAGGGCTCGATCAGTGGAGCGGAGCCGTAGTCCCTGGATGTTGCCTTGGACGGCAGCACCGGAAAGCCCAGCGAAGATCGGGAGAACGGGTTCGCCTCCCGCCCATCCAAAACGATGACGTTATTGCAACCCATCTTGATTATCCTCAATTCCTTCAATAAGACTCTCGTTTTGCCGAGCCTTGGAACCAGGTGAAACCAGCTCAACCGGGTTCAGCTTTGTCGATAGCTATCGGTCTCTATGAAGTGAGGTTAACTGAATTGGAGATTGCAGTCGTGAGATTGAAGTCAGGTTTTGGTGGAAGAAGCGCTTGGGTGGGGTTTGCGATCCGGGCAGGCGCCTGCCTGACCTGCCCGGTCCCCGATAAAGCATTGAATTCAGGCGGGATAGGCATCGGCCTACTTAAACGCTTTGACCAACGCCTCGAACTGCGCATCGAACGACTTGGCATGTGGCGTTACAGGAGGGACCTCGCGCTCGATACCGAGCAACTGGTAGACGGCCATTTGGGCCGCGCGCACGGAATACTCCACCGTAAAGACAACATCATCCGGAATCTCGACGAACTGGCCCACGAACGCGAGATTCCTCGATCCGCGAGGCACCGGCAGGGGCCGGTTGGTGCCCGTGCGGGGCATGAACATGCTGGTAATGTACGGCATTCTGCAAGGAATACAGTTGGCTGAGCCGACAGCGTCCGGATCGAACCGCAGGTGCCCGCAGAGTTCCCGCAGAATTTCAGCGCCGTTACAATCGGACATCGGCTTCGGAACGAAATCGCCAACCCGGTCCGGGAACAGCGCGTATCCCCAGAAGACCTGCACGCCGGCCGACTGGTTGGGGAAGTGCGGTTGATAGGCCAGCACAATGGACATCAGCCAGTTAGAATCCTTGAACGTGACCAGCCCGCCGGTGCCCGGCTGATTCCCGCTGAATTGAATCATCTGATTGAAGAACGCGGGGTCCTTCAGTGTGACAGTGAAGGACTCCCAATTAGACTGCGCGATGCAACTGTTGAACGCCGCCGGGTTGCCAAACTGCGGCCGGCCCTGGGCCAGTTTCTCCCAGAGGGTCCAACCGGCGCTGTCGGCTTTAGTCAACTTTGCGGGCGCGCTGGTCATCGAACCCAGGCTGGACGCATCCGTCATGGAGCCGTTCTGCAAAAACACCAGGTCGTTCTCATTGACGGCCAACCGTTCGCTCCTGCCCTGCCGCACACAGTGGATGCCGGTGACGATGAACCAGCCGTCGTCGGTATCGTGATCGAGGTCTGTGACCCTACAATCCGCGATCACCCGGACTCCCCGGGCTGCCAGCCAGGTCTGTAAGGGCAGCACCAGGGAGTCGTACTGGTTGTAAATGGTCCGCTTGACGCCCGCCAGAGTTTCAATGCGGGAGAACTCCAGTACAAAGCGCCGCAGATAACGCTTGAACTCCACCGCGCTGTGCCAAGGCTGGAAAGCAAATGTGGTGGACCACATGTACCAGAACTCCGTCTCGAAGAACCTGGGCGAAAGCCAGTCGGTGATGCGGCTTGTGCCCAAAGTATCTTCGTCGGTCTGGCTGAGCTGCAACAACTCGCGACGGTCCTCCATCGAGAACCCCATCGAAGCAACCGGGACCTTCGCGCGGCGCCTGTCAACAAGCCTCGCCATCGCATGCGACTTGTGCTCCTCATTGAACTCCACAGTTTCGTCGAATACCGTCTTGCCGTTACGGTTCAATGAGGGAATCGATTTGTAGAGGTCCCAGGTGCATTCGTAGTTGTCTGTGGTAAACATGCGTCCGCCGCGCATGGAGTACCCGGCCGCGGGGTCCCCGGCGCCATCGAGGCTTCCGCCCATCGTGGGCGCCGCTTCAAGAATGGTTATGTTCTCGCCAGGGAAGCCGCCGTCGCGGATCATGAATGCCGCGGCGGCGAGAGATCCAATACCGCCGCCGATCAGATAGGCCTTTGGTTTCGTATTCATATGGTCTGTTCCTCAGAAAAGTTCGGGCGCACCCAACGCGCCTGCTTCGTCTCTATCCATGGGCAGCTTTGGGGCCAAAGCGAATGCGTTTGGCGCACGCACGAGGCCCGGTTTGCGGTGACCGCGGGTGCCCACTCGGGTGCCCACTCCCTTGGTCATTTTGGACACGTGAAGACGCGCAACGTTCAGACACTGAGCACGGGGCATGGCGACTCTCGGATGATGGCATACGCGTTCGTCGGCAGCCGTCCGCCAGCGCTGTCATCACAATTGCGCCCGATGACGAGGAGATCGGCTCCCATGTTCTTGGCTGCGTCGGCTACCGCGCCGACGATCGGACCGATTTCCATGTGAATCTCGCCTTGGCTCCCGGCGGTCTCCATCAACCGGTTTAGCTCCGCTTTGGCATCGTTGAGGACACGGCCCCTCCATTCCGGCGACAAGTAATAGTCTTCCAAACGAGGGTCGAGGGAGGCCACGACATGAATCACACTGAGCGATGCCCCAAACTCCCACGCCAGCCGGCTGGCCCAGCTCAAGACGCCGCTGCTTTGTGGTCCAAGATCGACGGCACACGCAATACGATGGGGCCTTGCCGATGCCTTTGACGACGCATCCAGTGTATGAGCGGCCGTCCAGACGGGACACCTTGCGTCGTGGAGGACCTTTGCCGTGATCGAACCGAGCAGCAGGCGCCGAAAGGGGCCGTAGCCATGAGTGGGCATCATGATCAGGTCGACGTGTTCGTCGGTGGCGTACTCCACAATTGTCCTTGCCGGGTCGCCTTCTCGCAGGGCGCGCTTCACCTTGAGGTAGCCCCATTGGCCTGACCGGAATTCCTTCATTTTCTCCTCAGCCTCAACCCTTTGGGCGCTGTGGAGCACGCTTGTTTGGGCTGAGGTGGTAAGCGGCAGATCGAAACGCGGAGCCAGCACGTGAAGCAGTGCGATCTCAGAGTCGAAGTGTTCGGCAACTGCCGCCGCAGCGTCCGCGGCGTCGGCAGAGCGTGCCGAAAAGTCTATCGGTAACAGAATCTTCGCGATACTGAACATGTCAATGCAATCCTTTCGAGGCCGCCTTCCGGGCCGTCTCGCAATCTAAGTGCAATCGTCTGGCCGTTTGGTTTGGCCAGGCGCGTATTCATTGACGGGCCTCGAATTGCTCGTGTGAATTGCGGGTAAACGGATGCGCTCGCTCAATGAAATCCTCATGCCGACCGAGTTTTCACCATACTGTGCGGACGTGGCGCGCTATGCCGCCGGCGTTGCGCGCCACTTTGGCTCGAAGATCACACTGCTTCATGTCTTGCCCCCCCTCAATATGGCGTTTGCCGCGTTCGGCAGTGCCGGAATGCTGGAGGAAGTGCTGGAGCACCAAAGAGAAGAGACTTCGAGCTCGCTGAATCTGTCGTTCGCGGACGACCTCCGTGGTATGGCCGTCAAGCGCATTGTCGCCGAAGGAGACGCGGCGGAGACCATTGCGGAATATTGCGCTTCCGAGCGAGTCGGGCTGGTCATGATGCCGACACGAGGTTGTAGCGCGTTCCGGCGACAGACACCACACGACCCACATATTCTATCTCCTTCTTTGAATCCACCGCAGGACGAGCGCTGCAATTCGATCTCCGAAAGCGGCGAGTTGCTTGTCACTGGCGATGGAAGAACACGTGCATTAGCGCATGGTGAGGAGAGCCGGATGCTCCGAGTCACCAAGGCCGATGAGGCGTCGAGAACGATCGTCACAATCGACGGGCAACTCACGGACGACCACATCGAAGTGGTCGAAACGTGCTGCGATCAGGCAATATCGGCCGGGAAACCCGTCTTCCTGTTCCTGCGGAATGTGACAAGCGTCGAACCAGCCGGGTACAACCTGCTGCGGCGACTGGCGGGAAAGGGCGTTCACTTGCTCGCCGGCGGCGCCTACATCTTATCCTGTTCGCACGCGCCTATGCACCGGTACGGAGCCTCATTGCACACAAACTCCCATGGACATGCACCAGACGATTCCGCCACAATTGCGTCAGATTATCGACAGTCATCAAGCGTGTTATGAAGTGTGGCCGGATTGGGCCCTGGTAAATGGCCGGCGGGTTCAAGCCGGATTCGAGGTGGACCTCTGCGCCAGCGTTGCCCGGCCTGGCGATGGACCAAGCGCAAAGACCTACCAGGAGTTACAACAAGTCGCTATGTTGGTCCTGCCTCACGATTCGGATGAAGTGGAATTCGACGTAATGCCCTTTGACAACTCCCTGCATGAAAGCTCACGGCGCAGTTTCCGCCCGGAAACTGTCCTGGCGCTTCGAATCCTGCACAGACATGGATTCGAACAACCGGTGGACGACTGCCAGGAACGCTGTCTGCGCCAGATCGAGAGCGCATTGCAACAGTTGGGCATCAGGCGGGCGAAATAAGCTGTTCACTTGCCGTTCTTCGGATTGCGTGCGAAAAGCAGACGCTTGCCGAATTCAACCAGCACCAGATACACGAATGTCGCGGCCGCAAGATAGACGAAATAGCTTCCCGGCAGCGGCGCGAAGCCGAGTGGACCCGCCAGCGAACTGTACGGCAGCAGCATACCGGCCGTCACGATGATCAGGACGGTTGCCACCAGTGGTCCGCTAGGCCGGCTCCGGAAAGGATTTTGCATGGTGCGAATCACGAAAAGCACCAGCGTTTGCGTCGCCAGCGATTCTACAAACCAGCCCGTATGGAACAGCACCTGACTCGCATGGAAGAAGTGCAGCATCACATAGAAGGTGAGGAAATCGAAGATCGAGCTGATCGGCCCGATGAACACCATGAAGTTCCGGATCAGGCTAATATCCCAATGTTGTGGCTTGCGGAGAAACTCGTCGTCCACATTGTCGGTCGGGATGGTGAGCTGCGATAGGTCGTACATGAAGTTGTTCAGCAGGATTTGCGTGGGCAGCATGGGGAGAAACGGCAGGAACAGCGAAGCACCCGCCATGCTGAACATGTTGCCGAAGTTCGAGCTGGTGCCCATCAACAGGTACTTCATCACGTTTCCGAAAGCCTTACGCCCTTCCACGATGCCGCTGGCCAGTACATCCAGGCCGGGTTCCACGAGGATGATATCGGCGGCTTCACGCGCCACATCCACAGCCGACGCCACGGAGATGCCCACGTCGGCGGCGTGCAGCGACGGAGCGTCATTGATTCCATCGCCCATGAAGCCGACCACGTGGCTGCGGTGTTTCAGCGCCATGATGATGCGGTTCTTCTGCGCCGGCGACACTCGCGCGAAAACCGTAGTCGCCTCGGCGACCTGCGCCAACGCGGCATCGCTCGTCCGCTCCAGTTCGTCGCCGAGCACGATTCTTCCGGGGTCCAGCCCAACCTGGCTGCAGACGTGAGCCGTGACGAGATCCCCGTCGCCCGTGATGATCTTGACTTCCACTCCGTCCTTGCGCAGCGCTGCCAGGGCTTCGGCGGCATCCGGCAAGGGCGGGTCGGAAAAGGCCAGAAAGCCTGCCAGAACCAGGCTTCTTTCATCATCAGGAGAATAGTTGGCGCGAGCTTCAACCTCGGTATAAGCCACCGCGAGCGTCCGGAATCCCTGCCGACTCAGTTCTTCGTAAGTCTTCCGGCAGCGGTCGAGCGCGGTCACATCCAAAGGGGCGGTGCGGCCGTCGGATTCATAAGAGGCTGCTCGTGCGAAGATCCCCTCAGGCGCGCCTTTCGTGATCAGGAGCCGCCGCGATTGCCGCTCCACCACGATGGAAAGCCGGCGGCGCTCGAAATCGTAGGGGATCTCGTCCCGCTTTTCGTAGCTCACGGCCTCGTTTGGCTCGGTGCGTTGCAGCACGGCCATGTCGAGCGGACTTCGAATGCCTGTTTGGAACTTACTGTTGAGATAGGCCAGCCCGAATACCCGTTGAGACGGATTTCCGAAGGGATCGAGAGACTGGTCGAGCACCATGTTGCCGGTAGTGAGCGTCCCGGTCTTGTCACTGCATAGGATGTCGATGCTGCCGAAATTCTGGATCGCGGAGAGGTGTTTGACGATCACCTTCTTCCGCGCCATGGCCCGCGCACCCTTGGAGAGGGTTACGGAGACAATCATGGGAAGAAACTCCGGCGTCAAACCGACCGCCAATGCGACCGCAAACAGCAGCGACTGGAAAGGATCGCGATGTTTGGCCAGAGTGACCACGATCAGGAATATAACCAGGAAGAGGACGGTGCGGGTAAGGAGCAGGCTGAAATCTTTCAGGCCCCGGTCGAATGCGGTAAGCTCGGGCCGCCCGGCGAGACGGGCGGCGATGTCGCCGAAAGAAGTCTTGGCGCCAGTCGCCACGACCAAGGCGCTCGCCATTCCGCTGACGACGGAGGTGCCCATGAAAACCATGTTCTCGGCATCGGGCTTGGTGGAGACTTCCTCGCCACGCGCCTGCTTTTCGACCGGCAGCGACTCGCCCGTTAGCGCGGCTTGTTGAATATAGAGATCGCGGGATTCCAGCAGGCGCGCATCCGCCGGGACCAGGTCTCCCGCCGACAGCCGCACCATGTCGCCGGGCACCACATCGCTTCGCCGGATTTCCTGCCACTTCGCGTCGCGCAGCACCGTGGCCGTGGGCGCGACCTGTTGCCGCAACTGCTCGATGGCTCGCTGCGATTGGTAGGTTTGAGTGAAATCGAGCAGGGTGCTGAGCAGGACGATCACGCCGATGATCGCCGCGTCCGCCGCGTCGCCGAGAAAAGCGGAAAGCAAGGCGGCGATCAGCAATATCAGCACCAGCGGATTCAGGAACAGGCGCAGAAAGTCCACAACCGCCGAATGGGGTTTAGGAGGTGCGGGGTCGTTCGGGCCGAATTGTTTGAGCCGCGCCTCGGCTTCCTGGGATGTCAATCCGTTGGCCGCCGCTTGGGCTGGGTTCTGAACGCTCATCCGTCACCTCTCACTTCGCAGGGAGTTGCTGGTTCAGGCTCGCCGCGAGCCGGTCTACGCCTTTTTGCACGGCGTGGCTCATTTCCACGACCACCGAGTTCACATCGCGCGCTTCTACTCCCAAAGTCTCATCCGCATCGCCGGTCCACACGGTGGCGCCGGTTTCGAGATTCACCAGTTCGGCCGATAACTTTGCTTGCACCCGGACGCTGCCGCCGTAATCGATCTCTTCGAGCCGTTCGAGCCGACCGCTCATGAGGTACTCTTGCCGGCCCTCGCCGTCGTATGGCTTCACGAACGAGAATAGCCGCGACGAGCGGAGTGAATCGATCATAGCCGTGGTTACAGTAACAGCGGGGTCGGCGGCCCACCGGTGGTAATCGTAGAAACCGATCTCCGCCGGAGTGCGGCGGTACACCACCCGACCTTGCCGCAGGTATTGTGGGGTTTCAAACCTGCGTACCGCCAGCGTGGCGGGCAGGCGCGCATCGGCGATGGCCGGGCTGGGCGCGGGGGGAATATCCAGCGCGTAGTATTGCGGATACAGGATCTTGCCTCCGCAGCCGGCCGTCCACAGCGCCAGTGCGCAAGCGCTCGCGCCCGCCAGAGTCTTTATGGTCATGGGGTCCTCGTCATTGGGGAACCTTCCGGTCCTTCGGCTGCCTGATCCGTATCAGACTCCACGGACGCTGCTTCACGGACTCTGTCAACTCGTCCAGGTTTTCGGTCGCCACACGAAGGTTCTCCACCGTTTCGGCAATGTTCTGGTCTTTCGCCCGCATCGCCGTCTGGAGATTTGCGATCAGGCCACGCGCCTGCTCGATCGTCTTGCGCATTTCGGCAAGGTCCGTCTGTAGGGGATCGCTTGCCGCGTTGATAGTGCCGTTCGCGTTGGAGACGGTTGCGTTCACATTGTCGACGGCCGGCCCCATCTTCGTTATCACGCCGTTCGCATTATCGGCGAGCGTCACAATCTGGTCGCTGATCCGGTCGATCTGCGGCGATATTTTTGTGATCGTGGCATCCGCGTTCGTCAGCATCTCCGCCAGGCGCTGTTGATTGGGCTTCCCCGTGACCTCGTTCAGATTGGCCATCAGTTGCCGGGCGTCGCCCGTGACCACGTTCACGTCGGTATGCACGGCTTCGAGCAGTGTCTGCGCCGAATCGGCAAGGGCCACAACCTTGCGCTCGGTGTCGTCCAGGCTGATTGTTTCGAGCGACGGAATCACGCTGTTGGCCGGCAATCGGGGCGCGTCATTCGCTCCCATGCTTATGGAAATCACCGGGTTGGTGATCACGGTTACCGATCCGAGCTTAGCCACGGACTTAGCATTTAGCGGCGTGCCTAGCCTGACATCCAGCAGAATCTCAATTCGGGTCGGGTCCTTCGGGTCGGGCCGCACGGCTGTCACCTGGCCCGCCTTGATGCCGCCAAACAGCACGTCCGCTCCAGGCTCCAGCCCGCCCGCATACTGCAGGTATGTCCGGTAGGGAACGCGTGCGCCCCGGATCTGCGCATTGCTTACGCGATAGACGGTCGCGAGGAGTATCGCCGCGCAAACTAAGACGAAGGCGCCGACTTTGGCTTCGGTGTTCATACTTTTACTCCCGCCATGCCCGCCAGTGCCCGCAGGTGGTCCTCCGCGGCATGGCTTTCAATCGGATCGGCAACCCGGTCGAGAAACTGCCGGATGCGCGGATGAGTGCTCGCCCGGAATGCGTCCTTGGTATCCACGGCGATGAGCGATCCCTGGTAGAGCATGGCCACCCGGTCGGCCACGCGGAAGGCGCTGGGCAACTCGTGCGTCACCACCAATATGGTCATGTGAAACGCGCGCTTCAATAGGAGGATCAGCTCGTCCAAGCCCGCGGCGACAATCGGATCCAGGCCCGCGGAAGGCTCGTCGAATACCATAATCTCGGGGTCGAGTGCGGTCGCGCGGGCCACGGCTGCGCGCTTCTTCATGCCCCCGGACAATTCCTGGGGCATCCGCTTGCCGGCTTCTCCCAAACCCACCGCCGCGAGTTTCATGTACGTCATGATTCGGATCACGGGGTCGGCCAGGTTGGTTAATTCGTGCAGAGGCAGGGCGACGTTATCTTCGATGGACATGGCATTGAACAACGCGCACTCCTGAAACGCCACGCCCATGGTTCGCCGGATTCGCTTGAGTTCGCTCGCGGAGCAACGGTTGATATCGACGCCCCGAACGCGAACCGTCCCGGAGAGTGGCCGCTCGAGTCCGATGATGTGCCGCAGCAGCGTGCTTTTGCCGGAACCGCTGCCGCCGAGCAGGGCCATCACTTCGCCCGTCTCGATGTTCAGGCTCACGCCATCCAGCACACGATGGTCCCCGTATTGAACTGTCAAGCTCTCGACCGAGATCGCGGGATCAGCCATACGCTAACTCTTATGCACCCTTATGTACCAGATAGAAGATCGCCGTGAAGAACACGTCGGCCAGGATCACAAAAAAGGTGGACCAGACCACGGCGGACGTTGCCGACCGCCCCACTGCGTCCGGGCCCCCTCGCGTCCTCAGACCCTCCAGACACCCCACATTGACGATAATGACCGCGAACACCAGGCTCTTCAGCAGGCCGACGAAGACGTCATGCAGTTCGATCGAGTTGGCGACATATTGCAGATACATGCCGAGCGTGATCCTGGTGCTGATGTACATGAACCCGGCGCCGGCCAGTATGCCAAACGCATTGCTCATGATGCTCAGGCAGGGGATGGTGACGATCGCCGCCAGGTACTTCGGGGCCAGCACAAACTCGATCGGATCGATGGCCATGGTCCGGAGCGCGTCGATCTCACTGGTGACCACCATGGTTCCGATTTCTGCCGAAAACGCCGATCCCGACCGGCCGCTCACGACGAACGCCGTCAACAGCGGGCCGAGCTCGCGCGTGAACCCGATCGCCACGGTGTCCATGACGTACTGCAACGCTCCGAACCTCCGCAGTTCCGCCCCGGCTTGCATGGCCAGGATGAACCCCGTACACACGGACATGACGCCCACCATCGGCAGCGCATCGACGCCGATAGCCGCCATCTGGCGCAATGCCGCTTGCCAGCGCCCCCGCTTGCCCACCCCCGGCAGCACGTGGGGTATGGCGCGCAGCCCCGATCCGCCCTGAATGGTGAATCCGCCCACATAGGCGAGTCCGCGGATCACACCGCCGCCGATGGCTTCAAGAAGTCTCATGGTTCGCCTCTGGTTCCGCCATTTCGAACAGTCGATCAAGATGCGTGATTTCGAACAGATAGCGCGGCTGATCGTGAATTCCGCCCAGGATCAGCCGCGTCCCCTGTTTATGCGCCATCCCAGCCGCCTCCACCAGCGTGGCCAACCCGGAGGTGTCGATGTACGAGACCGCGGACAAGTCGACGGATACGCTGGCTGGGGTGGCGCGCAAAGCGTTGGACAGCGCTTTGCGCATCTCGCCGGAGTTTTCGATAGTGACCCGGCCCTGAATTGCGACGCTGTCGTTGCCAGCCACGGCGCACCCCTGCTTCACGGTCAGCTCACCTTCGCCAACTGGAGCGCGCCGCCGTTCAGAATGGACTGTACTTTCTCGGTCTGCTCCTTGCTGAGCGTGGTCTGGAGGACGGTTCCACCGGAACCGCGGAACTGCTCCGCGACCTTCTCGGGATCTACGGTTCGCAGCAGCGCCAGGATCGCCGAGTCGCCCGGCTGGACCATGGCGCCGGTGCCCTTGACGAACTCTTCCGGGATGCCAAACTCGTCCTTCCACCAACTGGCGTCGAGGGCGCCGCCCGCCGCACCGAGGACGCCCCCACCCAGAACTCCGGCGGCCAGCGTGCCCGCCAGGACTGCGCCGCTGGCCCCGCCAGTGAACGGCAGCGCAATCAGCGCTCCAATCAGGGAACCCCAAAAGAGACCCCAGCCGGCGCCCTCGCCGGTGGTCATCTGGTAGCTTTGGTCGATCCGCAGCTTGCCTTTAGAGTCCCGATAGACCGCGACGGCGTCGCGAAGGTCGACCACCCAATCGTCGTCCATGCCACAGAGCTTGTTGAGAACCGCCGAAGCCCGGTACATGTCCTGTTTGAATCCAACCACAATCAGTTGTGACATAATGGTCCTCTATCGGCTAGGCCGCAGTTCTTACTTCTCCAGCCGCGCGGCGGCGGCTCTCAAGTGCCCGGCCAGCAAGTGCTTCACCTTCGCTTCGGACTGCTCGTCCTCCTCGCGTATCCGTTTCACCCGTGCCTCGATCGTGGCCTTGAGATCGCCGTGGGCTTTTTCGGCTTTGTTCTGCAGCGCTTTCACCTTGGCGTTGGTCTCTTCCTTGAGTTGCTCCGACCGCTTCTTGGCCTCATCCAACTTAGCCTGCAGCTTGGCGTTGAGCGTGTCGATGTTAGCCTGCAGCTTGGCCTTTCGTTCGCCCCGCGCGCGGGCGTGCTCGGCCTTCAATTGGTCGATGTCCGCCCGCAACTCCGCCACGTCTCTGGTGTATTGGTCTTCCGCGACACTCTTTCTGGCCTTGCGGAACACCTTCCCGCCCAGGGCTTCCATCTGCGTGTCCACCGGAGTAACCCACTCCTCGCTGATATCGGCGATCACCGCGCACTTGCCGGGTGTCAGCGTGGCGGCAACCTCGTCGACAAAATCCGCGTCGACTCCCGCAATGGCCAGGTCGCCGATGCTGCCGGCCAGCAGGCCCACCGTGGCGCCAACGCCTAATCCAATGGGGCCCCCTATCAGTCCGATGAGGGCGCCAATCGCCGTTCCGCCGAAGGTGCGGATTGGGAAATCGTCTTCCGACTGCTCTACCGCGATCGTGCCATCGGCGTTCTTCTTGATTACCGATTCGGCGTGAATCGCGATGCTTCCTTCCGAATCCAGTTGCTTGAGGGCATGCGAGCCTTCGTAGCTTCTGGTTTCGTCGTCAAATACCACTACCAGCATTCGTTCCATTGAAATGTCTCCTTCTATGGATGTTTTGAGGGGAAATGTTTAGGCAGGCTGGAAGGCCGTACCTTTAGGCAAACTGTGTATTGCAGTGGCGAAACCCAGCACTGCGGTGCCGTCGAAGATGAGGTCGACACCAATTGCGAACCCGATGAACCAGATGCTCGAAACCGGCATAGACCAGAGAATCATTCCACCCAGCACCACCGAGACGATGCCGGAGAAAAGAGCCCAGCCCCAGCGAGGGAACTTCGCCATGGCGGATCCGATGGCGCGGAACAGTCCGCCCACGATGAAGAACGAGCCAAGCACCAGCGTAAGGCCCGCCGCCCCCGTGATCGGATAGCGAACCAGCAGGTATCCGGTGACTCCGCGCAATAACGCACTGAGCAGATTGAGGAAGAATCCGCCCCAGTTCCCGGTTCCGAACGCTTGAATCAGTTGGACGACGCCGCCGATCAGAAGCAACCAGCCAAAGACCAGGACGCTGGTGAAGGTCGCGGTGACGTCGAAGAGAATGCAGGCCACGCCAAGAAGCGTGAGGGAGATTCCAAGAAACAGGAACCAGCCCCAAGAGTCGCGGATCTCCTCTATGCCGGCAATAAGTGGACTGTAGGTTTGTTGTGACATTGTGTCGCTCCTGTACCGAGATTACGGGAAGTGGGGCCGGCAGTCGTGAGCTTGCGGTCAGGTTTTGGTGGAAGGAACGCTTGCATATCGTTTGGGCTATCCTGGGAAGGAATCTCCGGCAAGGCCAACGAGTTGAAAGAGTTTCCTCCATTCCGGCTGGACACCGAAAATCAATGCCTCTGGCGCCGCGGGGAGGGCGGAGGCGATCAGCGCATCCTGTTGACTCCCAAAGCGTTCGCCGTCCTGCGTTATCTTGTGGAGCACGCCGGCCGCCTGGTGACTCAGGATGAGCTCCTGGAGGCTGTCTGGCCCGATACCTTCGTCCAGCCCGAGGTCCTGAAGTATCAGATCGCCGACGTCCGGAGCACGCTGGGCGACCACCCGAAGAATCCTCTCTTTATCGAGACCCTGCCCCGGCGCGGGTATCGGTTTGCGGCCGCGGTGAGCGAAACGGCGGCTGCCGAACCTGCGGTTAGTCCGGCTGGCCGAACAAGACTGGTGGGAAGGGACAGCGAGCTTGCCCGGTTGCGGGCTTCCCTCAAAACGGCATTGCGGGGCCAGCACCAGGTCGTCTTCATCACGGGAGAGCCCGGAATCGGAAAGACCACCCTGGCCGACGAATTCCAGCGCCAGGCCGCCGCCGGCGAACCGTCCCTACGTATCGCCCGCGGGCAATGCCTGGAGGGCTACGGAGGCAAGGAGCCCTATTACCCGATGCTGGAGGCGCTGGGTGAATTGTGCCGGGGTCCCGAAGGCGGGCCAGTGGTCCAGATCCTGGCCTCGCATGCGCCCACATGGCTGGTACAGTTTCCGGCGCTGATCAAGCGCGAACATCGCGAAAGTCTGCAACGTGAGATCCTGGGAGCCACGCGGGAGCGCATGCTGCGCGAGATCGGGGAAGCACTGGAGGCGATCGCCGCGGCCAGGCCGCTGCTGCTGGCGATCGAGGATCTGCATTGGGGGGATCCCTCCACGGTGGATCTCATCTCGGCGTTGGCGCGCCGCCGCGGCGCCGCCAAACTGATGGTGCTCGGCACGTGCCGTCCGGTCGAACTGTCTTCAAACCATGCATTGATGGCGCTCACGCGGGAACTGCTGGTTCACCAGTTGTGTTGTCAGATTGCGCTCGAGCCGCTGACCGAAGCGGAAATAGCCGAATACCTGACGGCTGAGGCATCCGGGACCAGGCCCCCCGAGGCGTTGGCCGCGCTGCTGTACCGCTGCTCGGAAGGCAATCCGCTGATGATGTTGGCGGCACTGGAGCACTTGGGCGAACGGGGTGCGA
>Ga0265316_10003490_pt1 | contig 15867 bp, 13 predicted proteins | sample 4522metaG_FD_202092 | JGI IMG/M metagenome (GOLD analysis project Ga0265316, IMG submission 202092) | Rhizosphere microbial communities from Carex aquatilis grown in University of Washington, Seatle, WA, United States - 4-5-22 metaG | ecosystem: Host-associated > Plants > Roots > Rhizosphere >...
ATTATGTCTGCTTAATGGTCAAATTATAAATAATAACGGGTCCATTCTCCCGATACTTAGATATATGATATTCCCTTTGTAAAAAATCGGAAAGCTTAAAATAAATATCCGGGTAAGCATATTTGGTATTCCCTGAGTCAATAATTAAGGCGTCTTGAAGAACTATGGCTTTTTTACCGCTATTTATAATCAGGTCTATTTCTTTTTTAAGTTTGCGCTCATTCTCTTCGGGGGTTTTGACCAATTCTGCATTAATATCCCAAAAACTTATAATCCTGCGGTGCGCGAAATAAGGTATGTATAGCATTGCCGGAGTATGCCATATCGTTCCATTGGGCCAAACCTCTCCTCCCCTCATGATGACAACATCGTCTTTATTCGTGCTTTCTTTAATTAACAGGGATGTTTGAAGCAATAAATTATTTTCCGGATTAGATTCTGGAATAATTGAATGTGTAAGATTATTTACAAATAGGAAGATGATGGAAAAAAATATCATTAATTTTACAAACAAATGGTTTTTCCTAAGGAACAGGTCCTTTAACAAGACGCATATAAATAACCAAACAAAAATTAAAGAAGGCGTATACCTTTGTAGGTTAAATGGCTCGTAAAAAACCAGGGTTCCAAAAAAGAAAAAAGCAGCCATAAGCCCTGAGGAGATAATATTCAAGTATTCATGTATAAAATTCTTTCTTTTAAATATGCATAGTAATACCGCTACTGTATAAAAAATTAAAGCGCTGATTGTTTTATGGTTACTTATAAATACAGAAGCAACATTTTCTTTGGCCATCGCCATTAAGTTAGCCATTTGGAAAGGAACCGCGTACACCCCGCTTTTAAACCAAATAAATGAGAATTCAATAGAGCCCCACAAACTGTGGCCCTGGCTTCCTAATAACGTGCTTTTTAAAAAAACTCTTAGGCCCAGCAGCAGATATGGTATAAACCAGAAAAAGAATAAGATAGCGATATACCAGCCGATAAAAGCTGATTTTTTGCTTTTAGGTGAAATGGTATTCCATAAGAAAATTAACAACGCGGGGACAAAAACAATATACGCGGCGGAAGAAAACAAAGCTAAAGAAGTAAAAATGCCTGACCAAAATAAGTTATTTTTAGATTCGTTTCTTTTAAGGAGCGCTAAAAAATAAACTGCTACTATAATAAAAAACGTTGAAGGTATGTGCGTCTCTACCAATGTACTGTACCGCCAGTAATTGAATGAAAAAGCAAACCCTATCGCGCCAAAAAAAGCCAGTAATCTATTCGAGAATAACACCTCTATAATTGCAAAAAAGACTACGACGCCTAAGGCGCCGAAAAAGGAACCTAAAAAAGCTAAAGGAAAAAGAGCGCTTTGAGTAAAAGAGAAAAGTGTCCAAAGCCGGTAAAATAAAGTATTTATCGATAATAATAAAGTATGCTCCTGCCATCCGTATATAAAAAAATACCCATTTTCTGCAAATTGCGCAAGAATTACGGAGTCATAGTGATACCCAGAAGAAATAAAAGTAAGGTAGATAATAAATACCGCCGTAAACAACATAAAATAAGGCACAATATCTGCGGGTTTTAAAATCAAGGTCTGAGTTCGGTCATTTATCTTCATTAGTTAAAACTTCCAATGCCATCCCAAGCTACTGTAATCAACGGCCAAGCCAAGTTATCAGTAAGCCTGCGCGTGTGAATATCAGATATAATTATATCTTCCCTTTTGCCAACTTACTAATACTTTAATAAGGCCAAATAAACTCCAAAGGATGACCAAAAAAGATAGATTTCAGAGTATGATTATAATAAAATTGCCTATCCACAGTTATTGTCGATAATTAAAAAACAGGGGGAAAAACTAACACTAGATAGCAACCTTGCTTAATTTTTACTTAAAATAAACACCTTTAATCCGCATTTGTAACTTTAAAAAATTACCGACTAAACTTATCTTGTGCGATTGTATTTTTTTGTATTTAGAACATTGGAAACACGGTATATCTTCTCTGCCTTTTACCCTACCAAGAAGCATTTTTTTTGCATAGATGAACCTTTCCCCCCTCAGGCATTTCTGTAACCCAAGCCTTGAAACATTTCCAAAGGTATTAGAACTAGAATTATTACAACATCCTAGCAACTCATTATCAGGGCTTATCTGAGGTGCCAACCAAAGCTGATGGCAAGGAAACGAGTAAGAAGCTTTGGCTTTCTCTTCGTATTCTTGTCGTGACGCATATTTAGTTTCTCTCTTTATTAATTCTTTATCTTTAACTGGCGAATATGATTCACTCCAATTTAATTTTATAAAGAACCTCATATTTAATTTCTTAGCCATTCTTCTTGCCTCAAGTAATTCATTTTCATTATGCCCGAATATAATAAATTGCCATATTAATTTCGGGAACTTGGAATTATATTTTTGTTTATAAAAATTAATTCTCTTTATATTTTCGATCACATTATCCAGATTTCCACCCCGCCTGTAAATTTGATACGTATTATTGGTCGCGCCATCTATAGAAACTGACATAATCTTAAACTTATATTTAACCAAACACTCCAGCACCTCTTCACTTGCTGTATTTAAATTAACCCCATTTCTTGCTGTCAGATCAATTCCTTTCTTAAACCCATATTCAATGATCTCTTTTAATTCGGGATTTAGAAATATTTCCCCATTATCTGATAATTCTATGTTCCTAAAGGTTGGGTTATCATCTACAAATTTTTTAAAATCACAAAATTTTAGGTAGCATCTTTTTATTCTGTTTTCATCTTGAGATTGAAAACATTTGACACACTTAAGCTGACAAATGCTTGATGCATCAATCCGTATGCTGTTACCAATTATTCTGTATTTGCAGTAGTTTATAAGGTAATCGTACATTAAAATAGATTCCTGCGCATGTTGTTATAGGTAATAAATGTATATCTCAATTTAAACAAGCTAATTATATAGAAAATTGGTGGGAATTACAAGAAATTACGGCTTATTAAAGATAGATTTTATGTCATTTTTTCACCTTTTTGAGAGCTATGTCTTTATGGCTTATTAACAAACGAGGAGTTAAATGATGCCACCTCTCTGGAGTGTGACACCTACCATAATAAGCCATATTTTTGTATTGCCTGGCTACTCGGTAATAAAAAGAAAACGGCAGGCGTTTTTGCGCCTGCCGCTATTGGATGAAATATGCGACTGGTTGTATACGGAAAACCAAACTATTTCTGTTGCGGCATAGCCACAGATGTCTGCTGTTGTGTCTGGTTTTGTTGTCTCGTTTCTTGGCGATGCTCTCTGCGTTCTTCGCGGCGTTCTTCACGTAGATCATGAAGTTTTTCACGGTCAGTTCTTATTTTCTCCTGTATCGGACGAAGTTGCGCTCTTAATGGCTTGGCTTGAGCTTCAATCTGTTCAAGTTGAGCACGTAATGGTTTCGCTTGCTGCTCTAATGATTGAATCTCTTGGCGTAATTGAGCGCCTTCACCCTGGCCTTGAGGTTTGCCATTACTCGTTGGCTGTTGAGCATTAGCCTTTAAAACGGACACAGCCGCTATAAACAAAACAACAACCACAATCCACAATTTACGTACCATACATGCTCCTTTCCCTATAGTTAATAATCTTAATTCCCATATAATAACTTTAACTGCTCAACGGTCGGATGCCCTTCATAATATTCTCCCTGCGGGCCAATATAACCATTCTTGTACTTAGTAAGTGAAACGGGAGTATAACTACCGTTTGAATTGGGGACATTTATAGTAATTATTTTACCTTGGGGCTGTGTAACATTTATAGGCGCGGCCTCAGGAACAGTTACAACAGTAGTAGCGGCAGGCACTGCCACAACCGTGGTAGCTACTACTGGTGCCGGAACCACTACATACCCATAAGGATAGGACCTATAGTAATAACCGCCGTAATAGTAATACGGGATGCCTCCTGCTACAACAGTTGTGTATCCCACCGGAAGGCCCTCAACCACTGCGCCTATTGCAAGAGCAGAAACCGCAACCTCAAGCCCGAACCAACCCGGGCCATACCACCTACCTCCGCGGTAATGATACCTCCCGCCTCCATGCCCTCCCCAAGCAAAAGCGCTTACAGTAGATAAGCTCATCGCAATACAAAGAGCAATAATTAGCCAAAGCTTATTTTTTGAAATTGTTCCCGACATTTTTAAACTCCTTCCTTTTTATCTTCTATTATATTTTACTCCTATTGGATCAAATATGCAACTGGCTATATACAGAAGCGGCAAAACCTGTTTAATAGAATTTTAATGCTGGCTCGACACCAGTTATATCTTTTGCACTAATCGATCTTTTACCTTTATCATTTTCACTCTGCTTGTATTAATGGCACATTTTTGCATGAATCATATTCAAGTTGAAGAGTTACGTGAGTAATAGCATATTTTGCTTTGAGGAGCTGCTCTATTTTATCCTTCAGTAAACAGCTTTCGCTTAATCGTATATCCTCTGCCACGTTTATATGCGCTTCAAAGTAAATATCATCTTCTGTAACGCTCCAAAGATGTGCATGATGAATATCTTTAATCCCTTTTATTTGTTCAATATCGCTCTTAATGTCCTTAATGGAAATTCCTTTAGGGACATGCTGCATAAGAATATGCACTGCCTGCATGACAATTACATACCCCTCCTTAAGGACATATACGCCAATCAATACCGTAAGTAACGGGTCAATCCATTTAATATCAAAAAACCAAATAAAAATACCTCCAAGCACTACGGCAACCGAGGAAAGTGTATCCGTAAAAAGATGTAGGTATGCGGTACGAATATTCATATTCCCATGTGCGTCTTTTCTTAAAAGTAAAGCTGACCCCGCATTTGCTATCAATCCTATTAAGGCAACGGTTATCATTATGCCTGTGTTTACGTTCACCGGATGAATAAACCGCACAAAAGCCTCTTTAAAAAGGTAGAATGACACTGCCATAAGGATAGAGGCATTTAAAAGTGCCGCTAAAACTTCGGCTCTCTTGTAGCCAAAGGTACGCTTCTCGGTATGCGCGTGTTTTTGCAGCTCAACAGCAATCAGGCTTATGATAAGCGCAAAGACATCAGTGAAGTTGTGCAGCGCATCCGAAATAAGGGCAAGACTGCCAGAAATAATTCCCCCTATTATTTCAACCGCTGTGATAAGCGCATTAAGCAGGATTGGAATAATCAAACGTGAACTCTTTTTCTGATGAGAATGTGGATGTTCCATTTTTGTAGTCCTTTTTATTTTATTCTAAACAAAACCCTCCGTAATGCATTATATCGCAGAGGGTTAATAAATCAACTGCCCGCATTGGTATAGGTAATAACTATATCTCTAACTTATTGATAAACAGAGAGTTATCTAATGTCATCTCTCTTGGGGTGACATATGCCATGATCCCTAGAATGAGCGGTATCTATCTCATTCATTTAGGATTGCTCCATTTCCAGTTCCGGATTTCCGGTAAGTCTTGACCGTATTTATCAATGTACTGCCTGTGCTCAACGAGCTTTTCCTGTACCATCTGCTTCAGCTTAGCTCCATTGACGCCCAACTGTGGCAATCGATTTATCACATCTTGTACCAGATGAAACCTGTCAAGATCGTTTAAAACCGTCATGTCAAAGTACGTTGTAATGGTACCCTCTTCCTTATAACCACGAACATGTATGTTATCGTGATTAGTACGGCGGTAGGTCAACCGATGTACCAGCCAAGGGTAGCCATGAAACGCAAAAACTACCGGCTTGTCTTTAGTAAATAATGCATCGAAGTCTTGATCGCTCAGTCCATGCGGGTGTTCCGTATTGGGTTCGAGCTTCATCAAATCGACAACATTAACCACGCGGACTTTTAGATCAGGCAGATGTTTACGAAGAATGGAAACAGCGGCCAAAGTCTCAAGCGTTGGCACGTCGCCGCAGCAAGCCATCACCACGTCTGGTTCCTTGCCTTGATCGCTGCTAGCCCATTGCCATACACCAATCCCTTTGGTGCAATGTTCAATTGCCTCACCCATGGTTAACCATTGTGGTGCCTGATATTTGCCCGCTATTACGACGTTAACGTAATGCCGGCTCCTCAAACAATGATCCCCAACCGATAGCAAGCAGTTGGCGTCGGGCGGAAGATACACGCGCACGATAGAAGCCTTCTTATTCACCACATGATCAATAAAGCCTGGATCCTGATGAGTAAATCCATTATGGGCTTGTTGCCAAACATGTGAAGCGAGTAGATAATTTAGTGATGCGATCTTCCTTCGCCACGGCAATTCTGCTGTGACTTTTAACCACTTGGCGTGTTGGTTAAACATCGAATCGATGATATGAATAAATGCCTCATAGCAATTGAACAGCCCGTGTCGACCCGTGAGCAGATAACCTTCCAGCCAACCCTCGCATTGATGTTCGCTTAACATCTCCATAACCCGGCCCTCGGGTGCAAGAAACTCATCGTTCTCTTTCGTGCGGGCTTCCCACTGCCGGTTGGTAACCTCAAAAACACAATTCAACCGGTTGGAAAGCGTTTCATCAGGACCGAATATCCGGAAATTTCGTTGCTTCTTATTAAGTTTAATCACATCGCGCAGGAACTCTCCAAGCATATGCGCGTCTGAGGCCTCAACTGATCCGGGAGATGGCACATTCACCGCATATTTCCGAAAGTCAGGCATAGCGAGATCTTGCAGTAATAACCCGCCATTGGCGTGAGGATTAGCGCCCATTCTTCGCTCACCTTTGGGTGCCAGTTCGGCCAATTCCGGTAAAAAACGACCGTTTTCGTCAAAGAGTTCCTCAGGCTTATAGCTTTTCATCCAGTTTTCAAGGAGCTTGAGATGATCAGGATGCTCGGAATCCACCAGTAGTGGAATCTGGTGGGCGCGAAAGGTCCCCTCAATTTGTAATCCATCGACGACTTTCGGACCGGTCCAGCCTTTGGGTGAATTAAGGACGATCATCGGCCAGCGGGGACGAGCGGCATCATTTTTGCCTCGCGCATTGCTTTGGATTTGCCGAATTTCAGTAATGACCTTTTCCAAAGCGGCGGCCATAAACTGATGCATCTTTTCTGGTTCATCACCTTCCACAAAGTAAGGCGTCCAGCCGTAGCCACGGAGCAGTTGATCTAGTTCCTCATGCGTAATGCGAGCCAACACGGTAGGGTTGGCTATTTTATAGCCATTGAGATGCAAAATCGGTAGCACGACTCCATCGGTTATCGGATTGAGAAATTTGTTGGAATGCCATGCTGTGGCCAGTGGACCTGTTTCCGCTTCACCGTCACCCACGATGCAGGCAACAATCAAATCTGGATTATCGAAGACGGCCCCAAAAGCATGGCTGAGTGAATACCCTAACTCTCCACCCTCATGAATCGACCCCGGGCACTCAGGCGAAACATGGCTGGAAATCCCGCCGGGAAAAGAAAATTGCATAAAAAGCTTCTTCAGGCCGGCTTCATCCTGGCTGATATTCGGATAAATCTCACTATAAGTACCTTCAAGATAAGTATTGCCTACTAACGCAGGGCCACCATGACCGGGGCCAGAGATATAAAACATATTCAGATCATACTTCTTAATGACCCGGTTTAAATGCACATATATAAAGTTCTGTCCCGGTGTAGTACCCCAATGCCCGAGCAGCATCGACTTCACGTCTGAAAATTTCAGCGGCTCCCGAAGTAAAGGATTATTACAGAGATAGAGTTGACCGACCGAAAGATAGTTGGCTGCGCGCCAGTAGGCATCCATCTTGTGAAGTAGTTCTGGGGAAAGAGGTTTTGTTTTCATGGTTCAATTCTCCTTTTTTCAGTCAAAGCTAAGGACACAATAAATCTTCGCTATCTCTTTAATTACTTTGATGACTTTTCCGCTAAAGACTCCATCAGCTTATCGAATGGCTCGGAGAATTTCTTAATACCTTCGTCTTCAAGCTGTTGAGTCACCTTGTCGATGCTGATTCCAAGTTCCGGCAATCGTGCCATTATCCGATTGGCTTCATCAATATCTTGTTCAAGGCGTAATTTCGGATCGCCGTGATCACGGTAAGCATCGATGGTTTCAAGAGGAACCGTATTCACGGTATCGGAGCCGATTATAGCTTCAATATATTTTATATCACTGTAGTCCGGGTTTTTAGTGCTTGTGCTGGCCCAGAGCAGCCGCTGTACACGAGCACCCTTATCAATCAGTTTCTTAAACCTATTGCTGCCAAAAATCTCCTTATAGATTTGATAAGCCACCTTAGCACTCGAAATAGCCACTTCTCCATGCACCTTCTGCGCAATTTCTGAGTTCTTAGCGCCTGGCTCGAGGAATTTCTCGACTAGAGGATCCACCAGAGTGTCAATACGGCTTAAAAAGAAACTAGCCACCGAGGCTATATGTTGCACTGGCTTGCCTTGAGATGCGCGCGCTTCAAGACCTGCAATATAGGCTTCTGCAACCTGACGATAACGAGGCAATCCAAATAGCAACGTCACATTAACATTAATTCCTTCGCTGATGAGTTGCTGGATAGCAGGCAAGCCATCGGATGTCGCCGGGACTTTAATGAAAACATTGGGCCTGTTCAGTGCGGCCCACAATCGGCGGGCTTCCTCAATTGTACCTTTGGTATCATACGCCAAATGAGGGTTAACCTCTAGGCTAACATATCCATCTTTGTTGTCAGTCTTCTTATACACAGGCCTGAACTCGTCAGCAGCGTTCTGTACGTCGCGCTGGCTGATAGTTTCATAAATTGATTTAACATCTTTTTTCTTAAAGGCCATCTCACGAATATCTTGGTCGTAAATATTGCTTTCCGCTATCGCCTTCTCGAAAATGGATGGGTTTGAGGTCATCCCTCGTAGTCCATCCTCATCGATCAAGCGTTTAAGCGCACCACTTGTGATCAGGTCACGTCGAATGTAGTCAAGCCAAATTGACTGGCCGAGTGTTTCCAACTTCTTTAAAGGATTGTCTTTCATTATTTTGTCTCCTTATTTTCCAGTACCGCAACTTTTGCTAAGCGGCGCTGAAATCGTTCGGAACCGCTGAATTTAGCCTGTAGAAATGTTTTGACTAATTCCCAGGCAAACGCATGGTCGACCACGCGACCGCCAAGGCAGATCATATTCATGTCGTCGTCCTCAACCCCCTGATGCGCTGAAAAAGCTTCGTGGATCAGGCACGCCCGTACACCCGGAATCTTATTGGCGACGACACACGCACCGACTCCACTGCCACAGATGGCCACACCGCGATCCACATCCCCGCGAGCGACTGCGCGAGCCAATGGCACAACAAAATCAGGATAATCGTCATCAGTATCCAGTCGGCAGTCGCCGAAGTCGGCTACCTTATAGCCGGCGGTCTTAAGGACCGCGGTCAGTTGCGCTTTTAACTCAAACCCGCCATGATCAGCAGCTATGCCAATAAGCATTATTTCTCCTCCGAGCTACGTAAACTACACAATCATTAACTCTTCTCGAAATCAATCTGCCCCTTATAAGGATTTACTCCGATCAAGCGGACGCGGAGTTTCTGCCCGACAAATAACCCCTTTTCACCACGTATGACCCGTCCTTCAACCGGAGGTGTTGTAATCCGCACATATATCCCCTTATCGGAAGCACCCGTGACTATCGCGTCAAAAGACTTGCCAATCTGACCGTTTAACAATACGGCGGCCGCTGCTTTACGCATAAAGCGTTCAACCTTTTTAGAGGCTTTATCGCGGTCTGTATATAGGGCGGCGCAATTAATTAATTCATTCTGACTATATGGACAAGGCTGCTTATCTAAAACTGCCTTCAAAAGCCGTTGGATAATCACATCGACATAGCGCCGGTTAGGAGCTGTTCCATGAATATAATCCATAACCGCCAGGCCAAAATGTCCAATAGAAGATGCTTGCGGTTCAAGTACCACATACTCTCCCGGCCCCAGTAATTTGACGATGGTCAATGAGAGATCAGGAAACCTTTCCGGATCGGCGATTTTTCTTTTATTGAGGAATTGCGCTAGGGCCTTAGCGTCAGGTTGAAGCGGTAAGGTCTCATGATAGGTTGCGGCGACATCCACTATCCCCTGCCAATTTATTGGAACACGCACAACCCTCTGGATCATCGGAATCCCCGCGTTCCTTAAGAATTGTGACATAGTGACATTGGCAGCGATCATGAAATTTTCTATAATTGAACGGGCGCGGTTCTTTTCCTGGATAATGAGCGCAATGACCTTTTCTTCGCGGATAACCGGCTTAGCTTCAATGGTGTCAAATTCAAGCGCTCCCTGCTCAATGCGGAATTTGCTCAAACGCTCGGCGGCTTCATCCTGCAACTCTAATTGCTCTTTTAGATCGTGTATTCGGGCTACTGATGCAGGGATGCCAGCTTTACCTTCAAGCCAGTTGCCGATTTCTTCATAGATAAGTTTTGCTTTATTACGGATGAGCCCACGGAAAATCGTACCTGGGGTAATTTTTCCATCAGAAGAAACACTGAATTCAATAATCAAGGCGTCGTGATCTACATCAGGCAATAATGAGGTAAGTTCAGTTGACAAACGATTCGGAAAAAGAGGAAAAACTTCGATACCCGTATAGACCGATGTCCCATTACGCGCCGCGTAGATATCGGTTTGAGAGCTTTTCGGAACAAATAAATCAACGTCAGCAATAGCAACCTTGACCATGATCTCACCGCTTGTGCCGCGAACGCAGTATTCTAACTGATCAAGATCCAGAGATTCCGTGTTATCAACCGAAGACCAGAGAAGCCCGCGGAGATCTCTTGCTTCGCTTCGCGCGTTATCAAAAAGCTGCTTTGGATCAAGGGCGTTGATTTCATCAATTACGGGTTTTGCGGGGGAAAAATCAAAACCATATTGTTCTATCGCAGTAAGCGCAATCTTACGAAGGTCGATATTATGATAATCAGGCATGAGAACGTCTTTCTATTTTATAAGCTGCAAGTAACGCACACAGAATACAAAGAAATATACTCTCTAATATAATAAAATGAGTTTATATATTATTATACCCTCAAACACCACACCTTCAATGGGTTTAATCAATTAATAGGTATTCCCACTAAGTACTGGCAGTAATATTGCCAAGTGCGCCCTATCTATCTACAGCTAAACAAAGAAGGCTATTGATCGGATACGGTCAATAGCCTTTAAACTCTCAGATTTTATTTTTTGTCTGCTTTCTTCTTTGCTTTCTTCTTTGGTTTACTTCTACAACCGCAAGTGGCACACATAAAAACACCTCCTTAGAAAATCTTACACCCTATTTCTTTGTCGATTTGGCGGCATCCTGCGCCTTCTGATGACTCTCCATCAGCAACCGATAGTTCGGCATCATATAGTCGGCAAAAAGATTAGCGTATTCCAGCGCGTCCGGACGATTCCAGGTCTTCTGCAATTCCGAGACCACCGCCATAGTATCAATCGGGATCACACCCGCCTGTGCGAGTCGGGCGATAGTCAAATCGGTAGCCATCTTACTCCAATTTCCGGAAGCATCCACCACGGCATACACCTTGTAACCGGCGGCCACTGCGCTGATACAAGGAAAGGCCAGACAAACGCTAGTTAGCGTGCCGGCTATGATCAGCGTTTTACGGCCGGTTGCTTCGATCGCCTTGACAAAATTTGGCATATCCCAGGCATTAATTTGCCCTTGACGGGCCACAAACTGGGCATGCGGTGCTACTTGTTTAATCTCGGGAATCACCGGACCGTTAGGGCCTTCCGGCACCGAAGCAGTAGTAATGACCGGAATTTTCTGCATCGTGGCGACTTTGGCGAGCGCGGTCACGTTACGGCGCAATTCCGGTTCCGGCATATCCTTGACCAACTGGAATAGGCCGCTCTGGTGATCGATCAGCAGTATAATTGCGTCATCGGGATTGATCATCACGTTATTCTTGGCTGTATTCGTTTTACTCATAAGGCCATCCTTTCTTTATTTTATTTTACAATTTATTTACCAATATTTTGAAAGGAAACTTTTTAATTCCGCTCTCCTTTCATTATATTATTCCCTGTAATAGTCTTTACTACTGTAGTATAGGCAATAGCAGAACGAAATCAATTGTACCTGGGTATAACCGCAGGATTATGCTGTGTCGTACTTGTAAGAATATTGTTAAAACTGCCAAAAATAAAATTGACGCAGCACTAAAATAAGATTAGAATAAAATTAATCCAAAATGACTGATATATCCAAAGTTACCGATTATTTATACGTGGGCTCAAGATTCGGAAAAGAACATGCCGATGAATTAAGGGTGCTCAATTTTAATCTGATTATTTCCATGATCGGACAAATGCCACCCGAAGAAATTTATACCCTTCCTCCCTTTAAAACCTTATGGATTAAAACTTACGATACATTTTTTACTCCCATCTCAATCAAGAAGCTGCTGGTGGGAGTTGAGGCGGCCTTGCCTATTATTCAAAACAAAGGCAGGGTTTTAGTTTTTTGCATGCAGGGCAGACGTCGAAGCATTGCTATGGCCGCCGCCATCCTTATCAGCACGGGGCATACCAGCGATCAGGCCATAGATTTATTAACTACTGCCCGTAAAGTAGCGGATCCAAAAAGGTGGTATATCCGAAGGCAAATCAAAACCTTTGAAAAATATTGGCAAAAAAGGTAACTACTATGATAAAAAAAATAAAAAATGTACACATTATTATTAATCCCGCCTCCGGAAGAAAAGAAGCTATCTTACCTATTATCAATACATCCCTGAAAGAAGCCGGCATTACGTGGGAAGCATTAGTTACCCACCAACCGGGCGATGCGATCCAGTATGCCAAGGCTGCCGTAAAAGTTGGAATCGATGCCCTCGCTGTTTACGGCGGTGACGGCACGCTAAAGGAAGCGATCAGTGGCCTGATGGGATCAGAAATTCCCTTGGTTATTTTACCGGGAGGATCGGCTAATGTTATGGCCAACGAACTTGGCATACCCTACGACCTTAAAGAAGCCTGTACGCTAATGAGCCACGGTCCGCGAGAGATAAAAACCATTGATGTGGGACAGCTCGATAAGCGTTATTTTCTTGTAGGAATAAGCATTGGTTTTAGCGCGGATTTGGTGAAGGGTGCGGATCGCCAGACCAAAAATAGATTTGGCATCTTCGCCTATTTTCTCTCTGCGGCCGCAGCGTTAAAGAAACTCAAACTCTCCCATTATCACCTAAAAATCGATGGACAAGAACACGAAGTCCAAGGTTTAACATGTATTATTACTAATACAGGAAATCTCGGGTTTACTAAAATATCTTTGGATAAGCACATAGATGTTAGCGATGGGTTACTGGATGTACTGGTCGTGCGAAAGGCAAATTTAAGTCTCTTGAAGCTTATAGTAGTTACCTTGCTTAAACGAGAAAGGCCGGATAATTTCGAATTAGTGGAGCATTGGCAGGGTAAAGAGATCAGTGTTTTTTTAAATCACCCGCAAGTGGTTCAGTGTGATGGCGAGGTATTAGAAAAAATTCCTCATCATATCAATATTATTCCAGGGGCGATTAAGGTTTTGGTTCCTAAAAAATGAATAAAACCATTGAATAAACGCCTGTTAACTTTTTATGTCTTAGCCGCAGTTAGTATTATTGGATTAACTTTTTTTATCCAGATTCATCCAATATCCAACCTTGACCTCTATATAACCCGGGAGATTCAGGAACAAAGAGCTTGGAATCTTACTCCCTTGATGAAATTCATTAGTAGTTTTGGTAACCCCGGAATTGCGGTTCTTTCTATCATTATTGCTTCATCGTATTTCTTTCTTACCTATCGCCGGAGAGAAGCTTATTTTACTCTCACGGTCATTCCCGCCGATCTATGCAATATGTTACTCAAAATATTGATTCATCGCCCCCGGCCAACATTGGAAAATGCCAAAATAGTATTACAATTCACCCAATCCGGTTTCCCCAGCGCGCATGTTGTTCATTATGTTGTATTTTTTGGTTTTCTCTTAGCAGTGATGTTCGTGCACAAAAATATTCCTTTATTTTTAAGGATTTTTGTTGGCACTCTTTCTGCCTTCTTAATCCTCACTGTTTCAATCTCGCGGATATATCTTGGCGCCCATTGGGCCACGGATGTGCTGGGAGGATACCTATTTGGCTTTATTTATCTGGGAGTCATCCTTAAATTTTACTTAAAAGATCTCAAGTTCAAATATCCTTAAGCAGCCTGTTCTCGGGGAAAACCGAGATAATTTCTGTAAACAGTCAAATACTCAGCTTAATTCCTGGATATAAAGTCCGCTCCCTAGCTACAGAATTTGATTGGCAAAAACAGGCTGAAATTTGGAAAAATATCAAAGCAAATCTCACCTGAGAATTAGCTTATCTCTCCTATCTGGAATTTGAGAGATCTAATTGGCTGTCCCTATTGGATGAAATATGCAACTGGCTGTGTTCAGAAGAGGCGAAAAAACTAACTAAAAAACTGGCTATTATTGCTTAAACCACGAACACTAGAATATAGATCGGAAAATACTACAGGAAAAATTAAGTGCCAAACTAAACTAGATGGAATAGTTAAGCATTATTACCAGGGGTAAGCTTTGAACCATTGCCAAGGAAAAGCACTTTTACTAGGGATAATTTTATCTTAACGACTGTAACAACTTGGGTTTTGACTACACGAAGCGAAAAAAAATAGCTTGAGGTAGTAAAATCCGGACTGCTATCTTTTAAAAGCCTGTTTTTCTTGCTTTTAGAAACCGGTTATATTTTTTGCACCGGTCGGTTTTATCAATCATTATTTTCTGTACGGTTTAAGCAGATTTAATAACTTGGGATCAACCTGACTTCCTAATTTTATCGCCTTATCGCAATGCTGAATAGCCAAATCGTATTGCTTATCAAAATAGTAAGCAACTGATAAATTGTAATGCGCAACCGCGAGTAGAGGATTCAACTCCACTGTCCTGCTACAGGCCTGTATTGCTTCTTTAAAATTACCTATATTGCCATAGGCAGCACAAAGATCAGAGCATACTTTTGTGTCATTAGGGTTAATCTCGAATGCTTTCTTACAAAACCTTATAACTTCTAAATGATTACCGAAGATTTTATATATTTTGGCTATATTATAATATGGATCAAAATAATCTGGATTTAATTTTAAAGCCTTATTGAATTCAATCAATGCTTTGCTGTATTCATTCTTATTCGCTAAAGATACTCCTTTATTGTTGTAACATTCCGAGTAATACGGAAAGATTTTCAACGCTTTATTATAATTTAAAATGGCTTTATCATGCTCCCCCTGATCACTATAAGCAATTCCCACATTATTATAAATTACCGCTGATCCCGAATCATTAGCCAAAGCATCAATCCATAAGCTCATACTATCCTTCCAGACTTTACACCTGTTATAGGTTAAGAAAGATAGGGTTAAGGTGATGGCGATTAACAACGTAATAAGCATAGCTTTACTTATAAGGTGTTTTAGTTGCTTGCTGTAAAACCAGTATATAAAGGTAGCTATGATAAAGAGTGTCCCTATAGAAGGTATGTAGGTATAGCGTTCGGCAACAATAGTCGTTCCGGCAGGTATGAATTGAAGTATAGGCAGCAGGGCGATCAAGAAGAAAAGTGCACCAAAGAGTATCTTCCTTGTGTATTTGGTTGAAATAACCACGATAAAAGCTAAGAATATAACTGTAATGATGCTATATAGGTAGGTAGAGTTAAACTGGAAGTCATAGTAAGGATACAGGCAGGATAGTTTTATGGGCAGGAAGAGTTTGCCTAAGTAGAAGACGATGCCGTAGGAGGCAATGGAGAGCATACTTAAGAGGCTAAAGTGAGCTTCTTCGCGTATC
>Ga0265316_10003493_pt1 | contig 15863 bp, 11 predicted proteins | sample 4522metaG_FD_202092 | JGI IMG/M metagenome (GOLD analysis project Ga0265316, IMG submission 202092) | Rhizosphere microbial communities from Carex aquatilis grown in University of Washington, Seatle, WA, United States - 4-5-22 metaG | ecosystem: Host-associated > Plants > Roots > Rhizosphere >...
CTGGTGGCAGAGGCCGTATGTCAACGACTGTCGCCCAAACGGTTGGTGCGGCTCGAACTCGACGACGCATCCGCCAAGGGCCTTGCGCAACGCACGCAGTTTCGTCGCTTCGCGCGCGCAACGGTCCTGGAAGGCTGCTCCATTCAGTGCGCCTCGAGAATGCTGCACGATCTCCTGCCCAACTTGGACCTGGAAGTGATCCCGGTGGATCAATTCTACAAGCTTGAAGGCAACCCCTTCGGCATCGACGACATCAAACCATCCAAGCTGGCAAAGATGGTCGAACAGGCCGCAGAAGGAATCCTAGCGGCGCTCAAGCTCGATGGGACCGGGTCGGACTGAGTCAATCGTGACGGTAGACACATGTCTTTTTTACAAAAACTTTGTCTTGACGGCAAACCGGAGCCCTAGCAAACTTGCTTGATGGTCGGGCAGGCAAGCACACATGGAGATGACAACCCATGAACGTCGAGCCGGCCTCTGCACTCCGCACACGGGACCCGCCACCCGCGATCCCGGACGAAAACCCGCTCAATCCACTTGAGACGGCCGCTTCTGTCGGCCTGACCCAAGCCAAGACCATCCGGCTCGTGAGCGCCGAGTCGCATCTGAACCTGGAACTCGGCGGCCGGCTCGGCCCCATCGACGTGGAATACGAGACCTACGGAGTCCTGTCCGAGCGAAAGGACAACGTCGTGTTTGTGGCGCACGCCCTGTCGGGCGATGCACATGCAGCGGGCTGGGATCGGGACGCGCTGGGCGCAGGCAGGACGTGGCGCACGCACAAGCCGGGCTGGTGGGACGCCGTGATTGGGCCGGGCAAAGCCATCGACACCGAACGATTCTTCGTCATCTGCCCCAATGTGCTCGGCAGTTGCTACGGCACCACCGGGCCCTCCTCCATCGATCCGGCGACCGGCACCCCCTACGGCTTGCGCTTTCCCAAAGTCACCATCGGCGATTGGGCAGCACTGCACGCGCGGCTGCTCGATACCCTCGGCATTGAACGTCTGTACGCCGTCGTGGGTGGTTCGGTGGGCGGCCAGCAGGCGCTGGAGATGGCGCTGCGTTTTCCCGAGCGAATCGAGCGCGCCATCATCATGGCGGCGGGGGCGCGACTGTCGGCGCAAGGACTTTCCTTCAATGCCGTGGGCCGCACCTGCATTCTTGGCGACGCCCATTTCGCTCATGGCGACTACTATGGCAAAGAGCTCCCCGCGGCGGGACTGGCTTCGGCGCGCATGCTGGCGCACATCACCTATCTTTCCGATGAGGGCATGCAGCAAAAGTTCGGGCGGCGTCTGGAGGCAGGCACCTTGGCGCCCAGCGATGGCTTCGGCGTGGAATTCGCTGTGGAAGGCTACCTGGCCCATCAGGGCCGAGCTTTCGTCGAGCGTTTCGACGCCAACAGCTACCTGTACCTCACGCGCGCCATGGACTACTACGATGCGTCCGTGTGGGGTGACGGCGAACTCACCAAAGCGTGCCAGAGAATCCAGTCGCGCGTGCTGGTCGTGTCCTTCGATTCCGACTGGCTTTGCCCGCCCGACTCCGGTCGCGACCTGGCCCTGGCGCTCATCGAGAGCGGCAAGAAGGTTACCTATGCCAACGTGTCCGCGCGCTTTGGCCATGATTCCTTTCTGCTAGAGCCCGAATCCGTGACCGCTCTCGTGAACGGATTTCTTTCCCACTAGAAGCCATGCCTTTCCCAGACGATCCCCGCATCGATCCCGGCCTGCTCGCCGAGCGCGAGGTCGAACGGCTGCCGCCAGGACTTTTCGAATGGCGGATCGCCGAAGTGATTCAGATTGCAAGTTCTAGCCGCGGCCGGGCAAATCCCGGGCAAAGCCCGCGTGTCCGCTGGCAAGATGAAATCATCACCCAAGAAATTCAACCGGGCGCGCGCGTGCTAGATCTCGGCTGTGGCGATGGACAATTGCTCGAACGCCTGCAACGCGAACGCCAGGTGCGCGGTCAGGGCGTCGAGATCGACGCGGACGCGGTCCTCGCCGCCACCCTGCGTGGCGTGCCGGTTTTTCAGGCCGATCTCGGCGAAGGGCTGAGCCGTTTTCCCGACGGCAGCTTCGACGTCGTGGTGCTGGAAGAAACGCTGCAAACCCTGGCCAAGCCCAGGCTGATGCTGGGCGAGATGCTGCGGGTGGGTCGCCGGGGCATCGTGTCCTTTCCCAACTTCGCCCACTGGCGCGTGGTCGTGAATCTGGTCGCCCATGGCCGCATGCCGGTGACAGAACGCCTGCCCTATCCCTGGTACGACTCGGACAACATCCACCCGTTCACCTTGCAGGATCTGCTCGACTGGGTCGAGGCATCCGGCGTGCGCATCGTCTCGGGCCATAGCTTTTCCGAAGGCTCCGTCCGCATACTTCGCCCGGAGGATAATCTCCACGCGGAAGAGGTTCTCGTCGTCGTCGAAAGGAAATAGCCACCATGTCTACCATCTTCGCTGACAACTCCCTGTCCATCGGCCACACGCCACTCATCAAACTGAACCGCATCGCCGCGGGAGCCAAGGCCACCATCCTGGCCAAGATCGAAGGCCGCAATCCAGCCTACTCGGTCAAGTGCCGCATCGGCGCGTCCATGATCAAGGATGCAGAAGAGCGCGGCGTCCTTGGTCACGGCAAGGAAATCATCGAGCCCACCAGCGGCAACACCGGGATCGCACTGGCCTTCGTGGCCGCCGCGCGCGGCTACAAGCTGACGCTGACCATGCCCGAGACCATGAGTCTTGAGCGTCGGCGCGTGCTCGCCGCGTTCGGCGCGACCCTGGTGCTGACCCCGGGCGCGGAAGGTATGCCCGGGGCCATCCGTCGCGCCGAGTCCACCGCGGCTGCCGAGCCCGACCGCTACTTTCTGCCCCAGCAATTCAAGAACCCGGCGAATCCGCGCATCCACGAGCAGACCACTGGGCCCGAAATTTGGAACGACACCGACGGCGCCATCGATGTGCTGGTTTCGGGAGTGGGCACGGGCGGCACCATCACAGGCGTTTCACGCTACATCAAGAAGACCAAGGGCAAGGCCATCATCTCGGTGGCGGTTGAGCCGGCCGCCAGTCCAGTCCTGACTCAGTTCCGTGCGGGCAAGCCCTTGCAGCCGGGAAAGCACAAGATCCAGGGCATTGGCGCCGGCTTCGTCCCCGACACACTGGATCTGTCTGTCGTCGACAGGATCGAGCAGGTCACCGACGAAGAAGCCATCGAAACCGCCCGCCGCTTGGCGAGCGTCGAAGGCATCCTGAGCGGCATTTCCAGCGGTGCCGCCACCGCCGTTGCCTTGCGCCTGGCCAAGCTGGACGAGTTCGCGGGAAAGACCATCGTCGTGGTTCTGCCTGACTCCGGCGAACGCTACATCTCGACGGCGCTTTTCGAAGGAATTGGCTAGGTTCTTGTCGCTGGCGACATCACTCTAGTCCAACGCCGCGAGCGAGAAGCTCGTCGCGAAGAACGTGCCGGCCACCCAAGGCCTGCACGGTCGCAATACTTTCGGCGGCCTTCTCGGTCCACGACTTCTGGCTCGAGCTCTTGGTCCGGCGCTGAAACGCGATGACTTCCCGGTCGTAGACTTCCAAACTTCTGAGATGGTTTTCCACCGAGCGGTACACATCCCGATGGAGCACGACTTCCTGTGGCAGTCGCGGCTTGATGGCGGTCTGAATTTCTGGGTCGGGCCAGCCGATGCACATTCCAAACACGGCGAATACATTCGGGGGCAGGGACAGTATCTCGGCAACTCGGTTGGGCTGATTTCGGACGGCCCCGATGTAGACCGTGCCAAGGCCCAAAGACTCGGCCGCGACCACTGCGTTCTGCGCGGCAAGCGCCGTGTCCACCACCGCGCTGAGGAATGTCTCCAGGTACGGAATGCCACCTTTGCTTGTCCCGCGCCGGTCGGCAATTTCGGAGACGCGATGGAGATCCGCCAGCCACACCAAGAATAGCGGACTTTGCGCGACGTGGGCTTGCCCGCCCGCGACCTTGGCCAACTCGCGCCTGCGCTCGGGATCGGCCACGGTCACCACGCTCCACAATTGAAGATTCGAGGACGTGGCGGCCGATTGCGCGGCAGCCACCAAGAACTCCAGGGTTTGATCGGACACGGGCCTGGGCAAGTACCGGCGCACGGATCGATGCGCGAGGAGATGCTCCAAGGTATCGTTGAGGCCAGAAATCCCAGGGATCCGCGCGGCGCCGTAGCGCTGCGCGAGTAGGCCCTTCACCGTCTCGTGCAACGGGTGATCTGGAATCTGATAGTCGTCCTGGACAAATGCAGTAGAGGGTTTGCTCATCGTGATGGAAGGACCTATGCAACAAGAGGGCCTGGCAAGTCCGATTTCTCATCGACAGCGACAAGCACGCAGTTCCGCGTCTACTGTGGCCGGTGTCTTCTGCGCCCTACCCCTTCATGCCTCTGAGGCAACAACGGCTGCGCATTTCGTGCTGCGCGGGGGACAGCGCTATTGCTGCGCGATTGTCGAAACCCGTGCCGGGCAGAACCAACCTAACCGGGGACGAGGTGCGCAAGGGTGACTTAGGCACCTCGCCCCCGGCCTTCCACCCGCCGCCGCTACAGTCGCAGTCTGTTGGAATCGGCCACCTCCTTTCTGCTCGTTCACGGGGAGTCAGCCTACATAGGAAGAGATAGCGCACGCTCGCGGGCGTGTCCAGTATAAAAGAATTGCGTCTTTGGCTTTTTTTCTTTCGCGACGGACCAGCCAGAGTCCGCTCAGCGCCCCGATTGGATCGGCAGCCCTGACTCCGCCCACGCGCCCATGCCGCCCGCGACGCTCTTCACGTTCCGGTAGCCTCGCGCCTTGAGCAAAAGGAGACCATAAAGCGAGCGCTTTCCGCGCGCGCAAATGGTGACGACGGGGGCGCTGCGATCGGTGGGAAGGCCCTCCGTTGCTCCCTGCGAAAGCGCAGGCAACGGCACGTTGCGGGCCTCGCCGATGCGCGCCCGCGCGAACTCGTCCGGATTGCGCACATCGATGAGCGGAACGCCCGACGCAATCATATCGTTGGCCTCGAACACATCGATGACATCGGGCCCGCTCTCGGCGAAGTCGAACGCCGCTTGCAAATGCGGTGCGAACGGATCGCTGGGGACGGCGGCGGCTTCGGCCTTCTGGCTTGGAAATAGCTCTGGCAGGTGCTTTTGAAAGGACGAAATGTATTTGAAGGCGTTGTCGGGAAAGATCACGACCGCGATATTGCCCGGCTCGTCGGGGATTAGACGGAACGCGCCCGCCAAAGCCAGCCCGCCGCTCGGCCCCGCGATGATGCTCTCCTCCCGATTGAGGCGCAGGCAAAGACCGTAGGCCTCTTTGTCGCTGATCTCGATGGTGCCGTCGTATTCCTCGGGCTTGAAGAAATCGGTCAGGCGCAACGCCCGGCGGCTACGCACGCCCGGGATGTCGTGGCCGTCGGTCGGGTACACCCCCAGGACCTTCACCTTGGGGTTCTGTGTCTTGAGGAACCGCCCGGTCCCCGTGATCGTGCCGCAAGTTCCGAGCGAGGCCACGAAATGGGTGATCTTGCCGCCCGTCTGCTTCCAGATCTCTGGCCCCGTCGTGCGAAAGTGCGCATCTGGATTCGCCGGGTTCTTGTACTGGTTCAGCTGCTTCCAGCCTGGACGCGCGGCCAGCTCGGTCGCCTTGGCCATCGCCCCTTCGGGCTGCCCAGGCATGGGACACAGCGTGTCGTCGAGTTCGTGCAGATCGGTGCCGAAGAACCGCAGCGCCGCGCGCTTCTCCAGCGGAATCTCCTTCGACAACGTAGCTGCGAATTTGTAGCCCTTGGCATTCGAGAGCATGGCCAGACCCATGCCGGTGTTCCCGGATGTCGGCTCGACCAGGTTCTCGATCTTCTCGCCCCGCTCCTCGGCGTCGCGTATGAGGTTTGCAGCCACGCGATCCTTCACCGCACCGAACGGGTTGTACCATTCGAGTTTCGCGTAGACCTGCGTGTGTTTGTAGGGCGTCACATGCTGCAAGCGCACGATGGGCGTCGGGTTATCGACGCTGGAGAGCATGTGCAGAATCGAATCGTAGACGCGCAAGCCGTGGTCTGACATCGAAAGATCCTTTGTGGTCAACCGATGAAGACTAGTCTCGCGCCCTCGGCTTCGCTAGCCAAAGTCGATCGCACGATTGCGATTTCTGTTTTAGCGGACACTGTGCCGTATCGAGCGAACAGGTTCCACGACGCACCCAAGGTCCGCATCTGTTACAGCGGCAAGCCCGCGGAAGCGTCTTGGCTTCCATCGCGGGAGGACGTCGCGCCTTCGGTGCAACTCGCTGTGAGCCTGAAAACCCGGACCAAACCCTGCACCTCCTGCGCTTGACTGGAAAGCTCCTCCGCCACCGACGCCGATTCTTCGGAGTTCGCGGCAACCGACTGCGTAAGCTGGTTCATTTCCGCGATTCCGGCGTCAACTTGGCGGATGTCGCGTGATTGCACTTCCGATGCCGCGACGATCTCGCCCATCACCGCAGACACGCGCTCGGCCTCGGCATGGATCCCCTGGAGAGACTTCTTCACTTCTTCGTTGACCTGGACGCCGCTCTCGGCATTCCGTATGGCGCCTTCGATCAATTGGGACGTATCGTGGGCGGATGCGGCGGATCGCTTGGCAAGACCGCGGACTTCTTCCGCAACCACCGCAAAGCCACGACCGGCCTCGCCTGCGCGCGCCGCTTCGACGGCGGCATTGAGCGCGAGCAGGTTGGTCTGAAACGCAATCTCGTCGATCACTTTCACGATCTTGGCCGTCGAGGTGACCGATTCGCGAATCTTGACGATAGCATCCGACATTCGATCCATGGCCGATAGACCTTGACCCGCTCCGTTCGCCGCGGCCTCGGCCATGACCCGCGCCTGCTTGGCGTGATTCGCGTTTGCTTCTCCACTCTCCGACAATGCGTGAAGACGGCTAGCGATTTCTCCCAAGGCACTGGCCTGCTCCGATGCGCTGCCGGCAAGAGTCTGGCTCTGCTGGCTGATCTGCGCCGATGCTTGCGCGAACTGGTTGGCCGCCCCCGCTACGGTTTGCAAACCTTCGTCCAGATTGGATACGGCTTGATTCAAAGCGGTGGACATCACGGCATGATCGCCCGCATACACGTTCTTGGTACGGGCACTCAAATCCCGCGCTGCTACCTTCTGCAGAACGCTGGCCACCGCGTGTACGGGCTCAAGTACGGCAACAAGCGTCTTGTTGATCCCGGCCACAATGTTGGCAAAATCGCCGCGATGCTTGCTCACGTCTGCCCGCGTGGACAGCCGGCCCGCCACGGCGGCTTCCGCCAGCATCGTCGTGTCCGCCACCAATGCGCGAATCGTCCCGATACACAGGTTGAGATTTTCGCGAATCGTACTGAATTCGCCGGCACACTCGGCCGTGATGGGATCGGGGATATCACCCTTGGCAATTCGGTCGAGAGAACCAGCAGCGATGCGCAGCGGAACGATGACGGCGTCGAGCGTATCGTTGAAGCCGCGCACGATTCGGCCGTAGTCGCCGCGGTGCTTGCTGGCATCGGCGCGCGTGTCCAGCTGGCCCGCGACCGTGGCCTCGGACAATTGCCGAACGTCGGCGACGAGCGCGCCGATGGCGTCGATGCACGTATTGAGGTTGTCTTTGATGGTGTTGAAATCACCGGCGTACGCCACAGCGATGCGCGGCGGAATGTCGCCTTTCGCGATCCTGTCCAGGCATTCGCCAGCGGCACGCAGAGGAACGATAACGGCGTCGAGCGTGTCGTTGAAGCCGCGTACGATTCGGCCATAGTCGCCGCGATGCTTGCTGGCGTCGGCGCGCGTATCCAGCCGGCCGGCAACCGCGGCCACGGACAATCGCTGAACGTCGGCGACGAGTGCGCCGATGGCGTCGATGCACGTATTGAGGTTGTCTTTGATGGTGTTGAAATCACCGGCGTATGCCACAGCGATGCGCGGCGGAATGTCGCCTTTCGCGATCCTGTCCAGGCATTCGCCCGCCTCCCGCAGCGGGACGATGACGGCGTCGAGCGTGTCGTTGAAGCCACGCACGATTCGGCCATAGTCGCCACGATGCTTGCTTGCGTCGGCGCGCGTGTCCAGCCGGCCCGCAACCGCGGCCACGGACAACTGCTGAACATCGGCGACGAGCGCGCCGATGGCGTCGATGCACGTATTGAGGTTGTCTTTGATGGCGTTGAAATCGCCCGCGTACGCCACAGCGATGCGCGGCGGAATGTCGCCTTTCGCGATCCTGTCCAGGCATTCGCCGGCGGCCCGCAGCGGGACGATAACGGCGTCCAGCGTGTCGTTGAAGCCGCGCACGATTCGGCCGTAGTCGCCGCGGTGCTTGCTTGCGTCGGCGCGCGTGTCCAGCCAGCCCGCAACGGCGGCCGCCGACAATTGCTGAACGTCTGCGACGAGTGCGCCGATGGCGTCGATACACGTATTGAGGTTGTCTTTGATGGTGTTGAAATCGCCCGCGTACGCCACAGCGATGCGCGGCGGAATGTCGCCTTTCGCGATCCTGTCCAGGCATTCGCCAGCGGCCCGCAGCGGGACGATAACGGCGTCCAGCGTGTCGTTGAACCCGCGCACGATTCGGCCATAGTCGCCACGATGCTTGCTTGCGTCGGCGCGCGTGTCGAGCCGGCCCGCGACAGCCGCCGCTGCAAGATGTTGAGCATCGACAATCAGTGCTCCGATGGCGTCGATACATGTGTTGAGATTTTCCTTGATGGCGTTGAAGTCGCCGGCATACTCCTCGACGATCTTGGGGGGAATGTCCCCCTTCGAGATTCGGTCGACATACGCAGCAGCCACTGTCAACGGCCCCACCACCGCATCGAGCGTACGATTCACTCCTCCGATGATGGCAGCGTAGGCGCCAGGAAAACGCTGAGATTCACCGCGGACGGACAGTTCGCCTCGCGCGGCAGCCTCGGTCAACTTCTTGCTTTCGAGCAACAGTCCACGGATGGCATCGGTGGCGCGCACGACATTCTGGGCCACAATGTCCTTCGACGAACGCGGCGCAATCGTCGGGGACAAATCGCCCTCCGAGAGCGCAGCCGCAGCAGCCGCGATGCCTCGCAGGTAGTCGATCATGGCCCTGAATGCGTCCGCTAGCCTTCCAATCTCGTCGTCCGAGCGAAAGTCGACGGTCTGCTGGATATCGCCAGCCGCTATTTGTTCGGCAGCGCTGGCCATCGCAACCAGCGGGCGGGTGGTCCGGCGAACGATCAAGAACAAGACCACGGCGATGAGAGTGATGGTGGTCACCCCCGTCACCACGCCGACTAGCTGACTTTTGCGCAAGTCACTGTATTCGACGTCGGCCCAGCGCTCGTAGCCAAGGTACCCGGTGGCATCGCCTAGCTTCAAATCGCCATGACAAGATAGACAAGTCTCGTCCGCCGCCACCGGCGAAAGCGAAAGCAAATAGGGGCGGCCTTGCTCCCTGCGGATCTCTTTGACCGCCTGGTTCGACTTGAAGACGCGCTCGAAGTCTCGCCAGCTTGCAACCTGGCCCGGCATCGTAGGATCCGACGTGTGACTGACCTTGCCAGCGGTATCGAGAAGGTAGACCCGCTTCACGGCTGGCATTTTGCCGACCCGGCCAATCATGCTAGCCATCATGTCCGAGTCGGTCTTCACCATGGCGTCGCGCAAGGCCGCGTCGATGGTGGCATCGATTTCGCCGGCGTGCCCGCGCAGCGAACTGGTCATCACCGCCTGCCGTTGCGTCCACTGAATCACAGTGGTTACTGCCGTAATCGCCGCCACCCCAGCGCTCACGGGGACGATCAGCTTCGTCGAAATTCGGTGCGACCTTCCCAACATTAGACACCCCGCTGTGAGAGGTATGCTGAAAAGTTCAGCTACCGCCCTTTTGAACCCTCGTCATCGGCGGGAGATGACGCCCACTTGAGTCACGTTCACGTTGGGCCTGGGCTTAGGCCAACCCAAGCGCTCGCGAAATGCGAAGCCTGCACCGGCCGCGCAATACCCGGACCACAGAACGCGGCGCAGGGACGACCTAGCCTGCGTGCACTACCATCGCCAGGTGCCTTCCTTGACCTTGACTCGGTTGCGTACAGTGGTCGCACCACTTTTACGGGCGTCCTTGTCGGCCTCACCCCAACCGATCCAAGTCCCGACCGTCCCGGTCAAAGTCGCAACACCTCCATCGACGACGACCTTGATGTCTTTGGTGTGTACGAACGGGCTCCAAAAGAATCCGTCCTCGATGTTCTTCTTGATGTGTTGATCGCTCAAAAATGCCTGCGGTCCGAATACCTCGGAAATGTAGTAGGGCGACTGGTCATCGTAGGGCCAGCCATAACCAAAGTAGTCCGGCGAAGCATAGTAGGAGACGGCGAATTCGGGTTCAACCTTCAGATGATTGACCACCGAGATCACACCCTTTGTGCGCGAAGCAACATCTTGGGCTTCGCCCTTTTGATAGTTCGACGCCACCGAGCCAGAAAGGTGGGCAACGTGATCGATGACAGCCACATCGATGGTGGAGCTGTCTAGCAGTGGATCCCAAAGCAAGACGGCTTTCAACTGCTCCTTCATTTCCGTGTCCGTCGACTGGCTATTGGGTCTCACCTTGAGAAGATTCTCAATCCCCAGGACGCCCGCTGTGTTTCTCACATCCTGTTCAGCGGAAGCCTTGGCCTTCAAACTCCCCACGGTACCGCCGACAATGACGATTCCGCTCTCGACGTTCACGTCGGGAGAATAGGCCGCAACGCGCGGGTCGAGACCGAGGGCGGCCTGGACCGCCTGTTTGATTTCGCTGTCAGACCTCATGGCGTACTTCAGCGGCCGCTGATCGCCGTCGCGCACCGAGGGTTCGACCTTCATACTGCCGTCGTCCACGGACATCACCCCGTTCACCCAGGCATCGTCGAAAGCTCGCGATCGGCTGAGAGCACTGCCCACGGTGCCCGTGAGAGTCACTTTGCCCTCTTTCACCGTTGAGCCAATCACCTCTCCATTAATCCAGATGTCCCATTGGAGGCGAGCCTTGATGTCGGCAGCAATTTGCAAGTCGGTCCGCTTCGCTCGGTAGTTGATCGCGAGGTCGTTGCGAACCTCTTTGATTCCCTTTACGCCTGCGGCTGTGCGGACGGCGAGCTGCTTTTCAGTGTAGGACCCAACCGTGCCGGTCAGCGTGGCCACCGATTTCTCCACGGAGAGGCTCAGCCGGTAGGATTCAGTTGCTGGATCCTGCCGAAGCGCCGCCAAGATATCCCTGCGGATGTCTGTGTCTGGGCGTGCCACCGGAGTCACGCTGATACGGTCGATGGCTGCTCGGACGCCCCGAATGCTTTCTGCGATCTTGACCGCACGTTCTTTGGCAAGGATGTTGCTGACGGCTCCGGATAGGGTGACAATCCCTTCGCTTGTGCTGACATCAACCCGACTCGGGAACACTCCCTTTTCAAATACCAGCCCGCGCTCGACCGCGGCTGTGATGCCGTGGTCGGTCACTTCTCTTGGCGCGGTCGCCGCATGGACAGACCGCATGAGCGGAAGTTGCGCGCCTGCCGAAATTAGTAGGATCATCAATTGTCGGCTCAGCCGTGGATGGCTCGGACGGACCTGGAGTATATCGTTCGTCATGTCGATGTTCCCTTTTCTGCAAGAGCTCTTGCTTGCACGTCCCACGTGCTAGGGATGTGCGGAATGCGGTCTGTCCCCCCGGCTGATGCAGATCCCGGGCCGCACATGACGGGCTGTGAGTTCAAGTACTTACTGCCCCACATGCCTAGGTAGGTCGCCAACGCAATCAACATGGCTCAGGAAGTCGTTCAAATTGAAGGACCGTGACTGATTCTTTCGACCCACGTACGCCGTCGCGCTCGGTTTACCTGCCACTGTTGCGTGCGGCACGCGTCTTGCTGAACGTCGGCGATGGGACAAGGATACTCAATGAATATTCAAAGACTTTTTCAGCCATTCCGCTTGAAGTCGCTGGAACTCAAGAACCGGATCGTCATGGCGCCCATGACACGCTCATTTTCTCCCGGAGGCGTACCGGCTGCGAACGTGGCCGACTACTATGCCCGTCGTGCGAAGGACGAGGTCGGTTTCATCGTGTCGGAGGGCACTGTGGTCAATCGCCCCGCGTCATCCAACGATCCAGGCATTCCCAGATTTTCCGGCGCAAAGCCACTCAGCGGATGGAAGACTGTAATTGATCGAGTGCATGCGGCGGGTGGCCTCATGGCACCGCAACTCTGGCATATGGGTGTGGTCGCACCCAAGGAAACCGGCTGGCTGCCACCCGCTCCGTTCGAAGGACCGTCGGGTTATGTGGCCCAAGGGAAGCTCGGGGGCGTCGCGATGACAGAAACCGATATCGCCGAAACAGTGCAAGCATTTGCGCAAGCGGCGGCGGCGGCCAAGGCGTTGGGATTCGACGCGGTCGAAATTCACGGTGCACACGGTTACTTGATCGACCAGTTCTTTTGGCATCCCACCAATCAGCGCACCGACCGCTACGGTGGAAAGACATTGGCGGAGCGCACTCTCTTCGCTGTGGAGCTCATCCGGGCAGTTCGCCAGGCAGTTGGTGCGGATTTCCCAATCTGCCTTCGTATCTCGCAATGGAAACTGCAGGATTTTGCCGCGAAGCTAGCGACTACGCCCAAGGAGATGGAAGCGTGGCTGTTTCCGTTGGTGGCGGCGGGAGTGGATGTCTTCCATTGTTCCCAACGCCGATTCTGGGAGCCGGAGTTCCCCGAGTCTGATCTGAATTTTGCAGGATGGGCCAAGAAGCTGACCGGCAAACCCACCATCACGGTGGGCTCGGTTGGACTTTCCGGCGACTTCTTGGCTGCCTTTCGGGGAGAATCCTCGACCCCCAGCCAGCTGGATGAGCTGCTACGTCGCTATGACCGGGGAGATTTTGACTTGGTGGCAGTGGGCCGTGCCCTGCTCGCCGATGCCGGGTGGGCGCAGAAGATCCACGAGGGGCATTCGTCCGAACTGATTGGGTTCAGCAAAGAAGCCCTCGCCACGCTTTCGTAAACCCTGTTTGTGGGTACTCGCCGCCAAAGACTCTAACCCACAGAAGTGCCAAGGAGCAGGCCGATAGCCGCGGTCACAGCCATGGCCAGAGCTCCGCCGAGCGTGACTCGTAACGAAGCGCGAACGAGCGGAGCGCCGCCGAGATGACCGCCGAGCGCACCTAGAGCTGCCAGACTCGCAAGCGAAAACGCGGCGATCAGGGGGACACGCAGAAATGGTGGCGACACGAGAAGCGCCACAATCGGAATCAAGGCAAACGACGCAAAGCTCGCGGCCGATATCCACGCTGCTTGCATCGGTCGCGCGAGGGCTGTCTGGTCGATGCCAAGCTCATCGCGCATGTGTGACCCGAGCCGGTCGTAAGCACTCAGTTGCTCCGCGACTTTCATCGCAAGCGTCTCGTCGAGACCACGCTTGACGTAGATCGCCGCAAGCTCGCGCAGCTCGGCTTGCGGCTGCCCGGCAAGCTCGCGTTTCTCCCGCGCGATGTCCGCCCGCTCGGCGTCACGCTGCGAACTGACCGAAACGTATTCGCCGACGGCCATCGACATCGCTCCTGCGACCAACCCGGCGACACCGGCGATGAGGGCGGCCTCCCGCGACGCTGAGGAGGCCAAGACCCCAATCATGAGGCTCGCGGTCGATACGATGGCATCGTCCGACCCGAGCACCGCTGCACGCAACCACCCCGCACGCCCGCTTTGGTGCTTTTCCCCATGGGGTTGCGACCGCTGTTTCCTCATGCGCCTGCGGCCCGATTCAACTAGCGGATGTCTCGATGGACTTTCGCAACCGCGCCATTGCCGCGTTTACGTCTCCTTCGAAGTCTCTCCATCGACGCGCGGCCGCTCGGTTCATTTCGGCCACCTTGTCTTCCGCGGCCTTCAGGTCGCTATTGAGTCCCTCAGCCTGCTTATCGAGTTTTGCCTTCGCATCGGTCGTCGCGGTTGCTGCCTTCTTTTTGAGGTCGGCGACCCGTGTCTTCGCCTTCGCCATGTCCGCTCTGGCGTTGGCCACGAACTCGTCACGCTGGGTGGTGTCACTGGCATAGTCGAAACGAGGCATCGACTTGACGATGTCCTTGGTTGCCCCTGGGAGGACAAGCTTGCCCCCCTTATCCTGAAGGGCGGCGACGGAGATGGCTACATCATGGCGGTCGATGCCAATGAAGCCGCCCGCCCCGATAATGAGGTACGAGACGTTCTTGTCGGGGGCGATGATGATGTCTTCAACTTTGCCGACTTTGTCTCCGGCTTCGTTGTAGACCCACTTGCCAAGGATGCTCTTCTTGACACTCCACCCAAGTGCAAGGTGGGTTGCCTCAACCACGCTGATTCCAAGTGTTGTGGAGCCGGCAATCTGCGCGCTCGCGGTGCCCAAGGTACCCGATACCCCAATCGTAACCAGCGTTGCAATCAATAGTCGCTTTTTCATGATTCGCTTCTTCTCCTGTCTTTCAATGGTTTTCCAATGGATGTGTTCAAATAGGCCCCCATTGCGGCGGCGATGTTAGTGGTTTGCACGCCGCCGCACGGGGGACAAGAACTAGGACTTGGCTTTGTCGCCGACTTTTACCTCGATACGCTTCGGCTGCAATTCAGGGCGCTTCGGAAGGTGAAGCGTCAACACGCCTTGCGTGAGTTCGGCGCGAATATTTTCGTTGCTGTCGGTTCCCTCCGGCAGGGTGAACACCCGCGTGAACGCTCCATAGGAGCACTCCCGCGCATAGTAGCTATCGCTGCTCTCTTCTTTCTCCGCTTCGCGCTTGCCACTGATAGAAAGCCTATTGCCGGTCATGGTGATCTCAAGATCTTTTTCCTTGATCCCCGGCACGTCGGCCTTGAATACGAACCCGTCCTTGGTCTCCTTGATTTCAAAGTCCGGCGTGAGACGCGCCTGCTGATCCTCCCCGGTTAGATACGGAGCCATTTGGCGAAATGGATCCCAGTGCACCCACTGGATTTGCTGCCCTTCCGCTGGAACTTGGGGTGATTCTCCACCATTTCTGCGTACGACTACATTAGACATGACGTTCTCCTTTACGTTCGCCGCTAGCACGACTGGTTGCGGGTCACCGGCTTGACCCTCGGCCCCGTGGCTACAGCAGTTTTCGTGCCACAACGGGAAGCCATGGCATTCAAGGAGTTAGGGCGGAAACATGTGGAACGGTGGAGAACTTCGACCAAAATGAGGCACTTCGCCGTTCAATTTGAAGGGCGGATTGCCCAGGCCACAATTACCTCGCCACGAGAACCGCGGCGCCCTCGAACCGACCGGCGCGGAGATCGGAAAGAGCCTGGTTAGCGAGGATAAGTGGATACTGCGTCGTCTTGGTGGCAATGCCGATCTTCGGGGCCAAGCGGAGAAACTCGATTCCGTCGGACCGCGTGAGATTGGCGACCGACACGAGCTGCCGCTCTTCCCACAGCAGCCGGTAGGGAAAGCTCGGGATATCGCTCATGTGAATGCCAGCGCAAACGACGCGGCCGCCTTTGCGGACCGCCTTCAGGGCCAGCGGCACCAGGGCACCCACCGGTGCAAAAATGATGGCGGCGTCGAGCGGCTCGGGCGGTACTTCGTCAGATCCGCCGGCCCAGCTCGCCCCCAGGCGCAGGGCGAACGTTTGGGTGGCCCCGTCTCCCGGCCGCGTGAAGGCAAAGACGGACCGGCTTTGCCACTTCGCAACCTGTGCCACGATGTGGGCCGCGGCGCCGAAACCATACAATCCCAACTTTTTGCCGTCGCCCGCGATTGCCAACGAGCGCCAACCAATGAGCCCAGCGCACAGCAACGGGGCTAGTT
>Ga0265316_10003496_pt1 | contig 15856 bp, 13 predicted proteins | sample 4522metaG_FD_202092 | JGI IMG/M metagenome (GOLD analysis project Ga0265316, IMG submission 202092) | Rhizosphere microbial communities from Carex aquatilis grown in University of Washington, Seatle, WA, United States - 4-5-22 metaG | ecosystem: Host-associated > Plants > Roots > Rhizosphere >...
CCTGCGGTCATGGCTGACCTGGACGCCTTCGCGCCACTGCTCGAATGTCGCGGTTTTGCCCTCCACCGTGATGGGGCCGTCCACGTCCGCCGCGTCGTCGATCCTGACCTCGCCGCTTGTGACCCATCCGCGGTGCGGCAGGGCAGTCCACCACCCCGAGCTGAAAATGTCGCGCGAATCGCGGAAGGAGGTGACGAGTATTCCCAGCGTCGGCACCGCCCACACCAGGCAGATGACGACAAGGACGATGTTGACGGATATGCCGCCCCGGGCCCCGGTTCCCTCGGTCATGGCACGGTTCTTTCTCATTTGAATGCCCTCCTCTCGGCGAAGCGTCGGAGGTTGTAGATCATGACCGGGACAATTGCAACGAGAAGCACGATGGCAATGGCGCTTGCCCTGCCTGTCTGCCCATAGGTGAACTGTTCCATGTAGAACTCGTTGGCGATGACGTTCGTGCCGTAGTTTCCGCCCGTCATGACCCTCACGATGTCGAACAGTTTCAGGCTGAAAATCACGATCGTGGTCGCCACCGTGACGATGCTCCCTTCGATCACGGGGATGATCACCCGGAAGAATATCCGCGACTCGCCGGCCCCGTCGATGCGGGCCGCTTCGAGCAGCTCCCCCGGCACAGCCTTGATGGCGGAGGAAAGGATCACCATGGCATAACCGGTCTGCAGCCACACCATGATCGCGATAAGGAGGAAGTTGTTCCAGCCGCTGAAGAGCAGCCATGCATGGGCTTTGCCGCCCAGGGCAACGACGATAGCGTTGAGGAGGCCGATCTCCTGCATGCCGGGGGCTTCACCCTTGTAGGAGTAGACGAACTTCCAGATGACGCCCGCGCCGACGAAAGAGATTGCCATCGGCATGAAAATGATCGCCTTGTACACCTTCTCCCACTTGCTCCGATCCGCCAGCACGGCAATGACCAGCCCCAGGCCCACGCAGAAGATTGTGCCGAAGACCATCCAGAGAAGGTTGTTGCGAAAGCCTTCCAGCATGATGGGGTCGGTAAAGGCGAAGCGGAAGTTCTTCAGGAAGACGAAATGGGTGCTCGTGTCATCGAAGAAAGAAAGCCAGAGAGTGCGCAGGGTCGGAAAGACCAGGAACCAGAAAAGGAGCACGAGCGCGGGCCCCGCGAAGACGAGCGGAATCACGATGCTGCGTGCCTGCCGCGGCAGACGCTCCGCACCCTTGTTCAATACGAAATACAGCAGGGCAACTGAACCGATTCCCCATACCAGCGCGAAAAGGGTTGCCAGGATCTTCGAGCTGCTGAGGTTTTTCAGCAGTGCAAAACCCCCGTAGAGCACCAAGGCAGTCACGACTAAAAGAACACCATACATGAGCAACCCGAGAACTCGATGCGGTTTCGCCACGGCCTGCCTCCCGCGTGAAAGACTGTTTATGGAGAGGGCCGCGGCAGCGCCGCAGCCCTCCTTGCACCGTACCCGGCGCGATTTCCAGTTTCCTGCCTGACTGTATTACTTCGGCCAGGAGGCGTCGATGGCCTTGACGGCCTGGTCGAGCGTGTGCGTGCCGGAAACGTAGGCAGTCATCTCCTTCCAGAATGAACCTGCGCCGACTGCGCCGGGCATCAGGTCAGACCCGTCGAATCGTACCGCCTTCGCGGTTATCAGGAGCTCTCCGAGCTTGCGGTCCACCGGGTTGGTGTACCATTCGAGCTTTGCGTCACGCTGGGGAGCGAGCGCGCCTCCAGACTGGACCCAGGTCTTCAGGGATTCGGCTGACGTGAAATACTGCATCACCGCCCGTACCTCGGGCCGGTCGTTGAACATCCCGTAGATGTCCCCGCCTGCCTCCAGGGGCGCGCCGTAGGTCGAGTTCACCGCCGGCAACTGGAAGAAGTCGTAGTCCACGCCGGGCACGGGGGTGCCCGGGAAGAAGCTGACGATGAAGTTGCCCTGGTTGTGCAGCCACGCCTTGGGCGGGTTGTCGAAGAGGACCTTGGCAGAGTCGCCGAAGCCCGTCGTGGCGATGGCGGTGCGTCCGCCGTACACGTTACCCGGGGCGAACCAGATGTCGGACCAGGTCTGGATTGCTTTACGCACCTCGGGGGAGTCGAACTTCAGCTGGCCCTTCACCCACTTGTCGTAGTTCGCCAGCGAGGTCGTGCGGAGCATCAATTGCTCTGTCCAGTCGGTCGCGGGCCACCCGGTCGCAGCACCGGACTCGATCCCGATGGCCCACGGAGTGTCCCCGTCCTTCTTGATCTGGCCCATCAGCTTGATGAGATCAGCCCAGGTTGCAGGAACCTTGTACCCCGCTGCGTCGAAGGCCTTCTTATTGTACCAGACGATTCCCTTCACGTTGACCCGGGCCCAGATGCCCGCAATGATCTGGCCCTTCGGACCGGCCATGGTGGCCATGTCGAGCCAGCTCTGTACGTAGTTGGCCTTCACCTTGCTCATGTCCAGAACCTTGCTGAGGTCCAGTGACTTGCCGGTCTTGACGAAGTTTGCGAGCAGACCCGGCTGCGGGAAGTCCACCACGTCAGGGGGATTGCCGCCGTTCACGCGGATCGAGATGGAAGCTTCGAACTCCTTCGAGCCCTCGTATGCGATGTTGATCCCGGTCATGGTCTCGAAGCTCTTGACCGATTCGTTGAACTTCACCGCGTCATTATCGGTAAAGGGTCCCGACATGCTCACTGTTGTGCCCTTGAACTTTCCGGCATACGCGTCGGACAGCGGATCTGCCGAAAGCGCAGTCGCTCCGGCAACCAGGGTCAGGATCGCGACGATCGTGATGATTCTCAGTCTCATCTTCCTTCTCCTTCTCTCCACGAAATTGCAGACTCCCCAACGGGGAGTACGAGTGACAAATGGATGCGGCCTTCCGGGCCGCGCGCACCGGCTCATGTGGTCTCACGCTCCACGATCCGCACGTCCAGGTGCACACGCTGCCGGGTCCTGCCGGGCTCGCGGATGCCGTCCATGAGGAGCTGCGCGGCCACGCGGCCCGACTCTTCCAGGGACTGGCTCACGGTGCTCAGGCCCATGTAGCCCGCGGCCTCGATGTCGTCGAAGCCCATGACCGCGAGCGCTCCCGGCACCGCGATGCTTCGCTGCCGGGCCGCCTTGAGAACACCGATTGCCTGCAGGTCCGACATGGCGAATATGGCGCGCGGCGGTGCCGGCAGATCCAGGAGCTCCCCGGCCATGCGGCATGCATCGTCGACGCTGACCTTGCCGGTCCGGACAAGATGGGGGGCCAGCGGCTGGCCCGCTGCCGTGAGGGCTTCACAGAAGCCGGCCAGGCGGGAGCTGCCCGGCTGCAGGGAATACGGAAGGGATGTCTGCTCCCCGATGAAGGCGCACGGCAGGTAGCCCCTCTCAAGGAAGAATTGCGCCGCAAGACGACCGCCCAGGACATTGTCAGTCTCCACGCTCGTGAACCGGGCATTCACCGACTCGATCATGACCACGTGAAGACCGGATTCGACCAGGCGGGAGGAATCCTCGTCTCCCAGGTGCATCGACATGATGATCAGGCCGTCGAACCGGCAGAGGAAAGAGATCGAATGCAGGTATTCAGAGAGCTGTTCGGGGGTGTCCACGGTGCAGATCACCATCTCGCAGTGCGCTTCCCGAAAGACACCGGTCATGCCCTGCATGCGCTGAACGAACGAGGGTGCGGGGAAGAAAGGGGTCAGGACGCCGACGCGCCTGATGCTCCTGTACGCCCGTTTTCCCGCGTTCCCATGGGGGAAATAGTCGAGCTGGTCCATGGACAGCTTGATGCGCCGGGCAGTCTCTACGTTCACTTTCTCAGGGGAATTGAGAAATCGGGATACCGTGGAGATGCTTACTCCGGCCTGGGCCGCGACTCCGTATATTGTTGACCCGCCTCTTCCCGGCATGCTACCCTATTTCAAATGAAAGAACTTTCATGAAAGTTCTTTCATAAGTACAATGATCGATTCTGCAGGATCTGTCAACTGCTTTTTGAGGGAGTCATATGGACGAAAACGAAGGTCGGAAAAGGCTGACCCGGCTTTGGGGCAGGCTTTATCCGGGGGAGACCTCAGTGCGGGATGCCCTGGTCAGCTCTCTTGAAGACATGCGCCGAAGGCTGCCGGCTGATCCATCCCCGCACTTCGATCCCTCAGGCCTCGTCTACGCCTGCTACGGTGATGCTTTTTCCGGGCAGCCTGACGTGCCCGGAGAACCGCTGGATTTCCTTGCCGGCGAGATCGATCGATTGAAGGCCCTGGGTGTCAGGACCCTCTGGATACTGCCCCTGCTCCGGTCTCCCGGCAGGGACGAGGGGTTCGACATCAGTGACTACACGGCCGTAGATCCCCGGTTCGGGGGCAATCCCGCCCTCGATCGTCTCCTGGCCCATGCCCGCAAAGCAGGGATGCTCGTGGTTTTCGATATCGCCATCAATCACACCTCGGACACCCATCCTTGGTTCACCTCGGCACGCGCGGACCGAAGCTCCCCGTATCGCCGCAGGTATCACTGGAGGGATGACGACAGGGGATTCTCGGGGGCTTCACTCATATTCGCCGGCATGGTGGACTCCAACTGGACCTGGCTGGAGGATGCCGGCCAGTTCTACTTTCATCGCTTTTACCCGTTCCAGCCTGACCTCAACTACGGGGAGCCGGCGGTCACCGCGGAGATGGTGCGCGTGCTGGCCTCGTGGCGGCTCGCCGGTGTTGAGGGATTCCGCCTGGACGCGGCACCCATGCTGTGGAAAGCAGAGGGAACATCATGTGAAAGCCTGCCGGAGACCCACCTCGTTCTGAAGATTTTCCGCGCATCCCTGGCGATCCTTGGCGGGGAGACCCTGCTCCTTGCGGAAGCCAACCAGCCGGCACAGGTGCTTCGCGGCTACTTCGCAGACGGCGATGAATGTCACGCCGCATTTCACTTTCCGCTGCTCCCGCTGCTGTGGCAGGCATTGATCCGGGAGGATCCGGCCATCGCAGCAGGTGCGCGCTTTCCACGCATCCCTCCGGGGTGCTCGTGGTTCACGTTCCTGCGAAGCCATGATGAGCTCACGCTCGATCTCCTGCCTGCCCACGAGCGGAAAGAAATCCTTCACGCATTGTGCCGGCAGCCGTCATGGGAGTTCCGGGGCGGGCAAGGCATTTCGAGCAGGCTCTTCGAGCTGCTGGACAGGGACCCTGACTGGACCATCCTGGCTTTTTCCCTGCTCTTCTCTCTGCCCGGGACTCCGGTGCTGTACTATGGCGACGAGATCGCCTCCACGAACAATGAACAATTCATGGCGGTCAAGGCCCGGGCCACCGGCTTTCCCGATTCCCGGTTTCTCCATCGCGGTCCATTTGACCGCGGGCGCGCGCGGCACGCCGAAGAAGATCCCGGGAGCGCCGAGGGCAGGGTTCTGTCAGGTCTTCGGCGCATTCTCGAGCTGCGGATGCGGATTCCCGGATTGGCCGCGGCGGAGCCGGCGCTTTCCGTCGAAGGCCCGGTCCTGGTGTCCGAGCGGAGGTCGCGAGGACGGCTTCTCAGGGCGCTGAGCAATCTCTCCGGCAGGCCGGCCTCGGCCCGGGGCCGTGATCTCGGGCCGCACCAGTGCATCTGGGAGATCGAATAGCAGGAGCATGCACGCAGGGCGCCTACGGCACTGCCGCTCAGCCGGTCGTGCGCATCCCCGCGGCCACGCCTTCGATTGTGAGGCGAAGGAGCTCACGGCACTCGGTCTGCCGCGGGGCATCCCCTTCCAGCTCGGCCTGCCGGAGCCTCCGCAGCCATTCCACCTGCACGAGGTTCAGCGGGTCGGTATTCGGGTTTCGGAGCATGATAGACCGCTTCAACCAGGGGATCTCTTCGAGCAGGTCGGCATGGCCGTTGGTCTTCAGGGCCGCGTCGCGGCTGCGCCCGTACTCCCCCGCGATCAGTCCCCAGATCCGCTCCCGTATCTCGGCGTCCTCCACGAGCTGTGCGTACAAACGCCCGATCTCCATCTCCGACTTGGCCAGCGCAAGCACCGCGTTGTCCAGTGTGGCGCGGAAAAAGGGCCAGCCTGCGTACATCTCCTGGAGGGTGCTCCACCCGTCCGGGTGCGCGCGCGCAAAGCACTGGAATGCGGAGCCGATGCCGTACCAGGCGGGGATCATGCACCTGTTCTGTGTCCAGGCGAAAACCCAGGGGATGGCGCGCAGGTCTGAAAGGCTGCGGATTCCGCGGCGATGCGCAGGCCGCGAGGCGATGGGCAGCGACTCGATCTCCCTGATGGGCGTTGCCTGCTCGAAAAAGGCAAGGAACCCCGGCTGGTCGATGAGGCCGCGGTAGGCTGCCAGGGCTTCGGTGGCCAGCTCCTGCATCGCGTCCATCCACTTCGCTCGCGGCGGGGACAGGGGCTTGACCGACGCGGCGAGCGTGGCCCAGATGACCTGCTCGAGGTGCCGGGCGGCGATGTGCGGATCGTCATAGCGGTCCGCAAGGACCTCGCCCTGCTCGGTCATGCGAAGCCCTGCCCCGAGTGACTCCGGCGGAAGGGCCAGGATGCTGCGTGCGGCGGGACCGCCTCCCCTGCCCAGAGAGCCTCCCCTTCCGTGGAAAAAGATCAGCCGCACCCCGCGTTCCTGTGCCACCTCGGACAGGACGCTCTGGGCCTTGTAGAGAGCCCAGCAGGCGGCCAGGTAGCCGCCGTCCTTGGTGCTGTCCGAGTAGCCGATCATCACAGTCTGCACGTCTTTCCTGCGGGCAAGGTGGCGCCTGTAGGCGGGGTCTTCCAGCATCTCCCGTATGATCACCGGCGCATGTTCCAGGTCCTCGATGGTTTCGAAGAGCGGTATGATCTCCATGGCCGGTCCGTCGTGCAGCCGCATGAGCCACAGCGCGGCCAGGATGTCGCTGACGGAGTGTGTCATGCTGATGATATGTCCGCCCAGCGCCTCGTCCCCCAGGGTCGACGCCGCGCGGCCGAGCATGGAGAACACGGCAAGGGTCTCCCGTGCGTCGTCGCTCAGCTCTGCCTGGGGAGGTGTCATGTCGGCGGAAAGCGCCCGATGAAACAGCTCGCGCTTGCTCCCTTCCGTAAGGGACGCGTAGTCCTCCGCAAGACCGAGCGCCCGCATCAGCTCCGCCACGACTGCCAGGTTCCTGCCCGACTCCTGGCGGATGTCCAGGCGCGCAAAGTGCAGGCCGAACACTTCCGTCTGCCACAGCCAGCCCTGCAGGTCACCCTCGAAAATGGGTCCGCCCTTGTTCTGGCGCAGGCTGTCCCTGATAAGCACCAGGTCACCGGCCAGCTCCCCGCCCGAGCAGTATGCGCCGACAGGGAGCCGGTCCAGGGATTCGGCCACGCGCGTGCGCTGGAGCCGCCATTCCACTACCTTCAGAAACCGACGGTAGACCTCGTGCGGGGAAACAGGCTCCAGCAGGGGAACGACATCGGGTATGTCGCGCACGCGGGCTTCCAGCGCCTGCAGCAGCTCGGTGGAGACGCCGACCTCCCGCATGGAGGAGGTGAGCTCATCGAAAAGAAGCGCGCACTGTTCGAGGTGGGCGTCCACGGCCGCGGCCCGCATGCGCAGAAGGGTCTGGCCGGTCACGCCGGCGCTCACGTGCGGGTTGCCGTCACGGTCCCCGCCGATCCACGATCCGAAGCTCAGGAAGGGAGGGAGACGGAAAGCGGCGCCCGGAAAGATCTTCCCCAGCGCGCGCTCGAGCTCCCCGTAAATGACGGGCGTCACCTCCCAGAGGGTGGATGCGAAGAACAATCCGACCTCGACCTCTTCGACCACGCTCGGACGTCTCGGCCTGACAAGCTCCGTCTGCCAGAGACCGGTCAGCAGCGACCTCATGCGCGTGATGAGCCGCTCCCGCTCGCGGGGGAGAAGCTGCTCGTCGTCCAGGAGCACCAGGCATTGGCGGAGAAGCCGGACCTTGACGCGCACCGACCGACGCTTTGCTTCCGTGGGATGGGCGGTGAACACCAGGCCAATGGAGAGGAGATCGAGGAGCGCCTGGCTCTTTGCCGGATCCAGCCCTGCGCCGCGCATGAGGAGCACCGCCTCCTCCATGGACTCCGAACGGGGCTCGGGGTATCGCGCCCGCTCCCTTTCCCTGAGCACGCGGATGCGCTCGCGGTCCTCTGCAAGGTTCATGAGGTCGAAGAACAGCGTGAACGCGCGTACGACGGTGCGCGCCTCCGGGTCCCTCATGGAGGCGATGCGCGCCTGCAGCGCGCGCTCGGCATCCGGCAGCCCTTCCCGGCGGGCGCGGGCCCCCAGGCGGATCTCTTCCTCCAGGTCGTAGCGTGCGGCCCCGGCTTGTTCGCGGATTATCTCTCCAAGCAGCCGGCCCAGAAATCGTATCTCCGCGCCCAGCTTCTCTCTCTTTTCGGTCTTTTCGGTCTTTTCCATGCCGCAACGAATTTCAGATGGAAACACACGGATGTCAACCCGGTCGCAAATGCCGTGGAGTACCATGGCCGCGGTACTCCGCGACATTCGTTCCGGAGGGCCTGTTTTTCCTTGACTTTGCCTCGGCCCGGACGCAGAATTCCTCTGGATGGAGCACGTGGAGCCGGACGACGAAGAGCTTATCAGACAGATCAGCAGGTCCCAGCCGGAGGCGGTCCGCCTCCTGTACCGGCGGTACGGGAGGATGGTGTACAGTGTCGCCCTGCGGGCGGTAGGCGATCCTTCCGCTGCTGAGGAGATCACGCAGGACGTTTTTCTTCGGATCTGGGAAAAGGCGGAGACCTATCGCGCGGACAAGGCAAAGGTCGTCACATGGATCGCGCGGATTGCCCGCAACCGCGCCATTGACGTGTATCGTCACCGAAAGTCCCGTGATGATCGGGCCAGCGCCGGATGGGAAGACCTGAAACAAGCCGCAACCGCGCCTGCGCCGCACCCCGGTGAACGGATGGAGATGGCGCGGCTGCAGGGGCGCGTGCGGGAGGCGGTTGCCTCCCTTCCTCCTGATCAGAGGACCGCGCTTGCGCTCGCATTTTTCCAGGGCCGCACGCACAAAGAGATTGCGGAGGAGCTCGGAGAGCCCCTCGGAACGGTCAAGACCCGGATCCGCGCAGCCATGCAAAAACTTCGTTCGATCCTGGATGGAGTGGGTGAGCTGTGAGAATCCCATTGCTGCAAATTTCCGTATACATGAGCGGGGGAAACCTGGCAGAGCCGGGAAGGCGAAAGTGGCAAATATGAAGGACAATCACGAAGAGCTGGAACTCCTTCCCGCGTTCGCTCTCGGAAGCCTCGATCCAGAGGATTCCGAACGGGTGAGGGAACACGTGGCGCGCTGTCGGGCGTGCGGGGAGGAGCTTGCCTCCTTCCAGGAGGTCACCGGCCGGCTCGCCCTCGCGGTGCCCGAGCAGGATCCGCCGGCCTGGCTGGAGTCGCGAATAATGGAGAAGGTCCTGTCGAGCCGCCGGACACGATCCTTCACAGAGTTTCTCGGGATGCGGCGTCCCCTGCTGGCGGCGATTGCGGCCGTGCTGATCGTCGCCCTTGGCGCGGGGAACATCTACCTGTTGACCCGTCCTTTCCAGTCCCAGGCGTTGGTCCCCGGTCTGGTCACGGTTGTTCTCACGGGGACGGGGGAAACGCGGCAGGCATACGGGACAATCGTCATCGACCGTGATGACAACAGGGGCGTGCTGGCCGTGCGCGGGCTTGCGCCGCTGGCGGCGACCAGCGCGTATCAGCTCTGGATCATGAGGGAAGGTGAACGCAGGAGCGGCGGGGTCTTCAACGTGAGCGCGGACGGGTATGGCTCCCTGCAGGTCTCGGTGCCCGCCGGGTTCACCGGCTTCACCCGGTTCGGCATTTCCATCGAGCCTGCGGGGGGAAGCCCGTCACCCACCGGCGCGCGCGTGATGAGCGGGAAGATCTAGGGCACATCGCGCGAAGCGCGATATCCGTAGGGCTCCCGACTCCGGTTTTTTGAAACGCCGCCGTATGAGGCGGCGTTTCTTTCACAGCGCACCGCGGACTCTGCCTATGCGGCGGCTCGTCTGAACGAACGCATTGCCCACCAGAATGCCAGCACGGCCAGGCCCGCCAGCATCAGGACGCCCAGCAGAATCGCAGGATCAGCGAAGTCCCCTCGGAACAGCGCGCGTGAGGCTGTCACTTCGTAGGCAAACGGGTTGACCGACGCGATGGAGCGTATGATCTTCGGCGCCAGCGTCAGAGGGAGCGTAATGCCGGACAGGAGGAGAAGCGGCGTGGCCACGGTATTGATCGTGGAGGCCAGGGAGTCCTCCTGCTTCAACAGGAGCGCAAGGGCGTATGAGCAGGATGCCATTATGGTTCCAGTCAGGACCATCATCGCAAAAACCACGAGGAGACCGGGAAGACTGACGCGCAGACCCATTGGCAGCGCCAGGAGGACGACCAGCACAGACTGGATGAGCAGGATGGAGATATCCCTCAGCACGTAGGCAAGCAGGATCGCGAGCCTGCTGGACGGTGTGACGAGGATGCGCTCCACGAACCCGTTGCGGATATGGTCCACGAGGCCGAAGCCGGCAAATGCGGTCGTGAAAAGGGCCAGCATGACGAGCAGCCCGGGGGTGAAGACGGTGATGGCGCCCCCTTGCGGGAAACCGGGCACGCTTCCCAGGTTGGAGAGCAGCGGCGCAAAGAGCAGCAGGTACAGGATGGGCTGAAAGAGCCCGATGAACAGCCAGACGGGGTTTCGCAGGCTCCCCCTGACGTTCCGTGCATAAAGGACCCGAAGATCGCTGAAGAATTTCATGTCGTGCTCCTTGTGGATGCGATGAGGACGCTCTCGTCCTTGAGTGAATGGCCGGTTGCGCGGAGAAACACGTCATCCAGCGACGGCCGGGACAGGGCGATATCTGCCACACCGACGCCCCGTCCTTCGAGAAGTCGAATAACCACGGGCAGGGCCTCTCCGCCGTTGGAGACGACAAGCCTCAGGTTTCCCCCTTCAGCCTTGATCTCCCGCACGAGCGGCAGCTCACGAAGCGCTCCCATGGCCACCTCGGGAGCGTTCTCGATGTGGTTGACCGTGATGGAAAGAATGTCTCCGTCGATGCCGCGTTTGAGCTGCATCGGGCTGCCTTCCGAGACGATGCGTCCATGGTCGATGATGGCGATCCTGTCGCAGAGCGCATCCGCCTCTTCCATGTAGTGGGTGGTGAGAAACACGGTGGTGCCCAGTTTCCGAAGCAGGCGTATCTGCGCCCAGAGCTGTGAGCGGCTCACCGGGTCGAGCCCGGTTGTCGGCTCGTCGAGGAAAAGGATCTTCGGGCTGTGCACCATGCCCACGGCGATATCGATCTTTCTTCTCTGTCCACCGGAGCACGTCTTGGCGAAACGGTCCACGAACGTGGACAGCTCCAGCGCATCGATCAACTCCTCGCTTCTCTGCCGCGCGGAAAGAGCGGAGAGCCCGTAGAGGCGCGCCTGAAGGATCATATTCTCACGGCCTGACGCAAGGGGATCGGTCCCCCCTGCCTGGCTCACATATCCGATCTGCCGCCGCACCTGGCGCGGCGCGGCCCGCATGTCGAAGCCCGCGATTACGACGCTGCCGTCATCAGGGGACAGCAGGGTCGAAAGTATCCGCAGCGTCGTGCTCTTGCCGGCGCCATTGGGTCCGAGGAACCCGAATATCTCACCTTCCTCGACCGACAGATCAATGCCGTTCACTGCCTGAACAAGCTCTGCAGGCCCCTTTCCCCTCCGGGTTCGGAAGCTTTTGCTCAAGCCTTTTATAGTTATGATGGACATAACCGTTCTCTCCTTCGCCATTTTCATGGCTATTGGTTAATTTCAGTAATACAGTAGTCAATTAATTAATATATATCAATAGAATTATTTAAATTATTAATAATAAATCAATTAATTTAATAAAGCCGTGTCTGTAAGACTTACAGACACGGCATGAATTGCCCTGCATCACCGCCCTGCGAGTGCCTCCAGGTCTTCGATTCTTTCTATAACCTTTCCTGAGAAATCGACTCCGCGAAAACGAATGTCCCTGGCCTTCAGGCCTTTAAGGGTTGTTTCACGAAACGTGCAGTCGACAAACTCAACATTCTCCAGCTCGCAGTCGACCAGGGAGAGCTTGTCCGCGCTCTTCTGAAAAAGGCCGAATGCCTTGTGAAAGGGATCCCGAAACGACGTGTTGCTCACCCTGCAGTTCTGGACGCGGAGCCCGTCGAATGCGATTCCTTCAAACTTCGAATCCTTGAACCTTGAATCGCGGATTTCGCTGTCCCGCAGGCGCAGGCCGCGAAGCGCGGAATCTTCGATCTCCGTACCGGCGAATACTGTCGTGCCGAGAGCACATCCGGACATCCGCACATTCTTGAACCGTGCCGCTTCCAGCGTCACGTGGGATACCGCCACGCCGCTCAGCCTGCAATCCTTCACGAGGGACCTCTCCGTCAGGGAGAGCGTTGTCACAGCAGAACCGGAGAGGCGCGTGTCCTCGATACTGCTTCCCCCGCTCAAGGAGAGCCCCGTAAGGCCTCCGCCTGAAATCCTTGTGTCCTTCAGCAGGGACTTGCCCGTCAGGGACATGCGGCTGACCTTTGAGCCGGCAAGAATCAGGCCCGTTACCTGCGAGCCTTCCATGCGAAGCTCGTGAACCGAGGCGCCGGAAAACGAGGAGTCCTCCAGGACGCTGCCAGTGAGCTCCGCATCCTTGAACGTCGAAGCGGAAAACGAGTTGTCTTTCACCCGTGAACGGACATAGCGCATGCCGGAGAGCTTGCTGAACGCCACGCGGTTTCCGCGGAACTCGAATGAATCCCCCTCCGGGGCCTCCACACGGGAGGAATCCTGCGCATTTCCTCCCCTTCTGCCTCCGCGGCGCGGGTCCCATTCGTAGTGGTAGTCATGGGCGTATTTCCCTGTGCCGGGATCCCAGTCCCCGCGATCGGCGCTGATGCCGAGGCCGGTAGTGATTCCGCCCACCATATCGTCCACCCACTCCATGTCGAAGAACGACCGCGAGCGGCGCGAGCCGCGCCGGCCGGGAGCCGTGTGTTCCTCAGCCTTCTCTTGAGCCTCCGCAGTCTCCTCGCCGCCCGCCTGGACTTTCTCGGCCTGGCTTGCAGCCGCGTCCTCATCTTCCTGGTTCTCAGAAAGCGCTTTCAGGAGCTCTTCCGCCTGCTCGGCGGTGATAGTTCCTTTCTCCTGCATCGAGCGGATCCTGTCAGCCGCTGATCTGTTCATCGCCCTTGCCTCCCTTCTTCTTTCCTTTCAGGAGCCGCACCGCATCCTTGTAGCTGATCTGCCCGCTCTCCAGCCTTTCCAGAACTTCGTCCGCGGGGGCTTCCTCGAGCGGGACCTGGCCTGCCGGCGGCGTGCCGTGTTCATGCGCTGTCCCCTGGAACCGGGGACCTGAGAGGTTGAGCTTTTCCTTTATCGAGGCAAGGTGCCCCTTGACCGTTGGATAGCTCACCCCGAGCGCCGCTTCCATGTCCCTGATCCGGCCTTCGCAGTAGATGAATACACGCAGGAAATGCAGCTCGTCGGGAGTCAGGGAGCCGAACTCGTTCATCACGAAGTCCCCCTCGACCTTCAACCCGCACGAATCGCACACCAGCGTGCGCGGGTACAACTGCCCATTGCACGATGGGCAACGTACGTTTGCGTCGATACGATTTCTTGGCATAGAGCAAGTATAACTTAATTTAATTAATTGTCAATTGATTTTTTTAACTATTTGGCTCTGCTTAATGCCCGCAAGCCATCGGCAGCATCGCAAGCGCTTCACCCTGGCTGCTCATGTCCGCTGAGGCCAGAGAAGCCCAACCAGTGGTCCGGATGCTCGAGACCCCTGTGCCGAAGCTCCGCTTGAGGAACTGCACCATGCGGGGCCAGCCCTTCTGTGTTGCCTTGAGGTTTGCCCCCGATTGCCCGTCCTGCGCACGGAAGAATGCGTGGCTTGCGCCGTCGAAAATCTCGTATTCGTAATGCTTTCCCAGTTTCTTCATCAGGGCCTCAGCCGCCGGCACGGTGGATGTGACCCGGGCGTCGCTTCCGCCGTACAGGCCGAGCACAAGCGCCTTGATGCGGCCGATGGCCTGCTCGTCAGGCGGCGTACCATAGCACACAACCGCTGCTTTCAACGCAGGCTGCTGCGTCGCGTATGAAAAGCTGATGCCGCCGCCCCAGCAGAATCCCACCACCGCGTACTCGCCGGTTGCGGCAGGCAGGGCTGCCGCATATGAGGCAACCGCGTTGAGGCGGCGCTCAATCTCGGGGCCTTGCAGCCCGCCGATGAGCTGGCGCGCAGCGTCGCTGTCCACAGCCGAGGACCCCTTTCCGCCGGGGGCCTTCCCCGTCAGGAGATCAGGGGCGATGGCGATGAAGCCCTCCGCGGCAAGCTGGTCGGTCGCCGAGCGGACCCAGTCGCTCAGGCCGAAGATCTCGTGAATCACGATCACCACGGGCGCCTTGTCCGGGCGCTCGGGGTACACCACCCAGGCGTCAACGCTGTCTCCGGCGCCCGCGCTCACCTGCGCCCATTCACCGTGCCGGGGCGATGTCAGAAGACGGTCCTTTGCCCCGCCCTCGGCGGGAGGCAGACCGACTGCCTGGCCGAATCCGAACCCGACCGCTCCGAAAAGGATCAACCATATTGAAAGCGTCGCAAAGACGCCGGATCTGCGTGTCATCTCAACCCCCATCCTTGAAAGCAAGTTACTCAGGTTTTGCGGGCACCGGCAATGCTGCGCAGAAGAAAGAACCCCACGACGACGAATGTTGCCGCAGGGGAAACCCACTCGGGGATGTGCAGCCCGAATCCGTCCGTGATCATGATGGCGCCGAGGACGAGGATCGAATACATGGCGCCGTTTTTCAGGTAGCGGTAGCTCTTGATCCGCTCGATATTGCCGATGGTGATCTGGCGAACGATGAAAGCGCCGAGCCCGTTGCCGACGAGAATAAGGGGCACGGAGAGGGTGAAGGCGAATGCGCCGAGCACCCCGTCGATCGAGAAAGTAAGGTCCAGTATCTCGAGGTAGAACAGCTTGCTGAGGTCCGAGAGCCCCGCAGCGCCTATGAGGCGCTTCTCCTGCTCGGCCGCGTTCGACTTGAACCCGGCCGTGATGAAGAAAACCGTTGAGCCTGTCACCGCGGCGAATGCGATCATGCGCTCCCCCCGCAGCGTGAACCAGACCAGGGCGGCAAGGAATATCGAGGCGACCGCGTAGAACCATACGCCGTGCCGGGAAAAGAACCGCTCGCCGGACAGCCCGAAGTTCTTCGGCTCGAGGAAAAGCCAATGGAGAAAGAGAAGAACGAGGAAAACGCCGCCGCCCATCAGGAGCATCGGTGCGGACTTCTCCACGGCGCCGAGGATCAGTGGGTCGCTGGAAAAGGTGGCGGTGAGGGCGCCGATGGGCCCCAGACCCGGGACGGCCAGCCACACGATCAGCCAGGGCAGGAGACCGCGGGGGATGAACACGGCAAACAGCATTCCCCACGTGAGAAACCACCTGCGGGCTCTTTTCTGCATGCCGGAGAGCACCTCTGCGTTGATGATCGCGTTGTCGATGCTGGAGATGGTCTCGAACAGCGCGAGACCCAGAACGGTAAGGACGAATCCGGCGATGCTCACCGAACCAAGGTACCAGCCCTGTTCGACGAACGGCAAGCAGGCGAGAGCGGGTCTGACGCAGGCTTTGGGTCCCCGCTTCATATTGCCTCCTGTTGAAACTATACGTATACATTTACGGTGAAAGATCAGAAGGGAGCCTCCATGAAGAAACCAGGCGTGCTTCTTGTCCTGCTTCTTTCCATGGCCCTGCCCCTCGCAGCCCAGTCAAACCAGATTCTCGATCAACTCCTGGATCAGCCCGCGGCCAGCTTCGCTGACGTGGTCTACATGACCCTCAG
>Ga0265316_10003499_pt1 | contig 15848 bp, 13 predicted proteins | sample 4522metaG_FD_202092 | JGI IMG/M metagenome (GOLD analysis project Ga0265316, IMG submission 202092) | Rhizosphere microbial communities from Carex aquatilis grown in University of Washington, Seatle, WA, United States - 4-5-22 metaG | ecosystem: Host-associated > Plants > Roots > Rhizosphere >...
GCTGGTCCTGAAACCGTCCGACAGGCGATTGACGTGGTGGTCAGTGGATCCATCTGGGCGCCGCGCCGTCTCCTCTCGCGACTGATCGACCGCCTCCTGGGGGTCTCACAGACCAGCGCTGCCAGTGCCGGACCCCAACTCACCGACCGCGAGCGCGAGGTCCTGAAACTGATTATGCTGGCCCGGTCAAATCGTGAAATAGCCACCCAGCTCGGAATCGAGGAGCGCACGGTGAAGGCCCACGTGGCCCGCATGAAGCGCAAGCTTGGGGCAGACAGCCGGGTCGAGCTGACGATGCAGGCGATCAATCGATCGCTGCTGGGTACCGACAGAGGCCGTTAATGACTTTAGACGAGAATCCCCCGTTACTATTTTGGCGATCCCATACGTTACTAAAATCCACTGTCCTTACGTACTCTTGCTCAGATTGACGGACACGCACACACTTGACCCCAGAAACAACGCAGATCTGGGGAAAGGAGTTCCCTGACGCTTGTCGCCACGGAACTCCTCTTTTTTCTAAGATTTGCTCTCCTCTGAATTTCCACCCTCCCCCATCTCAAATCGACTGGCTTGACCTATGGGGCCGCCTGGTGACTTTGGGTACCCGCCTCCCGCGTGGCCCTCGCCGATGCGATAGCCTGTTGCTGCGGGCTCTTTGCTACGAAGATTCTGGACCCCATGCCCGACAAGGGCTCGCTAATCCCAATCGAATCAGCTCAAGCTCTCCAGCAAGTTCAGAAAGGACACAATATGAAGAAATTGATTGTCTCCGTTTGCATCGCCGTGCTTCTTCCCAGTGCGGCCTTCGCGGCATCTTCTCGCGACGATCTCCAGGCCCGCATTGACGCCGCCAGGACAGTGCTGGACCAGATCATGAACGCGCAGGATCGCGGCATCCCCTCCAACATCATGGCTCACGCCACTTGCGTGGGTGTAGTGCCGGGGCTCAAGAAGGCCGCTTTCGTATTCGGAGGCCAATACGGCCAGGGCGTGGTTACTTGCCGTACCGGCCATGGCTGGAGCGCGCCCGTATTCATCCGTATGGCCGGCGGATCATGGGGTCTGCAACTTGGCGCTCAGTCCACTGACCTGGTGTTGATCGCGGTGAACGAGCGGGGTTTCCAGGACCTGCTCAAGGACAAATTCAAGATCGGCGCCGACGCTGCCGCCTCCGCGGGTCCCGTGGGCCGCAACGGCCAAGCCTCTACAGATTGGAAAATGAGCGCCGAACTGCTGACATATTCGCGCTCCAAGGGCCTGTTTGCCGGCATCGACCTGGATGGCACCTCAGTGAGCCAGAACCAGGATGACACTACCACCTACTACGGCCACGAACATCCGTTCGAACAAATCCTCAAGGGGCAGGTTGGCGTGCCAGTGGGCGCAGTGCCCTTCGTCAAGGACGTGGCACGCCACTTTGTTGCCGCGAAGCAGCGCCAGTAACTATTTCATAAACCGGCTTGGGGACGTAGCGCGACTTTGGTCGTGCCGAAAATAGCCGTAAAAGGCTGGCCTCAGTCTCTGAGGGATTCACGGTTTGCCCTCAGGGCCATTCATGAAACAGGCTCTCAGAATTCCCGGTGTTCCACGTTCGCAGGTTCGGGTTTCTTGTGAAGCAGCCAACGTGGGATAGCCTCGACCGTACGCAGCCGCCCATCTGCTCTACACTTGTCCTTTGCCCTGACCATGTGGGAGAAGATGGAGTACTGGCTGGTTGTGGCGGTGGCGCGCTTTCTGGGCCGCCTGCCGCGGAGTGTTGCCCGCCTCCTGGTACGCGTCATCACGGTTTCGACATATCTGGGGTTGGTCCGGCTTCGCCGCGTGGGCCGGTGCAACCTTGATCTGGCCCTCCCCGAGCTCTCCTCCCATGCCAGAGAAAAGATCCTCCGCCGCCTCTTCCGCAACCTTGGCTGGCAGCTCGTCGAATTTTGCCGCATGCCCCGCTACACGCCCCAAAACACCCGCGGCTGGATCCGCACCGAGGGGATCCAGAATTTTTTGGATGCGCAGTCGCGCGGCAAGGGCGTTCTTGTACTCACCGGGCACCTGGGCGCGTGGGAGCTCTCCAGTTTCTACCACTCGCTCATGGGTCACCCCATGGGAATGGTCATCCGCCGGCTGGATAATCGGCCGCTGGATGAGTTTGTGAATTCGATCCGCTGCCTGCACGGCAACGAGGTACTGCACAAGAATGACTTCGCCCGCGGCCTGCTCCATGCCATGCGGCGGGGCGGCACGGTCGGCATCCTGATGGACACCAACATGACCCCGCCGCAGGGTGAATTCGTGAAGTTTTTCGGGGTTACCGCATGTACGGCATCGGGTCTGGCGCGGGTTGCCTTGCGCACGGGCGCCGCGGTTCTGCCGGGCTTTTGCGTGTGGGAGGAGAAGGAACGGCAGTACGTGCTGCACTTCGGGCCCGAGCTCGAATTTGCGAAGAGCGAGGATCATGAAGCGGACATCCTGGCGGGCACGCAGCAGTGCAACGATGTGCTGGAGTCGTGGATTCGCCGCTATCCGGACCAGTGGTTGTGGATTCATCGGCGTTGGAAGACGCGGCCGGCGGGCGAGGCGAGCGTGTACTGATGGCATGTCCACCGCGGTCCTGACGTAAGCTTGTAGGCGAATGGAACTCAGCGAACTGATCGAACGCCTCGGCGGCGCCATCGTCCAAGGAAGCCCGGACCACCGGCTCCGCGGGGTCAGCTCGCCCGCCCAGGCCTGCGCTAACGACGCCGTCTTCGCCGAGGACGCGCGCGCCGCGGCCGAAGCCCTCGCGAGCGATGCCGGCGTGGTCGTCCTTCGACCGGGCCTCGGCGTCTCTTATCCCTCACCAAAGTGCGTGGTGGAATCGCCGCAGCCGCGTCTCTGGTTTGCGCGCGCGGGCAAGCTGCTCAGGCCCGCGCTGCCGGTCACCGGCGTTCATCCCTCCGCGGTGATCGGCGCGCACGTCAAGCTCGGCGACGACATCACCATCGGTCCCTGTGCCGTCATCGAAGACGACGCCCGCATCGGCGCCCGCACCCGCATTGAGGCCGGAGCCGTCATTGGCCGCGGCGTGCGCATCGGCGACTACTGCCACATTTATCCGCGCGCCGTGCTCTATCCGGGCACCACGCTGGGCAACTGGGTCGTCGTCCACGCCGGCGCGGTGCTCGGCGCAGACGGCTTCGGCTATGTCCGCAACCCCGCCAACGGCGCCTACGCGCAATTCCCTCAGCAGGGGACTCTTGTCGTGGAAGATGAAGTCGAGATCGGCGCCAACTCCACCATCGACCGCGGCGCGCTGGCCGAAACCCGCATCCGCCGCGGCGTCAAGATCGACAACCTCGTCCACGTCGGCCACAACTGCGACATCGGCGAGGACGTCATCCTCGTCGCGCTCACCGGCATTTCCGGCTCCAGCTCCGTGGGCAAAGGCGCGGTGCTCGCGGGGCAGGTGGGAATTGGAGATCACGCTCACGTTGCTCCCGGCGTCATCCTCGGGGGGCAGTCCGGCGTCTTCAACGGAAAAACCGCATCTGCAGAACCCGGCACTGTTCTTTACGGCACGCCCGCACGCCCGCTCAAGCAGGTCCTCCGCGAGCAGGCGGTCCTCGCGCGGCTGGCCAAAGGCCTCAGCCGAGGCAAGTCTACCGGCTCTCCCGAGACAGAGGACTAAGGTTCGTCTCTTTCACCGGCTGCGAATTCTCGCTATGGGAATCGTCTATGCTGGGTCGCAGGTACTCGCATGTCTGACAGTTCTAATTGCGCTGCTCTGCGGACCGTTCCATTCACGCGGCGCCAGTTGATTTCCGGCGGTCTGAAGACTGCAATCGCCGTAAACGTATTGCCTTCCTTGTGGGCCGATGATTCCGGGCAGCATCCTCCATTGCGTTCCGTCAACATCATGAATTTTCTTCGCGCAGAAGAGCCGCGCATGCGCACCGACTTGTTCCAGCCGCTCAAGGAACAGATGGCGTTGGTCGAGAAGTATCAATTCTCTGCAACCTGGCTGCTTCAGTACGACGCCATGGTCGAGGGACCGTTCGTTGAGTTTCTCAAATCGGAAATGCCCGCGGATCACGAGGTCGGCATCTGGTTTGAGATGAACCGCAGGATTTGCGATGATGCCGGGATTGCCTGGCGTGGGATTCCCGGCTGGGAGTGGGATTTTCATGTTCCTGTGGCTTACTCCATCGGATACACGCCCGCCGAACGCCGCCGGTTGGCGGACTGCGCCATGGCCACATTTCGACGCGTCTTTGGCCGCGATGCAAAGACAATCGCATGCTGGAACCTCGATGCGTTCAGCATGGAACACTTCTCCACCCGCTATAACGTCGACGCCTTCGCTGTCGTTCGCGATCAGTTGAGCACCGATGGTTATACCGTCTGGGGCGCGCCCATAGCGGGCTACTATCCGAGCCGTAAAAATGCATGGAGTCCCGCGCTGGAGATCGAGAATCAAATCGCGACGCCGGTCTTTCGTCTGCTGGGCCAGGATCCGGTCTACTACTACGACAACACAGTTCCCAATCCCGACACCATGGAGCCGGTCTGGAATTCGGGGCAATCGGACATTTTTGTAGAGCATTTTCTCGACATGATCGCCCGCGGGCCCAGCCAGTCCTTCGCGTACGCCCAGCTTGGCCAGGAGAACAGCTTCGGATGGCCCATGATGCGCAAGGGCTATCAAATGCAGATGGCCAAGCTTTCCGCCATCCGCAAAACGGGCGGCTTCCGCGTGGAAACGATCGGCGAAACCGGACGCCGTTTCAAGCGAGCGTTTTCATCCACACCCGCTCAGGCTCAGGTGATGCTCCAGGATCCACTCGGCAGAACAGAGGCTCCGGAACGCACCGTGTGGTACCAGAGCAAGTGCTTCCGTGCCAATCTGCATTTCCGCAAGGAGCAGTTCTATCTGCGTGACCTTCATGTCTACAATGACCGGTTTGCCGAACCTTACCTGGCAGATGTGGTTCGCCAGCATGGCATCGAACAGCGAATGCTGGCAGTGCTCGATGGTTATCACTGGAGCGACGACGAAATCCACGCCGGACGTGCCGGGATGCGGGCAATGGGCCGATTCGTGCTGCTCGATAAAGATGGAAGAGAGACTGAGCTGGCAACCGCTGCGCCGCCCGCTGTAAGCGAAGGCGCCTCAATATTGCGGGTCGCAGTCCCTCTCACGTCCGGCGGGACGTTGGATTTGGCTTTCAAGGAACGCGAGATCATATTCAGCTTGAGCGGCTTGCCTTCTCAAGCGAGGCTTGCACTTATCTTCCAGTGGATTCCGGAACGAGGCGCATTTCAGTCCGTCGTTGGGGATCGTTTGCACTATCGGTTTCGGAACTTCGATTATTTTGTCCGAGCCGTAAATGGCTCAGCGTCGAAGGTAGCCGACGGCGCAAGAATCGTCTCCCATGCAAGCAACGGTTTTCGGTTGCAGATGGCCCAGGACGCCGCAGCGAAAGGGAACAGGCCAGATCGCGCGAGCACTGAAACAGTTTCGTCATGAACCCTGGCGTCCGGACTGCCCCGCCCACTCAGGTATCATCGGGGCATCGCTGCATTTCTTCTTCAATACATTCATTCGAGGAATTTGGCCGTGTCTGAGGCGCATCAAACTGCGATCGATGAGGGGCGGAGGGTCAAGCCGCTTCGCATCGCCATCTTTGGATTTGGAACCGTGGGCAGCTCGGTGGCGCGCATTCTTCTGGAGTCGAAGCCCGAGGGTCTCGCGCTCACTCACGTCTTCAACCGCAATGTCGCCCGCAAGCGCGTAAGCTGGGCCGGGCCCGCCGTCGAGTGGTCTGAGGATGCCGACGCCGTGCTCGCATCGGATGTCGACGCAATCGTCGAACTCGCCGGCGGCCTCGATCCCGCAGGCTCATGGGTGCGCAAGGCCCTCGAAGCAGGCAAGAGCGTAGTCACCGCCAATAAGAAACTCATCGCCTACCACGGCGTGGAGCTTGAGCGGTTGGCCGCGGCCCGCGGAGGCCATCTCAAGTACGGCGCCGCAGTCGCCGGCGGCATCCCCGTCATTCCCGGCCTGGAGCAGGGCATGGCCGGCGACCGCATCGAGCGCATTCAGGGCATCCTCAACGGCACCTGCAACTTCATCCTCAGCCGCATGGAGCAGGGCGCGGAATACGCCACCGTCCTGGCCGCCGCGCAGGCCAAGGGCTACGCTGAAGCCGACCCCACCGAGGACGTGGGCGGCTTCGATGCGCGCTCCAAGCTGGCCATCCTCATGCGCCTCGCCCTGCGTGTGGAAGTCGATCCCGATGAGATCGTCCCCCGGCCCATCACAGACGTAGCCGCCATCGACTTCAGTTACGCCCGCGACCTCGGCTGCACCATCCGCCAGGTAGCGCGCGCGGAAACCACCCTTGGCGTCGTGGCTGCCGCAGTCGGCCCAACGCTCGTCGATAAGCAATCTCCCCTTGCCTGGTCGCGCGACACAGAAAACATGGTCATCCTCAGCGGTCACTACGGCGGTGACGTGGTCTTCAGCGGCCATGGCGCCGGCGGCCATCCTACCGCTGTCGCCGTCGTCAGCGACCTCATGGCCTTGGCGCATGGCTCGCGCCGTGTTGAGCTGCCCACCGCCAAGGCCAGCATCGCCGCCGAATTTGAGGTCCCGCACTACATTCGCTTCCTCGTCCACGACCGCCCCGGCATCGTTGCCGAGATCACCGGCGCACTGGCCCGCGAGCGCATTAACATCCGCGCCATCGTGCAGAAGGCCGGCTACCCGCAGCACGCGCTGCCGTTCGTTGTCACCGTGGAACCCTGCAAATCATCGGCGTTGAAGCGCGCGCTCGAAAGCATTCAGCAGGCAAGCTATCTTCTGGAGCCGCCGCTGGATCTGCAGATGCTGGAATGAAACAGGGAACAAGGGACCAAGGGACCGAGGGAACAAGAAAACGGGCATGCTACAAGCTACCGGCTACAAGCCCAAGGCTGGTAGCAAGTAGCTAGAGGCTAGAAGCTATTCTTACGGAGGGCGAAAGAGATGATTGACACCATTTATCGATGTGAAATCTGCGGCGAAGAGAACGAGGCCCCCGCGCACTGGATGGTGATCCATTGCAGCGACGCGCAACTCACCATCTTCAAGTGGACCAAGGAAGCCGCGGCCGCGCCCGGCGCCCGCCACTATTGCGGAGAAGCCCACGCGCAGGTCTATATCAGCCGCTGGTTCCAGTCCTTCTGCGGTTGAGGCCGCCCGGCGCCTCACAACTCCACCAACACTCACCTGCGCACCCGTGCCGCAGGAACGTCTCAGTTCCTTCCACCACGTCCTTTGCCGGGAATTCACGTCAAAACTGCAGGTTGCGTCCGGCCGCGCCCTGGCGCGTAAAATCGGAACCGTCCGCGCGATGGGAAGGAGAGATCCAATGAGATCCTTGCTTTGCGCTTTCCTCGTCATCATGAGCTCTGGCCCGGTACTTTCCGCGCAAAAGGCTTCAGCTCACGCCCCAATCCCCGCTGCCGATCAAGCCCAGGCCGTCCGCGGCAGTAACGAGTTCGCCGTCGATCTCTACTCCCACCTGAGCACCCAGCCTGGCAATCTCTTTTTCTCCCCTGAGAGCATCTCCACGGCTTTCGCCATGACCTATGCCGGCGCGGCTGGTGAAACCGCAACCCAGATGGCGCGCGTCTTCCACTTCACCCTGCCGCCTGACCGCCTTCACCCGGCCATGGGCGCGCTGCTCAACCAGATGAACGCCGCGCACTCAGACTACGAACTCCACGTGGCCGACGCGCTCTGGGCGCAACAGGATGAAAACTTCCGCCCGAGCTTCCTCAGCCTCGTCCAATCCGATTACGGCGCCGGCTTCCACCCGGTCAATTTCCGCACGTCCCCTGAAGCCGTGCGCGGCGACATCAACCGGTGGATCGAGCATCAGACCAACGACAAGATCAAGGACATGCTCCAGCCCGGCGCCATCACGCCGATGACACGCCTGGTGCTCACCAACGCCATCTACTTCAAGGGCAGTTGGGTCAATCCCTTCAGCCAGAGCGCCACCCAGCCTGACGCTTTTCACCTCGCCCCGGCGCAGTCCGTTCAGGCCCCTTTCATGCACCGTACCGGCAGCTACAGCTACCTTGACGGCGGCACCTTTCAGGCGATCGAGCTGCCTTACCAGGGCAACGATCTTTCCATGCTGATCCTGTTGCCTAAGCGAATCGACGGCCTGCCTTCGCTCGAGCAATCCTTCACTGCCGCGGCCCTCAGCCAGTGGATTCAGAAACTGCACTACGCGGACAAGGTCATTCTCAGCCTGCCGCGCTTCACCATGACCCAGCAATTCGAGCTCAGCAAGACCCTGGCTGCGATGGGCATGCCGCAGGCATTCGAAGCCCAGGCCAATTTCTCCGGCATGTCCGCCAACTCCGGGCTGAAGATTTCCGCGGCCATTCACAAGGCGTTTGTGGATGTGAACGAGACCGGCACCGAAGCCGCGGCGGCTACGTCAATCATAATGGTGGCGACGTCGATGCGCCAGGAGGCGCCGCCCATCGTCTTCAACGCCGATCACCCCTTCTTATTCATGATCCGCGATATGAAGTCGGGGAGCATCCTCTTCGTCGGCCGCGTGGCGGACCCGAGCAAGCAATAGAGCAGCAGGAACCGGGCGGTGCGCTGTCTGGTTAGCTCACAAGAAAAATGAGGCGAAGCACCCTTTCCGGCGCTTCGCCTCACACTTCATCACGACTGTACTACCTCGCCTCAGTCGTTGTAATTCAAACTCTCCAGCCCCAGGAACGAAGCACCCGATCCCAGCTCCTCTTCAATCCTCAGCAACTGGTTGTACTTGGCAATGCGATCCGTGCGGCTCACCGAGCCGGTCTTGATCTGGCCCACTCCGGTGGCCACGGCCAGGTCGGCGATGAATGTGTCCTCGGTCTCGCCGGAGCGGTGGCTCATCACCGCGGTGTAGCCGTAACGGCGGCCCAGCTCGATGGCCTCCAGTGTCTCAGTCAGCGTGCCGATCTGGTTCACCTTGATCAGGATGGAATTGGCCACGCCTTCTTCAATGCCGCGCTGCAGCAGTTTAATGTTGGTGCAGAAAATGTCATCGCCCACCAGCTGGATGCGCTGTCCCAGCTTCTCCGTCAGCACGCGCCAGCCCTCCCAGTCATCCTCGGCCAGGCCGTCTTCCAGCGAAACAATCGGGTACTGCCGCACCCAGTTGTCGTAGAAGTCCACCATCTGCTCGCTGGTCAGCTCACGCTTGTCGCCCTTCTTGAAGACGTACTTCTTCTTTTCCGTGTCGTAGAACTCGCTGGAGGCGGGATCGAGTGCGATGGCGATCTGCTCCATCGGCTTGTACCCGGCCTGCTCAATGGCTTCCAGGATCAGCTCGACGGCCTCGTCGTTCGACTTGAGCGATGGCGCAAACCCGCCCTCGTCGCCCACGGCCGTGTTGTAGCCCTTCTTCTTCAGCACGCTCTTGAGCGTGTGGAATGTCTCCGCCGACCAGCGCAGCGCATCGCTGAAACGTTCCGCGCCCACCGGCATGATCATGAACTCCTGGAAGTCCACGTTGGAGTCGGCATGCGCGCCGCCGTTGAGCACGTTCAGCATGGGCGTGGGCAGAATGCTGGCGTTCACCCCGCCCAGGTAGCGGTAAAGCGGGATCTCCAGTGTCTGCGCCACGGCGCGCGCGGTGGCCATGGAGACGGCGAGAATGGCGTTGGCGCCCAGCTTGCCCTTGTTCGGCGTGCCATCCAGCCGGATCATCGTCGAATCGATTTCCCGCTGGTTAGCCGCGTCCATGCCTTCGAGCTCGGGCGCAATCACAGACTCGACGTTTTCTACCGCCTGCAAAACGCCCTTGCCCATGTAATGGCTCTTGTCGCCGTCGCGTAGCTCCACGGCCTCATGCTCGCCGGTTGAAGCGCCGGAAGGAACAATTGCGCGGCCCTGCGCGCCGCTCTCCAGGATCACATCGGCTTCCACGGTAGGATTGCCGCGCGAGTCAAGCACTTCGCGCGCACGGATGGCTACAATCTCGGTCATATCGGTCCTCGCAATGCGGTGCAGCAGCCGGTCATTCAATCTGGGACGGCGATCCACGGCAAGAGCTTCACCGGCGGCATTCTGAATGGTTGTCAGAAGCTCCTGCACGTTGCGCATTCATGTCTCCATCCCTGAAAAAAGGAAAGTCTATGCCAAGGGGATTCTAACAAAGCCATCCTCGCAAGCCCCTGTGGCGGCGGTCACAGGGGGTGGGCGATGCTGACAAGCACCGCAGGCACCCGGCCGGGGTCCCCTGGCGCACTTCCCCAAAGCGTCGCTGTTATCCACCGTGATTCTTGTCGCGGCAGGCACTCCCTCCGCCCCCAGCGCTCTCGTCGCACTAAACTGCGGCTACCCTTGAGCCTGGGCGGGTTGTCACCGGTTCGCGGCTGAGGGGGACAACTTCTCGCCAAAGGCCGGGTCCAAATTACATAAGTGAAGGTCTGCCCGCCTGAAGGAGTTTCAATGTATCGGTCCATTCTGACGTTCGTCTTCATGGCCGCCATCTGCGCCGCGCTCAGCGCCCAGCAGAGCCCGCAGCAGACTTCGCCGTCAGACCCGTACGCGGGAGTCTCAAATCCCCCGGCGGATGACACTATTGTGGCTACTCAGCCCGACCAGGCCACTCCGCGCCATGCCAAGCCTCGCGCCGGAAAGCCCTTGGTGTCTGCTCCGGCTCAATCCGCACCGGTTCAAGCCGCCCAACCGGCGCAGAGCGCGCAGCCGGCCCCAGTCGTGGAGACAGGCCAAACCCCGCAACAGCCCCAGGCCGCGGAACCGAGTCCCACCTCGACCGACCCAAACTCGAACCTTCCCAATCCCGACGCTGCCGTGACCGGGAATGACGACGGCATCGTCGCAGTTGCGCCGCCCCCCACGGCCGCTCCAGGACCGAGTCTCTCCGCGCGTGAAGCCGCCGATCCCGACGGCGACATCGTGCATCCAAATCCGCCTGCGCCCGGCGAACTGACGGAAGGCACCATGATCCGCGTGCATCTGCTCACTGAGCTTTCCACCGCCCACAGCCAGCGCGGCGACGAGTTCCGCGCCCGCGTCGCCAGTGACGTGATACAGGACGGCCAGGTGCTGATCCCCACCGGCTCTGAGGTTGACGGCCGCGTGGTCGACGTCTCCCACGGCACCACCGGCGGCCACGGCACCATGCGCCTGCGCCCCGACTGGCTGGTCCTGCCCGACGGATCGCAGCATCGGCTTGACGCGCAAGTGACCGGCACGCCAGGCTCGAACGCCCGCGTCAGCAGCGAAGGCATCATCGCCGCGGGCTCGCGCTACAAGAAGGACGGCCTTGAGTACGGCGCGGGAGTAGGCGCAGCGGTCGTCACCGGAGCCGTGCTGGGCGGTCCCGCTGGCGCGCTCGCCGGCGGCCTCATTGGCGGTGCCGCTATAACGGTTCACCTGCTTACCAGTCATCCCCAGGCAACGCTTGAGGCGGGAGCGGTGGTCATCTTCTCACTCAACAGCCCGCTCAAACTCCAGGCGCCGCGCGCCACCGGCAATTGACTTACTTATAACTAAAATCTTCGCGGCGCGGCTCACTCTCCCGCGCCGCTCCTTTTTTGCGCCTCTGACTCCGTGACTGGCATCAATGGGCACGGCTTCAGTCGTCCAAAAAGTCCCGGAGGGACGGCGGGAAAATAACCCAGGATGTAGCCCGCCGGAACGGCGAACGAAATCCTGGGAGCGATTCCAAATCAATGCCCACAGCCCCGTGGGGGCGGCGCGAATCCCAAACCAGTACAATATGAAGATGAAACAAAGCAGCCCAACTGTGCCGGTCCCGCCACATCGCATCAAGGCGGTCCGCCCGGCATGAAGCGCGTCTGGGGACTGCTTCGCTTCGGCCTGCCCTACTGGTTCACCTGGCTGCCCGGAGTCATCTTACTGGCCGCTGTTGGCGCGCTGGACACCTTCCGCACTCTCCTTTTCCAGCCCATCTTTGACCAGGTGCTCCGCCCCGATGCTCCCGAGGGCCCCATCGTTCTCGGCCTCAAGAACTCAAACTGGCACTTTGACCTCCGCGCGCTGCTTCCTCATTTCATTCACATGCACAACGCGTGGACCGTCGTAGCTTCCTTCCTCGTCTTCTCCACATTTCTCAAGGGCCTGTGCGACTACCTGGGCACCTATCTGGTCAATTTCGCCGGCTTCGGCCTCATCACTGACCTGCGCAATCATCTCTATGAAGCCACAATGCGCCGCTCCGCCAGCTTCTTCAACAAGCACGCCACCGGCACCATCCTCTCCACCCTCATCAACGATGTAGACCGCGTCCAGGTTGCCGTCAGCTCCGTCATCGGCGATTTCCTCCAGCAGTTCTTCACCTTCCTCGTCGGCATCGTCTTCGTCATCCGCATGGGCGGCATGCTCAGTTGGTCGCTGTTGCTGTTTGTGCCCGTCGTCATCACTTCCTCCCGCAAAATCGGCCACGAGGTCCGCACCCGCACCCGCACCGGCCAGGACAAGCTCGCCGAAATCCAGAACATCCTGCATGAGACCGTCACCGGCCACCGCATCGTCAAGGCCTTCAACACCGAATTGTGGGAGATCCTGCGCTTCCGCAACGCCGCCCGCCGCCTGTTCAAGGCCAATCTGCGCAGCGTGCGCATCCAGTCCATCAGTTCGCCTTTAATGGACACCATCGGCGCCATCGCCATCGCCTTGCTTCTCTGGATCGGCCGCGACCAGATCAATCACGGCCGCATGACCATGGGCTTGTTCGGCGCCTTCATCATCCTGCTTTTCAAGCTCTATGATCCGGTTCGAAAATTTGCGTACTATTACAACAGCTTTCAGCAAGCCTTGGGCGCCTCGGGCTCCATCTTCGGCTTCCTTGAGCACCGCGACGACGTGAAGGAAGCCACGCATCCGCGCATCCTGCCTGGGTTCAAGTCCTCCGTGCGGTTTCAGAATGTGGGCTTCTCTTATTCCACTGAAAAGGGCGAGCATCAGATCCTGCACAACGTCGATCTGGACGTGAAGGCCGGCGAGGTCCTGGCGCTCGTGGGCCCCAGTGGCGCAGGCAAGTCGACCCTGGTAAACCTGCTGCCGCGCTTCTTTGACGCCACCTCCGGGCGCATCATGATTGACGGTGTCGACCTTCGCGATTTGAGCCTGGCCTCTCTCCGCCGCCAGATCGCCCAGGTGACCCAGGAAACCATCCTCTTCAATGACACCGTGCGCAACAACATCGCCTACGGCCAGCCGGAAATGAAGTTCGATCTAGTGGAGCAGGCCGCGCGCAACGCCCGTGCCCACGAGTTCATCCAGCGCATGCCGCAGGGCTATGACACCATCGTCGGAGAAAAAGGCTTTCGCCTCTCTGGCGGCGAGCGCCAGCGCATCGCCATCGCCCGCGCCATCCTCAAAAACGCACCCATCCTCATCCTTGATGAGGCCACCTCGTCCCTCGATGCAGAGAGCGAGGCGCTGGTCCAGGAGGCGCTCGGCAATCTCATTCAGAACCGCACCGTGGTGGTCATCGCTCACCGCCTCAGCACTGTCCGCCGCGCCACCCGCATCGCCGTGCTTGAAGATGGACGCATCACCGCCATCGGCCCGCACGACGAGTTGCTGACCACCTCGCCCACCTATCGCCGGCTGTACCAGCTCCAGTTCATGGACGCGGATACCAATGGAATTGCCGAGCGCGGGCCGGATCAACAGGAACCCGAAATGCCGCAGCCGGAACCGCGGCTAGAGCCCGCGACCTCAGTCGAGGGTGAGGACTAGCACTATGGCCATCTACTCCATGACTGGCTTTGCCCGCGTGCAGGCGCGGGTCAATGAGCAACTGGGTTACACACTCAGCCTCAAAAGCGTGAACCACCGCTTCCTCGACTTGCAATTGCGTATGCCGTCAGGCCTTGACGCGCTGGAAATGGAACTGCGCCGGATGCTCAAAGAGCACCTGGTCCGCGGCCACGTGGACCTATTGCTGAGCGTGGAGCGCACCGGGCAGCAGGCGGGCGGATACAACCGCGAGCTGGTGGCGGGGTACCTTGCGGCATTCCACGCCGCCCGCGACCAGTATGCGCTTGCCGGCCAGCCTGACCTGAACGCAATCCTTCGCCTGCCCGGCGCGTTGCAGGCTGACAATCGCACCGACGAGGACCTTGCACTGCTCAGTGAGAGTGTCCTGCGCGAAATGGGCCCCCTGCTGGGCCAGTTGAAGATAATGCGGGCACGCGAAGGCGAGTCGCTGGAGGCCATCCTGCACGCCTCGCTTGACCGCCTGGCGGAAGCGGTGCAAGGCGTGGCCGAGCTGCGGCCTGAAGTGGAGCAGCGTTACCAGGATCGCCTGACCCAGCGGCTTACCGCGGCCGTGGGCGCGGACTTCAACCGCCAGCGCGTGCTTGAAGAAGTGGCCGTGCTGGTTGACCGCAGCGACATTGCGGAAGAGCTGGCGCGCATGGCCACCCACATCGGCCACTTCCGTGAGCTGCTCACCGCCGGCGGCGAAGTTGGCAAAAAGCTTGATTTTCTGCTCCAGGAGATGAACCGCGAGGCCAACACGCTGCTCTCCAAGACTGGCGGCGTGGGCGGCAAGGGCACGCGCATTACCGAGCTCGGACTGGCCATGAAATCCGAAATCGAAAAGACAAGAGAGCAGATCCAGAACGTGGAGTGAAGACAAGCTTTTAGCTGCTAGCCACTAGCTTCTAGCCCGATCGCGGGTCGATTGATTCCGTGGCTGGCCCACAAAGAGCTAGAGGCTGGAAGCTAGAGTCTAGAAGTAGAGGATAGAACGTGGCAGGAATACTCTTCATCATCTCCGCGCCCTCGGGCTCGGGCAAAAGCACGCTGGTAAACGAGCTGCGCAGGCAGGTCACCGGCATCGACTTCTCCATCTCCTGGACCACGCGGACGCCGCGCGGCTCTGAGGAGGATGGCCGCGAGTACCACTTCACCACCCACGAAAAATTCCAGGCCATGATCGAGGAGGGCGCATTCCTTGAGCACGCTGAGGTCTTCGGCAATCTATACGGGACGGCGAAGCAGTCGCTCGATGAAGCGCGCCGGGAGGGTCACGACCTGCTGCTCGATATCGACGTGCAGGGCGCCTTGCAGGTGCGCAATTCCATGCCGGAGGCGGTCAGCATCTTCGTCCTGCCGCCCAACCCCAAGCAGTTGCGTACCCGCCTCCGCAACCGCTTCCGCTCGGAGGGCCAGATGAATGAAGCCGATCTCTACCGGCGGCTTTCTGAGGCAAGCAAGGAAATTGAGAACTACAAGGAGTACACCTACATCCTCATCAACGATATCCTGGACCGCGCGGTGGCCCAGCTTGAAGCAATCGTCCTGGCTGAGCGATACTACCGCAATAGCGAGCCGATCCCGTTCCGGTCGCGGCGTGTGCTTGAAGTTGCAGCGGCTTGCCGCCAGTCCAACTCGCAGGAACGGCTGAAGCCCGTGCTGGAGGCATTTGGGATTGGCAATCCCTCGGATCAGCAGCAATTCAATTTTGGCGAGGACCCCGATGAAGATTGAAAAGGAATTCGATTCCAATTACCGCAAGGTGCTGGTGGCGGCGCGGCGCGCCCGCCAGTTGCAGAATGGCTCGGCGGCGCTGATCCAGACGCATTCCACCAAAGCGTGCAGGATCGCTCAGGAAGAGATCGAGGCAGGCAAGATTGCATACGTGAAGAAGGAAGAGACGCCCGTAGTGAAGCCGCCGGTGGACGAGAACGGCGTGGCAATTCTGAGGTAAGGCCCGGAATCGCGCCGACACAGTTGCTCGGGATCTGAAGACTGAGCCCTGGCCTGCATTTCATACAAGCCCCAGAACTAACATCGCAGGTCTCCCGAC